>Ga0209541_10001804_pt1 | contig 41845 bp, 30 predicted proteins | sample RifCSPlowO2_01_FD_184027 | JGI IMG/M metagenome (GOLD analysis project Ga0209541, IMG submission 184027) | Groundwater microbial communities from Rifle, Colorado - Rifle CSP2_plank lowO2_0.1 (SPAdes) (version 2) | ecosystem: Environmental > Aquatic > Deep subsurface > Groundwater | place...
AAAATCCAGGCTGTTTACAATTCCGTCTTTGTTGAGGTCGGAGGTCGCGTTATTCGTAAGCCAAGCTCCGTTCATTATTGAGAAATCTATTGAGTTGATTATGCGGTCGCCGTTGAGGTCGCCGGCTAAGGGGGTGGGAGTGGGGGTTGGAGTTGGGGTGGGAGTTGGTGTTGGGGTGGGGAAAACTGTTCCATCTTGAACTGCTCCCATATTCGGACGAGTTCCTGAAAAATAACCCGGCGCAAAGCCGGGAAGCGGCGAATAATTCCTGCCGTCAATCGTGAAGTTGTGCGCGATGTCTATACCCATTCCCAAAGCCGTTCCGCTCGGTGTCCAGCTTGCAGGAGGGTTCGAGGAGTCGTCAATTATTTTCGCCCCACCGGTTACGTTGTTAGACAGTTCCCATGTGCAGGTTCCCGGTATTACGTTGTGACCATACTGCCAGTTGTAATCCCACCCATCCAGGTCCGTTGACGTATCGCATGTCGACGACACGAACCAGTATAGGATTCCATCGGTAGCTGGTTGCACTAAATTGTTGACCCAGAGCATGTTGGGCATCGGCTCGCTTGAGCCAACCAACGCCACGATCCCGCCGACGAAAGAATTGTGGTAAATGTAAAAAGTAGCGTTCGTAGGTCCGGTTCCCGCTGAGTCGAAATAAAGGTGCTGCCCGCGTCCATTGCCGTTGTAAATCTTGTTGCCGTAAAGGTAGAGGGTAAAGCCAGCGGGTAGCTCACCAAGATAGTTCGATCTAAGCGGAGTTGAACACTCATAGATTAGATTGTTCGCGACAGTGAGCGATGTCGTTAAACCCTGAAAATAAAGACAGGCGCCCGCGATCTGATAAATCGTGTTGCCTGAAACCACTCCCAGGTTTCCACCCCAAACCCCGAGCATTTGGTTGAAGATCGTATTGCCGGAGATTGTGTTGGCCGTCCCAACATCGGCCACAGCCCAATCAGTATAGTCCTGATCGCCAACTATGAATTTGTTCAAATTGTACTGATGAAACGTATAGGCTACGTTGGTCGGCACTGGCGCGAAATAGTACGTCGCGTTGGTGGGTAGATGCCCGGTGGTGTAGGAAATCGAATTGCCCTTAATCGTATTGTTGGAAATTTGATTGTTGTTGCCTCCTGAAATCACGACTTTATAGTCGCCGCCGCGAATCACGTTACCGGTGATAATATTGCTAGTGGAACTTCCGCCAGTTATCACCACTCGGCCTTCGATCTCTAAGTCCTGCACAGCGATGTAACTTTTGTCCGCTATAAAAATCGTACCGTAATGAGACGCCGCACCGCCCGGTAAAGAACAAGCAAAGCTCCACGGAGCCACGCGAATTGTCTTGCTATTCGGATCATCACCATTCTTAAATCGCAGATAAATAGAGTTTCCCACATTCGCAAAAAACGCTTCGATGCCTTCCCACCAGTTGACGGTAAATGCAGTTGAACTGCCGCCATAATAGGTATAAGTCGCAGTCGGGGATATAGCTAATTCTTGCAGCGCAGTTCTTCCAAAAGCATTGAGATTGCCGCCGTCAGAAAAAGCGTAATTGATATGCCAAATATCCAGCCCATCAGCCGTCATTGAGCAGGCTTCGATATTTCCATCAGGACTAGACCACGTTGGTTTTGTAGTTTTCCACACTCGCCCGTTCGGATCGACCGTTAGATCCTGCGTCCAACTTGTTAAAGTAGTTGCATGACCATCGATAATTGTCTGAAATGTCGCTCCGCTTTTTGTTCCCTTCACGGTGATGCGACTGGTAGCTGTGCCGCTTGTGGGGAAAACCACGCGCTCATAAAAGGTTCCCGCGCCGACACAAACAGTATCGCCGGCATTGGCCATGCCCACGCCTTTCTGGATCGTTTTGTATGGAGCTCCGCTAGTTCCTGTTCCGGTAGAATCATTTCCAGTCGTTGCAACATAAATCGTACATCCCGCTTGAGTTGTCGGAGTGGGAGTTGGGGTCGGTGTTGGTGATGGCGTAGGGGTGGGAGTCGGCGTAGGTGTTGGAGTTGTGCCGGCTTCATTGTATATAGCCTGCACCTCGGTTGCCGATAACGCGCGGTTATAGATGCGGACATCGTCGATTGCACCGTTGAAGAAGGTGCCCGTATTATACATTTTTCCTATCCTTAATGTCCCTGCAAAACTCTGTGTGCCTAAGTTCACTGTGCCGATAAGCGAGCCGTTGGCGTATAATTTTTGGCCTGAAGAATCTGATACAACGGTAATGTGATACCAGGTATTAGCGGTTGCGGGTATGGCGATGGAACCGGAGCCGTTGCCGCTATGCAGGAATATGTACCTGCTTCCTCCTGTTGATTGGGCAAAGATCGTAATTCTATTGGAGCTGGTCAAATCAATATCTACAATGCCTCCATAATCAGTAAAAACGTTCGCTTTAGCCCAGACCGATAATGTGTATCCGGCAGAAGAGATAGAAACTGTGTTGGTTGATTGCATGTAATCATCAAGTCCGTCCAAAGAGAGGGCCTGGCCAATTTTGCCTGTTGTGAAAGTCGGGCCGCCGAGAAGTGTTCCGTTGTTTGTTCCGGCAGAGCCGTTGGCATTGCCGTCAAATTTGTACCAGGCTATGGGACCGGATGAGGTTGTTGTGGGCGTTGGGGAAGGTGTGGGAGTGGGAGTAGGGGTTGGAGTGGGGGTCGGAGTAACGCCGGTGTCATTGTAGATATCCATGACTTCTGAAGAGGAAAGAATACGATTGTACATTCGGATATCGTCTATCAAGCCGTCGAAATTTAATCCTCCACCGACATAGGAACCAATGTATAAAGTGTCTCCACCGTCTCCTGGGGCGCTTCCGGAGGGAGTTGCTAATTCAATATTTCCTTGGAGGACTCCGTTTACATAAAAGGTCGGGTCGTTGGTCGGATTATTCTGATTGTATAAAACAACAACATGCACCCATTGATTTACGGGAATTACCTGGTTATTTGACATCCATCCACCGCTGCTACCGCTAAATGCTCTTTCAAATTGAAGGTATTGTCCGTTGAACTGCAAATTCCATTGGGATTTATTGAAAAGAAACTTATCAGCGGAGTTTGCGTGGGGATATGCCCAGAAGGACAATGTGCCACCTACGCCGAATACGTTATCTATTGCTCCGTTAGTAAATGGAACGCTGGCGAGGTCATCGTTTCCATCAAATTGCAGCGCCTGTCCTACCTTGCCTGTCGTAAAAGTGGGACCGCCGACAAGAGTGCCGTTGTTTGTTCCCGCGGAATCGTTCGCATTGCCATCAAAATTCCAATAGCCAACAAGCCCCGTTGTTGGAGCGGCGGCGTGGGCTGAAGAAGAAAATATAACAGTTAATACGAAAAACAGGGCTAAGGAGGAAATAGTTAAGTATTTTCTGTTCATCTATATATTCTACCCTAGATTTAGGGGGGGCAAAAAGAACGATGTGCATAGAGAAAAATTTTATGCTAAAACTTCACTATGTCTTTAAAGATAGGCATAGTCGGGCTGCCGAATGTGGGGAAGAGCACGCTTTTTCAGGCGCTCACAAAAAAACAGGTGGACACCTCAAACTATCCTTTTGCAACCATTGACCCGAATGTCGGTGTTGTTAGCGTGCCCGATGAACGATTGGATAAATTGGCATTACTATCAAAATCAAAAAAAGTTGTGCCGGCAATAATTGAGTTTGTGGATATTGCGGGGCTCGTAAAGGGCGCCGCGTCAGGCGAAGGATTGGGTAATAAATTTTTGACCCATATCCGCGAGGTGGATGCGGTCTGCCATATTATCCGTGCGTTTGAGAACGAGAACATAGTGCATGTATCCGGCAAGCCGAACCCCCTATCCGACCTTGAAACAATAAAAACGGAACTCGCTCTAAAGGACTTGGAAACCATTACCAAAGCAAAGGGAAAGGCGTCGGGAGAAGTGCGGAGCGGAAAAAAAGAAGCGATAGAAATTTTAAAAAATATAGAATTAGTTGAAAAAATTTTATCCGCTGCGCCCGGGAAGAAGTCCGACTTCCCGGGGAAGTCGGACTTCGAGGAGGGCGCATCTATTCAAAAAATTGCCGACCAATACCAACTGCTTTCATTTAAACCTTCTCTCCACGTTTTTAATACTTCCAGTAAAAATAATCTGGCGCTTCCCAATTTGCCGAACGCGATTACTTTGGACATCGGCCAGGAAAATGATGTGTCCGCAATGTCGGATGAAGAAAGAAAAGAATTGGGAATTGAATCTCAACTTCCAAAACTCGTCCGCGCCGCTTATGAACTTTTGGACTTAATGACATTTTTTACAACGGGAGAGGATGAGTCACGGGCATGGACAATACCGATGGGCTCAACCGCCAAGCGCGCCGGGCGCGCGATTCATACCGACTTTGAAGACAAATTCATCCGCGCGGATATTATTTTTTGGAAGAAGCTTTTGGAATCAGGCTCATGGTCCAAAGCCCGCGACTTGGGTCAACTCCGAAGCGAGGGTAAAGAATATGTAGTGCAAGATGGAGATGTCATAGAGTTCAAAATATAGCTAAAATACCCGTAAACAGGCCTCTTGAAGCTAAAAAGAGCTTGTGCTAATATCATTTCAATGGATAAAGACCATCAATTATACGAAGTCGCCTATCTGGTAAGCCCCGCTTATTCCGAAGAGGAGGCGCAGAATTTTCAACAAACTCTGAAAAATCTGGTGCAAAGTGCCGGCGGACTTATTGATCAGGAAGGAGAAGTAATAAAAAGACGCCTTGCCTACCCCATCAAAAAAATGCGGGAAGCTCATTTGGGAAACTTCAGATTTTTGCTTTCCGCCGAAAAAATCGCCGAGCTGGACAACAAACTAAAAACAAGCAAAGAGGTTTTGAGACATCTCTTGGTTCATACCAAGCGCCAGCCTCCTAGAACGATAAGAACGCAGGCGCTGAAACCTTCATTAACACTTCCGGCAGAACGGCCTGCAAAACTTTACAAGACGGAGGAAACCTCGCCACAGGAACCGGCATCCGACATAGCGGAGATAGATAAAAAATTAGAAGAAATTTTGGGGAAATAATTAATAATTAACAGTTAGTAATTAAAAACATGAATCTCAACAAAGTATTCTTAATAGGCAATTTAACCCGCGACCCCGAATTAAAAACCCTCCCGTCCGGCCAGCCGGTCGTGAATTTCGGCCTTGCAACAAACAGAATGTGGAAAGGCAAAGACGGAAACCAGCAAAAACAAACCGAATTTCATAATATAGTCATGTTCGGACGCCTTGCGGAAATAGCAAAGCAGTATCTGCAGAAAGGCGCGATGACGATGATAGAAGGCAGGATACAAAACCGGTCTTGGGAAGGGCAGGACGGCCAAAAAAAATATCGCACGGAGATAGTAGCCGAAAGTATGCAGATGGGTCCGCGTTTGAGCGGAGGGAACTCCGGCGGAAGTTATGGCGCGAACGCAGGAGGCGCAGGAAACAGGAGTAAAGAGCATGAAATGCCCGCGGAGGAGCTCGCGACAGTTGAATATCCCGAAGACGAAATTAAACCGGAAGATATACCATTTTAATATATGATACTTTCGAAACAATGTTATTTTTGCGCAGCCAATATTAAAGTCGTAGACTTTAAGGACTCGCAAATGCTCAAAAAATTCATGACTCCGCAGGGCATGATGACGAGAAAGCGCAAAACAGGCGTCTGCTCACTCCACCAGAGGAAACTTAGCGAAGCCATCAAGCGCGCGCGATATTTGGGCTTAGTGCCGTACACTACCAGATAGCAAACAAAAAGGCTAAGTAGTCTATGAAAAAACAAGCTTACACGTGGACAGAATTTGAAGAAGACATTCCCAAGCTTGTTGCTAAAATCAAAAAACTTAACCGCCGTTTTGACGGTATTTACGGCATACCCAGAGGAGGGCTTGTTCTTGCGGTAAGACTTTCACACGAACTTAACTTGCCGTTAGTAATGGGCGGAGTAACAAAAAATACTTTGGTCGTTGACGATGTATCAGATACCGGCTCAATGCTGGCGCCTCTCAAAGAACGCAAAGCAACAATTGTTACGATTTTCTATAAGCCATGGACAAAAGCAATGTCTGATATTTGGATGAGAAAAACAGAGAACCATATAGTCTTTCCCTGGGAAAAAAACTAGGAGCAATATCCTAGTTTTTTGTTTCCAAAAAAAGCTGATCTAAGAGATCGGCCGTGCCTTTGTAAGTTGGAGTGCAAAAAAAATACCGGTAATGCCGCCTATTAATTTTCCTGCTATAACCGGGGTTATGAACATGGGGTCGTTTGCCGCGGTAAATCCAAGATGATCCCCGAAGACAAACGCGCCGCTCACGCAAAACGCCGCGCTCACAACTTTCCCGCGATAATCCATTTTATGAAATATGCTGAAAGTGTTTACGTTGTTTGCAAGAGCCGCAATAATTCCAGCAACCGCAGTACTATTTATTTTTAGCATGTTTCCAACCGCCTCTAATGGTTTTTTTAAAATAAAAGACACGAGATGCATCATTGGAAAAGCGCCTAAAAGCATTATTGTAATGTAGCCAACAATCTTAAAGCTCTCTTCTATCGGAGTCATGCCGTAAATGACAATGAAACCCGTGATCTTTTCTGCTCCGGCCGCAACAGCTCCAAAAATTGCTATTGCGGTAATAAGTTTGGAAAAAACAATAAAAGCGCGAGTAGTTAACTTTGGCATCTTCCACAAGCCCAAACTTATAATAACGGCGATAGCCATCACGGGCAGAAGATTTTTACAAACGATTATGCCCGGAATTCCCGCAAACAAACCTCCGGCAAAAGACCCGAAAGGAATAGCAATTATACCTACCATAATACCAAGCGCAAACGGCCTGCGATCCTCTTTAGAAATCATATTTAGGCCCACTGGGATCGAAAACACTATAGTTGCACCCATCATTGCACCGATAATTAGGCCGCTGAAAGCCCCTATAATTTCGGTGTTGGCTAGCTTCATTGCAAGGGGATAACCGCCCATATCATTTGCCAAAAACATCCCGGCAAATATCGCAGGATCCGTCCCTAGCACTCTTGATAATGGACTTATTAATGGACCAAGCAAGTTGCCAAGCACGGGAGCTAATGAAATCATTCCGATCATTGCCGCGGCCAAACCGCCCATTTTATTAAATCCTTCGTCGAACTTTTCACCCAAACCAAGCCTGTTTCCCAAAAAAACTTTGTCGATTGCCCCAAGAATCATTGATGCCGTTATTGCATATAAAACGAACCGCTCTATATCCATATTTTTCTGCTCCTGTAAATTTTTTGTCAATATTTCCTGCAAAAAAAGTAGCGCAAAATTCGCCTCTTGTCAAGCGGCTTTTTTAAAAAATCATTATATTTTTTTAGAACACGGCTTTGTTTTATTTTACAATTTCCGCCTCTTTTGCTTTGTCTTTGATGGCCTTCACCAGATCGTTCATCACCTTTTTGTTGTCTTTAAGAAATTGGCGGGAGGCGTCGTAGCCGCGGCCCAGCGCAACTTCTCCGAAAGAATATGACGCGCCGGATTTCTTGATAATTTCATATTTTTCGCCCAATCCCAAAAGGTCGCCTTCGTAAGAAATACCTTCATTATACAAAATATCAAATTCCGCTATTTTAAACGGCGGGGCAACTTTGTTTTTTACTATTTTTGCTTTCACGCGGTTGCCGATTATATCCTCGCCTTTTTTTATCTGCGCGAGTTTGCGCAGGTCTATGCGGACGGATGAATAAAATTTAAGGGCGTTGCCTCCGGGAGTCGTCTCCGGGTTGCCGAACATAATGCCTATCTTCATTCTTATCTGGTTGAGAAAAATAACTATTGTGTTTGATTTGGCGACTATCGCGGTAAGCTTTCTCAAAGCCTGCGACATTAATCTCGCCTGCAAGCCCATGTGCTGCTGGCCCATATCTCCTTCTATTTCAGCTTTTGGAACGAGCGCGGCAACGGAATCCACAACCAACACGTCAACTTTGCCCGAGCGCACCAACGATTCAATTATCTCAAGCGCCTGCTCTCCCGTATCGGGCTGTGAAATTAAAAGATCAGCCACTTTGACTCCTATTCTTTTGGCATATTCCGGATCCAATGCATGTTCCGCGTCAACAAAACCGCAAATCCCTCCTTTGGCCTGCGCTTCGGCGACCACATGCAACGCAAGGGTGGTTTTCCCCGAGGACTCCGGTCCGTATATTTCAATAATCCTGCCTCTCGGCATCCCGCCGACCCCCAAAGCCATATCAAGCGAAAGAGAGCCTGTCGGAACAACGTCCACATCAACTTTCGGCATATCGCCCATTCTCATCAAAATCCCGTCGCCAAAACGCGCCTGCAAATCTCTCACCGCTATATCAACATCGTGCCACTTGCTGTCCTTGGTTGCTCCGGCAGCCGCGCGGACAGGTTTGTTTTTTTCTTCTTTTTTTTCTTTTGCCATATGCCTTGATAATAATAGTTGTATAAAAAAATACCAGCTTGACAAAAATTTGGTTATTATGCTAGGATGAAAACCATGATTTTTATACCAAAACTTAATAGAAACCGCATAACCGATTTAACTATTGCTTCGGGTTGATTTCCGTCATATTTACTTAAAATATACGGCAATGAACTCGGCGCAATACGCCGAGTTTTTGGTTCCCTGCAGGCAGGCAGGTTTGACAATAAAAAATAACACACTGGAGGTGCGTGTATGAAACTAAAAGAAAATCCGATCATCTATCTGACCTCAAAATTATGGCATTATTCCGAAAACAGAAAAAATATAGTTTATTACGCGATTATGTTCTTGGGGGCACAGGCGGCAGATTTGTCGCAACCATTAATCATGGCCGCAATCTTGAACGAATTACAAAGGAACGGCATTTCGCACGCGAATATTAAGTATCTCTGTTTTTTGCTCTCGCTTTTCATAGTGAGGTGGTTCGTGGCATGGATATTTCACGGTCCGGCAAGAATGATGGAGAACAAAAACGCATTCTTAGTAAGGGCTAATTACAAAAAATATCTTCTTGGAGGAATAATGTTTCTGCCTCTGGAATGGCACACCGATCATCATTCCGGAGACACAATTGACAAAGTCGAGAAAGGGTCGCGCGGACTTTATAATTATGCCTCTGAATCATTCCGGGTCATAAACCTAATGGTTTATTTGGCGGGAGCAATAATTACACTGGCTTTTTTTGACATTGGAGCAAGCGTAATCACTTTCGTGATGATGATACTTACACTAACTCTTATCATGAAATTCGATAAGATTTTGGTTGCCCAATACAGACAATTAAACAGGTTTGAAAACGGCATTTCCGAAAAAATAGTGGATGTTGTTACTAATATCACAACGGTTGTTATTCTTAGAATTGAAAAATTGCTTGTCAAATCAATTTCCGGCAAGATGATGGAACCCTTGGATCTCTTTTTGAGAAACAATAGGCTGAACGAAATTAAGTGGTGCCTAGTATCGCTCAACACAAAAATAATGCTGGTACTTGTGCTAGGCTATTACTTCTACGCAAGACTCTATTGGGGTCTGCCGTGGCTTGCGGGCACTTTTATCGCGCTTTACACATACACATAATATTGCCGAAACATTTTTCAACTTTGCGGGCATATACGGAAATATATTGCAGCAGCGCGCTTCAGTTTCAAACTCCGAAGAACTTGCGTCAGGCTTCAATGGCATTGTAAACGGCAATAACGACAACGGCGGGAAACACTGGGGAAAAATAGAGATAAATTCTCTTAATTTTTCTTATAGAACCGATGAAAATGCGGATTTGCACCTGGATGATATTTCGCTTTCCATAAAGCGCGGGGAGAAAATTGCCTTAATAGGAGCAACGGGAAGCGGTAAAACTACGCTATTGAAAGTAATAAGAGAACTTTATAAGCCTCAAACCGCGTCAGTTTTTGCGGACGGTAAAAAACTAACCGGGGGCTTTGGAGCAATAAGCTCGGAAATTACGCTTATCCCACAGGAACCCGAGATATTTGCAACCACTATACTGGAGAACATTACTCTCGGAGTCGACCACGAGATGCAGGAGGTGCGCAAATTTACCGATATGGCACGGTTTACGGAAGTGGCTGACAATCTGCCGCGTGAATTCAATTCTTCAATCAAGGAAAAGGGCGTCAATTTGAGCGGGGGCGAGAAGCAAAGACTTGCGTTGGCCCGAGGACTTCTAGCCTGCGCGGACAAATCGATCGTTCTTTTGGACGAGCCTACCAGCAGTATTGATGTTGCAACAGAACTGTCTATTTATCAGAATATTTTTCAAGATTTTTGCGATAAAAGCATTGTTGCCTCAGTCCATCGTCTGCATTTGCTTCCGATGTTCGACAACATCTATTTTTTCAGCGAAGGAAAAATACTCGCGTCCGGCAGTTTTGGAGAACTGCTGGAAAGTTCCGCGGAATTCAAAGAATTATGGAATAAATATCAAAACATGGTCCAAGACTTGCAAGACCGGGCATAAGCCCGGTCTTTTTTTTATTTCACAAAAACTTTCAGAATTTTTTGGGTTTCCGAACCAAAACGGTCTTTTACGGAAATGCCGATTTCATTGTAACCTGGGCTTAAAGGGACGATGCCCTCAAATATACCTTTGTCATTGGCGGTAAATTCCCTGCCTCCCACCCAGACTTTAAGGCCCGGAATGGTTTGCCCCGCGATATGCATTTGGGTCGTAGTAATAGTAGCGCCATTTTCGGGCTCAAAAATTTTTAAGTCAGGAGAAAAAATCACCCCGCTTGCTTCATAAAAAAAATATCCAGCGACCAAAACCACCACGCCGACGAATATCCATGTGCGTATCTGCATAATTAAAAATCAAAATTAGTATAGGGAACATCTCCTTCATCATCGCCTGCCTTTTCTTGGGCAGGTTTTTTGCCTGACTTGGCGGCCGAGCCGCCAAGTGGCGGCTTAGAGCCGCCAAGTGGCGGCTTAACCGCTTTCGCCATCTCTTTTTCCTCATATTTTTTCTGCGCCTCGAAGTCGCGGATAAGTTTATCCGCGGCGTCGCCTCCGCCGTTCTTCATAAGAACATCCCTTGGCTTTGCGCCTTCGCCCGGCCCCACAACTCCGCGTTCCTCAAGCATATCAATAATGCTTGCCGCGCGGGCATAGCCGATTCGCAGCCTTCTCTGCAAATACGACGTAGACGCCTTCCCGGCCTCAACAACAAGCTTTTTTGCCTCTTCGTACAACTCATCGTCCGCCTCGCCGTCTTCAAGAAAATCCGAAGGAGCGTTCGGGCCTCCCGGCGCAGGAAGCGGGATATTCATATCAACAGGCTCAAGATCAAAATCTTCCGCCTTATCTTTTAAGTAAGCGGTTACTTTTTTAACTTCTTTTTCTGAAATAAATCCGCCCTGAATCCTGCGCGGCTTTGAAACATCTCCCGCGAGAAAAAGCATATCTCCGTTGCCGAGAAGTTTCTCCGCGCCGGACATATCCAAAATTGTGCGTGAATCCACGCCTGAAGCCACCTGTAAAGCGACCCGCGCAGTAATATTGGCTTTTATCAGACCCGTAATAACCTCAACCGACGGCCTCTGCGTTGAAACCACCAAATGGATGCCTACCGCCCGCGACATTTGCGCCAGGCGCACAATAGCCGCTTCCATTTCGCGCGGGTAAGCGGCAATCAGATCCGCCAGCTCATCAATAATTATCACTATATTTGGAAGTATTTCACCGTAGCTTTTTTCCGAGACCATTTCGTTGTTATAAGAATTGATATCGCGCGTATTTACTTCCGAAAGTTTTTCATAGCGCCTTTCCATCTCGCGCACCGCCCAGCGGAGCGAAAGTATGGTTTTTTTCGCGTCCGTAATGACAGGCGCAAGGAGGTGCGGGATATTATTATATCCGGTGAGCTCAACACGCTTCGGGTCTATCATCAAAAAACGCAAAAATTGCGGGGAGTTTTTGTAAATAAGGCTCACGATGAGCGAATGTATCGCGACCGATTTTCCCGCGCCTGTCGCTCCTGCAATGAGCAGGTGCGGCATTTTAGCAATATCCGCGTACACTTCCCTGCCCGAAACATCCCTTCCCAAAGTAATAGTAAGAGGCGGAGCTTTTTGAAAATCTTCCGTGGAAAAAAGGCTACGAAGCCCGACCAATGAGATAGAACGGTTCGGAATTTCTATGCCCACCAAAGATTTTCCCGGTATCGGCGCCTCTATCCTCAAAGGATGCGCCGCAAGCGCCAAAGCCAAATCGTTTTGAAGCGCTGTAATGCGCGAAAGCTTGATGCCTTCGGCGGGCTTCAGCGTGTATTGAGTCACAGACGGCCCGACATTGACCTCCGACATCTCAACATCAACTCCGAAATTCTGCAAAGTCCTCTTGATGATATTCGCGTTTGCTTTAATGTCGCCGGACGAAGGAGTTCCTTTATCGCCCTCCAAAAGATCAAGCGGCGGAGAAATATAATTTGAAAGCTCTTTTATTGCCTGCCGGGCGCGCCCCGCAGCTGCGGGGGGTTTTGTACGGGAAAATATATTAAATAATGTTTTGGGTTCTTCTTCAGTTTCAGCAGTTTTTTCTTCCGGCACAGCAACGGTCTCCAGCGGAACGGCCGCAATCTGCGGAGCCGGCACCGGCAAAGCGCCGGTTTTCTCATCAACTTTTTCTTTCTTTCTCGGTTTTATGGAAAAATTCAGCGTTATTATAATAGAAACCAGAAGCAAAACCAAAATCAGCACGAGCGAAGCCCAAAAATCAAACAGTTTTAAAAATGGTAAAGAAACCGCGAACCCCGCAAAGCCTCCCGTATATTGTCCGAATAAAATATCGGCAAGACCCAAAGAGGAAAGTAAAAATAAAAGCGCTCCTATTGCAGTCGTAATAAACAAATGATTTCCCGGCGCGAAAAGAAAAGAAAGCCCCGCAAGTAAAAACGCCGTCGGAACCAGAAAAAATCCTTTGCCGAAAACCGCGTCCAAAGATATTTTAATGGCCTCTCCGGCAAGCCCCGCCTTCCCGAAATAAGCCAATGTAAAAAGCACGGCTGCGGCAAACGACAAAACCGCCCAGAGAGAATGCTTGGTTTCCGGTTTCAGATTTTTGTGCCAGCGGCCGGCTTCGCTCTGGCCGCCTTTTCCGCCGTTCTTATCCTTGTGCTTCTTTTTAGACATTATGGATAATTATAACAAAAAAAAGCCCGCGACGTTAGTCGGGACTTTGTGAGGATCTATTTTTCAAGCAATATCTCTATGGCCTTGTCCAGCGCCTTATCATCATCCTTTTTTTCGGACTCCTGGACCGTGACATCCGGCACAACACCCTTATCGCGGATGGGTACGCGGTTATTCCCAACCAAAAACTCAAACGTGGTAAGGCAAAACAACGCGCCGTCCAGAAGCGGGATACATGTCTGCCCGACCCCTTTTCCAAAAGTTACTCCTTTGTCTTTCTTCACCTCGCCGGCCGTTTCTCCGACTACTTTATAGCCCCAATCCTTCATTGTACCGGAAAAAATTTCCGAAGCTGACGCACTGCCTTTATTTATCAAAATCACGACCTTGAAATCATCGCGGAACTCTCCGAAAGTCGTGACATCAAATTTTTCCCGCAGATAAGCTAAATCATACGGTTCTGATGTGTTGCGGGTCCGGTAAGTAACAATTACATCGTCCCGGCGCATAAACAATGCAAGAGTTTTAAGCGCCTGATTCAGCAATCCGCCCGGATTATTGCGAAAATCCAGCGCGACCAGCTTTATGCCGTTTCTTTTGGCTTCACGAAACGCATCCCTGAATTGGCCCGAAGTCTTTTCCGCGAAAGAACTGACTTTGATAACTTTTATCTTTTGCCCGACAACGGACAGTTCGCGGGACTTTACAAAGCGCACAATTATCTTTTCTCTTACAAGAACGGCTGTTTTCGGCTCAGTAAATGCTTTCCGCAAAAATTTAATTTCTACATTGCTGCCTTTAGGTCCGCGTATCAGCCGTATAGCCTGCAGAGCATTGTCTACTTCTTTGCCGTCAACTTCAAGAATAACGTCCTCCGGCTTAAAACCGGCCCGCTCTCCCGGCGTATCTTCAATAGGAGCCACAACTACAACCCTGTCATCCTTTTGTGTAATTTCCAGCCCTACTCCGCCAAATTCTCCTTTGTATTCCGCCAAAAACTCCGGCACTTCTGACGGCGGAACATAATGAGAAAATTTATCGCGGCATTTGCCTAGCCTGCGCATGGCATACATTTCCTGTAGACAGCTCACCATATCTTCCGGCGGATCCAGCGCTTCCTCGGCATATAACCGCAAGATTTCCACCATAACATCCACCTGTTTGGCCAACGGAGTTTCCGCTTCGGAAAGCGACAAATCGACTCCAACTCCGGCGAAGGAAACTCCTGTAAAGCCAGTCAAAACCAAAAAAATGCCCAGAAAAACAGATGATAGTTTTTTCATATTACCAACCCTATGTAAATCTTTTTTGAAAGTAGCAGAGAGAGCCAAAAAAGTCAAGATGCACGGGATAAAATAAAAAAGAAGAATTATTCTCCTTTTTTTTCTTCTAACTTTAAATAGGGCACGATGAACCAGCTAAGAACCGCGAACAGCGCGGAAACGATTATTAATAACTGAAGACCGATTTGGTCAAAGAGCCACCCGCCAAGAGCGGAAGACCCCAAGCCGCCTATATTCCAAAAAGACGTAAGCAGAGCAAAAGTCGTGCCCTCTGAGTATTTCGGACAGACAGATGCCGCCAAATTGAGAAGCGGAAGCAGTATAAAAGAGCTCATGCTTCCGAGCAGTGCAGCGGATACAAGATAAACGGCTTTTGCCAGAAACAAATCATTTTTCAGAGTTTCCGTGAAATAAACCAGGTCGAAAATCGCCGTCAAAACACCGAAAAGTATCGCAAGATTTATTATCCTTTTTTGTCTGAAATTCTTCTGGAATTTCGCGAAAACAAACGCCCCAACAATTGCCGCCGCTCCGACCACAGCTCCCGCGATCCCGAAAAAGATTTTGTCGAATTTAAGAACATCCATCGCGTAATATTGGAACGGGATTCCGGCAGACGGACGGAATGCCCAGAAAAAAAGAAAAAAAACAACCAGCCAAAGGTGTTTGTCCCGGCAAGTTTCCCTAATAGCCAGAAAACTTTTTCTCATTTGTCCGCCAGCACTTACAGATTTATCTTCCTTTACCAGAAAAAATATAACAAGCCCCGCAAACAAAGGGAAAACCGCGTTTACCAAAAAAATGTTCTGCTGAGTCCAATTATCCGCAACCCATCCGCCGGCCAACGATGTTATGATGCCGGCCGCGAAAACCGCGCCCCATTGGACGGACTGAAATTCGCCGGTAAGGCCGGTTGCCTTACCTTTATCCAGCATCAGGCCATCGCAGGCAACATCGTTAAAAGCGTATGTAAACGAGGATATCGTGAACATCATAAGCAGAAGAGGGGCAGTATAATTTTCCGTCCTTCCCAGCCAAAACCACACAAAAGCCGCGGCCAGACACGTCAGAATCAAATACGGCTTTCTTCTGTAACCGAATATCGGCACGGCATCGGAGAGCATTCCCCAAAGAGGTTTTATGCACCATCCAAGCATTGACACAGCGGCAAAATACGACGCCTGTGAAGCGCTAAGCCCTATTTTCTCTTTCAAAAGAAATGTCACGGAAATACCGGGTAAATTTGCCAATCCATTGGTAGAAAAAAAATAGATCAGCCCGAAAACGAATCCTAACTTGATCAAATCGCGGTTGCTCTGCATATGTCCGCTCCTTCAATCAAAATACATCTACAAACACTAAAACATAAAAACCCCGGCATAGCTAGGGCTTTTTTTAAATCATGTTAAACATTACAACTCTTCAGGATAATCTTCCGGTTCCGGCTGAGAAGGTTGGAATCCGTGTACGATCGCCTCCACTACTCCCGCTGGCGTAGGTATGGTTTTTCTTTTTTCAAATACGCCGTCGCCGTCCTCATCCATCAGCATGAACCATCTTCCGCCGAAAGAATAAACCAGTGCTTTGACGCGCTTGCCGAAATAGGCCGCTTCGCCGTTTTCCTGCACTCCTCCGCGCTTGCGCAATATAATGGTGTCGCTTAGAGAAAGGTAGTAAGACACGTTACGTTCCAGATAATTATCTTTCGGAAGCCAGAAGGCTATAACCGTATCACCGCTCTTTTTAAATTCCTGCTTGATTATAGCGATCTTTTTCAAACCTTCTTTTTCCGTGTCTTTTTCCGCCTGTGTTTTCGGCGGCATAAAATCCATAGAAACTTTCTGCGGGAAAGATTTGTATTCAAACGGAACGGTCCATGTTCCTTTTTCCCAGAGATCAACCGATACGTCGCCCATCTTCACCACTTCCGTATAGAGCGGGTGCTCCTTTGGCTTTCTCCGCACCGGCTTCTCTTCAAGACGCGGCGGATCATAAATAGAAAGCAAAAGTTTGTCCTTTAATTCCAAACTATTAAACATATCTGAACCGGTCACAATGTCCGCGAAAGCCTTGTAAACCAAATCTGGACTGCCGTATCCGGCCGCTCCCGCCTTGTCATAATCAGCGACAAAAACAGACACTTTTGAATCGCCGATTGCAACGAATCCTCTGACCGCGGGGGTTGCTTCCGCAACGCGTTCGGCATTTGTCCTCCACACCTCAATGTACTGGACAATATTGTCCTGAGGTTTGTCCTTGTCGGGCAAAATTTTGTAGGACTTTATCAGCCAATGTCTATTTTCGTTCTTCCAGAGAAACTCATTCGCATCCCTGATGCTTTGTTCTTTCGTGGAAAATTCCCTGACGCTCGAGACATGAAAAGTATCAACTAATTTCAGAGTGCCGTCCTTTTTTGCAGTCTCAAGATAAACGGCGCTAAAAACCAGTTTAGAAATATCGTGCTCCGGGTAGATCAGCCTCATGGAATAAGACTTGCGGTCAACGGGGAAAAAATAAGAATATTCCTCGCCTCTCAATTCAGGAGGAAGTTCGCCGACCAAATCTGTAAATTGGTTGTAAAACTTGACATATTGCAGGCGCCGCAAAATCCAAAGGGCTGCACGCTCCTCGCGCAGAAGCCCCTCTCTAAAACCGGGGAACCAATCAATAAATCTGGCGGTCTCCTCGTCCTCATAACCGAGCAGAGTATTCAGCGACCTTGTTTCATCAGCGACCACTTTTTCAACGTCTTCAACCGACACAGCGTCCGGACGCAATTCCCATGCCTTTTTTTCTTTGTTGTACTTTCCGAAAATATAGAGCCTGGCTCTGGCTTCCGCAACCTTAGCCTGCCTCTTTGTATATTTAAAGGCTTCGCCTTTATCAACTCCGATGTCGCGCGCCGCGATTGTAAACGGCACCGCACAACCGGCAACAAAAATTGTCAAAATTAAGCCTATAAACAGGCTCAAAAACATATTAAAACGCATAAAACACCTACCTCAATCTAAATTAAGCTTAGGCAATAAAAAAAGGAGTGTCAATGGACACTCCTGAAAATCAAACCAGAACCAAATATTCGCAGAAGCAGAAAACGCGCATCCGCGTCGCCTTTTTTAGCGCTTTCTACAATAGGACGAACCACCGACAAAAACTCATTCTCTTCTGTTTTGGCCATTAAGAAAAATCTTGAGTGCACAGGACAAGTGGCCGTGCCGCTTAAATCCTGAACCTTGGAAAGTTCTTCACCAAATTTCGACATTTTGCCGGTTTTTTCCATAGCTTTTTTGGCCAGAAGCGCAATTCTGCCGGATTCCTCTTCGCGTTCAAGCCACGCTTTGGTCTGAAGTGATGGAGGGATGACATTCCCGTCTTTGTCTTTCTTTTCAGGGTCAAAGAGTCCCGCGGGCTCATATCTTTGGGCGAACATCAGCCTGAACGCGCCTGCGGTATCGCACATTTTAGTGTTAACCGTAATCCAATAATACGGATCAGAATAAAACCTTACCAAAAATCCGTCTTTTGGATTAGTAAGAAAATCCAGAAGCTCCGCCTGAATCTTCTTAATAGCATCCCTTTGCTTCATGAATTCACTTCTGTTCAATTCCCTAACTGCAAGAAACTCCCCCGGAAAAATTTTTTTTATTGCTTCCTTGGCGTCATATCCCCAAAAAGTATCCACTTCGTCGCGCAAAACCGCGTCGTAAGGATGGAACAGAAAGCCCATCATCTCGCTCGTGGTAAAATTCGCGAACATTTCAAGATCAAAGTAAAAATCCAGAGGCGTAGACTGCAAAGTCGGGTTGGAGTGCACGAATTCGTGCGCGGTAATATTGGGAGAACCCGTAACGTAATCGTACATAAGGCCGATAATATCTACCGCCGCGATACGCTGGGTTTCCAAAGTCTTAAAATTAGCAAATCCCATTCCAAAACTGAAAGGCCCCATAATAAACACGTCCGGCATGAAATCTTCAGCTTTTGAGTAAGGAAGGGGCAAAATGTCTTTGACTTTTAAATTACCGGGCCCTGCAAGCGGAGTCTCAAGCTTATCGCCATAATTCGGATCCGCCAAAATCTCCCGCCGGGCCTTCAAAACCCCTTCGGTCAAATTAATCTTTGCGTAATCTGCAACGTCCTTTTTGAGCGCCTTTGCAATGGTGCCGACAACAACGTTTTCTTTTACGGCTTCAAATTGTGCCCATCCCATAAGTCTTTGTACGTCTTTCCATTGAACATCCGAAAGCTTTCCGTCAGCCCAGCGCACCAAATATTTCTGGTAGACCGGAGAAAACTCCGCGAGATTTTTCTCGCCCATTTTGGACCAATAAGTATACATGCTCTCTTCGGTAAAAACATGATGAGTATACAAGATACGCATTTTTTTTCCATGAAGCTCCAGAATTGACTGAAGCGAGCGCTCGCCCTGAAGGCGGTAATCCGGAGAAGACCTGTCGATAACTCCGGGATAATTCTTGCCGTAGATAAGCTCGCGGGTTCTGGAAAATTTGCGCATCTGAAGATACTGCTCAAATTCATCGTTGCTCGGCTCAAGACCCAAAAGATAATGGGCTTTGTCGGGAATTTTTGAGGCTTCCTCAAAAACATCTTTAGGCAAACGGGCCCGCAATTCACCGACATTAAGACCCAAAAGCGCCTGCTCATTGTTTACGGCGAGCGCATTCGGAAAAACGTTTCCGAAAACATTTGAACCCAAAATAAAACTAAAAATCAAGACAATCGCAAAAAGCGTTGTTGATTTACGCATAAAATCTCCTATAAATAGCAAAAAGCTCTAACTTTAAAGCTAAGTTATTTGTATATTCAAGTCAATATTGACCTGTAAATAAGCCTATGCTGGTGCTAGAATTACTCGTCAATCGCTTCAACGCCTGCCTCCAATTTTTTCAGATATTCTTTTCTATAGCCTGTTCCCGCGGGAATAAGACGACCGATGATGACGTTTTCTTTCAGCCCTCTCAATCTGTCTTCTTTGCCGTCTATCGCGGCGTTGGTCAGCACGCGCATTGTCTGCATAAACGAAGCCGCTGAAAGGAAGCTTTCGGTGGTAAGAGCGACATTGGTAATGCCCATCACCAGCTGAACTGCTTTTGTAAGCGGCCTGCCTTCTCTTTTCGCTTTCATATTCTCTTCGCGGAGTTTTGTCTTTTCTATTATATCTCCGACTGACACCGCATTTGAGCCGGGATCTTTTACGCGCACTCTGGAGAACATCTGCCTTACGATAACTTCAATATGCTTGTCGTTGATGGTCGTACCCTGGAAAGTGTAAAGCTCCTGAATTTCGTAAATTATATAATTTTGCACCGCCTTCGCGCCTGCCACGGAAAGAAGCTCTTTTATTTCTATTGCGCCTTCCGTAACGCGGGAGCCGGGCTCCACGCGCTCGCCCTGATTTACAAGAATTGTTTTTCCAAACGGCACGGTAAATTCAGAAATTTCGCGCTTATCCTCATCTTTGTCTTTATCAATAAGTATCCGTACAAGCTTGTCTCTCGTTCCCGGCACGGAAGAATCAATTATCTCTAATACGACTCCGTGAACGTCAGAGATGGCGGCCTGATTTTTTGGAACGCGCATTTCAAAAACTTCTTCAACCCTCGGCAACCCGCGTGTAATGTCGGCCGCGCCCGCAACTCCTCCGACGTGGAAAGTTCTCATTGTAAGCTGTGTTCCCGGCTCTCCGATTGCCTGCGCCGCCACAATACCCACCGCCTCTCCCAATTTAATCGGCGTATCGGAACCAAGATCATAACCGTAGCAAAGCTGGCAGATACCGCGGACGCTCCTGCATGTAACCGGAGACCTTAAAAAGGCGCCGGGTATTTCAAATGAAGCAATTTTTTCCGCGTCAGCAACGGTAAGCAGGCGTCCTTTTTTGAAAAGCACCTTCCCCGAGTCCGGCTCTATCACATCCTTGGCCAAAACTCTTCCGAAAATCCTGAAAGAGAAACTCTTGGACAATTTTTCGTAGTCTTTTTTGAACACTTCAAATCCTTCTTCGTCTTTGCAGTCCGGCTCCGAGACAATTACATCCTGCACAACATCAACAAGTCTGCGGGTCAGATAACCGGCTACCGCGGTTTTTAGCGCGGTGTCGGCGGTACCTTTACGCGCGGCGTGCGTGGAAATAAAGTATTCAAGCACATTGAGCCCTTCTTTAAACGAAGAGAGTATCGGCAGTTCAATGATGCGCCCCGCAGGATTTACCACGAGTCCTTTCATGCTTGAGAGCTGATTTATCTGCGTCCAGTTTCCGCGCGCACCGCTATTTACCATATAATGTATCGGGCCGAAGGGATCCAGCATCGCGGGAGCTAATTTATCAACCTTGCTTTTTACATCGCTCCAGATTGTGATGGCTTTTTCGTATCTTTCACGGTCCGTAAGAAGCCCGTTGTCGTATTGCGACTGTATCTCCGCGGCTTCTTTTTTCGCTTCATTAATATAAGTATATTTTTCCGTCGGAACTTTAATGTCATCCATTCCCCAGGAAAGGCCTGCTTTGGTCGCATAGCGGTATCCCAAACTCTTGATGCGGTCCAAAATCGGGGGAGTTTCTTCCACGCCGAAAGTTCCGATAAGATCGGAAACCAGGCGCTCCAGATCTTTCTTTTTCATTTCCTGATTCAGATAAGGATAGTCGCGCGGAATTACGCTGTTGAAAATCAGCCGGCCTACCGAAGTTTCCAAAATTTCTTTTTGAACATTCTGGTATTTCGGGGTTTTTGTGATACGGACGAAAATTTTGGCCTGCAGGCTGACGGTATCAAAATCATAAGCCAAAATGGCTTCGTTGGGGCTTGCAAAATATTTTCCCTCTCCAAGCGATCCTTCGCGTATCCTTGTTAAATAGCTTACGCCCATGACAATATCCTGCGTAGGAGTAATAACAGGGTCGCCGTTTCCCGGTTTAAGCAGATTTCTGGATGAAAGCATCAGGTCCTGCGCCTCCTTTTGGGCTTCATCCGTCAAAGGAACGTGCACTGCCATCTGGTCGCCGTCGAAGTCCGCGTTGAACGCGGTACAAACCAACGGGTGAAGCTGGATTGCATTGCCTTCAATAAGCACGGGAAAGAAAGCCTGAATACCCAGACGGTGAAGGGTCGGAGCGCGGTTCAAAAGCACGCACTTGCCCTGAATAACCTCTTCAAGACATTCCCATATCTCCGGAGAAAGGTCGTCTATAAGGCGTCCGGCTCCGCGGATAGTATGCGCCAAATTTTTTCCGATAAGTTTATTTATTACAAAAGGACGGAAAAGTTCCAGAGCCATATGCTTCGGCAAACCGCACTGGCTAAGTTTCAACTCGGGACCGACGACAATAACGGACCTTCCTGAATAATCAACGCGCTTGCCCAAAAGATTCTGCCTGAATCTGCCCTGCTTGCCTTTCAACATATCCGCCAAAGAACGGAGGGGCCTTTTTTGGGCCTGCGAAGTGGCTGCCGGGCCCTGCGAGCGCTTGATGGAATTGTCTATCAAAGCGTCAACCGCTTCCTGAAGCATTCTTTTCTCGTTCCTGACAATAACTTCCGGAGCTTTTATCTCCAAAAGTTTTTTTAAACGGTTGTTCCTGTTTATGACGCGCCTGTAAAGGTCGTTTATATCCGAAGTCGCGTGCCGTCCCCCTTCGAGCTGTACCATCGGGCGCAGGGCGGGAGGAATTACCGGAATAGTTTTCAAAAACATCCATTCGGGCTTCACGCCTGAATGCATCATTGAGCGCACGAGGCGCAGTCTCCTGATGACTTTCTTTTTTTGCATTGCCGGCGCGGTCGCAACTTCCACTTCAAGTTCTTTGGATAATTTTTGCAGATTGATGTCCGAGCAAATCTTTCTCAAAGCTTCAGCCCCGATACCCGCCTCAAAAACATTCGAGTATTTCATGCTCAAACGGTGGTACTCTATCTCCGAAATTACCGTCATCGGGGCAAGCCCTTTTATTTCCGTTTTGGCCGCGTCCATCGCGCTCTTTAACGCTTCTTTTTCGGAGCCCCCTGCTTTTGATTTTGACTTAAATTCCTTCTCAAGCTGTATCAAAATTTCTTCACGGGCTTTTTCGTCCACATGGGTAATGATGTAACCTCCGAAATAAATTACTTTTTCAAGGTCGCCGACCGGAAGGTCCAAAAGTATGCCTACTCTGGAAGGAACTCCGCGCAAGAACCAGATATGCGAAACAGGAGCGGCAAGCTCTATATGGCCCATTCTTTCACGGCGGACGATAGAGCGTGTAACTTCCACCCCGCATTTATCGCAAACAATACCTTTGTAGCGGACCCTTTTGTATTTTCCGCAATAACATTCAAAATCTTTTTCAGGGCCGAAAATGCGCTCGTCAAAAAGCCCGTCTTTTTCCGGACGCTGGGTGCGGTAGTTTATGGTCTCAGGCTTTGTAACCTCTCCTTTAGACCAGAGCATTATCTTCTCCGGAGAAGCAATGTGTATGGATAAAGATTTAAAATCTGTGATTTTTGCGTCCATATAATTATTTTTTGCTTTTAGCTCCGGTAAGTTCTTTTTTTGACGCGCGCGCGGGCTTTACGGCCTTTTCTTCTTTCTCGTCCTCTTCTATAAAGTCTTCAAATTTTTCTTTTGCCCTGCCTTTTGCCGCCGTTTCATCATCGTCATCCGGGCTTGACACAACTCCTTTTAATTCTATATCCAGCGCGAGACCCTTTAATTCATTTACCAAAACATGGAAAGACGCGGGGATGTTCGGTGTCTTGAAAGGCTCTCCTCTTACGATAGAATCATAAGCGGCGGCCCGGCCCAAAACATCATCCGATTTAATTGTGAGAATTTCCTGCAAAGTGTGCGCGGCGCCGTATCCTTCCAAAGCCCATACTTCCATTTCTCCGAAACGCTGTCCTCCTCCCTGCGCTTTTCCGCCCAAAGGCTGCTGGGTAATGAGTGAATAAGGCCCGATGGAACGCATGTGAATCTTGTCTTCCACCATGTGGTAGAGCTTCATCATATAAACTTTTCCGACGGTCACTTTTTGGTCAAATTGGTTCCCGTTCCTGCCGTCAAAAAGCTCTACCTTGCCGTCCTCGGGAAGGCCCGCTTTTTTCAATTCCGCTTTTATTTCTTCTTCGGTAACTCCCAAGAGCGCAGGAGTAACCGCATGATAGCCGAGCTTGTCCGCCGCCCAGCCTAAGTGAGTCTCCAAAATCTGTCCGATATTCATACGCGACGCAACACCCAAAGGATTTAATATAATTTCAACCGGCGTGCCGTCTTCCAAATAAGGCATGTCTTCTTGGGGCAATATTCTTGAAATAACTCCTTTGTTTCCGTGTCGTCCGGCCAATTTATCCCCGACAGAAATTTTGCGGAGCTGTGCCACCTCAACCCTTATCTGCTTTATAACACCCGTTTCCAATTTGTCCCCTTTTTCGCGGGTAAAAACTTTAATGCCTACTATCCGTCCGCGCTTGCCGTGCGGCATTCTTAAAGAAGTATCTTTTACGTCGCGCGCTTTTTCTCCAAAAATCGCGCGCAAAAGCCTTTCTTCCGGAGTGAGATCAGATTCGCCTTTCGGAGAAATTTTACCTACTAAAATATCTCCCGCCCGCACTTCAGCGCCTATCAAAACAACGCCGTCTTCATCTAAATCTTTCAGTTTTTCTTCGCCGACATTGGGAATGTCGTGAGTCGTAATTTCCGGCCCGAGCTTCGTATCGCGCACATCAACCGTAAAATCTTCAACATGCACCGATGAAAAAACATCTCTCTTAACAAGATTTTCGGAAAGAATTATCGCGTCTTCAAAATTGGAACCTCCCCACGAAAGAAAAGCAACGAGTAAATTCGCGCCCAAAGCAAGATTGCCCCTGTCAGTAAGCGAGGTGTCCGCCAATATATCTCCTTCTTTAACTTTATCCCCTACGGTAACAACGGGTTTTTGATGGATAACAGTTGACTGGTTGGAACGGGTGTAATTAATAAGGTCATAAGTTTTTTCCGTTTTACCTGATTTTATGGCAATAGTACGCGCGTCCGCTTTTGTGATGACTCCGTCCGCTTCGGCAATAATGAGCCTGCCGGAGTCTCTCGCGGCGCGTTCTTCCATACCCGTACCCACCAAAGGAGTTTCAGGCGTCAGACACGGCACCGCCTGCCTCTGCATGTTTGAACCCATCATAGCGCGCGTCGCATCGTCGTGCTCTAAAAACGGAATGAGCGAGGTCGCGATTGAAAACGCCTGTTGAGGAGAAACGTCAATGTAGTCAACTTCTTTTCTGTTCATTATTGCCGGCTGTCCTTTGGCGCGTCCCTCCACTTCCTCTTCCAATAAATTCCCGTCCTTGTCTATCATAATTCCTGCGTGAGCTATCTTGAATCTGGCCTCTTCAAAAGCCGTAAGAAAATTTATCTCTTCGGTAACTTTCGCGTTGACCACTTTTCTGTATGGGGTTTCCAATATCCCGAAATTATTCACCTTTGCGTGTCCCGCAAGATGGTTTATCAGACCGATGTTCGGACCTTCTGGCGTCATGATGGGGCAAAGCCTTCCATAATAAGAAGGATGCACATCTCTGACCTCAAAGCCGGCGCGCTCGCGGGTTAATCCTCCCGGTCCGAGGGCGGAAACTCTGCGCTTATGCTCAAGCTCGGCTAAAACATTTATCTGGTCCATGAATTGCGAGAGCTGGCTTGTCATAAAAAATTCTTTCAATACCGCGGCAAACGGACGCGCGTTTACAAGCTGGGCGGGGGTAAGCGTTGCCTGATCCAGCGTGGACATCCTGTCTTTGACCGTGCGCTCCATGCGGGCAAGCCCCACGCGTAATTTTTGCTGCAAAAGTTCACCGACAGAGCGTATCCGGCGGTTGCCCAAATTGTCTATATCGTCGGGCAGAGCCTGCGGATTATTGTTCATAGAAATTATCTCGGAGATGATGGCAACAAGGTCTTCTTTGTTTAAAATGCGCGGATTTTTGAGCTTAATGTCAGCCATAGCAGGAAGGCGCTGGATAAGCTTGTAACGGCCTACCGGAGAAATGTCGTAGCGTGCAGGTTCAAACATTGAGACCACCAAATCTTTGGCGTTGTCCACAGTTGCGAGCTCCCCTTGCCTTATGCGTTTGAATATCTCAATATAGGCGTCATCGGCGGTTTTGGTCGGGTCTTTATCCAGAGTTTTTTTGATGAATCTTATCTCTCCTGTATCAACTTTTTCGAAAGCCGCCTCTATATCTTCGTTTTTATCAAACCCGAAAATACGCAAAAGCGCGGTTGCGGCTATTTTTCTCTTGCGGTCAATGCGGACATAAACCGCGCCGTCGTATTCGGTGTCAAATTCCAGCCATGCTCCGCGCTGGGGAATTATTTTCGCGCCGAAAAGTTTTTTGCCTCTTGAAAAATTGCTGTTGAAATAAACCCCAAATGAGCGCGCGAGCTGGGAAACAATAACACGCTCCACTCCGTTTATAATAAAAGTGCCACGCGGAGTCATCAGCGGAAGGTCCGCCAGAAAAACTTCCTGCTCTTTTTTCTCGCCGCTAGTTTTATTGGTAAGGCGCATGCGGAGACGCAGAGGCGCCTCGTAAGACAAATTATTTATGCGCGCGTGGTTTTCATCAAAACGCGGTTCGTCAACAAAAGAACTCACGAATTCCAAAGCGAGTTCTTTTTCGGTATAATCAAGCATGGGAGAAAATTCATCCAGAATTTCTTTCAGGCCTTCTTTTATAAACCATTCGTAAGAAGAGAGCTGCATTGCCGCGAGATCCGGCAGTGAAGCGTAAGGTTCTCTGTAACGCGAGAAATACTTCTTTTGTATTCGCATACTAAAGTATAAGAATTATTATAAAAATTATAATTGATAAAAAATTAACAATAAAAAGCCCTCCTAAACCCCTAGAGAGCGTGCCACGTTTACCTGTGAGCGTTTTCTTTAGTATACAAAGCGATGGGGTTAATTTTAGCCTTCCCTATTAAAATAAGCAAAATTTGACCTGTGGATAAGTCAATATTGTGCGTCTGTACACTCTAGCAAACCGCTAAAAGCCTGTCAAGCCTGCCTAGCGCGCCTTCAAAGACCACTTATTCCATGTTATGAGCAGGAAGCTGGCAATGAATATAGAAGAATAGGTCCCGAAGCCGACACCTATCAAAATGGCAAGTGAAAAATATTTTGTGGTAGCTCCGCCGAAGAGATACAAAGCGAGCATTACGAACATAACGGTAAGAGAAGTATTGATGGAACGCCCGATGGTCTGCCGTAAGCTTTTTTCAACCAACTCTTCAAACGGCTCTCTTGTGCCGAATTTCTTGAGGTTTTCGCGTATCCTGTCAAAAACCACGATTGTGTCGTGGACCGAAAACCCCAATATAGTCAAAAGCGCCGTCACAAAAAGAGTGTCTACCGTAATTCCGTAAAAATGTCCCAGAACCGCAAAAAAACCGACAGGTATTGAAACATCATGAATCAAAGCAATCAAAGCCGCGACGCCATATTTCCATGAAGCAATCGGGCGGGAAACCAGCCGGAACGCCCATGAAATGTAGAGCATTATCATCAGCATTACCAAAACTATCGCCCAAATGGCATTTCTTCTTAGCTCCTGTCCGATAGTCGGACCGATAGAAGTAAACTGCTTCTCCAGCACATCATCTGGCCCGCCTAATATTTCCAGAATTGCCTGATGTTTAGCTTCGTCAATATTAGGCAGGCGCAAAATTACCCCGCGCTCGCCTGTCGGCTGGAGCACGGCGTCTTTTTCGTCTATTTCGGCCAAATTGGCTATTATTTCTTCGTTTTGAGGCCTTGCATTCTTATATTCAATCTCCAACAGAGAACCGCCCGTAAAATCTATGCCCAGCTTCAGCCCCCAAACGGCAAAGCTCAATAAGCTCGCAACGACCAAAACCGTTGAAAATGCATATGTCGCCTTCCTGAAATCTATTATCCGCATTGAAAATGAGTATACCAATAATCTATTGAAAATAAAAGGCCGACTATAAAAGTTTTTTGAATTCCGCATCGGTTAAACCGGCATCTCTTATGATGCCCTTGAGTGTATACGGGTTGATTCTATTGTGCCGCGGAATCGTAATTTTTCTCGTGCCATCAGTCATTCCAATATGTTTACCTTGTTTTGAAATCCAAAAGCCGGTTTTTTGAAAAACCTTTATCGCTCTATCAGAGGAGATATCCGTAAATAACATTTTTAGGCAAACGCAACCTCAACTTCTTTTATCTTTGCTCCCTTAAGCTCGTCCTTCTCCATTTCTAAGTATGTTAAAATCGCGTCTTTAATATTTTCAAGCGCTTCTTTTTCTGTTTCTCCTTGGCTATGACAACCCGGCAGAGCCGGCGCATGAACATCATATCCATATTTGCTTTTTCGAAGAATTATTGAGTACTTCATATATACCTATAATAACATTCCCGCCAAAACAATCAACACATACATATTCGACTTCTTAAGCTAATTTTCTTTGAGCTAAAACTTACAATTCTAGAATTTAACTAAAACAAGTCCGTAGTCCTTGAAAGCGCCAACTGACACATTTCCGCATCATTGTAGTTATCAATATGCGTTGAGATACATAAAAAAGCTATAACTGAGCCTTTAACCGCAAACCACATTCGCGGATACTGATTTGGGCGTAAACCAGAATCAGGTATAACTAGCTCGATTTTCCAAATGGTCCAAACGTCATTTTGTGTTACGCGGTGAAGTTTTGCGGGAGCAATCACTTGTTTAGGATTTGTTGGGTGAAACTGCGTTCTGCATAAAAGCTCAAACGCATTGAGGCCGTCGCGAACACGACGAAATCGCCGCTCAAGAGCGGCGATTTCTTTTTGAATGCCGTCATGATACAAAAATTCAATCATAGATCATTAAAATCTGTACCGCGGTAGAAAGCTAGCTCATAAGGAATCTCTTTTCGCAGTTCAGTTCCAATATAAGGCGCTTCGGCATGAGACAGCTCTTCTAATTGTTTACCATTGAGATGACCATACCTTGTTGCAACGCGATCAAGCATTTTTTTTTCTTCAACGTCAAAAACAGAAGTATCCGGCTCCGCAATACACCGATAAACTTCCGTTGCATTATAGCCGTTTCGGCCTTCAATATTTTCAACAGTAAGTAATTTCTTTCTGGACATTTCTGAAGTAATCGCCTCAAGGGTTGACGGGAATGGTCCCATTGGGAGAGCCTTATAAATGTCTCCTGTCAGAGATTTTTGCGTTTTTTCGTAAAGATCAAAATCAGCGAAATAAAGCAATTTAGCGAGCTTTTTTTTGCCGCGAATTTCGCCGCCAAGCTTCTTGCATAAGTATAAAACAGCGTTTTGGTATTTTTTTTTACTAAGAACCATATTTATATATTCTTAACTTCATTATATAGCATATAGAGCCTTGTGTCGTCAATCTTATCCCCATAGCTTTATGCTAAATTTTTCCGCATTTTTTGCTTTAAACCAATTTTCTTTAAGCCGGCTCGTATTAATAAATTCTGCAGCTCCCCCACTGATCGCAATCAAATGTATAACGGGTTGAACCGAATGGCTCATATAATACACCCCCGCGACCAAATCTGTCTGCCTCAAAGATGAAATATGATGATTGAATTGATGAGTAAATTTTTCCTGAATACTCGTTATATAAAAGTAAATTATATTGATCTATTAAGGGATTAAGAATTGAGGCGATGTATGCTCTTTGGCCGGCACAAAAACTCATTGTAACTCCCTCACAAGCTGTGTCGTAGCGTTTTTGCTGGAAGTCGATTTGTTGTTTGAGTTCTTCTAATTTTTGATTACGTTCAGTAATAAGACTAGCTAGTGCTTCTTGCAAACTTCTGGCGTTCTCCTGTTTTAGTTGTTCTAATATTTGCTTCTCTGTTTCAAGCTCTGCCTCTAACTTTGCTATTCTTTCCTGTTCCTCTCGTTTTAATCTATCTATGTCTTTTTGCAGTTCAAGTTGATACTGAACGCGATCTTCTTCAAGAATATTATTCAAAATGCCATATTGTTCTTCCGGTGTTTTATGTTGAAGATCCGGAGTATTTAAAAAACGACTATATACATTCCGAAAGCGCCATTGAAGTTCATTATCGTATTTGGAAATGTCTCCCTGCGGAATTATCGGATATATTTTTGGCGTTGGGCTAGGCGCGATAATCTTTGGGGCTGTGTCTTTATTGTTAGTTGATTTTATTGGGGTTGTGGTCGGAGTAGGGGTTGGTATTGGAGTCGGCGTTACTATGGCGGCCTGACTAATCTCTTGTGGCGCTTCCTGTATTGGAGCTGGAATTTGCGGCGCAGAAACTATGCCAAGCGTAATTGCAACGGCAACAAAAAGGCCTTTTATAGAAGTAGCTACGTTTGAAATCCAATTAAACATAATTAAAGAGTTGAGTGATTATATAATCCAAAATCTTGCTTAAATATTACCACAAAACAACAATAAACGCAAGCCAGCAAATTTTGGGTGACGCGCGGTCAATTCGGTTCTATAGCCTTAAGAAAGACTGGGTCGGTTTCCACAAGGCCGGGTTTTTGAATCATCAGCTGTTCTACAATCTGAACCGCAAACTCGCGGTTGCCGGTCATATAATACAGCTTTGCCAGATTATACAAGGAGGCCAGATCTTCGGGGTCTTTATTTACCACATCTTCCATAAAACGCAGAGCCTTGGGCCATTCTTCCGTGCCGATATAATACATTGCCGCCCTGCGGGCGGAATTTAAACCACCGCCATTCTCGCCATATAAAATATATCCTTTCTCCGCCCACTCCCCCGCCTTCGCCGAATTTCCGGCAAGAACATAGAGATTGGCAATAATAAAACGCGGTTCGGCATCTTTGGGAGCATCCCCGGCATATATAGAAAGCACAGCAACCGCTTCTTCATAATTATTGTTGCGGATAGAAATATTTGCGAGCAAATAATACGGCTGGATACGTTTCGGGGAAAGCTCTATGGCGCGCAGAAGCGCGTTTTTAAGCAAAGCTTCGTCTCTCACCGCTTCCGGCGGAGCCAAATCTATCACATGCGCCAGATAAATCGCCGTACGCGCGTCGTACGGAAAACGCTTCAAATTATCCGCGAGAGTTTTCTCCGCGTAGCGGTATGCCGCCAAACGCTCTTCCCCTTCCAGCATATTCACCTGCCGCTCGGTATACATCGCATACGCCTGATATCCGTATTCAAGGTTAGCGTATGTCCCGAGAGAAAGCCCATACTCCATTAAAGCAACCGCCGACTTGGCGTCTGAAATATGGCTAAGATAACCTTTTGCAAGTAAAGCGTTGGCACGGAACGGATTGATAGATACCGGAATAATCATATAAAGAATTGCGATGCCGAGAACTCCGCCCACAATCCGCGAGTTCGGGAAAGAAACCGCGGAGGAAGGCTCCGCTTTGCCTGAAACCGCGAGAGCCGCCGCGAAAAACACAAATAAAAGCCAGAGTGACATCGCCGTATCAAAAACAAAAAAGTTATGCACCGCGTAAACAACCGCGGCAGCGGCAAAATATATTCCAAGCTTCTCCCCCGCGCGCCAAAGCTTCCAACCGATAAATCCGAGAAAGAATATCAGCGCCGCGTAAAGCAGAAGCCCCGCTATTCCATACTGCAAAAAATAGTCCAAAAACGAGTTGTGTGAGCGGTCAAACCATTCTTCGGCAACCGCCCCCGGCACATAAACGCGATTAAAAAGAAACTCAATATGCTCGGCTCCATATCCGATAAGCGGGCTTTTTAACCCCTCACCCAGTAAATTTTTCCAGACAAACAAACGGTTAGAAACGCTCGGGTCCTCTAGCGAAATAGAAGCAAGCCTGCTTACGGGTTCAAATGGAATTTTGGCGATTTGCGCTCTAAAAAAGAAAAATACAACTGCTAAAAATACGGCCAGAGCAAGCGTCCGCCTTGCAATACCTCTCCAACGCCCTGCGCCGCCCTTAGCAAGATATATCAGCGCGATAATACCTACAATAATCAGGGCAAGCACCGCGCCTCTGGTCGCGGTCAAAAAGATGACAAAACCCTGCAAAATAGCACCTCCATAGGCCGCACGGCGCCATAATTTTTCGCGCTTGGAAACCGGGTTTCCAAGTTGGGATGCGTAGGCTAAGGCCGAAAACAACGTCATTCCCAAGTAACCGGCAAGAAAAGCCGCGTTGCCGAATGTCCCTCCGAACCTTCCGCGCGGTTCTTCTATTAAAGGAATATCAATTCCGGTTCCGGCCTGTATCCATTGCAAAAACGCGTAGGAAGCCGCGAGAGTCCCAATCAATGCCGTTATTTTAAATAAATTTACCAAAAACTTTTTATCCGCGTAAAGCAAAATTAAATAGAAAAACAAAATAATGACCGCGAGCATCAAAAGCCCGTCTCCGCGCTCAAATGTGGACCAAAAACTGCGATAAAAATCTTTGCCAAGCGCCGAGGTAAGAAAAGCGACTGCAAGTAAAGCCGCCGGAATCCACGAAATCTTTGAGCGAATGCGCTCCCAATAAATCCCGTTAGAAATTCCCGCGTGGTACGCGGTATTATTTCTAACGGGATAAAAACGCTCCCCTGAAAAAACAAGAAAGATAAAAATAGCACACGCGATAAGCCCGAAGGCGCGGAGCAGTAATGTTTTGGGCGCGACATACGGATAAAGAATCCCGTCAACATAAATAACCGGCAAAACAGCCGGCAAAAACAAAAACCACCTGAATATTTTAGAGAGGCCTTTCATACGCGGGTATCGGCTGAGCGGCATACGCGCGGTCAAAAGCCGCGCGGGCCGTATTATACGCACCCAAATTCTCCATTAAAACGCCCATATTGTGCCAGGCGAGGCCGGTATGTTCGGAATCTATTGTTAATGCGAGCAATAAATACTCATATGTTTTAGCGCCATCGCCCAAAAGTTCGTATTGATTGGCAATGGTTACATACAGCTCGTAATCGGTAAATTCTCCTTTTCCCAGCAAATCCTCAAACCGCTTTATTTTGCCGAGAATTTTTGCTTCAAGCTCTCCGCCGTCTTTATACGGACCGTTCCAGCTCCACGACACTATTTTGTCGGACGGAAGAACCGGAAAAGAAAAAACAGAAGAAATTACCGGCGACGGTTTTATGTTTATATCGGCGGGCGCGCTTTCTTTAAGCGTGCTTTCATCTTTATTATAGACATCAACAGTCGGGGTATCATTGGTATCCACAGGCGCCTTTTTTATAACCATCAACCCAAGAGCCCCGATTGCGGCTATCCCCGCGATAACGAAAATATAATAGTTTTTCCACATATAAAAAGAGTATAACGCAAAACCCCCTCCTTGAGGAGGGGGTTTTGTTGCTCGGGCCAAATTCCCGTGCCGGAGGCGATTAGAGATTGCCTACCTTGCTTCCTACCGTAAGAGGCAGGGTCTTTACAAGATAGTCGTTTGTCCAATCGGATGTTGCTTCGCTGTGAACTGTGGTGATCGATGAACGATCAGTCCAGATGAGCGAAGGAGTCGCGTCACCGAATGTTCCGAGTACGGTTGCGTATATGTCCGTAGATACGGAAGTTGTCGGGTTCGCAATGCTGATGTCGAGGTTATCTCCATCAGTGTCAAAGGCGGTAGTTCCTCTCAACTCATAGGTCTTTGAAGAGCCTGCACCGACTTGTTCTTCGGTGGTTGCTTCAAATACCAGGTTTCCTGAGGTGAGAGCTGCATTAAATGCTTCGAGTCCGCCAACAACACCAGTGGCTGTTGATGTCGCGAAGTTACCGGGAACAACAACTCCACCTTGGTAGAGCTTGACTGTGCTAGTCGCACCGATTGTAACACCGGCGCTCTTGTTCACTGTAAAGCTCATATATTTCCAACCAACAGCACCTGCCGAGTCAGCGGCAACTGCTACTCTGGCAAGAACTTTATCGGTTCCGGCTGTAAGAGCAGAGCTGTCAAGAGCAACCTGTGAAAGTGTAGGAACAGATTTCCTGACAATTTTCACACCTTTGCCGGCGGTTGCATCGGAACTGTAGTCGGTAGTGTTGCCTGTAAGACCTGTGTCCTCATTATCGGCAGTGTCCTTCGCGCTGTAGCCTTCATTGCCGTCAAGAGCTACCGTAATGGACCTTCCTGTTGAGGCTCCATCAGCGATAGTCGTGAGATTTACATATACATCAAGTTTTGCAGTTGTATTCTTCGCAATCGGGAATGTAAGGCCTGTGAAGGTAGCTGTCGCGTGTGTTTGCGCTCCTGAAGAAAGAGCCAGCACCTGCGAAGCTTCCCCTCCTGTCCACTTCAGTTTTACCAAAGAAACAGAAGTTGCTCCATTCATCGGAATTTTAACTTTCAATTTGCTAACCACAAAGTCTGAATACTGCGCGGTAAAGTCAAAGGAGCCTACCAATACATCTGACTGGCCTGCGATTACGTTTGAGGAGTTTGGATTGTTTGAACCAACCGCTCCTGTAAGTACCGCTGTGCCAAGCGTAATGGTCTGCAAGTCTTTATCAGAGCCAACAGTAGCAGTTTGCCCTGTTACAGCACCGGTACCTCCGGTTGTTGAGTCAATCGTGGCAACCATTGTGCCAATATTCGCACCGGATTTGACATTTCCATAAACATCAATCGTGATTGTTTCTGATTTCGCAAGAGCCAAGTTAACCGAGAAGGTGTTGTCAGTTGAAGGAGACGGCTTTGTTGAGCCAATCTGCGCTCCGCCGACATTATTTTTCAGCACAAGGTCGGTGATAGAGGCCGCGTTTGCCGTCGTAAGATTAACAACAATCGTGTTTACATTGATTCCTTCTGTGGAACCGGCCGAAAGGGTAAATGACCCAAGTCTGGCGTTGTTGGTTCCTGAAATCAAAGTCTGGTCGCCGTAGCCTGAAAATTTATTGACTGTTACAGATGAGGCCGAGATGCTTCTGGACAAGCCTTCAACCTCCGTAATTGCGGAAGTGATGGCGGTTCCTGAATTCATGCGCTCGGTGTCCGCGGTTGCAACTGATATACCAACATCAGTTGTGGTGCCATTGACATAGTCAACACCCGCGGTGGTTTTTGCGTCACCATAGATATCAACTTTCATTATTTTGCCTGCCTTCGCAATGAAGGAAGAGCCGAAAGTAAATTCTGTGCCTGCGGCGGCAACATCAGCTGTGGAGCCGATTTGCACTCCATCCAAGAATACTTTGCCGTTGTCCATACCTGCAGGGCCTGTAGTGCCGTCTACATCAACATCTACAGTAACTGCTTCAATTTTGATATCCTCGCCTGCGGCACGGAATTCAAATGTCCCCCAGAGAACGTTAGTAGAAGACACTGCTACGCTTCCTCCCGGAGAACCCGCTGCGCGTACAACCGAGAGCGTACCGGCTGCAACTGTGTTAGCTGCGGCGGCGGCAACTGCGGTAAAGGCAGCGGCGTCATTTGTAGAAAGAATAGGCTGACCGAGTTCAACATCAACCAAGCGCACATCTGCAGCACGGCGGATTTGAATGTCATAGGTAAAGCTTGAGCCTCCTACAACGTCGCCCATCACCTTAATGAGACGAGTGCCCGTTTCAAGACGGACAGGAGCACTGGAGAGGTCAAAGGTCGCGCGTTTGTTGACAAATTGCGCAACCGTCGGGCCTACCTGTACGCCTCCTACATAAAGTTTCAAGTTTGTAATGTCACCGTCATCTGTCGTACCGCGGTTTTCAAAAGCGACAGTCTCAAGATTAACCGCGTGTGTTGAAACAACTGCTGAAGCCTCAAAGACACGGATATCCGAGCCCGGGTTTTCGGTAGCGGCTGACGGACCGGTGTAGTTAAAGTCTACCGTGCCGATTGCAGCGGAAGAGATTGACTGTAAGCCTCCGTTTATCGGAAGAAGAACTGACGAGTCAAGGGTGCCGTTTGAGACAACCGAGACAAGCTGTGCTCCTACCTGTTGACCGGCAGTTCCGGCCAAGATGTCTGTGCGAACTGATACTACGACAACTCCGCCTGCCGGAACATCAAATATTCCAGCCGTGTTGTTGTAGCTAAACAGTGTGCTGCTTACACCTGCCGCGTCGGTCAAACGAACAGCTCCATTGTAGAGATAAACGTTTGCAAGCGTTGAATCTCCTGATGAGCCGATGCGTTTGAAGTTAAGGCCTGTGACTTTCACGGGAGCAGTGCTTCCGTTGCTGAAAACGAACCTTGCCAATTCGCCGATTGCCTGTCCGGCAACGAGCGCGACATTGTTCGGGGAGTCAGAAGCTAATTGTACACGGAGAGTTCCTCCCGTTACCGGTACAAACGTCGGTGTCGGGGGAAATGGTGGAGGAGTACTGCCTCCCAACGACATATACTTGGCGCGGGAAATCGCTCCGAAGTATCCGACAGCGGGAACTACTCCGTTTGCCGCCTGCCACTGGGCTACAGCACCTCTGGTAATCGTACCGAAGAAACCTGTTGCTCCTCCGGAAAATGTGAAGTGACCGGTTGATGTAAGATAGTTTTGAAGACATGTTACATCAGGTCCCGACGCATTAATTGTAAGATCGCGGGTGAAACTGCAAGCGACACTTTGGCTGGATTGTGATCCGGCGAGTGCTGCAACTTGTGCCATCAATGATGCAATCTGTGCCTGCAAACTTGCGATGAGTGCGTCCGTGGCCGCGTCAGCTGAAGCTACCATCGGCACAAATGCCGACGCGCCCGCCAACCAGACCATCGTAGTTGCACTCAATAAAACTGAAGTGATTTTTCTTGCAGTTTTGTGTTTTATTGAATTCATAATTTAATTTTTTTAATAAACTTCCCAATAAAATAAATTTCGACAAAAATTAATTTTATTGGATTTTAAACTAACCTAATAATTCTTTTCTTATAATTCTTTTCTTAAAGGAGCCAAGTCGTTTCTAAAATTCGACCCGACTTTACACTCCTGATTGTTTGATCAATTGTTTTCTTTCTAAACTCTTTCATTCGTTATTTAATTTTCAAAGTTCTTCTCTTCCAGCAAGCTTTTTTATTCGCTTCTGGCATCCGTCCGCTAGGTTACCTATTCTCTAAATCCCTAGTTGTACAGATGTCATAAGCCAACAAAACGCACCCAAACAACGGTACCGTTTTAACCTAATTTGCCCCTCTACATAAGCTTATTCACACTCATTTCCCTTAATTTAAGTATAAACCTAATAAACCTACCAGCAAACACACATATTGTGGATAACTATATATAGTACCTTCTCCACCGCTTCTCACCGTCTTTTTTGACCGCGCCTGCGTTAACAAGAGCGTTTAGCTCTCTCTGGACTGTTTTTTCACTTATACTCTCGCTAAAGATACCTGTCAAATCCCCGATACTGCTTGGACCCTTTTCTTTAAGAGCCATCAGTATGGTTTCTTTCCTTTTGCCTCCTTCTGCCTTATATGGCGCATCAATAGGGCTTTTCTTGCTTATTGTTGTTTCGGCAGGCTTGTCCGATATAATTTGCTTCGGCGTGTCCGATACAATATTGTCCAATAAAGCCTGATAACTATTCTTATAGGACATCAGGCTAGAAAGCAAGCCGGAATACTCGCGCTTCAGAACATCAAAATTCATTTTTGAAATAAATGTCCCGCTGGCGGCCAGCTCAAGCTTTAAGAAAAGGCCTTTAATCAGAACTTCAACGCGGTTTAATTCCTGCGGTCCGCTGTTTAGAATCTCCAAAGCGGTCTGCCGTAAAGACCATTTGAGCGGTTCCGCGTCGGAAAAAAGTTCAGTGGTCCTGTATAACGCTTCGGTTATTTGAAGCGCCCTTTCTTTTGATTCGTCAAACATAAAAGAGAGTTTATATTAAACAATTTTTTATGCAATATTGACCCGCCCAAAAAAGCATGGTACGGCTATAAGCCATGATGCCGTACATGAATTTTCCGGTTAACTTTCCCGTCCCCGCTCCGATAGAAATTAATATTGCGGGTATTCCGAATGTCCCGTTTTATTCCCAATTCCGGGATATTCAATCTTTGAAATGGCAAAAGGTAGGATGCGGAATAGCAGACCTTGCGATGCTAATAGAGTTTTATAATCCCGGAAGCGTATCTGTGAATACATTGCTCGGAGAAGCTATCGCGGAAGGGGCGTATCAGCAAGGTGCCGGCTGGAAACACAAAGCCCTCGCTCTTTTGTCAGAAAAATACGGCCTGGAGGGGGAAAATTATGATTTGTCGGGTTCCGACAAAAATACAGCTTTCGCAAAGCTTAAGAATTTTCTAACGGACGGACCGGTAATAGCGTCTGTCCATTACAAATTTGACCCTAAAAGTCCGATACCGCACCTTGTCGTTATAAACGGCATTGACGGCGACACCATCTACTACAATGACCCCGCAGAACACACCGCGGGAAAGAAAATTTCCGTAGCCGGCTTTCTTAAGGGCTGGAAAAAGAGATTTATAGTCGTAAGGCCGCTATATCATTTTTCCAGTTTAAATCTGACGATTTTACCGGTAGTTTCCGGACCAACCTTCTCTCCGTAATATTTTTTAAGATTTTCAACGGGTCCTCCTTCTAATGGTTCGTGGCCGATAAGATCTTTTTCTTCAACTTCTCCGAGCTTCTTTTCAATAATTTCCGTTATCTTGGCCTTACCGAACGTTTTCTTGGTATCCCAGTTTACAAGCTCCAGTTCATCCCCCGCTTTTAAGTCCTTGTCGTCAAAAAGGCGCAGCGACGAAGTTTTCTCACCTTTCAATATCATTTCGGCTTTAAAACCCCTGAATTTTAAGATTTTTGTTTTTCCGGTCTCCGCGTCAACAATGCATTCTTCGTATAAAGCTTTTAATTTTTCATACTCCCCCTTCGCGCTCTCTATTTTCTTTAAAATTGTTTTCTCGCCTTCTGTTAAAAGTGCGTCTTCCAAAACGCCCTTGATTGTTCCTTTGATTTTACCTTTTACTCTGCCTTCCAAATCCGTTAATTCCTTAAACTTCGCATCCATTGTCGCTTTAATTAAATTGCACTTATTATTTTTGTTTTGATCGCTGTTTTGAGCCTCTCCTTTTGCCTGCCTTCTCGGCAGGCTGGCCTGTCCGCGCATCATTTTATATAATCCGAACCCTAATGCGGCAATCCCGGCAACAGCTACCGAAATGAACGGAATATTTGAAGGCCCGGCAGACGGCGGGGCGGACGGATAAGAAGCCGCGACTGAAATACCTGTAACGCTTGGGGTAACCGTTGGCATAACAGGCTGAGAAACAGCACTGCCCGCCGACGGCACGGCAGACGCCGGCTCTGTAGAAGTCGCGCGTGCGGTGCCGGCATCAGGGGCGCTTATTTGCATTACTCCGGGGTCATCCGCACTCTGCGCTAAAACGCCGGATAACGGCATTGCCGAAAATACGGCCGACAAAATTAAAACTGAAAAATTGCGCCTTTTCATGCCTTCTATAATATCACACTCATTCTTTGATATAGACTTTTAGCGCGGGCTCACGGTCTGACGCGATAACATTGAACCTTAAACGGCCGATAACCTGCCCTTGCATAGTTTTTACATTTACCCGCCACTCTCCGGGCACGACACTTGTTTTCATTGAATAAACTCTATACCCCCCTTCTCGCCCGCCCGAGGCGGACAGATTTACACGCGTCGCCGTAGCCCATTGGCCGGCGTTTTCGTCGTATTTTTGCCATTCGTGCACAATGCCCGTATTAAATTTTGAGGGAGAAAATATCGCGCTATAAACATATACGGGACGGCCCGCCACCAGATGAATATCCTCGCCCGGCGCGAAAAAATCCTGACTGCCCGCAGTATTTTCCGACCCCACGACATAGTTTCCCGCCGTATTCTTGTAGAGCGAGTGATAGACTCCCGCGTCTTTTAACGACAGCGGTATCGGCGGGATAATATTGAAAAAATATAAAATATTCACGGCAAAATACAGGCCCAAAACGGACACTGCGAGCGTTTTTTTGCTTTGTCTGAATTTTTCTCTCGCAAAAAACCCGACACCGGCGACAAAAAAAAGCAAGGATACGAGGCTTATTAAACCGCTTATTAAAAATACGTCCGGCCCTATCCGGTGAAAGAACACAGGTACTATATATATGGCGAAGGCGAGAAGAGACAGATAAAACAGGCAAAGCTGAAAAATAACCCGTTCGTAATGTTTTTTAAATGACTCGTTGGCGACGAACGCGGCCGACAGCAATAGGAGAAACGGCCAGGAGACCGCGAGCGTCGCGCTCCTGAAATAAAAAACAAGGAAAGTGGAGAGAAGCCCGCCGAAAAAACCCTGAAGGAAGGTAAGATACCAAAAATGAATCCTTGAGGCGTCTTTATGATTTGTTGTTTCTTCTTCCTGAAAATTAACCAGAATTATCAACAACGCGATTATAAAAAAATGCGCGGCTACCCATATATTTTCCCAAAACATGTCTATGCGTTTAAGCGCGGACCATTCAAATACGAATCCGATTATAAGCGACAGCGAAGAGACCGGCCGCTCGTAGCGGCCGTACCAGTCTCTCGCGCTTGTTATGATAACCTTCATATGTCGTAATTTATTTTAACATAATAATAAAACCCGCCGAGAATTGTCCTTGGCGGGCTTGGTTTGGCGGCGCTACACTCTTTGGAACCAAAAATCGCTCCAGTATTGGTTTTGCGAAAAGATGATTTTTTTAAGACCGCCGCCTCCGCTGAAGTTTTTTTCTTCTTTGGCAATAACAAACGTATCGTGCGCCATAACAAGGTTGCTGTTGGGGACGCGCCACACTTCAAGCCTGTCGCCGGCCTTGATTTCCTTAACGGCTCTTTTTGGCACCCAAACTCTGAATTTTGCATGACCTTCTTCGCCTCTTTCAATGATTTCCGCGTTTCCGCCGGCTGATCTAATCTCATGAGCAACCATTGATATCTGAACAAGTGCAACCGCCTTACAACCGAGTACTTTCATATTTAAATTCTCCTTTCGCGTTTCTGACCAAAGCGTAACACATTTAAATCACAGTGTCAAACATTGGCCAATTCCAACTTCTTTTCCCTCCTCCAACTTTTTATCTCGGCTTCGCGTTTTCGGGCTTTCGCGAGTGAATTAAACTTTTCAAAATATTTTAAAACTGCCGGACGGCGGATTTTCGTATAATGCGCTCCGCGCTTTGCCGTATTGTGTTCGTGGAGTCTCTTTTCCAGATTATTTGTCGCGCCCGTATAAAGCGACTTATCCACGCATTCCAATATATAAACAACGTAAGGCATGGATATATGATATAATAAAAAAGTCGCAGTTTATAAAAATTAAAAAGTAATTATCATGAAAATATTTAAAAAAGCTTCGGTTGGCATATTAGCTCTGCCCTTAATACTCGGCCTTTTGGGGCCCGCATCCGCGTTGGCGGCAGGCCCCGCACCGATAAATCTCGGAACGGCCGGCAACTATGTGATTCTGGCAAAATCAGGAATTTCAACCACCGGAACCACCGCTATTGTCGGGGATCTCGGAATTAGCCCCGCAGCCGCGACTTCCATAACAGGATTTGGGCTGGTTCTTCCCGCGGCGGGAGCGTATTCCACATCGGCTTTAGTGACCGGAAATATATATGCTCCGGACTACGCGGACCCGACTCCCGCTAATCTGACAACGGCGGTTCTGGACATGCAAACCGCCTTTACTGACGCGGCCGGAAGAACAAATCCTACCGAAACTGAATTGGGCGGCGGAAACATCGGAAGCCGCACTATCGCGCCCGGACTCTACAAATGGGACACCAATGTATTAATATCGGCGGATGTTACACTCTCGGGCGGAGCGAACGACGTATGGATTTTTCAGATAGCGCAAAATCTTGATATTAGCGCGGCAACAAAAATTATTCTTTCGGGCGGCGCTCAGGCTTCCAATATTTTCTGGCAGGTATCCGGACAAGCATCCCTCGGCACAACAGCGGTCTTTAACGGAAATATATTGGCCCAAACAGCGATTGTAATGAACACCGGTTCAACGCTCAACGGCCGTGCATTGGCACAAACCGCGGTTACATTGGACGCAAGCACCGTTACCATACCGTCATCCGCAACTCCTACTCCTACTCCGGCCGTCACACCGACGCCAACTCCTACACCAACCACGGTACCGGCAGTCCCCGCAACTCCCGCAATCCCTTCAGCTCCTCCTTCAATGATTCCTGCTACTCCCGCGGTTCCGGCAACACCGGCAGACCCGAGAGTTGTTGCCCTGCAGGCACAGATTGCCGCATTGTTAGCGAACTTGCAGACATTACAGGCACAGCGCGCGGCGCAACAAGGCACACCGGCACCGGCTTCAGCATTCGGCCAGCAGGTCCGTGCAATTGCAACAGACCTTAAACAAGGCAGCAGAGGCGGCGACGTAACAATTCTCCAGCAATTCTTAATCTCGCAGGAAAAAGGCCCAGCCACACAGGCT
>Ga0209541_10001808_pt1 | contig 41805 bp, 46 predicted proteins | sample RifCSPlowO2_01_FD_184027 | JGI IMG/M metagenome (GOLD analysis project Ga0209541, IMG submission 184027) | Groundwater microbial communities from Rifle, Colorado - Rifle CSP2_plank lowO2_0.1 (SPAdes) (version 2) | ecosystem: Environmental > Aquatic > Deep subsurface > Groundwater | place...
TAATTCGCCAATTTCTTTGACTTTATTAAAAACTGAAGTTTTAAGACCTGAGAAGCTAAAATCAAAATCTGGAGAATCAATCAGAGGTTTTGGAAAATTGAATTTCTCCGATTTTCCCTTTAACGCCGCTTTTTCAATTGACGGTCCTCCGGGATAAGGCAGGTTTAATAACCGCCCGATCTTATCAAACGCTTCTCCGGCAGCATCATCACGAGTACCGCCGAGCCACTTGATGCTTCCGTGATTTCTCAACAAAACCAGATCTGTATGACCACCAGATACGACAAGAGCAACCAAGGGAAACAAAATATTTTCCATTTTCCATTTTCCATTTTCCATTATCCAGTTTGCGTATATGTGTCCGATAAGATGATTAACCGGGATTATCGGTTTCTTAAAAAGATATGCGAGGGTTTTCGCAGTTTCAACTCCAACCAGAAGAGAACCAATTAATCCGGGCCCTACAGTTACTGCAATGGCATCAATTTTAAGATTTTCCATTTTCCATTTATCAATTGCCATTTTGCTTCCAAAAGCTTTCTTAAGAGCAGATTCTAATACGGGGATCATATATTTTACTTGCTCTCGGGCTGCATTTTCCGGAATAATTCCTCCGGTCTTAGAATGGATAGGCAAAGATGATACTAGACTATTTGAGACAATACTTACTTTATTTTTCGAAGAGCTTCCTTTGATTATCGCAACACCAGTCTCATCGCATGAAGTTTCTATTCCCAGAATTACCATCTCAGATATTAGACAATTCCACACTGTCTCCCTCTTTGATATTGTATTTTTGGGAAAGTCCCGCATTGACCTCCAGGACCTTATCGGAAGGCTGAGTAGGATTGTAAAGAGTAAGTTCTTCACTGCTTTTAGGCGGTTTAACGCTTTTGTGAATTGTAACTATTTTATTATCTTTAATATATATAATATCGATTGGAAATTTCATTTGTTTCATCCAGAAGGAGTAATAATCTGGTTTGCCAAAAGTAAATATCATTCCTCTTGAGTCGTCTATCTTATCGTATTTTGATAATCCTACTTGCTGATCATTGCTGCTTTTAGCAACATAAAGTTTAAAAGTATGATTTCCAGCCTTGACGGTAGGGGTTTTTGAAGACAGTTGCCATGCCATGAATGCTACCACAGCTACAGCTAAAATAACTCCTCCGATTATTATTTTTTTCATTATTCGTTCCCCTTAATCATATTGGTTAAGTTTGTTGTTGACTTGCTCTTTAACCTTCCTATAACCTCCTTTACTATTGCATTTACCATTTTCCCCTGTCTTATTTTATGTTTCTTTCCGGGATCACCCTTCGTAATTGCCAATACCTTTGGTTTTAGCTGGTCTATCAGTTTATCATAACTTTTGTCGAACTTCATCCTGGGCAAAAGTACAATGTAATCCACGGGTTTTAGATTAGATAGCAATTCCGCTCTGTCTTTTTGGGAATTTACAGGCCGTTTTTTCCCCTTGAGTTTTCTTACTTTTTTATCATTCTCAAGAAGTACAAAAAGAATATCTCCCTGCCTTTTTGCATTTATCAAAAATCTTAAATGTCCAATATGAAGAATATCAAAAACACCACCCACCAAAACTATAGTTTTCCCTTCAAGATTTAATTTTTTAGCAAGACTTATCGAATCCTTAACGCTTAAAATATTATCCCTCATATAGTTTTGGAATACTACAAATACTACCAATAAATACCAATTTCTCCTGCAAAGCAGGATCTTGCTCCGAAAGACAAGATTTTAATATTTGCTTATTTGACATTTGTAGTATTGGTAATATTGATCACTCTTTCGTTCCCCGAAGATAAATTGCCTGCCAGGGTCTGTAGTTGGAATTGAATGTCTCGGATATAATTACCTTTCCATCCTTGGTTACTTCTCTTGTGAAATAAACTTTTGCTCCCGCAGCCGCGAAATCGACTTGTTTTATCTGCCCTTTGGGAAGCGTGGGATCATCTTGGTATAAATCCGGAGGAGCCGGAGTTTGGCTTGTTATTACCGGTTTTGTAATCTTAGCTTGTCTTCCGTCTCCGGTTCCGTAAAGCTCAAATGTTAAATGCAGATTTACAGGGTCAACTACGCTTTGGATTAAAATGTGATACCCCGTATCGTTTTTAAATTTCAAGTCCACAGAAGGAGAAAAAACTGTAGCATCAATTCCGGGTGGGGAGTCTTGCTCATAATAGCTCACTCTATAAGCGTGAGCAGTTCTTTCTACAATAGGAAGCCCCGCATCCAAAATCGCTCTGAAAAGTGTTGTTGAAACCTGACAAACGCCTCCGCCGTCACCAAGAACCGTTTTCCCGTTTTGGATAATGTAGGCTTGTTTATAGCCGGTAAAAGCAGAAACATCCCCAAGTGCATTATTGAAAGAAAAAACACTATCGGGTGGCACCAATATACCGTTTATTCTTCCCGCAGCAAGGCCAACATTAAAAATTCTTCCGGGGATTGAATGTTGATAAAGAGAACTGCCACTGCCTATAAGTTCTCTAATACCGAGATTATTGGCCTTAGCTGTTGTTATGTTAGGCTCCAATACTTTTACCGGGATGTTTATGGAGTACTCTTGAGCATTTTGGGAAACTACAGCTTGGACCACAGTCTTTTCTATTTGATCTTTAAGCTTTCCTACATCTGCGTCTTGTCCGTTTCTTGAAGCTTTGAATTCCGTAACTCTTCCGTTTCGAAAAGTGAAAACAGAATCTACGGGTTCGATACGCATTTTTTCAACAATTGGGGAAAGATATGACATTAGTTTTTGGTCGGAGTAACTATAGGAAGAAGGCAAATTAAGCCCTTGGGTGTATCCCTGAAAGATTATGCTTACGTTTGAAATCAAATTCCTTGATCTCCCCAAATTATAGGCCTGTGTTGCTAGAAGGTTGTAATTATATCCAAGGTCAATTTCTTTTGCCGAAACTGTTGCTATCTCCGTAGCATTTGTAAAAACAAATTTAGTATCTGCAATTTTATCGTTCTTATTTTTAAAATAATTTCTAATGTCTTCTTCCTTTTTACCGCTAAAATCAACCCCATTCACCATAATGCCGGGGTATATGCGCTCGTGATTTAGTCTTTGAAATAGGATTAAGACAGAACTTGTTAGTAGAAATAATCCGAGTAAGGCTCCTACCGAAAACCAAAAAAATATCTTCCCTGTTTTTAATAATTTTTTTCTGTGAGGGGCTTTGATTTTGGGTAATTTAATTGCCATGGCTTCTTTTTGGTATTATACTATATTAATGGATGAAAATACCGTTTTCCAAGCTCCTCGGGTGTCTGGCGTACAGCCTCAGTCGCCCCCTCTGCCACCGGCCCCAACTCCCCAGATTCCTCAGGGGCCTACATCTATCCCTCCACAGAGTCCTCAAGGGGAACCGTCTGTTCCACCAATAAACCCGCAAGACCAAGTTCCTCAAAAGCCTCCAGGTGAAAGACGCCTTCCTTCTTTTTCGGTTTCCACCATAATAAAAATAATAATAGGACTTGCGGTTATATCGGTTATTTTGTTTTTGATATTTGGAGTTATAATTCCCTTATTTGCCAAAAAATCACCAGGTAAGGCAGAACTGACATATTGGGGCCTTTGGGAAGATAAAAGTGTAATTCAGCCTGTTATTGATGATTTTAATAAAAAATACCCGGATATAAAAATTAATTATGTTAAACAGAATATAAAACAATACAGAAAAAAACTCTCCGCAAGATTTGAAAACAATACAGGGCCAGATGTTTTCCTGTTTCACAATACATGGGTCCCAATGTTTTCAGACATTCTCCTGCCAATCCCAACCGATACCATTTCAAAGAAAGATTTTGAATCTTCATTTTATCCAGTCGTCCAGAAGGATCTTATTAAAAATGGGGCGATTTACGGAATTCCTACCGAAATCGATACGCTTGCCTTATATGCTAATACCGATATTTTTCAGGCGGCAGGGATACAGGTACCTCAAACATGGGAAGACTTTAATAATGTCTCGAGAATCTTAACCGTAACAGATGAAACGGGTAGAATAAAAACTGCAGGAGCGGCTTTGGGCACCTTCGAAAACATGGCTCACGCACCGGATATAATATCAATGTTGTTTGCCCAAAACGGGGCAGACATTAAAAACTTTTCTTCAAAACCCAAAAACGCTTCTGAAGCTTTAATTTTCTATACCTCTTTTGCCACGGGAGATCAAAGGGTCTGGGATAGCAGTCTGGATAACTCGATGCTTGCCTTTGCCAAGGAAAATGTCGCCATGTATTTCGGTTTTTCCTGGGATTATTTCACAATAAAAGCAATTAATCCTGATATCAAAATCGAAGTACACCCTGTACCAAGAATAAATAATAGGAATATGACGACCGCATCCTACTGGAATGCCGGAGTTTCCGCAAAGAGCAAATATCAAAAAGAAGCACTAGTGTTTCTTAAATTTTTAACCAGTAAGGAAAGCCAGGAAAAGCTCTATTCAATAGAGTCAAAAACCAGATTTTTTGGAGAACCCTACGCCAGAAAAGATCTAGCTCAGAAACTAAAAGATTCTATTGCTTACCCTTTTGTTTCACAGGGGAACAATGCGGTTTCCTCATTTTTTGCCGCAGATACGTATGATGAGGGCTTAAACTCGCAAATGAACGCTTATTTAAAAAATGCTATAAACTCGATGATATCGGAGAATAGCACATCTTCGGAAACTGCGGTTTCAACACTTTCCCAGGGGGTTTCTCAGGTTCTTAGCCAGTATGGACTACAGTGAAAAATCTATAGCAAGAACGCTTATTTACAGCGATATTTTTGATTATCCTTTATCTTACGATGAGATCTGGAAGTATCTTATTGCCGACAAAAGTGTTGATAAGCAAGATTTCGACAATAGGATTAAGAGGATTAACACAATCGTTTATCGCAACAAAGAGTTTTTCTATATTAGAGGAAAAGAAACCGCAATATCAAAAAGGCTAAGCAGGTATAAGGAGAGCTTAAGGAAAATTAAGCTTGCAAAAGAAACAATAGGAAAATTATTCTTAATTCCTACTGTTACCTTTATCGGAATAAGCGGGAATTTGGCTGTTTTAAATGCTAATCATAGTGATGACATTGACCTGTTTGTTATAGCAAGGAAAGATACCGCCTGGACTACCAGATTGCTTCTGGTTTTATATTTAAAAATTTTAGGCAAGCATAGGAAAAGAGGCGATAGAGACTTTTCCAATAAAATTTGTTTGAATATGATAATTGACGAGGATAATTTATCAATACCGGAAAAATTTAGAAACTTATATACAGCACACGAAGTGGCTCAAGTAAAACCCTTAATGGAAAGGGGCGCAGTTTATAAAAAATTTGCAAATGCGAACAAATGGATTGTAAAATATATGCCTAATTCATTATCCGAGATGAGAAAACAAAGAACAGAGAAAGCAAACAAAGCAATTGCGAACCGTCTTTTTATGCCCATACTTACGCTTTCTTTTTTTGAATCTTTAGCCAGATTCGTGCAGAAAATTATTATGAAGAAAAATTTAACAAGGGAAGTTACTGATAATGGTTTTATAGCTTTACACCCCAAAGATTACAAAGGCATTATTCTTTCCAATTACTCCAAAAAAATTTCCCAATATGGACTTCAAATATAAGACTGCTGTCCTAGGTGGTACTTTTGACCATTTTCACATAGGACACGAAAAACTGATGGAGTATAGCTTTTCAATTTCTCAAAGATTAATAATTGGGATAACCTCTGAAAGCTATATCAGTAATTCAAAATTCAGAATTCAGAATTCAGAATTCTTCGAAAATTTTGAGGTAAGGAAAAAAAATGTTGAAGATTTCTTAAATAATATTGCCCCAAACAGATTCGAGATCGTAGAAATTAATGATATATTCGGGCCAACGCTTGATGGGAGTTTTGAAGCAGAAGCAATAATAGTTTCAAGGGAGACACGAAAAGGTGCAGAGGAGATAAATAGACAAAGAGTTAAATTAGGTCTTTCTCAGTTTGAAATAGTGGAGGTAGAGGATGTTTTTGCGCAAGATAAAATTCTTCTTTCTTCGGAGAGAATAAGAAAAGGAGAGATAGATAGAAACGGAGAACCCTATGTCGATCCCGGTTTATTATCCGCAGATCATATTATGCCCGATGAGCTCCGGGAAGAGTTTAAGAAACCGTGGGGAAAGCTACTTAAGGTACCTAAGGATACGGATTTTAGAAACTCGAGTCTGATAGCAGCAGTGGGCGATGAAACTTCGAAGGTTTTAAATAGATTGGGTATTAAATTTCAGATTGCAGTAATTGATTTTAAAATAGCAAGACAAAAAAGATTCTCAGACATTAAAGAGCTAGGATTTTTTGGAAACGAAATAGTTTATAAAGTTTTAAACAATCCGGGTTCAGTTTCGTCTGCGTTATTTAAAACTGTTTCGGAAGTACTTAAAAGAGTTGAGGAACAAAGTCAAATAATTTTAATAGACGGTGAGGATGATCTGGCGGTTGTACCTTTGATTCTATTATCGTCTCTCGGAACTTATATTTACTATGGCCAGCCGGGTGAGGCCCACCTGCAATCGCCTCAAAGCGAAGCGAGTGGCGGGCAGGGGATTGTAAAAATTGTTGTTGATGAAGATATCAAGGCTAAAATTCGTGAACTTGTAGCCAGATTTAAAACTCTAGGTCATTGACAAAGAGCCCCGTTTCCTATAATATTTCCGTGCAACATCCCTCAGACATAGGCCCGAGGGATTTTATTTTAAATATGGACCAGAACGATAAAAAAATATACCTGACAAAAGAAGGCCTCGGGGATTTAAAGAAAGAATTTGAGGAGCTCTCGAAGGTGAAAAGGCCTGATGTCTTAGCGCGTGTTTCTCAGGCAAGAGATCTTGGAGACCTGTCTGAAAATGCGGAATACTCTGCGGCAAGAGAAGAACTTTCATTTATAGACGGAAGAATTGATGAACTTGAAGAACTTCTTAAACAAGCAGTCGTAATTAATAGCGGGAGAAAAACCTCGGGAGGCACCGTAAAGCTTGGATCAACAGTTATGCTTCACATAAAAGGCAAAAAAGAAGTATTTACGGTAGTAGGAGAATGGGAGGCGGATCCTAAAGAGAGAAAAATTTCTCATGAATCTCCTCTTGGTAAGGCTCTCATTGGTAAAAAAGTAGGAGACAAAGTTGAAGTAGAAGCCCCAGCAGGAAAACTTCTTTATTCCATCGTTTCAGTCCACTAAGAGTCGAAAAATAAGATAATTAATAAATTCAGTGGTATAATATAAGAGTGGAAAATGTTAGCGGAGCAACTGAAATGCCAGGAAACATAACTATAGAATCGGCAGCAAATATTTCCGATGAGGATAAAGAACAATTTTTAAATGAAGTAATAGAAGTTGAAAAAAACAGTTGGCCTCCCGAACTTCAAGCTCCTAAAGAAAAATTTGCATCAAGACTTAATTTATTTTCTGAGGGATTTTTTGTTGTAAGAGTTGACGGAAAAATTAAAGGAGTTTCTACTTCTCAAATAACAACTTACGACTCCTCTTCCATAAAAACATGGGATGAAATTACAGACAACGGAACAATTAAGCAAACCCATAGTCCATCTGGCGATTCTTTGTACGTAGTATCTGTTGGGGTAGCAGCCGAAAGCCAAGGAAAAGGTATTGGAGGAATGTTGGTTCAATCTCAAATAGACCTAGCGAAAAAACTCGGGTTAAAATATCTTTTTTTGGGAGCGCGAATTCCGGATTATGACGATTATTGTAAGCAAAATGGAGATGTTCCAGTTGAGGATTATTTAAAAATCAGAAACGAGAGAGAGAAAACAATTGATCCTGAAATAAGATTCTATGAAAAACAAGGACTCCATCCTGCAAAAATTATCCCAAATTTTGAACCTGATGTTCAAAGTCGTGATTTTGGCGTAGTTATGCTCTGGGAAAATCCGTAAATATCTTCATAGGAAATGTTCTAAGTACTGCAATTTACCCGTATTGACTGTATAATAAGCTTATGTTTTGGGCGGATATCAAAAGTTCTGGGTTGACAATTTATGTATGGATAAGATACAATAATTGTTGACATGAGCACAATCAACATTTCTTTACCAAATTCATTGTATAAAGAAGCAAAAAATACCGTAAGCAAAATGCATTACGCATCCATGAGCGAACTTATTAGAGATGCATTGCGTAGGATTATTTATTCCGAAGCCGCTTCGGAAGAATATTTTTCAAAGGATTTTGAAGATGAAGTTTTAAGAAGGGCGAAAGAGCCCTATGATAGCGATATTGTTTTTGAAACAGAAGAAGATTTAAGAAATTATTTCTTAAACCTTAAATTACCCGCTAAAAGAAATAAAGCTTGATGATAAAGATACGAACCTCCGGAGATTTCGATAAGGATTACAGAGAATTAATTAAAGAAAACCCAGATATAAAAGCAGAAGCTGCAAGAAAAATTATCTTATTTTCGGAAAACCCATTGGATACAAGGCTTAAGAATCACAGACTTACAAAACGACTTAGAAACAAATGGGCATTTAGTATAGCAGATGATATAAGGATTATTTACGAGTGGAAAGGAAAAACCACAGCTCGCTTCCTCGCTATTGGCAGACATGATAAAGTTTACAAAAAAGTATAGTGCTATAATTACTTCATGTTTTGGGCGGATCAGTTATTAAAAGATAGGGAAGGTCCTGAATGGGTTAATGATGCTTGGACTCCATCTGGTATTGTTCACATGGGTGGGCTCAAAGGTCCTGTAATTCATGATGTTATAAATAAGGTTTTTGCGGAAAAAAGAGTTAAAACAAAATATACTTTTGGTTTTGATGACATGGACCCTATTGATGGCTTGCCTCCTGAACTTGTAAAATCCCACGAAAAATATTTGGGAATTCCTATTTGCAATGCTCCGGCACCTTCCGGTAAGGGATCATTTGGAGATTATTATATAAATATGATGCGCGATTTGTTTGAAAAGCTTGATATAGAAGCAGAAATTTATCTAGCTTCTGATTATTACAAAAAAGGAATTTATAACAAAGCAATTAAATTTGTCTTAGACAATGCAAATAGAGTCCGTAAAGTTTATTCCGACATGTATAAAAAGCCTGTTGCCAAGGACTGGTTTCCTCTTCAGGTAATCTGTCCCAGATGCGGAAAGTTAGGAACTACCAAGGTTACAGGATGGGATAGCAAGGAAGTTTCTTTCGAATGCAAGGAAAATTTGGTGGAGTGGGCGAGGGGTTGCGGAGTTATAGGCAAAATCTCGCCCTTTGACGGAAATGGGAAAATGCCATTCAAAGTAGAATGGGCGGCAAAATGGTGGACGTTCGGTGTCACAATTGAAGGTGCGGGTAAAGATCATGCATCAGCAGGCGGCACTTATGATGTGGCAAGAAAAATTGTAAAAGACGTTTTCGGACAAGAACCGCCATTGGCTCTTCCATATGAATTCTTCTTGCATGGCGGAAAGAAAATGTCGTCTTCTAAGGGCCTAGGCCTTACAGGGTATGATTTGCTTGAAGTTTTACCGCCGCAATTGATCAGATTCCTTATGGTAAAAACTCCGCCCAATCAGGCTATAGAATTTAATCCCCGGGGCACTTTGATCATTCCTCAGCTTTATGATGATTTTCAAAAAGCATCGCAGTCTTCAGAAGATTATCTCAGAAGAGCCTACCATTTCTCGGAAGCAAGTGGCAAGAACCTAAAATTAAAAGTCAAATTCCTTACGCTTGTGCAGTGGGTTCAAATGCCAAATATGAAAGATAAAATCAAAGAAGAAGGTCTTGAGGATTTGGCAAAATACGCAAGGATCTGGGTTGAAAATTATGCCCCGCAGTCGGAAAAATTCGAGCTTATCAAAGTTATGCCGGTAAATGTAAAAAACTTAAGCGATAAGCAAAAAGAATACTTGAGGAAAGTCGCGGGGGAGCTTGATAAAGATTGGGATGCTGAAAACTTTCAGGAACAGCTTTATGAATGGGCAAAAGAGATTGGCGTTTCCTCAAAAGATGCATTTACTGCGATATATTCCTCATTGATAGGGAAAAGTTCGGGCCCAAAAGCCGGCTGGCTCATCTTGGAAAATAAAGAATTTGCAAAAAAAAGATTTGAAAAAGTATCAAGGTAGCTTCTGTTAAGCCTTTTATTACTAATATACTAGTATATTAGTAATTCCTACATCTAAGTGAAAAAAAAATTGTTAATTGCTACGAAAAATCAAGGAAAACTTATAGAGATTTCTAAATTTTTAAAAGATTTGGATTTAGAAATAATTTCTTTAGGAGATATAGGCATCAGTGAGGATTTTGGAGAAAACGGAAAAACCTATCAGGAAAATTCCCAAAACAAAGCTTTATTTTACGCAAAATTATCAAGACTGCCTTCAATAGCAGATGATGGAGGGATAGAAATAGATGCTTTGGGTGGAGAACCGGGTATAAAAAGCAGAAGGTGGGTGGGGAAGAATTCGACTGACGAGAAAATTATTGACCACATGAAGAAGATCGCAGGAGAACTCGGGGAAAACCGAAAAGCTTTTTTCAAAACCGTAGTATCTCTTGCTCTTCCAAATGGAAAAGTTTTTTCTACAACTGGAGAAATTGAAGGAATAATTGCAAAAAAACCGCTTTTGAAACTTTTGAAAGGATACCCATATAGAAGTTTTTTCTATCTTCCCGAAATCAAAAAATATTATCATGAAGACGAACTATTCGGTGATGAGGAAAAGTTGTATAATCACAGGTATAAAGCTGTCCAAAAAATAAAACCAATTATTAAAAAAATTTTAGCTTTGTAGTGCATGAAAAGAGCTGATGAAAAAACAATTGTATTATGTTTCAAGCTTTTAGATGAAGAGTGCGAGAAGAACCGTTATAGAAATCATGAAATAATGCAGGGGGTTGATGGGGAAAAGAACCATGCGTTAGACGTCTATAAATGGGTTAAAGAAATCAAAAAGAATGCTTCAACGACTTTGAAAATTGCAGCTTTATTTCATGATATTGATAGAATTATAACTCCTGGTGTTGGTGCAGGTTTTAAGGGGGATAGAACAAGTAGAGAATATAAGGAGCATAAAAAAGCGCACGCAAATAGAAGTGCAAATTATATCTGCCTACTGCTTTTAGAGAATGGTTTAAGTAAATCTTTTGTTGACAGAATCAGATTTCTTATACAGCATCATGATGATACTGGAAAAGAAATAGAGTTTATTAATGATAGGGAATTAGATATATTGGTAAGCGCAGATAGTCTTTCATTTTTTGACACGATTGCTGCTTCTTTATACAAAGAAGAGGGAGAAGAAAGGTTAAAAGATAAAGTCAGATTTATGGTTCAGAAAATGCCTAAATTCGGTAAAAAATTACTACAGTCGCAAATGCTAGAAAATAAAATCTTTGAAAAAATTAAAAGAGAAGTATTATCTGAGATGTAAGCTATGGATATCCGAGAACAGTCTTATAAATACTGTCCCAATTGCAAAACAGAACTGAAAAGAAAGTTAAGAGATAATGTTTCTCGTATTTGTTGTTCAAATTGTGATTTTATTTTTTGGAATAACCCTAGGCCTGTTGTAAGTGTAGTAATTCACAAAGACGAAGAAGTACTCATGCTTAAACGCGCAAAAGAACCATTCAAGGAGTATTGGGTGCTTCCGGGTGGATATATAAACGTTGAAGAAACACCAGAAGAAGCAGTTAGTCGAGAAGTAAAAGAAGAAGCCAATATTGAAATAAGATTAGAAAAATTGATCGGTGTATATAGAATTGATGATGATCCACGGGGAATTAATATTGATATAATATATTCAGCTAAAAGTAAAGGAAGTATTGCATTAAGCTCTGAAGACTCTGAATTTAAATATTATAAATCGAATAGTTTACCAGAATTGATAGCTTATAAACATAGAGAGGCAATAGAAGATTGGTCTAAATTAAAATTATGATTGATATTAAATTAATTCGAGACAATCCCAAACATGTTGCCGCGAAAATTAAAGATAGGGGTTTCGACGCAGATCTTGATAAAATTTTAAAGCTTGACGGACAGGTAAAAGAATTGAATATATCTGTTCAGAAACTGCGGGAAGAAAGAAATAAAATTTCTAAAGAAAAAGACATTGAAAAAGGGAAAAAGATAAAAAAAGAACTGGGAGAGAAAGAGAAAAAGCTGGAAGCCACAAATAAAGATCTTCAAGAATTATTATTACAAATTCCGAACATTGCGCTTCCTCAAGTTCCTGTAGGAAATGAATCAAAAAATGAAATTATTAAAAAAGTTGGAGAACCGAAAAAATTTGATTTCACCCCAAAAGACCATTTAGAAATTGGAGAAAAACTTGGAATAATAGACGTGCAAAGAGCAGTAAAAGTTTCAGGAACCAGATTCGCCTATCTTAAGGGAGACGGAGCACTGCTTGAGTTTGCAATTGTTCAATATGTTTTAGAAAAACTTACTAAAGAAGGATTCATTCCTATTATCCCACCGACTCTTATAAAGCAAAATATAACAGAAGGATTGGGCTACTGGACAGAAGGTAATCAAAATAATTATTATTTGATTTCAGATTACGAGGAGAATGGGAAAGGGGAGGGGAGGGAAAACCCACTATATCTAGTAGGAACAGGAGAACATTCAGTTGTCTCAATGCATAAAGATGAAGTTTTTAATATTAAAGAACTACCTAAAAGATATTTAGCGTTTTCTCCTTGTTTCCGAAGAGAAGCCGGATCTTATGGAAAAGACACGAAGGGGATTTTCAGAGTCCATCAATTCGATAAGCTTGAGATGGTATCTTTTGTAAAGCCGCAAGACGACAAAAAAGAAAGAGAGAAGTTACTGTCTTTAACAGAGGGGTTAGTTTCCGACTTAGGATTTTCTTATCGAGCAGTAAGACTTGCAACCGAGGACATGGCATTTCCGGCGGCAGAGACAATAGATATCGAAACCTGGATTCCTTCCCAAGAAAGATTCCGAGAGACTCATTCCATTTCTACTACTACAGATTTTCAAGCAAGAAGACTAAATATTAGATATCAAGATGGTCCGCCAGCCCTTCGGTCTGAGCACTCAGGGTCGAAGACTGGCGGAGAAAGAAAATATGTACACATTCTTAACGGTACGGCATTTGCAATCGGAAGAACGCTCATGGCAATTTTGGAAAATTATCAACAAGAGGACGGTAGTGTTTTAGTGCCAAAAGTTTTGCAAAAATATTTAAATAAAACTGTAATAAAACCGCAAAAATAGTTTTTGTGATTTTTGCCCTCTTTCCAACCTAAATTGACAGTTTTGAAGCAAGCTTTTTTTCTTGACAAATTTTACAAAACTATTCAACATAATAATGTTTGTAAACCTCATTTATCTTTTCAGTCTTTGAGGACAGAGGAGGTGGTTATAAATGGCAAAGAAAAAGAAGAAGAAAAAGAAGAAGTAATTGGTAAGTAATTTGGAGCATTACCAATTGATCAGTTGGTAAAACCCTGCCTTAATTCCTCAAAAGATTAGGCGGGGTTTTTTTATAGCCTCAGAAATGTTAAAATATACGGACCATGGCGCTTCTAGGAAAACTCTTCAATTCAAATGAACGGGAGATAGATAAACTTAAACCCATTGTTGCAGAAATTAACTCTTTTGAAGAAAAATTTAAGAAATTAAAAGATGGTGATTTTGCCAAAAAAACAAAAGAATTTAAAGACGCTGTTCCGGATGGTGAATCGCTCGATTTAATTCTTCCCGAGGCATTTGCCTTAGTCCGAGAAGCCGCAGGGCGGACTATTGGACAAAGACATTATGACGTCCAGCTTATGGCGGCAATTATTTTGGCAGAAGGAAAAATTGCCGAGCAGAAAACCGGTGAAGGAAAGACATTATCCGCGGTCCCGGCATTATATCTTAATGCTCTTACGGGCAAAAATGTTCATCTTGTTACCGTCAACGATTATTTAGCAAGACGTGATGCGGGTTGGATGGGCCCAATTTTTTCCCTTTTGGGGCTTTCCGTATCCTCGCTAATAAGTGAGCAATCTTTTCTCTACAATCCCAATTTTTCCGATGATAAAGTTTGGGATTTTAGACTCTCGCATCTAAAACCAATCTCCAGAAGACAAGCTTACGAAGCAGATATAGTCTACGGAATTAACTCCGAGTTTGGTTTTGATTATCTTCGTGACAATATGGCTCAAAATTTTGAAGATCTTGTTCAAAGAGGACATTTTTATGCAATAGTTGATGAGGTAGACTCGGTTCTAATTGATGAAGCAAGGACCCCTCATATAATTTCCGCCCCGGATGATGCACCCGGACAAAAATATTATGAGTATTCAAAAATTGTCCAAAAGTTATCCCCCGATATAGATTACAAAATTGATGAAAAGCTTAGAACCGCACATCTTACAGATCATGGAATAGGTAAAATTGAGAAGCTCTATGGCATTTCAAATGTATACGAGAAAGATTTCGATACTGTTTATCATCTTGAAGCAGCACTAAAGGCCCGAACACTTTTTCAGAAAGAAAAAGATTATATTGTAAAAGACGGACAGGTAATTTTGGTTGATGAATTTACCGGAAGGTTAATGCACGGAAGAAGATTGTCAGAGGGATTACATCAGGCAATCGAGGCAAAAGAAGGAGTACCAGTTCAAAGAGAATCAAAGATTCACGCCACTGTTTCTCTTCAAAATTATTTCAGAATGTATGAAAAACTTGCCGGTATGACAGGAACAGCTGCAACAGAGGCTGAGGAGTTTCATAAGATTTACAAGCTTGATGTTGTGGTTATTCCCACCAATAGGCCAATGGACAGAAAAGATTTAGCCGATTCAGTTTACAAAACAGGCAGGGCTAAAGCTTCGGCTGTTGCTAATGAAATCGAAGAAGCACATAAAAAGGGACAGCCTGTTTTGGTGGGAACTACATCTATTGAGAAAAATGAAATAATCTCACAGCTTCTAAGAAGACGCGGAATAAAACACGAAATTTTAAATGCCAAAAATCACGAAAGAGAAGCAGAAATTATCGCAAAAGCAGGAGAAAACGGGGCGGTTACCGTGGCAACTAACATGGCGGGAAGAGGCGTGGACATTATCCTTGGGGGAGACACCCCCAAAGGAAAAGACGGAAGAGAAGACAAAGATTCAAAGGAATGGAGGGAGTGGGAGAAAAAACATAAAGAAGTTTTGGAAGCCGGCGGGCTATATGTAATTGGGACGGAAAGACACGAGTCTAGAAGAATTGATAATCAGCTGAGAGGACGATCGGGGCGGCAAGGCGATCTAGGTAAATCTCTGTTCTTTGTGGCGCTTGATGATGAGATCATGAGGCTTTTTGGCGGAGAAACTATTGCGGGTATTATGACAAGATTTAATATGCCCGAGGACGTTCCGCTTCAGCACGGTATAGTATCACGTGCAATTGAACAGGCTCAAAGCAAGGTAGAAAGATTTAACTTCGATATAAGAAAACACTTGGTTGAATATGATGATGTTCTAAATAAACAAAGAGAAATTATTTACGAAAGAAGAAGAAAGGCACTTGAAGCATCCGGGAAAGATGCTAAATTTCTAAAAGATGAAATTTTTGAAAAATTTGAAGAAGCAATTTCAACGATTGTTAACATGAAAAGCCTGGAAGTTTTGGAAAACGGAAACTCGGCGGATGAAGCAATAGTCGAAGATTTTTCGACAATAATTCCATTTGATGATAATTCAAAAAAGCAACTTACGACACAACTTATGCAAGCTACAAATGTAGATGACAAGACAGAAATGCTAACAAGACTTGCTAAAAATGTTTATGAAAATAAAGAAAAGCAGGTAGGTGAAAACATTGCAAGGCAGATAGAAAGATTTGTAGTCCTTTCTGCTATTGATAATTTGTGGGTCGATCATCTTGATGCAATAGAAAACTTAAGGGGCGGTATTGGCCTGAGAGGTTATGGACAGAGAGACCCTTTGGTTGAATACAAAAATGAAGCATTTAGAATGTTCGAGCAGTTAATTGGCGCAATAGATGACGAAATAGTCCATAGAATATATAAAATTCAAGTTCAGGTGCCCGAGCCGGTACAACATCAGCACGTTCATATGCAGGCGGCAGGGGATACATCAGTTTCGGAAGAGTTAAGGACAAGAGAAGTAAGCGAGAAAAAGTCTACGGCAAACAGTCTACAGACTACAGCTGGAAAAAAAGCAGTAGACAGTAGTCCTCCGTCCGTACACCAAAAGAAGAAACTTGGTCGCAACGACCAGTGTCCTTGTGGCTCGGGTAAAAAGTGGAAGAAGTGTCACTATCCGGTTATTCCTTAGGTGTCGCTATAAACCCACCTCCCAGGTGGAAACCTAGGTGGAAAATAAAAAACTTAAAAAACTAAAGATATTAAAAATATTTTCGTCACCCAGAATTCCTATAAGTCTTCGTTTACAACCACTGGTGACCATATGATTCGAAATCAGGCTCGGAGCCTAGTCATAGATATTAAGATAAACATCTCAAATATCTACTATAAATTAGGTCATGGGTATATAATTTATATTAATAATTAACAAATGAAATTTATTATTACAAACGATCAAAATTTAAACGAGGTCAAAGAAGAATTAGTAATAGTAATAGATGTTCTACGTGCTTTTACAACAGCTTGTTTTGCAATAAATAACAATCCTAAAGATTATATTGTTGTGAGAAATCTAAATTTAGCCTATAAATTGAAGAAAGAAAATCCCGAATTTATTTTATTAGGAGAAAGAAATGGATTTAATCTTCCGGGATTTGATTATGGTAACTCACCAACTGAAATAAAAGATGTAGATTTTTCAAATAAAACAATTGTTCACACAACAACCTTGGGGACAAGAGGAATAATTAACGCTTTGAAACATACAAAAAAAGTCATTACTGGAAGTTTTGTTAACGCTGATGCAATTGTAAAATACATTAAAAATAAAACCCCAGATTGTGTTCATTTATTTTGTACCGATGGCAGGCTTAATGGTAATGAAGATTTAATGTTTGCGAGATATATTCAAGGATATTTTGAAAATAAACCATTGGATATAAACACTATTAGAGAAAACTTAACGAAACACGAATCGGGAATCAGATATTTAATTAATCCAAGAACAAAATCCTCTAAAAGAGATTTCTTTCATGCTCTTGAATTAAATAGATTCAATTTTGTTTTAAAGGCTTATTTGGGTACGGACGATTTAATACACTTTAAGAGGATCAATTTATAAAATTAGGAAATGCTGTAGCGACAAAATACGTATTTGCAGGCATACTTAGAGATTATTTATTCAAACGAGATGTGCGGCGTCCTATTTGAATAGCAATTTCCTTCGACTTTGCTCAGAACAGGAGGAAAATACCACTGGCCCAACTGATCTGGACTTTTGGGAAATAATTTGATAACCTATTTTTAGTGGGTAGACTTCTTAAAGTTTTCTTTATTCTTCTCCTAACTGTAGGATTAATTCTCTCCTTTAAAATAATTTTTGCCCAAGCCCAAGAGACTCAAGAATATGCAGCTGATGCAATTTTGGTAAAGTTTGAAGAAAAAACTACCGAATCAGAAAAGATTACCACTTTTTCCTCAGTGGGAGCAAGAAGAGAAAGAAGATTGAATAAGATAAATGCGGAAAGAGTAAAAGTTCCAAAAAGCAAAGTTAAAGAGACGATAGATAAGCTTAAAAATAATAGAAAAGTAGAATACGCGGAGCCGGACTTTGTTGCTAAAAAAGTAGAATCTCCAAATGATCCTTATTACTCTTCTCAGTGGGGGCTTCCTAAGATTAAAGCGGAAGGAGGATGGGACAAGACTCATGGAGGAGACCTGGCCCTGGTTGCAATTGCCGATACAGGTATAGATGATTCGCATCCGGATTTATCCGGGAAGGTAATAAAAAGAGCAAATTTTACTTGGGATTCGGATGTCGATGGCGATGGACACGGAACTCATGTTGCAGGGATTGTAGCTGCAACCACTAATAATTCTTTGGGTGTAGCATCTCTAGGATATGACAGCAAATTAATATCTGTTAAAGTTTTAGATAACAGTGGCTCAGGATACTATTCATGGATCGCCAATGGAATAATTTGGGCGGCAGATAATGGTGCTAAGGTCATAAACCTTAGTCTTGGAGGATCTTTTGATTCCTCAACCTTAAGAGATGCAGTAAATTATGCATGGGGGAAGGGAGTTGTTATAGTTGCGGCAGCTGGAAACAGCAATAATTCTAGAGCCCTGTATCCTGCATATTATTCAAATTCAATTGCTGTTGCAGCAACAGATTCGTCAGATAATAAAGCCAGTTTCTCAAGTTACGGATGGTGGGTTGATTTGGCAGCGCCGGGAGTTTCTATCTACTCAACATATAAAGGAGGCTATGCTTACCTATCAGGGACATCTATGGCAACCCCTTTTGTATCTGCTCTTTCAAGTTTGGTTTTTGCCAATAATCCTGCTTTTGCAAATTCGCAAGTAAGAAATAAAATTGAGTCAACAGCTGAGAGGATAGCCAGAACCGGAACTTATTGGACATATGGCCGAATTGATGCTTGTGCTGCTTTAGATTGTGTCCCTGTTGTTTTACCAACCCCAACGCCAACTCTTTCAATTACCCTTACTCCAACAAGTACGCCATCTCCAACCCCAACTCCAACGCCTCTTCCGTCGCCGACCCCCACTCCTCAAGATCCCAGTCCCGGTCAGAACGGATTATCGGCAACCTATTATGATAATATTAATCTCACAGGCACTACTGTTTCAAGGATAGATCCAACGATAGATTTTGATTGGGGAGGAGGATCACCTGATTCGGCTATTGATAGCAATACCTTTTCCGTCAGATGGATGGGCAAGATAGAACCGCAATTCTCTGAAATCTACACTTTTTATACCAGAACAGATGATGGGGTAAGATTGTGGGTCAACAATCAGCTTATTATTGATAATTGGAAGAATCAATCAGTTACTGAAAAATCAGGAACAATAACACTATTGGCAGGAAATAAATATGACATTAAGATGGAATATTATGATAATAAAGGTAGAGCAGTTTCGCAACTTCGTTTCAGCTCTGCCTCAGCGTCAAAACAAATAATTCCCTCCTCTTTACTTTTTCCAAACTAGTTTCGCTTGAGAAAAACTCCACAGGCTAAAATTGAGTATTGACAAAGAAGATTCTTATCTGAAATCATAGACATATGGCAAAAGCAAAAAGTAAGAATCACTTCGAAGTAAACCCTGCCTATTTTGCAGTTCTAATTATCGTATTGACGGTTCTCTACCTCGTTCTTATCCTCGGTATCAAAATTAACGTACCTATTTAAATCCAATTTTAAAAACTCAGCTAGGGCATGTTTAAAAACCATTGACTTTGTCTTACAATAGTGATAAATTCACAAAATGGTTCAAACAGAGACAAATCAAGGCTTATGGATCCCCGAGGATGACATGATTCCAAGTTCTGAAACTCCATCCAGAGGCCATCCAGTTATAGTAGTTCCTCCGGTATTAAGATCTGATAAGAATATGGTGAATATGAGAGATTGGATCAATAATCACGAGTTTAGAGCTTTTGAATCAGGTATCGAAGATTCTAGAACAAGAGATCCCAAAAACGATGTTTTAAAAATTATTTCAAAAATAGATGAAGTTTTCGAGGAGACCAGACAAAAAATAACACTTGTAGGATTTAGCTTGGGAGGAATTTATGCTTTTGTAGCAGCGATGTACAGACCCGAAAAGATTCAAAGAGTAGTTCTGGTAGGAACTCCCATCAGACGTCATGTCGCAGATGCGGCAAAAGGAAGATATAAAGAAATAGCTAAAGCCATAATCAATGGAAACCCATCTTACAACAGTTTTTTGAGTGCTATTTCGACAACGTCTATGCCATTTGATTATGATTTAGCTTGCATATATACGAGAGATGATGAAGCGTTTCATTGGGAAGATTGCTTGGATGAAAGAGCAGATATAGCTGTTGAGGTTAGAGGGCAACATAGGAAACTTTATAACAATCCCAAAGTTTTCACTGCTGTAACTGACATTCTTCAAGCTCCTATTGACAGACCCCTCTAAAAGGTATAGTACAATAGATAAGGAACTTATTTTATGGCGTTTGCGCCAGTGGAAAAAGATTTTCATTCTGCACCAAATGGTCACCTTGACCAAACCTCTCCTTCGGACAAAAGACTGTTGGGTTACGAAATAATACCAGCAGATCCTGCTTTTATGCTTCTTTTTCACCCAGTGTATAGGGGAGAAGGAGTTCCTAAAGGTGATGGAAGCCCAATAATGTATATTCCCGGTCTTGGTGGGTCGGACAGACTAATGAATGGAATAAGAGGCTGGTCAAATAGAACCGGATATACTGGTATAAGATCTGGGGTTGATTGGAATATTGGGTCTTGGAGATTACATCTTCGTAATATAAAGGAAAATTTAAGACAGGCTGTTGAAGCAACTGGGCAGAAAGCTACAATAGTAGGGCATAGCCTGGGTGGAACGTATGGCCTCGTGGAGGTTTTTGAAGACCCTGATTTGGTTGATACATTTATTACAATTGCAAGTGTTACGAAAAAAAATATCCGCAAAGCGGCACATTCGTTGGTTGGGTGGGGTGGAAGTGTAGCAATTGCAGTCGATCCTGAAGCTGAGGAAATACTTGAGCTTCTTCCAAGGTTACCCCTACCAGACTGGATTAAAATGTATTGTATCTCTATGAGTACGGATGGTGTTTTTCTTGAAGAATCTTTTGGTGATCCTCGCGCGGAAGAGAGTGTTATAGTTCCCGGTAAACACGTGACAGCAGTTTGGAATCCCTATGTTTGGGAGCATGTGGGTAGAATACAGGGAGAAAAGGTTAAAAGACTAAGAGAAGCTAGAGATGCAAAAATAACTCAATTTCCTGCACGATTTACTGCCTAGCTCAAGAGGAATTTTCTAAGGTTTACGCGATCGTTTATAAATCCGACTCCTTCTTTCTCAAGCTTTTCTTTTTGTTTCCTCATGCCGCCAAAAGCATAGCCTGATGCCAGCTTTCCGTCCGAGCGAATAACTCGGTGACAAGGAACCTTGTCGCCATCGGTATTTCTATGAAGCGCAAAGCCTACATTTCTTGGATTTTTCAAACCCGAAAGAATTGCAATTTGCTTGTAGGTCATTACTCTGCCCTGAGGGATTTTGGAAACAATGCTGTAAATATTTGTAAAATTTATCATACTTCGATTTACTTTTTCGCCTTCATATACTTATGCTCAATTTTTTTCAACTTATCGTTTACGGCTCTATCGATATTTACACCTGCAGCTTGCGCAAGTTGAATTGTAGTTATTATGACATCAGCAAACTCTTCGTAAATATTTCTTTTGTCAAATTTCTCAAGCTTTGCTCTTCTTTGAAGTTTAAGAACTGAAAGGATATCATTTGCAAGCTCTCCCACTTCCTCGTTTAACTTTACTGTTTTTGTAAGAATTTCTTTTTCAGTTTGAGTATAAAGTTTATAATGAGGTTTTGTTTGCTCGTTTAATACCTTGATTTTATCCTGAAGATTTTTAAGATTCACAACCTAATTATAGCACTTATTTTAATTGCAAAAGGAAAAGTGATAACTTACAATAAGTTTGATGAGAAACCTAGGGAAAAATGAAGTGGAATTTAAAGAATCCTGGAATAAGAAAAGAATAATTACTGCGCTTATAATCCTAGCACTTTTAGTAGCTGGTGCAATTTTCTTAACCAAATCTGATTTTACTCCAAACAATCCAAACCAGAAAGAAGTGTCAACAGTGTTATCCGCATCAAACGAGAATCTTGAAGATGCGATTCAAAAGCAATTAGAGTCGCTTAAAGAGCAGGCAGCTAATATTGATGTTGAAGAAATAGCTTCTTCTTCCCCTCAAATTCAAAATTTGGTCAATGATCTAAAGGCACTGCAGGATTTACCAAGAAATCAAGCGAGAGAAGCCTGCATGAATATTTGTAAGAGTTTCTAAGATGAAGAAAATTAAGAAAATATTTTCATTCTTGGGACCGGGATTTATAACTGGAGCATCAGACGATGATCCGTCGGGAGTCGCGACTTATTCTCAAACAGGAGCAATATTCGGATTTGCACAGGCCTGGATGGCTCTATTCTCTTTTCCGCTTATGTCCGCAGTTCAAGAAATGTGCGGAAGGATTGGGCTGGTTACAGGACATGGTCTGGCAGGGGTCATCAGGAAGCATTACTCTAAGAAATTATTATATACGGCTGTTTTTCTTCTTTTTGTAGCAAATACCATTAATATCGGTGCCGATTTGGGAGCAATGGCTGCTTCGCTGCAACTCTTATTTGACATTCCTTTTGCTGTAGGCGTTCTTGCTATGGTTGTTGTCTCTTTGGCCTTGGAGGTTTTCATTTCCTATAAAGCTTATTCAAAATACCTAAAGTATTTAGCTTTTGCTCTTTTGTCATATGTCTTTACTGCCTTTTTTGTCAAGATAGATTGGGGAAGAGTTTTTTCTTCCACTTTATTACCACATGTTGAAGTTAGCAGAAATTACTTGATTAATATTGTCGCGATTTTAGGAACTACAATATCTCCCTACCTTTTTTTCTGGCAGGCAGATGAAGAGGTTGAAGAAGAAATTACCCATCACAAGTTAAGAAGAATGGGCGCAGGGCAGCCAAAAGTAACTCCGAAGGATATTTCAAGGCTGAGGATAGATACAATAGCAGGAATGTTTTTCTCGAATATTGTGATGTGGTTCATTATTGTTACAACAGGAGCAACGCTTTTTGCAAATGGCATCCATGATATAACAAGCGCCCAGGAAGCCGCCCTGGCTCTTCGTCCGCTGGCAGGTGATTTTGCTTTTCTGCTTTTTGCTGCCGGCATAATAGGAACTGGTTTTCTTGCCATCCCAATTCTTGCAGGATCCGCTTCCTACGCAATTTCCGAAGCTTTAGGTTGGCGCTTCGGGCTTGGCCAGAAACTTAAAAGGGCTCATGGATTTTATGGAGTTATTATCCTTGCAACCCTTCTCGGAGTGATCATTAATTTTATCGGAATAAATCCTATTTCCGCGCTTTACTATACGGCAGTTTTAAATGGTATAATAGCTCCCCCTCTTATAATAATGATAATTTTTATTGCAAATAATAAAAAAATTATGGGAGAGAGAACAAACAGCAAATTAGTTAATATATTGGGAATTACAACAGCACTTGTTATGAGCATTGCGGCAATAATTTTAATAGGGACACTTCTTGTCAAATAAAATGGGTAACTTAAAAGAAAGAGCCAAGAGTCTTCTTGAGAAATTTCACATAGACGAAAAAAGAAAAAAAATACGAGAGATTGAAGCACAGAGTAGCGATCCCTCTTTTTGGCAAGACCAGAAAAAAGCAGCATCCGAAATGAAAGCATTATCAGATCTTCAAAAGGAAATTGAAGAGGTTGAGAAGCTTGAAGGGCTTATAGATAAAGGAAATTACAGTGAGGCGGAACAAATTCTGAAAAGGCTTGAAACTGTTATTTATCTTTCAGGTTCTTACGATGAGAAGAGCGCAATTTTATCAATTCATGCGGGTCAAGGTGGAGTTGAGGCAATGGACTGGACGCAAATGCTATACAGAATGTACTGCCGGTATTTTGAAAAAAAGGGTTGGAGCTTTGAGACAATTGAAGAAACGCCGGGCGAAGAAGCAGGGTTTAAAAGTGTAACCCTTTCGGTGAGCGGGAAATATTCTTATGGCTACCTAAGGGGAGAAGCCGGAGTTCATAGGCTTGTTCGTCTTTCGCCCTTTAATGCGGATAAGCTTCGACATACATCCTTTGCATTGGTTGAAGTGCTGCCTGATATAGATGATGTAAAGATAGAAATTAAAGAAGACGATCTTACTTGGGAATTCTACAGAGCCAGTAGCCACGGCGGGCAAAATGTTCAGAAGGTTTCTTCTGCCGTCCGCCTAAAACATAAACCAACCGGTATTACAGTAACTGCCCAAAACGAAAGATACCAAGGTCAAAACAGAGAGTACGCTCTGAAAATGCTTAAAGCAAAATTATGGATTATGGCCGAGAATGAGAGAAAAAAAGAAGAAGAGAGGTTAAAGGGAGGATATAAAACGCCGGGATGGGGTAATCAGATAAGATCATATGTTCTTCACCCATACCGCATGGTAAAAGATTTGCGAACAGGAGTTGAAACTTCGGACACCGAAGCAGTTTTAAATGGAGATGTAGACGCTTTTATTACCGCAGAATTGAAGGCATTCTAGCTTGCCAAATTCTCTAAAATGTGTTTTACTAGATAGTTAGAGAGAATCTTATGGAGGAGAAAAATGAAATGGAAGTAAAACCCTTGATGAACATTCTTGAGGGTGAAAGAAAAGGACCAGTTTTTTCTATAAAACTCATTGCGGCTCTTATATTTGTAGTTGTTTTAGGGATTGGAACCGGTTATTTGTTATCACAAGGATCTTCAAATTCGACTTTGAAATCTACATTGAACTTAGAAAATGCATCGAAGGCTTCAAAAGGTACTGTTGTCGGCTCAGATGACATTAAAACCTTCAAAGACACTGCGGAAGGAAGACTTGAAGAAGGGGGAGCCGATGGAGAAGGACAATTCCATCTCGTCCGACCAGGAGGGGAATCTCAGAATGTTTATCTTACGTCTTCTATTGTTGACCTTTCCCAGTTTCTCAAAAAGAGAATTAAGGTGTGGGGAGAAACTCAAAAAGCCCAACACGCAGGTTGGCTAATGGACGTAGGGAAGCTCGAAGTCTTAGAATAAAGCTGTCCTTATTATTTTCTCATGATAAAACTAGACAGAGTTTCTAAAAAATTTGGCACAGGGGTATTGGGGCTCTCAGATGTAACGCTCTCGGTCGATAAAAATGAGTTCGTTTTTCTAGTTGGTCCTACTGGAAGCGGAAAAACTACTATTTTCAGACTACTTATAAGAGAGATTTTGCCTTCTGAGGGAAGTGTAATAATAAACGATTGGAATATTGTAAAACTTCCTAAAGAAAAAGTTCCGCATCTTAGGAAAAGAATAGGAGTCGTATTTCAGGACTTAAAACTTCTTATGGATAGAACTATTTTTGAAAATGTAATGCTTCCGCTTGATGTAGCAGGTATAAAATTTGAAGAAGCTAAGAAAAAAGCCGATGAGGTTCTCTCGCAAGTAGGACTAATAGAACATAAAGAAAAATTTCCGGCTCAGCTATCAGGAGGAGAGCTTCAAAGAACAGCTATTGCAAGAGCCTTGGTGCTTTCTCCCGAAATACTCTTGGCTGATGAACCGACCGGTAATCTGGATTCTGCAACATCATGGGAAATCGTAAAGCTTCTAGCCGACATAAATGAAAAAGGAACAGTTGTTATTATGGCAACCCATAATACGGATATTGTAAAGAGTATGGGTAAGAGAATTATAGTTCTTGAAAGGGGAAAGGTTGTAGGGGATGATAAGAAAAAGAAAGAAGATAAAGCCGAAAGTAAGGAAAAAAAATCAGAAAAAGAGAAAGATAAAGAGGGTATAGAGAAGACCGAAGAAGAGAAAGGAGAAAAAGAAGAAGAATGAAATTTATCAAAATAATGATGCGAAACATAAGACGGTCTCCTTATCAAGCTATGGCTGCTGTTCTGATAATGATGCTGACTTTTCTTACCGTTTCCTTTTTTATCTTTCTTCTTTCTGGATCATCAAAAGTAATAAGTTTTTTTGAATCGAAGCCACAAGTTACAGCATTCTTCAAAAACGAGGTAAAGCAAGAGGAGATAGATAATTTGGCGAAACAGGTTCAAAACACTGGAAAAGTTGCGTCAGTAAAATTTGTTACGAAACAAGAGGCTCTCGAGATTTACAAAGAGCAAAACAAAGATGATCCTCTTCTTCTAGATCTGGTTACTGCTGATATCTTACCAGCATCTCTGGAGATCTCGGCAAATAGAATTGAAGACCTTTCGGGAATATCAGAGGCTCTTAAATCTTCCCCCATTGTTGCGGAAGTAATTTATCAAAAAGATATTGTCTCAACTCTTGTGATATGGACAGGAGCAATAAGAAGAATAGGGGCAGGTCTTATAGTGGTCTTGTCAACAGTCTCTATATTTATTATGGCAACGATAATTGGGATTAAAATTTCTCAGAAAAAGGAAGACATAGAGATAATGAAACTTATTGGAGCCTCGAATTGGTATATAAGGTGGCCATTTATTTTCGAAGGAATTTTTTATGGACTAGTAGGCGCTTTTTCGGGGTGGGCAGTTGCAGCCCTTGTATTGTGGTACTCTACCCCCTTTCTTACATATTTTCTTCGTGGAATTCCTGTTTTCCCAATTCCTATAACTTTTCTTCTTCTTATTTTGGCAGGAGAACTGCTCTTTGCAATAGTCTTAAGTTTTCTTTCAAGCTTCATGGCTGTTTTACGATATCTTAGATGAGAATTAATTATGTTAATTCTGAGAAATGTTTTAGCAATATCTTCCCTAGTATTTTTCCTTCTTGCCCCGACATTTTTTAATCCTATTTCGGCCCAAACCGCTACGCCTACTCCAACTTCCTCAACAAATCAGCTGAGGATAACCGATCTTCAAAATCAAATAAATGATCTTGAGAATAAAATAAGCGATCTTAAAAGCCAGCAGAAAACTTTATCTTCGCAGATCTCCGTAATGGATAATCAGATAAAACTTACACAGCTTAGGATCGATGCGACACAACAGCAAATAACGGACTTGGCTCTCGACATAGATACGGCAGATAAAAAAATAAACACGCTTGATAATTCGCTTAAGAAATTGACAGGCGTTTTAATAGACAGAATAGTCGCAACATACGAAGTTGGAACAATCCAGCCTTTCCACATACTACTTTCATCAGATAATGTATCCAATTTTTTCTCCAGACTTAATTATCTAAAGATTGCACAGGAACATGATAAAAAGCTAATATACGATACCACCCAGGCTAAAAATGACTATGCCAACCAAAAGGAGATATTTGAGAAGAAAAAACAAAAAGTAGAAGAACTCAAATCTCAACTTGAAGCATATACAGCTCAGCTCGATCAGGAAAAGAAGAACAAACAAAGACTTCTTTCAGAAACACAGGGTAGTGAGGCCAATTACCAAAGACTTCTGGCTAATGCTCGTGCTGAATACGAAGCAATTCAAGGGATTATAGCGGGAAGAGGGACTGAGGGAGAAATAGGACCGGTAAATCAAGGGGATGTAATTGCTACTATTATTCAGGGCGCTTCTTGTAATTCTACGGGAAGTCATCTTCATTTCACGGTAAGCAGAAATGGTAATCCGGAAAATCCATTCAGTTATTTAAAAAGTGTTGACTACGTAAACCAATCCGGGGGAGATACTTTTAATCCTTCCGGAAGCTGGGAGTGGCCTATTTCTCCTACTATTCAGTTCAATCAAGGGTACGGCTCAGATACATGGTTTGTAAGGACTTATCATGCTTACCCCTCTCATAATGGTCTTGACATAAACAGTTCAAGTTCTCTAGTTAAGGCCGTTAAAAACGGAACCCTGTTTCAGGGTAGTTATACTGGAAACAGTGGGTGCAGACTCCGATATGTAAGAGTTCATCACGCAGATGACGGACTTGATACTTTTTATCTCCACGTGAATTATTCTCGCTAATTTGCTTTAATTAATCTAGTTAGCAATTCATCAATTAATTCTAGTGAAGAGAATATTTTTTCTAGTTACATTTTTTTCTGTCTTAGTCTTCCCGCATAAAGCTTTTGCAGTAACAATAAGCGTGGATCAATATCCCTCATCGATATCTCAGGATCCATTTACAGTGAATGTATCTATCTCTGGTGCTTCCGAAGGCCAAAATTATCTGAGAGTAGATCTATATAAAGAAGGAACTTCAAATTATTTTGGAGAAACATTTAATGGATCTGATTGGTATGGTGAATCCGATGGTAAATCTTATTCGTCTGTTACAGTTGATTCATCCAAAACTGCTTCTGCACATATACAAGCAAGAATTGGTACGCCAAGTGTCACTGAATTCCCGGGGGCAGGAACATACAAGCTTAGGATAAGAAGATACACAACGTCTGGAAATCAAGCATCGAACGATCAACAAACCCCAGTTAATATTGAGATAAACTATGCTCTTCCAACTCCAACTTCCACACCGTCGCCTACACCCAAGCCTACGAATACTCCTATTCCAAGCAAAACTCCAACACCGATAAAAACCCCAACGCCTACGACAAAACCTTCCTCAGTCTCTACAAAAGTCCTGACCGTAACGCCGGTTTTTAAAAATCCCACATCCCCAGAGTTTGCGAAAAGTACCAATAAGAATTCTGAAATAGTTCCTTCTTCTATTCTTGGGGAATCAACTGAATCCTCAGCTCCAACTACTACAAAAGAAAAAGAGAATCAAATAGAAGCGTTAAGGGGGTCGGATAAAAAAATTCCTGTTGTCTTATTAATTTTAGGGGCTATTATTAGCTTCTGTGCTATACTTGTTGCCTTCCTTTTGTTTAAAAGAAAAAATAATAAAGATGAGCTCTAGTAAGCAATATATAACAAGTTCAAGCGAAGAGACACAAGAAATCGCGCAAGAGTTTGGACGTAAGCTAAAAAGCGGGGATTTTATTGCGTTGTTTGGAGAACTTGGAAGTGGGAAAACAACTTTTGCCCAGGGACTGATGAAAGGATTAGGCGTCAAGAAAAGGATTATTTCTCCTACCTTTATTATTATAAGGAAATACAAACTACCTGAAAGAACCATAAACTTTTATCACGTTGATTTATACAGAATCGAAGGGAATGTGGATGAGCTATCCGGGATTGGAATTACAGAATTAATAAAAGAAGGGAAAGATATAATAGCGGTAGAATGGGCAGAAAAAATGAAGGATCTTCTACCCCAGAAAAGATGGAATGCAAGCTTTAAACATCTGTCAGAAAACAAAAGACGAATAGAGATAGCTTGCCCTACTTAAATACTAATATACTAGTATATTAGTATTGTATAGCATATGGAAGAAAAGATTGAGAAGGCAGCCGAGATTTTAAAAAAAGGAGGAATAGTTATATTTCCCACAGATACCGTTTTTGGAATTGGATGTAGAATTGATAACAAAAATGCTGTAGAAAAACTTTTTAAGATTAAAAGAAAGCCTCCTGGAAGAGTAGCTCCTATTTTGGTTAATAGCATAGAAATGGCACAAGAATATCTTGAACCCATCCCTAAAGAAGTTATTAAAAAACTCATGAAACCTTATTGGCCAGGTGGTCTTACGATTATTCTTCCTGCTAAATCTGGTAAGGTTTCAGCAATACTTAAGGGTAGTAGTGGAACGTTGGGTGTAAGAATGCCTAAACACAAAACGATTCTTAAAATTATTAAAAATGTTGGAATTCCCTTTGTAGGTACTTCTGCTAATTTTTTTGGAGATAAGGCGCCCTCTAAATTTTCAGAGATAGACAAAAGACTTATTGCTCTTGTCGATTTTTCATTAAATGGAAGATGTACGGAGAAAATGGCTTCAACCGTAGTAGATTGTTCGAAGCGCCCTTTTGAAATGATAAGACAAGGAGCGGTCAAATTAAATTAAAAATTAAAAATTAAAAATGAAAAACTCCAAAAAATTAAAAAATAAAACTGTTTTGCTAATTGACTCATCAGATAACAAACAGATAGTTGTAGGTTTGAAAATAGATAATAACAAGTATTTTTTAAAGCATAAGGCTGATTCGAGGAAGGCACAAGTAATTTTACCATTAACTCAAGAAATTTTAAGAAAGCATAAAATTGGAATTGGGGATATTAGTTCTATTGAAGTAAATACGGGTCCGGGCTCTTTTACGGGGCTTAGAGTTGGGATTTCTATTGCTAATACACTAGGATTTATTCTAAAAGTTCCTATTAATAACAAAAAAGTTGGAGATTTGGTTGAGCCTTCGTACAAGTGATATACTTAAAAAGTGAGAAATCTTTTTAGGAATTTTTTCGTACCTCATCAAGGAAATAATTATAAAGCAAAATTCCTGCATCACTCGACACTTGTTGCAGTAATTGTATTTCTTGTTATTTCAACTTTTCTTTTAAATACTTTAAATAAAAAACTTCCACAAGTTCTTGGCATCTCAACAGATATAACAAGCGAGCAGCTGCTTGTTTTGCTAAATAGCAAGAGGCAAGAGAGTAATCTTTCAGTTCTAAATTTAAATCCTGAGTTGTCCGCAGCGGCATTAAATAAAGCAAACGATATGATTGCAAAGAGCTACTGGGCACATTCTGCTCCTGATGGTAGATCTCCGTGGGATTTTATAAAGGAATCCGGATATGTTTATGTATATGCAGGCGAGAATTTGGCTAGGGGATTTAACACCAGCGCAGATGTTACAAATGCATGGATAGCAAGCCCAGCGCACAAGGCAAACATGCTATCCTCAAACTATACGGATGTAGGATTTGCAGTCCTAACAGGTAAGCTTGATGGCCAAGATACAATCCTGGTAGTTGAGGAATTTGGGGGCAGAAATCTTGCCTTTTTACCTCAAGCCCAAACTCAGAACCAGGAAATTCAAAATCCTGAGCCTAGTAAAGTAACGGAAGAAAAACCTGCTTTTCAGAAACAAGAGGACGTTCAGGTGGTTACGGAAAATCCGGTGGAGAAAAAAGTATTAGTTGCTCCTTCTCAAGTAAGGAATGAGCCCCTTATTGATAGTATTAACTTAACGAGAAACTTTAGTATGCTTTTAATAGCTGTTGTTATAGCTGCACTAATTTCAGAGATGATAATTATGGAAAGAAAAAAAATATTTAGTTTTGCAAGACACAATCCCGATCATATTCTTTTTCTCGCCTCGGTTGTTCTATTAATATTTATCTTAAGCAAAGGGATTGTTCTATGAAACTTAAAGGAAGGGACTTTGAATATTATATTTCTTTAAGTATTATCCTAGGGCTTGGTCTAGTGTTTGTAATATTAGCTTCCCCAAATAAAACCCTACAGCTTATTCTAATTTTGCTTACAACATTATTTTATATATTATTTGGTATTGTCCACCACCTTATAAATCATGATATTTCTGTTGCAATTGTGCTAGAATACTTATTGATAGGAGCCTTGGGAATAAGCATTCTATTCTTTTTCCTTAAAGGCGGTCTTTTTTTATGACCTTTCCAGATGCTCAGGGTCATATTGAGGAATTTGAAATATGAAAGGTGTAATTCTGGCAGGCGGACTTGCAACTAGACTCCGACCTCTAACCTGGATAACCAACAAACATCTCCTGCCTGTCTATAATAAGCCAATGATTTATTACCCTTTGGAGGCTATGGTAAAAGCCGGAATAAAGGAAGTTTTAATAAATAGCTCTCCGGATCATGCCGGACATTTTGCTAATTTGCTTAAATCAGGAGATGACTTTGGGCTCAAGATCTATTACGGCGTTCAACAAAATTCAAAAGGTGGAATTGCGGACGGCATTTCTTATGCAAGGGAATTTGCCAAAGACGAAAAAATTTTGGTAATTCTTGGAGATAATATTTTTAATACCGATCTTAAGGCAACTGTAGAAAAATTTGAAAAGAGAAAAAAAGGAGCAGTTGTTTATGGAGTAAGGATGTCAACCGACTCCCAGCAATATGGAGTTATAGAGATCGATGATGACGGAACTGTTTTATCTATTGAAGAGAAGCCACGGGATCCTAAGTCCGACATAGCGCAAACCGGAATCTATATGTATGACGAAAGAGTCTTTGATTTTATCGGGAAACTGAAGCCCTCCGCAAGAGATGAGCTTGAGGTTACAGATTTAAACAATATTTATCTTGAGGAGGGAACTCTTCAATGTGAGCTTTTGGATTGGTGGATTGACGCAGGGACTTCTCATGATGAGCTTTTGCGAGCTAATAATTTGGTTGCCGAGAAAGTCAAAAATGGCGAACTATAAATTTTATGCTTATTTGTGAATTTGAAAATGGCAGACAAGCAAAGCTCCGACATGTAACAGTAGGTGCAATTGTTGTTAACCAACAGGGAGAGATTTTGCTTGTTAAACGTGCAGTTTCTCATAACTTTGGAAAATATGCTATTCCGGGCGGTTTTTTAGATCGAAACGAAGATACTGAAAAAGCAACTCTAAGGGAGTTAAAAGAAGAAACAGGATATGATGGTGAAATTATTAATTTATTCCGTGTTAACGATAATCCCAAAAGACCCAAAGAAGATCGTCAGAATGTTGACTTCCTCTATGTAGTTAAATTAACAGGAGGGGGGACTAAGCTTAACGAAGAGGTTTCGGAAATTATTTGGTTTTCCCAAACGAATCTTCCGGCTGAGGAGGAATTTGCCTTTGACCACAGGGATTCTATTGTTAAATATTTTTCTCATTTGGCAAGACCGCTTAAGCTTCCTTTAATTGGATGATATGAAAATTCTTGTAACCGGAGGAGCCGGTTTTATCGGTTCAAATTTCATAATTTACTGGATGAAAAATCATCCGGATGATCACATCATTAATTTAGACAAGCTCACTTATGCGGGTAATTTAGAAAATTTAAAATCATTTGAGGAAAACCCAAATTATCAATTTATTCATGGAGACATTTGCGACCCTTCTATAGTAGGAAAAGCGGCCGAAGGAATTGATACGATAGTTCATTTTGCAGCAGAAAGCCATGTAGACCGTTCAATATTAAAACCTGCGGATTTTGTTGAAACAAATGTAACGGGAACACAAGTTTTGCTTGACGCTGCTTTGAAATTTGACATTCAGAGGTTTCATCATGTTTCAACCGATGAAGTTTTCGGAAGTCTTGAGCTGGATGCTCCGAATAAATTTAATGAACGAACAAATTATAATCCCAGAAGTCCTTATTCAGCAAGTAAGGCCGCCTCGGACCATTTGGTCAGAGCGTATTTTCATACGTATAATTTACCAATAACCATTTCAAATTGTTCAAATAACTTTGGACCTTACCAATTTCCGGAGAAAATTATCCCGCTTGCAATAACTAATCTTCTTGAGAATAAAAAAGTTCCAGTGTATGGAGACGGTTTGTACGTAAGAGATTGGCTTTACGTTGAAGATCATTGCAAAGCCATAGATCTAATTATCAAAAAAGGTAAAATAGGTGAAACATACTGTGTGGGAGGCTTAACAGAAGACATAAATAACCTTTCAGTGATTAAGAAGATAATAAAGATTTTAGGAAAGGATGATAGCTATATTGAATTTGTGAAAGACAGACCGGGGCATGACCGAAGATATGCTATTGATTGGTCAAAAATAAAAGAGAATCTTGGTTGGAATCCGCTTCATAGCTTTAATGAATGGTTGGAAAAAACAGCGGAATGGTACAAGGAAAACGTAAAGTGGTGGCAGGATGTAAAAAACGGAGAATATAAGAATTATTATAAGAAGCAATATGGATCATGAAAATAATAGGAACAGGATTAACGGGGCTTGTTGGGTCCCGGATAGTAGAGCTTTTAAAAGACAGGCACGATTTTGAGAATTTTAGCAGCAGTCTGGGATGCGACGTTACAAAAAGACGGGACGTTCTAAGTTTTCTTGAAGCATCAGAAGCTCCAACAGTGGTTCACTTTGCAGCAAAAACAGATGTAGATGATTGCGAGGAAGATAAGGAAGAAGACTTAAGAATTTTAGATCTTCCGTCTGATAAGGCCGAACAGAAGTTTATAAAAAATAAAACAGCTTGGGCGGTTAATGTTATCGGAACGAGAAACATTGTTGATGCATGCAGAAAAACCAATAAGAGATTAATTTATATCTCCACTGATTTTGTATTTGGCGGCACAAAAGAATTTTACACGGAGGAAGACACACCCAATCCAATCAATTGGTATGGGAAAACCAAACAAAAAGCTGAGGAGCTAGTTTCCTCCTCTGGTATGCCTTATGCAATAATAAGAATTTCTTATCCTTATAGAGCAGTTTTCCCAAAGAAAGATTTTGTAAGAGTTCTAATTGAATTTATGAGATATAGAAAACCATTAAAAATGATAAATGATTACACAATAACCCCCACATTCATAGATGATCTTGCTCCGATTTTAAACTATTTTATTGAAAACGACCCCGAAGGAATTTTCCATGCTTGCGGAGGAGACTCTTTAACTCCATTTGAAATAGCAAGTAAAATAGCAGATGTTTTTAGCCTTGATAAGAGTTTAATATCGGGAATTTCCGGCGATGAATTTTTTAGAGACAGAGCCAGACGGCCTTCCCAACTGGCTATAAAAAATGATAAAATTAATAGATTGGGCTTAAAAACCAAAAAGCTTGAAGATGGACTTGAGGAGATAAGGAATCAATTATGACTATAACTTTCATAGGTCATGGATATGTAGGGCTCGTTACAGCATCTATTTTTGCCGACTTGGGCAATAAAGTTTGGGTCATTGGTCATACTAAAGAGAAAATTGAAAATTTAAAAAAAGGGATAATCCCGATTTATGAACCTGGGCTTAAGGAAATAGTTAAAAGAAATATTAAAGCCGGAAGATTATTGTTTACTCTTGAATATGATAAAGCTATTCCCGAATCTTCAATAGTATTTATAGCCGTTGGTACACCCACAAAGGAGAGTGGTGAGGCAGACTTATCTTCGGTTTTTGAAGTAGCCAAAAAGATTGCCCCTAAGCTAAGCGATTATACAATAATAGTAACTAAGAGTACGGTTCCCATCGGGATCAACCAAAAGGTTAAGGAAATAATAGAAAAGGACAAGAGGGAAAAAGTGGAATTCGATGTGGCTTCTGTCCCAGAGTTTCTAAGAGAAGGACAAGCGATATCAGATACGCTTCATCCAGATAGAGTTATTATAGGAACAGAGTCGCATAGAGCCGAAAAACTTCTCGTTGAGCTCCATAAGCCGATAGATGGACACTTAGTTTTAGCAGATATTAGAACAGCCGAGATGGTAAAGTATGCTGCCAATGCTTTTCTTGCAGCCAAGATATCATTTGCAAACGCAATCGCTCAGCTTAGTGAACTTACAGGCTCAGATGCCTTAAAAGTTTTAAAAGGAATAGGGTACGACAAGAGAATTGGGAGCTCATTTTTATCTCCAGGAGCAGGTTATGGAGGCAGCTGTTTACCTAAAGACATAAAAGCTTTTTTGAATATTGCAAAAAACTTTGGATATGATTTTTCTTTACTTAAAGCAGTTGAAAAAGTGAATAATCAGGCAATAAATTCCATTGTAAATAAAACCAGAAAATTTTTAGGTAAAGAATCTGTTGATAAGACCGTGGGGGTCTTTGGTCTGTCTTTTAAGCCCGATACGGACGATATGAGAGACGCGCCTTCAATTGAGATCATAAAACAACTTAATAAAGAAGGATACAAAATTAAAGTTTATGATCCGATTGCAATGGAGAATGCAAAGAAAATTTTGGAGGACGTAATTTTCTGCAGTGATGTTTACGAAGCAGCGGGAGGCGCAGATGTCCTGCTTATAATTACAGAATGGAATGAGTTTAAGAAAGTAGATCTTAAAAGAATAAAACAACTTATGAAAACCCCGAGAATAATTGACGGTAGGAATATTTATGATCCGCAAGAAGTAAAGTCGCTGGGATTTGAATATCTTGGAGTTGGACGATGAGGAAGGCTTTGATAACAGGTATTTCGGGTTTTGCGGGTAGTTTTCTTGCGGAACATCTGGTATCTAAAGATGTAGCCGAAGTTTCCGGTATATATAATAATGAAGCAAGTATTTCCAATCTGGAAAATATCAGGAATAAGATCGATCTGGTAAAACTTGACTTACTGGATGAGAGAGAAACAGAAGAGACAATTGGAAATATAAAACCTGATTTTATTTTTCATCTTGCCGCGCTCACTTCCCCGAAAGATAGCTTTGATGCGCCATTTGAAACACTCCAAAATAATATTAGAGCACAGCTTAACATTCTCGAAACGGTAAGAAAGCTTGACTTGGATGCTAAAGTACTGGTGGTTTCGTCTGCGGAAGTTTATGGCCTTGTTGAAGAAGAAGATTTGCCGATAGATGAAAAAACTGGCCTTATGCCTACCAGTCCCTACGCAGTGTCAAAAATAACACAGGACTTTCTGGGACTGCAGTATTATTTATCATATAATTTAAAGATAATAAGAGTAAGGCCTTTTAATCATATCGGGCCGAGGCAAATAGACAAATTTGTTATAGGCGCTTTTGCAAAAAAAATTGCAGAAATTGAAAAAGGGAAAAGAGAGCCAATTCTGCCTGTGGGCAATCTGGAAAGCAAAAGAGATTTTACAGATGTAAGAGACATGGTAAGGGCTTATGTATTGGCTCTTGAAAAAGGGAAAGAAGGGGAAGTTTACAATTTAGGAAGCGGTAAATCTTACGCAATCTCGGAACTTTTAAAAAAATTATTATCAATGTCCAGCGCAAAGATCGATATTGAAGTCGATAATTCACTTCTTAGGCCGTCGGATAACCCCGAATTGTTGTGTGACCCAAGTAAGTTTGTAAAGTTAACAGGATGGAATCCTGGGATACCTATCAAAAAAACACTCGAAGACACACTGGACTATTGGAGGAATATAATCTAAAATCGATAGAATAGATGGCAAAAAAAGCTTTAATTACAGGCATCACGGGACAGGACGGTTCTTATCTTGCGGAATTATTACTATCAAAAGGCTACAAAGTTTATGGACTTACAAGGAGAACTAGCACAATAAACTTCGAGAGGATTAAAGATATTGAGGAAAAGGTATCTTTAATTCAAGGGGATTTACTGGATCAAGGATCGTTATCGTCCGCTCTTTTAGAATCAGAACCAGATGAGGTTTATAACTTAGCGGCTCAGTCATTTGTCAAAACTTCCTGGAATCAGCCTGTCTTAACAGGCGAGTTTACTGCGCTTGGAGTTACAAGAATTCTTGAAGCAATACGCTCTGTTAACCCGAAAATAAAATTTTATCAGGCTTCTTCTTCCGAAATGTTTGGGAAGGTTACGGAAACTCCACAAAAAGAAACCACAAGATTTCATCCGCGAAGCCCATATGGAGTAGCCAAAGTTTACGGGCACTATATCACGCTAAATTACAGGGAAAGTTATGGAATGTTTACCTGCTCGGGGATTCTTTTTAATCATGAGTCGCCAAGGCGCGGACTAGAGTTTGTAACAAGGAAAATAAGCTATGCTGTCGCAAGAATTAGTCTTGGTAAGCAGAAGCAACTCGAACTTGGTTCTCTTGAGCCAAAAAGGGATTGGGGCTTTGCCGGAGATTATGTGGAGGCTATGTGGATGATGCTTCAACAGGACAACCCCGATGACTTTGTAATAGCAACAGGAGAAAACCATAGTGTTAAAGAATTTATTAACCTGGCTTTTAAATACGTAGGTATTTCTGACTGGAAAAAACATGTTAAGTCGGATATGAGCGAGCATTTAAGGCCGGCAGAGGTGGACTATCTTATAGGGGACGCCGGTAAGGCAAGAAAAATTCTGGGGTGGAAACCTAAGACAAGCTTTAAGGACTTGGTTGAGCTTATGGTTAAAACGGATATTGAAAGAGAAAAGGGTAGCAAATGATATGCAGACAGCTCTCGTAGCCGGAGGAGCGGGCTTTATAGGTTCTCATCTTTGCGAAAAGCTTCTTAAAGATAACTTTCATGTAATTTGCGTAGATAACCTTATAACCGGAGATAAAAGTAATATTAATATTTTTAACTCGAATCCTTCCTTTACTTTCATAGAAAAAGATATTACTCAGATTGAAAAAAAGGATCTTAGTGAAGAAAAAATGGATTTTATTTTTCATCTTGCTTCGCCAGCTTCTCCAAATAAAAATAGTCCACGCAGTTATATAAATTTTCCCGTAGAAACTCTTCTTGCCAATTCTTTGGGTACTTACAGACTTTTAGAAATTTCTAAATCTTATGGCTCAAAGTTTCTCTATGCTTCGTCTTCCGAGGTTTATGGAGACCCCGATGTTTCCCCTCAAGGGGAAGATTATTTTGGGAATGTAAACCCCGTAGGTATGAGGTCCGTATATGATGAGGGGAAAAGGTTTGGAGAAGCTATTGTAATGGCGTACTTTAGAAAATATGATCTTGATGTAAGGATAATAAGAATATTTAATACCTATGGGCCAAGACTGCGCCCTGATGACGGTAGGGTAATTTCTAATTTTATAAACCAGGCAATAAAAGGAGAACCTCTTACCGTATATGGTCAGGGCAAGCAAACAAGGAGTATATGCTTTATCGACGATCTAGTGGAAGCTCTTTTATTAGCAATCACGACTGATAATACAAGAGGTGAAGTCTTGAATTTGGGGAGTCCTGATGAGCGTTCTATTTTAGAATTGGCAAATATTATAAAGAAAATGACAGGTTCTTCCTCCGATATAGTTTTCGAGCCCCTACCGGAAGATGATCCCATGAAAAGAAAGCCGGATATTTCTAAGGCAAAGAGACTTTTGGGATGGGAACCCAAAGTCAGTATTGACCAAGGCCTCAAGGAAACAATAGAATATTTTAGAGGGTTTAAATGAAAATTGTAATTGTTACTCCTACTTATAACGAAAAGGGAAATATAGATAGATTAATCCCCGTTTTGGAAAACGACATATTCCCAAAAATAAAAAATCATGAGATGGCCATTCTTGTAGCCGATGATAACTCTCCCGACGGAACAGAAGAGGAAGTAAGAAGGCTTATGAAAAAATGGAAAAACATTGATATCTCATCAGGGCAAAAGCATGGACTAGGCGCAGCTTATATAAGGGGAATGACACATGCAATTGATAAAATGGGAGCGGAAGTCCTGTTTGAGCTGGACGCAGATCTTCAGCATGATCCTGAAAAAATCCCGGAATTTCTTAAGAAGATTGACGTGGGGGATGATATGGTCATTGGGAACAGGTACAGCGATGGGGGGTCGATTCCGAAAAACTGGCCGTTCATACGGAAAGTTTTCTCAGTTGTCGCAAATATTTTTGTGAGATTAGTATTTATGAAGTTTTCAATTCATGACTGGACAGGAGGATATAGGGCTCTTAAAAAAGAGGTTTTTCTTAAAGAAAAAGAAGAGTTAACAAACTATAAAGGTTATATTTTCCAAATATCCTTTTTACATAAAGCTATAAGAGACGGGTTTAAAATAGGCGAGGTGCCTTTTCATTTCTCAGACAGGGATCTTGGTAAATCAAAGATTGCTCCTCTTGGATACATTATTGAAGTATTCAAATTTGTGATTTTAACCAGAACAAAGGAAATTCTTATGGGCAAATTCGGAAAATTTTTGGTGGTGGGGGGAACGGGATTTGTTATTAATGCCGTTGTCTTAAGAGTTCTGGTTGAAATTTTTAAATGGGACGCACCTCCTGCTAATTTGGTAGGAGCAGCCCTTGCCATATTTTCTAATTATAATTTAAACAATCTCTGGACTTTTGGAGAGAACAAGGCTAAAGACATCTCGAGTTATTTTCTTAAGATGCTTCAGTTTTATGCTACTTCTTCTTTTGGAGTAATTTTCATTCAAACAGGAACAATATTCCTGGGACAGCAATTTATAGGGAAAGAATATTATTTTATTTACTTTTTGATTGGAACGTTCCTTCTTCTTATTTGGAATTTTACAGTTTATAATAAAATCATCTGGCGTAAGAAAGCTCCTAAATGAAAGTTTCTCTAAAGAAGCTTAAGGCTTTTATTTTAAGTCCTAACATATCAATCCTTGTAATTCTTACTTTAGCCTCTTTTTTAAGACTATACAGGATACAAGGTTACATGACCTTTCTTGGCGATGAAGGAAGAGACGTCTTAGTTGTCTATAACGTTCTTCATGGTGATTTTACGCTTCTTGGTCCTGCGGCATCAGTGGGGGGATTTTTCCTGGGCCCCATATACTACTATCTAATGGCGCCTTTTTTATGGATTTTTAACTACAACCCTGTTGGCCCCGCTGTTATGGTTGCTATTTTCGGGGTTGCTACGGTCTACCTACTTTATAGATTTGCATCCGAGTTTTTCAATAAGAGAGTCGGTCTTATCGCAGCGTTTTTATATTCGGTATCCCCTCTTGTGATAGCGTATTCACGCTCTTCCTGGAATCCAAATCTCATGCCATTCTTCTCGGTTCTGGCACTTTATATATTGTACAGGGCAGTAAAAAATAATAATTGGAAACTTTTCCTGTTGTGTGGATTTCTCTTGGGAATTTCGATGCAGCTTCATTATCTGGCATTTTTCTTAGGGTCAGTAGCGGCTTTCTATATCTTAATTACCAATCTTTTGGGAAAGATTTATGTTGGTCAAAAGGGTTTAAATTTTATTAAGGAATATTTACTGACTTTCTTGGGGTTTTTAATAGGACTGTCTCCTTTTCTTGCGTTTGAGGCAAGACATGGGTTTCAAAATATAGCAAGCATCTCCCGCTTTATTTTCAAATCGGGCGACACGGGAGCAGGGTTTAGTTTTTTCACGAATATTTATGACGTATTTTATAGATTGTTTGCGCGTCTTGTCGTTAATTTTCCTTCTTCTGATCAAATCGCAGCGGGGCAGCATACAAACGCAATCCCTTGGTATATTCTAGCGCTCCTTATTGGACTGTTTTCTGTATGTGTGTTTGTTTATAATTTTTCAAAACTCTTTTCGATACTCAAGAATGAGAAGAAAATTTCCCCGGAGTTTCTTAAGCTTAGCCTTATTCTCGTATGGATGGTAGTAGGAATTGGGCTTTTCGGTTTTTACAAGAAACCAATTTACGATTATTATTTTGGATTTATGTTCACCTTGCCATTTATTTTAATTGCTTATTTGTTAGATTTTCTTATGTCCAGGAGTAAATTTCTCCTGGCAATTGCAGTAGTCGTTTTTATGGCCTTGGCCGCTATAAATCTTTACGGAATACCGTTTAAATATGAACCAAATAGACAGCTTAAACAGGTTAGAACAATAGCAGAATTTGTCTTGGATAAGACCGGCGGAAAACCGTATAACTTCGCCCTTATAACAGGAGGTAATTCCGACCATGCTTATCGTTACTTTTTCAGACTTAATAATCATGATCCGGTGACTATAGAACCTCCGGCAATTGATCCGCAAAGGAAAACTGTTGCGGACCAGCTCTTGGTGGTTTGCGAAGGTCCATGCAAGCCTCTGGGAAGTTCTCTGTGGGAAGTTGCAGGATTTGGAAGAGCAGAAATCGTAGGCGAGTGGGACATAATCGTTGTAAAGGTATACAAACTCTCTCATTACAAAGAGTAAATCAAGAATTAGCTTCTGATATAATTGTTAAGTGAAAATTTATATCGCTTCGAGAACTGCAAGGAGAGATGAGGTTAAAGAGATCAATAAATTACTTAAATCTTATGGCCATAAGGTGTTAGATTGGACATGGCATAAGTATATTAAACCCTACGATAAGAACAAACAGCTAGCAAAAAATTACGCTATTGAAGATTTAGGTAGTATTAAAAGCTGCGATGTATTTATTCTTCTTGCGGATAAGTCTTTTGGAGCTGGGTCCACGACTGAGCTTGGAGCAGCTATAGCTCTTTCTATTGAAAATAAAAGGCCAAGGGTTTATGTAATAGGCGATATTTCGTCCAATTTATTTTACTATCATCCCGTCGTAAACTACAGAAAATCAATAGATGAAGCTATTGAAGAAATACTAAACTCCAATAAAAAACCCCACTGAACAGAAGGAGGGGTTTTTTATTTTTTTTGTTCTTGAAGAAAATTGTTTCCACGCCTGTCTCCGCTTACGCTTCGCAGGCGAACTC
>Ga0209541_10001809_pt1 | contig 41794 bp, 37 predicted proteins | sample RifCSPlowO2_01_FD_184027 | JGI IMG/M metagenome (GOLD analysis project Ga0209541, IMG submission 184027) | Groundwater microbial communities from Rifle, Colorado - Rifle CSP2_plank lowO2_0.1 (SPAdes) (version 2) | ecosystem: Environmental > Aquatic > Deep subsurface > Groundwater | place...
TTCTGACCAGATTATAACAGACAAAGTTTCAGAAGTAAGAGAATTTTATGAAAAAGCCATAAAAAATAATCAAGAAGGTTTGATTTTAAAAAATTTAAATGCGCCGTACAAACCCGGAAGCCGCGTTGGATATATGCTGAAATTAAAAGAAGAGCTTAGAGATTTTGATTTAGTGATTACCGGCGCTGAATATGGGACAGGAAAAAGAGCGGGATGGTTCTCAAGTTTTATTTTATCTTGCAAGGGGAATAAAAAAGACGAATATCTGGAAATCGGAAAAGTTGGAACGGGAATAAATGAAAAAGAGAACGAAGGAAAAATAACCTTTAAGGAATTAACTAAACAATTAAAACTTTTAATTATAGATGAGAAAGGAACAGTTGTTCAAGTTAAACCCAAGATGATTGTTGCAGTTACATATCAAGAAATTCAAAAATCTACTAATTATTCTTCAGGATATGCTCTGCGTTTTCCGAGAGTGAATGTTCTAAGACCTGATAAACCTCTTTCTGAAATTACAGATATTAAAGAAGTTGAAAATGCTTATAGGGAGCAGAAAAAGAGATAAATTTATTTTCCCATTTCTTATGCGAGCTTTAGCGAGCATCTATGAAATGGATTTATTTTCCCATTTCTTTCAGCTTTTTAAGAACATCATCTAATTCACTTTTTCTTTGAGGAATTGGTCGTCTTGGATATTGCTGATGATGTTGCTGCGACGAGGGAATTCTTCTTTGAGGAACTTCATACATTCCTGGTCTTGAAGGAGAACCTTTTGTTTTTTTAGTTGTTAATTTAGAGTAAAAATCTTTTAATTTATCTCTAAACACTATTACTAAAGCAATTAAAACAATTAAAATTCCTAAAACCCAAAGCCACCAAAAACTTTTTTCAGTTTTTTGCATACAGCAATATTGAGAAACATCATTGCATAAATAACTCAACTCTTCTTTTTCTCCTGAGCCACATGCAGTATCCTTGCAAGTTCCATAATTTTCTTCACATTCGCTTTGAGTTATAATTACTGATTCTTCACAAGTTCCGACGCAGCACGATTCACCAGGTGATAAATCAGAAGCTCCATATTCTAAAAATCCGTCGCAGGTTTCTGAAGAGGCGCAAATTTCTCCGCTTAATTCAAAGCAAGTTTGTGAAGGTGTATCTTTAGTGCAGCAAACAGACAAACCCGGACAGCTGAATCCCGAGAGAGAATTTCCTCCTGCTTCTGAACATTCAATATCGGAAATACAAAAATTTCCTGATTCTTCACAATCTTCTGGAGGATTTTCATTTCCGCCGCCGGTTCCGGGAGAACTTGGCCAAATAGAATATAATAAAAATCCTGTTTTTGCAACATTTCCTGAATCCCAGCACCCATCGTCGCCCTGAACTTCTGCAAGCCAATTTATTGCATTATCTTTTGCTTCTATCTGCTCGCTGGAAATACTCATTAAAGCCAAGGCACTGTCATAATATCTATCATATGCTTCATCCCAATATTTGTCGCCTATTTGTTTTACTAATAATTCAACTTTAAAATCCTGTTCAGCAGTCAAGAAATATAAAAAAGATTCTGGCAAAAATTTTTCATTGTCCTCTTCAAAAACAATTAAATAAGGCAGATAAGAAGAAACATCTTTGCCAAGTTTTTTTAAAACAAGAGTTGCCCACAAGCTTCCTTCATAGTCGCAGGAATTTCCTTTTTTAAAACATAAAGATTCTCGCGCTTTGATAGAATCTGTTCCTCCTGCTGTTTCTGATTTTACACTTTCATCAAAAACATAAATTGTTGAAGATAATTGCTTCTTAAATAATAAATTTGCCTGAAAAGCTTTATCACAGGAAACTGTAAATTCCTGTTTTTGGCATTGAGGAGATATTTTTAGCCAGTATTCAGAAGGATCAAGAGTCAGACAATTTGCTCCTGATAGTGAAAGTTTTTTATCTTGGTCTATAGAAACCTGATATTTTTTTGCATTTAAATCTTCAAGGTTGCATAACGCGGGTTCTGAAGTTTCAATTTGCAAAAGCCAGTCAATTCCCGAAGCTGTTTTGTTTTGCGCTAAAAGCCAGGCAGTATATTTTTTTATATCTGAACTTACGCTGTTTAAAGCTAAGACTGCCTGAGAAGTTGTTTTTAATTCGCAGGAATTCGCATTTATTGGAACAAAACATTCATCATTAGAATCACTTTTTAAAACATCTGCCTCGCACTGACCTGTAGATAACAAAGCAAAAATCTTGCTTTCAAGACCAAAAGTTGAACACCCCTTTTCTTTAACTTTATCTTCTATGCATTTTACTGCATCTGAATTAAGTGTCTGATTCAGCGATGTTATAAAAGGCAAAATAAATATTAAAACAAAAAAACCAAGTAAGATAACACCTTTTTTCATAGAAGAATTAATTAAAAATTGTTTATAAATATTGTTCTTTTTTAGAGTATGTCTGAGGTTTAGTTTTTTACTAAAACTTTTAAGTTAATTTAATTATTTTCTTTCTTTTTTATTCTTCTTTTTCTCTATTTTTATTCCGAAGTGTTTTTTTAACAAAATAGCTGACTGGGTTTTTGTAGCGAATTTCTTCTGGTGTGGGGATGATTCCAATACCGGCGTAATAATCTTTGTCGTAATTTGGAGGCAGAACAATCTTTTTTTTATAATCCCAAATAAGATGAGATTTAATATATCCCTCTTTAAGCGGAGGATTATTTTTGCTGTTCCAGTCATAAATTCTTTTTTCAAGTTCATTTCTTTCCATTCCTATTGAACGGAAAAAATTTGTCAGAATAAATAACGCCCTTTTTTTTCCGTCGCTAATTCCGTCCAGAATTTTTTTAATTGAGTCAGGAAAATTTTTATCAGAAATCTCTCCCAGATTAATCGGCTTAAATTCTTCAGTATTTTTTGATTTTGCAGAAGATTCAATTCTTCCATAATTTTCTCTGTGCCAATCCAATGCTTGAATTAAAAATTCTGAGGCCTCGCCTTCTTTTGCATTTGGAATAAAATTTTTTGCTTCTGCTTTTAGCGGGTCTGCGTCTTTTAAATCAAATTTTGAAATTTGTTCAGCATCTATAACAACACTCGCCAAAGCGGTTTTCTCGTGCAGAGAATAAGGCATCCTGAATAAATGGCGGGGAGAAACAAGAATAATATCTGGCATAACTTCTTTAGAGGCCTGGAAATTTTTTACATATTTATTTGGTCTTTCTATATCAGAGATTTTTTCAATCAACTGTTTTTTTGTCTGCTCAATAATATACTCTATGATTATTCTCGGCCATTCCGGGAACATATTTTTTGTCTGCACCCCATTCACTTCTTTTGGAAATGCCTTCCACGGAACAATAATATGAAATCCTTTTGCGCCGGAAAATTTTACGCCGAAATTTTTAATTCTGTGAAATTTTAAAAAATTAAAAATTATTTCTGCGCAAATCTTGCTGTAATCAATATATCTGCTGTCAATATCTATAATCAAATCCCATCCTATCCGAAGCTGATTTGCCTGCTCTTCTGACATTCCTGTAACAATTTTCATCGGGTCTTCCCATAATTCTTCTGAACAATTAAAAGATGTCGCGCCTTTTTTCACCATTTCAAAAACATCTCTGGGATATTGGAAAGAATCAGGGCGTTTCCCAAAACCTTCAAAATATCTCGGGCAGATTTCCCTGTTTTTAGAAAATTCATAAATTGCTTTTTGTATGTCCGGTCTTGAATAATATAAATTTGTTATCTTTCTGATTCTTTCTTCTTTGAAAGCCATATTTTTTAATAAACTAAAAGATTTATATAATTAGTTATAGCCATTTTTGATTAATTAATTTTTGCATAATTCAATTTTCAAGAAAAATTAAAAATACCTGCTCATTTAATTCGCAGAAATTAGGAAAAATTGTTGCAGTAATCTTTTCTGAATTGGATAAATAAAATTATTAATACTTTAACTGGGCTGTTTAGGACGATAACAAATAAATCCGAGCAATTTATTGCGAGCAATTCCGCTTGTTTATTTATTTTTCTTAATTTCCCATCGCTGTCACCCATATATCGCCCCCCCCAATTACACTAATACAACAAATTTTATAAACTGGTTTTTCGTGATTGTTTTACGAAAAAGAGTATAACTCTTTATTTATACAAATATAAGGAGGTAAAAAATATATGAAAAAAAATTTAATTTTCGCAATTTTTCTTTTAGGAATTGTTTTAGTGAGTTCTTTTGCTTTTGCAGGAATTACTGGAGGCGTTATAACTGGAAAATTAGTAAGAGGAGAAACTGCTGTCGCTGGAGATTTTGAGGTAAGTGTAGTAAGTGTTAGTAGAGATGGAGTGGCAGGTATTCAGATTACAAATCCTGAAACTAACGCAGTAGAAACATTTGCAGTAAATTCTGGTGGAACAGCATTAACTCCGTTTGGAGAGATTAGCATAGGAGAAGTAAAACCTGCTAGTCTTTTTAGAAGACCAAGTGTAGAAGATATTGTGATAACTCCGACAGCAGAGATTAGTGTTGTGCCTACTTCAGGAGTAGCTTCTCCAGTTGCTGTAATTGCAACAGGAGGAACACCGACAGGACAAAAATGTAACTTGAATTGTAGATGGGTTTTTGATATAACAAATTTAGCCAGCAATGAAAGTGTAACACTTACTCCAGCTGGAAGTGCTGCTGCTTTGTGTGATACAAAGCTTAATGAAATTGTTACTGAAGGATCATGTTATTCAAGCAATCCAAATACGGTTATAATTCCCCAAAGTTATGTTATACCAAATTCTAATGCAGATAATGGAATTGGTTATGAATGTAATTTTGTTAACAAGGGTGGAACCTTAAAAGATTATGTAATAGCGGGCGCACTTTGTTGCGTTGACCCATAAGTCTTTATTTTATTTTTTTTCTTTTTCTTTATTTTTTCTTTTATAGAAATGTTTAAATCTTTGATTAATTTATATTTTGAATGTATAGAATATTCACATCAAATAATAAAGTAAAAAAGAAATTAAGTCGATATATAGCGGAGAGAAAAGATATTCCTTCAAAATTAGACCGGCTTAAGACAAATCCAAGAAACGAATGCGGCGCGCATCCATTACGCGGAAAATTAAAAGGCAAATGGGCTTGTTGGTTGAGTTCAAATATCAGAATGATTTACATAATAGATGACAAAAATCAAATAATTTTTACAGAAGATGTCGGAACCCACAAGATTTATCAATAAATAAATTCTTCTATATCTCTGCCTTTGTTTCTATTTTTTTCGCTTTCCTTAATCATTTCCATTGATTCTTTATCCTGTAATACAAATATAGTTGTTCTTAATCCTTCTATTTCTTTTAACATTCTTTCTTTTAAAGAGTCTAATTCTAATTTTAATTCTATAATCTGTTCTTTTGGCAGGGCATCTGTTTCCATAATTTATCCAAGAGTTTTGTATTTAAATAATTATCGCAGTATGCGCCCGTGTAGAACTAGCACAGCATCAATTTGGACTAGATAATTAAAAAATTTAATTTATTTTTTTTTATTTTTTTTATTTTTATTCTAAACTCATTAATTTCAATAATAACAATATTTAAAAGATAAACATTATTTTTACAAGAATGCAAATAAAACTTGAAAATCCTTTGTTATTATCAAAAGTTGTTGAACTTATCTCAAATCTTGTAATAGAAGTTAAGTTTAAAATAGACAGTTCTGGAATGAGTGTCATCGCTATTGACCCTGCAAATGTTGCGATGGTGAGATTTTTTCTTTCAAAAGATGCGTTCTCGCAGTTTGATCTTGAAGCAAAACAAGAAATCTGGGGCGTGAATTTAGAGGACCTGAAAAAAATTTTAAGGAGGGCGGGAATTAAAAGTTCATTAATTCTAAAAAGAGAAGAGAACAGATTAAATATAGAAATGTCTGACAAAATCAAAAGAAATTTTACATTAAATTTAATTGACATCAAAAGCGAAGATAAAGAAATGCCAAATTTGGAGTTTAGCGCAAAAGTTGAAATAAATTCTGCGGATTTAATTGACGCTGTTGAGGACTGCGCTGTTGTTGCAGATGCCTGTTCTTTCGTTATTGAAAACAACAATTTTATAATTGAAGCAAAAAGTTTGAATTCAGCAAGGTCTGAATTTTCAGGAGATGAAGTAAATATTCAAGCAGAAAACTGCAAGTCAAAATACAGCATTGAATATCTTAATAAATTCGTAAAGGGAAGCAAACTTTGCGACAAAACAATTTTAAATTTCGCGAATGACCATCCTTTGAGGATGGATTTAAACATTGAAAACATGGAGCTTAATTTTATTCTTGCCCCGAGAGTTGAATCCGAGGATTAAGACGAACAAATTTATCTCTAATTATGAGATTTAATCCGAGTAGAGGATTAGCAATTTATATTATTCTGTTTCAACAGCATTTGTTAAAAATCAAATTGCTAATCCGAGTAGAGGACTGACACGGAAAGAAACTTCAAAAAATAGTCACTTGATAATTAATACAATAGAAAAGTTTAAATATCTCTTTAACAAATTAACAAAATGAAAACTCTAAAAAAACTTTTATTAGCAACAAGTTTAGCAGGTAGTTTAATTTTCGGAGCAACAAACAAATTAGAAGCTCAGGATACCCCAAAAACTTCAAAAGAAAAACTTCTCCCAAATTTAAATTTTTATTTTGAAACAGGAGAATATGCAAATTATAAAGGTTATCCAGAATTTAAAAAATATATCGGGGCATGGTTAAGCAGTACTTCTAAAGAAGGTAAAAATGGAACTATTTGGTTTGATTATGGAGATACAGATGATGACGGTGTTTATGATTATGTTGGCGTTGAAAATAATAGTCCTCCAATAAGATACCGAGAAAAGTTTTCATTTAATTTTGATACAAAAAAAATAGATTATGTTTTGGACATTTATGACTTTTGTTCATCTTCAATTAATGATTGTGATAAAATTATAACTAAAAGTTATGATAGAATAGACCAAAAAGAAGCAGAATATCTTGGAGAGGATTTTTTTAAAAGAATAAAAAAATTTTACTCAGTTCAGAAAGAATTCAGCAGATTTAATACTGGGCAATTAGAAGAACTGGTTAGAAAAGAATATTCTTATCAGTTGAAAATGGATAATGGAAAGCTTGTTGGAAATTCAAGAATTCCTATAAAAAAATTTCTCTCAGAAGAAGAAATTAAAAAAGTTGAAAATTATATCCGGGAAAAGCCAGAAAGAGAGAGGATTAAAAAAGAACAAGAAGAAAAACTTAAAGAATTTAACAGACAGCGGGAAGAAGTTAGAAAAATAGAATATGAAAAGCAAGAGAAAATTAGAAGAGAACAAGAAGAAGCTAGAAAAATAGAATATGAAAAGCAAGAGAAAATTAGATTAGAGCAAGAAAAGATTAGAATGGAACAAGAAAGGATTGAAAAAGAAGCCAGAAAACCAAAAGCAAGATTAAAAATTGGCACAGGGATTGCAAGACCTGATAGAGGAAGCCCTGGAGTGTTTTTAGGAATAACTCCTCAACTAACCAACAAAAAAGGAAGAGGGTTTGCGGCCGGTCTTGATATTTTTGTAATGGATTCAGAGAGGAGTTTTGAACTTTTTGGCGGGATAGAGAATGGTAAAAAAGATGCGGGTCCAAATGAATATTTAATTTCACATACATCATATACGCATAATGTTTTAGAAAAAAGTACTAATCGTCTTGGATTAAATATAGGATATGTTTTTCCTGTTTTTGAGGTTTTTGCTAATGCTGGATTTTTAAAGCGGAAAATGTCAATAACAACAACAGCTGTAACAGAAGAATATATTGAAAAAAACGGCATTAAACAAGGGCAATCTTCATTTAAAACTGAAAAAACTGCATGGGGGGGAGAAGCATGGGGGGGAGAAAAATTCTTTGGACCTTTTTATTTTGGTCTTGGAACGGAAATTTTTCCGTTTTTAAAAAAAAATGATTATAAAAATATCTCTTTTTCAATAGACGGATTGATTGTTTTAAAGAAGTATATTCCATATACAGGGTATAAATCTTCCCCTAAACAGTTTATAATAAACGCCGGAATAAAATACACTCTTAGAAAATAAATCAGTGTTGGAAATTTAGAATACAAACTAAATGTTTTTAAATTAAAATATCGTGTAATGTTAATGATAAAAAGGGGGGGTAAGAGAGCTCAATTAACAATTTTCATTATTGTTGCAATACTTGTCATAGCAATAGTTGCCCTGTTTTTTGCATTTCCTAAATTGAGAACTTCTGTTGGAATTGAAAAACTTGAAACTCCTGAAAATTTTATTCAAACCTGCCTTAAAGATACAATTCAAGAAAATGTTGAAATAATTTCTTCTCAGGGAGGAAGTTTAAAGCCCTATCCAAATGTTTTATATCAAGACGAGGAAATACAATATTTATGTTATACTCCGCAAAAATATCAGGCATGTGTTGTACAGATTCCTTTTTTAGAAAAACATATTGAAGACGAAATTAAAAATTCTATTAAAGAAGATGTAGATTTTTGTTTTAATTCTTTAAAAGAAAATTATGATAATAGAGGATATACGACTAATTTAAAAAAAGGAGATGTTGTCGTTGAGTTGCTTCCGCAAAAAATTGTAACAACAATAAATCATGAATTTGTTTTTTCAAAAGGTGAAAATACCCAACGAAGAGAAACATTTAGAGTAGTTTTGAATAATAATCTTTATGAACTTGTGGCTATGCTTCAAAGCATAATGAATAGTGAAATTGCCATTGGAGAAAGTTTTGAGCAGTTTTATATGGAGCTTTATACTAATCTAAAAGTTGAAAAAGACAGACCTTTTACCGAGGATACTACAATTTATATCTTAACAGACAGAAATACTCAAGATAAATTTAAATTTGCTTTTCAAAGCTGGAATTTAGGATGAGAAAAAATAAAATAATTCTTATTTTTATAGCAATTTTTTTAGTTGCAACATTAAATTTTATGTCTGCGCAGCTAACAGGAATACAATATCCTCAGTGTTGCTCACTGGCAAAGAATGGAGCGCAATGTGTTGCAGTTCCAGCAAGTGAGTGCGCAAGTAACTTTGCTCCAACTTCCTGCGACAATGTTCCGTCGTGTCAAAAAGGAGTTTGCGTAAATATTCAAAGCGGAGAGTGTGTTGAAAGCACTCCAAAATCAGTATGTGAAAACAGCGGAGGATTATTTAAGACCGAACCAATTCATAAAATCCTTGAATGTCAATTAGGATGTTGTATTTTAGGGCAGGATACTTTATTTTCAACTGAAATTGCATGCAAGGAAGCAGCGTCGAAAGAAGGGCTGAATTTTAATTTTAGAGAGGATATTACATCTGCAAATACTTGTCTTGGATTAAGTCTTACAGACGAGGAAGGTGCGTGCGTTATTAAAACACAATTTGAAACAAAATGCAAGAGAACAACTGGAAAAGAGTGCAGTTCAAAAGATTCAGGAAATTTTACAGGTTTATTGGAGAATTCTGTTTCTGGAACAAGTTTGACAACAGAATTCCATCAAGGAAAATTATGCGCTGCCGATGAATTAAAAACTGACTGCACAAAATCAGAAAAAACAACCTGTTATAAAGACGACGTTTATTATTTGGATACTTGCGGAAACAGGGCAAATATTTTTAATTCTGCTAAATATAATGACCCGTTAAATTCTGAATACTGGACATATATTAAAGAGCCGTCAGAAGTTTGTTCTCCCGTAGTTGGAGGAAGCTCGTCGGCAAAAACATGCGGAAATTGCGATTATTCTTCAAGCTCTAAATGCAGAGTTCCTCAATCAGAAGACCCTTCTCCTTTAAACCAGCAGGCAAATTTCAAAAATATTTGCGGAGATTTAAGATGTAAATATAATGGCAAAACTTATCAAAATACAGAAAGCTGGTGCGCACAAACTCCTGGAACACCTTGGCAGGAAGGAGGTCCTGGAATAGAAGTAAACCTCAATGGAGAATACATAACTTCTAAAGATAAAATGTTTGACCCGACAAAATATAATCTTCCCGGAAGCAGATATGTTGTGCAGGAATGTTATGACGGAGAAGTCCTCGAAGTTGCATGTAAAGACCAGAGAGAGCAGGTTTGCAAACAATATGAACAGCAAGGAAGAACAAAAGCTGTCTGCGAATACAATAATCCAAGAGCATGTTTTATGGAAGAAAATCAAAATAAAAATAAATGCAATGATTTGTCTGATTGTTATTGGTTATCAGGAAGCTCGCCAATAATTGGAGGAAATATAGATGAAGGTGCAGTTCAGTTGGGAGTAATCACTGAAGAAGAAATAAAAGAGCAGGGATTAAATTTAGGAAGATTTCCAGACGATGAAAGAGAGCAAAAACAAGGTTCATGTGTTCCTTTGTTTACTCCTGGAAATAGTTTTTGGACAGAAAATGGACAAGCTTATTGTAGAGCATCAGAAGATTCACGACGAGTTATTTATGACATTCAAATTACTCAAGACAGAGAGGAGTTCATATCAAATTCTGAAGTCAGTGGAGAAAAATGGAGTTACACTGGAAAAAGTGATAATTACAAAAGACAAACCCGTTGTTCAGGAAATTGTTTTGCAATCCCTAATTTTGGAGGAATAAATGGAAAGCATAAAGATATAATAGCAGCGCTTTGGAATGGAGAGAAACGGAGTGATTGGACAGAACAAATGCCAATCTCTGACAGAAAAGGTCAATATTGTCATAAAAAAGACAAGCCCGACAAATTAAAAAGTGGTGCGGTAGTTGGAAACAAAGTAAGTTGCGCCGACGATGACGGCGACGATACAAGATTTAACAAACCTGAATTTTATACTCACTCAACTTGGCTTAAATTTATAGGAATAAGAGCAAGAGCGTCGGGAGATTGCGGAGTTACAACAAATTTCTTAGGGGAAAACCCAAGTTATGATTCTGAAAAAATAACTACAACAATACAAAAAATAAAACAAGACCAGAGCTCAACAAAACCAAAATGGGAAGGGGAAGTAGTAGAAGGAATTTTATATAAAGGTAAGGATTTGGAAGATTTGAATAATCCTATATTCAATGGAGCAATATATCCGGGAACATCTGAGAGCGCACTTTAAAATGAAAAAAACAATTAGTATAATCCAGATTTTAATTTTAATAATTGGAATTTTAGCATTTAGTTATATGGTTGGAGAAATTGGAAAAAAATCCGGAATTGAAATTAGCAGAGGAGTAGGAATTGTAAGTGCGCAAGAAAATAATCCTGATGCATGCGCATCAAATATGGCTCCTTATTGTTTTCAGGAGCAAGCTGTAACTTGTGAAAATAATTTTTTGAAATATACCTCTTGCATAGGTGGAACATGTGAAGATGGAAAGTGTGTTTATGACTGGTTTACATACGAGCAAGATGGAAAGGAAGTTACTGTTCCTTCAACATATGATACCAATGAAAATGGAAAAGTAGATGAAGAAGAAAAAGCCGGCATTATGGAATATGTTTCTGCTGTTGGAGGAATAGCAGGCACTGCAACAACATTATATTCTCTTGCAGAAAAATTAGGTATTTTGGGAACTGCTACTTCTACTGCTACTACTGCTACTGGAACAGCTGCTGCTGGAACTGGAACAGCTGCTTTTGGAACAGCTGCTACTGGAACAGGAGGAATTACAGCATCTTCTACATTTTCTCAGTTATTTGCTGGAGCTGGAACAACAACAGCTGGAGGCACAACTACAGCTACATTAGCTTTAAACGTCGTCGGTTCAGCTCTCGCAGCTGCAGCAACAGCCGCTGCAATATATTTTATTTTTAAAGCAGCAGGAGCAGGACAGCAAAATTTAAACATGATTGCAAATGCAGGGCTTGTCGGAGCATCAGTGGGATTTGCAGCATCTTTCGTAGCAATTTTAGTAATAGAAAGTGCTACTGGTCCAGTTGGATGGGTAGCAGCAGCAGTAACTGCAATTGTTATGGGAATCTGGATTTTATTTGGTTATCAAAATTATGTTCAGGAAATAATTAGTTATCAAATAAGCGCCTGGCAGCCGCAAACAGGAGGCGCAAAATGCGACGAGTGCAACAAGTTTGAATTTGGATGCACTGAATATCAATGCAAAACTTTTGGGCAGGGATGCGGAATTGTAAATAAAGGAACAACTCAGGAAAGATGCGTCTGGCTAAATCCCAACGACAGAGATTATCCTGTTATAACTGAAAATAAAACAATAAGTCAATTGCCTGAAAATTATATTTATAAAAAATCAACAGACATCTCTCCTCCAGACACAGGTGTTGAAATAACTTCAACTTCTAAAAATTGCATCCCACCTTTTTCAAGTTTGACATTAGGAGTAACAACTGACGAGCCGGCGCAATGCAGAATAAGCACTGCTAGAGAAAAAGAATTTGATAAAATGGTTAAAGATATGGATGAAGGAACAGTGCAAGTTGAAAAGCACACAAAAATTCTTCCTAATTCTGCAACTGCAAATGCCTGGGCATTAAATAATTTAGTTAATAATTCTGCTCTTCCTAAAGATACTGAATTTGAAATAACAAAAGGAAATGAATACGAGTATTATATTAAATGCAAGGACGCGAATGGAAATGAAAATCCTGCAAATTTTGTTATAAAATTCTGCGTACAAGATAAAGACCTGACTGCGCCGATAATCAAAGGGTTTTTCGTCGCAGATAAAAGTTTTGTTCAATTTAATACTCCAGATGTTGTAACGGAAGTTTATACAAATGAACCGGCAGAATGCAAATGGGATTTCCAGGATAAAACTTACAATGATATGTCATATGGAATGACCGACTGCGACACAACAATAAATCAGGCAACAATTTCAGGAAACAGCTGCACCGGAAATTTCACAGGATTAAAAAACGGAGGAGAAAATAAATATTATATACGCTGTCAGGACAGAAGCGAGGATAAAAATACAAACACCGTGTCAGAAGTTTATACCTTAAAAGTTTCAGATAAATCAGTATTAATTAATTCTATAACTGTGAATGGAAAGGGAAATAATTCAATAATTAAAGATGCAAGAGATGTAATTCCAGTTGATTTGGAAGTTAAAACTTCTTTTGGAGCAGAAAATGGAAAAGCAAAATGCAAGTATAATTATCTGAATACTTGGGTTGATATGTCTTTTGATTATAAAGAAATAAACACACAGACATTATGGCTTCCCGAGGGAGAATATACTTTGCCAATTTCATGCAACGATATTGCAGGAGACACGGATATTCAGTTAATATCTTTTAAAATTTTAAAAGACAGAGACGTGCCAATAGTGGCAAGAGCATATTACGATGTAAACAATCTAAAAGTTATAACTAATGAGCCGGCAGAATGCGTTTATACAATTCAGCAAAATATTGCCTGCGCTTATAACTTTGAAGATGGAACTGCGATGAGCGAGATTGGAGAGTTAACTCATTATACTTCATGGCAGGCAAATAAAAAATATTTTATAAAATGCAAAGATACATTTGGAAATCAGCCTCTTCCTGGTCAGTGCAGTATTATTGTAAAAGCTTTTGAAAGTTATAAATAATTATTTCCCAGCAATAAAATTAATCATCATCTCTGAATTATGCGTTGAAATGATTTTAAATCCAATTTTTTTAAATAAATCATGAACTTCTTTTTCATCATATAAATAATAATATCTCTCCCCTTTGTCTGTCCATTTAACATATTTGTCTTTTCTTTTAATATTTTTAAATCGTTTTGATTTTATATTCCAAACTCCAATTTCAGCTTTTCCGCCTTTTTTTAAAACTCTATAAAGTTCTCTAACAACTTTTTCTCTGTTTTTCTCTCCAATGCAATGCAATGCCGAGATGCAAATCGCATAATCAAAAAATTCATTTTCATAAGGAATTTCCCAGAGATTTGCCTGCTTAAATTCTGCATTTATTTTTTCTCTTTTTGATTTATTTTCAGCAAGTTTAAGCATTTCTTTTGAAAAATCTATAAGATACATTTTTCCACTTTTTATTTTTACAAGATGCCTCCCGCTCCCGCTCCCTAAATCCAAAACTTTGCCAGAAGTTTTTTTCAGAAATTCAATTGTGTGTTTTGCTGGAATAATCTTAAATTTATTCCATTCTGGTGCGATTTTATCCCAAATTTCTTTCTGATTCTCCATAAATTAATCTAGAAAAAGAGAGTTAAAAAATTATTCCCCTTCAAATTTTGCTATTGAAAAAACTTTATAATCTTTTAATTTTTTCCTGCCTTTTAAATTAGAAAGTTCGACAATAAAAGCTATTTCTTCTATTTTCCCGCCAAGTTTTTCAATTAATTTGGCTGATGCAAGAGCTGTTCCGCCTGTTGCAATTAAATCGTCTACAAGTAAAACTTTATCTTCAAGTTTTATAGAATCTCTATGGATTTCAACACTATCTGTTCCATATTCCAATTCATAATCTTGAGAAATAGTTTCATAGGGAAGTTTTCCTTTTTTTCTTATTGGAACAAAACCGCATCCTAATTTACTCGCAAGAATTCCTCCGAATATAAATCCTCTTGATTCAATTCCTGCTACGAGATTAATGTTGTTGTTTTTATATCTCTCATAAAATATTTCAGTTGTTTTTTTTAGCCCTTCTTTATCCTTAAATAAGGTAGTTAAATCTCTGAACATAATCCCGAGTTTTGGAAAATTTGGAATTGTTCTTATTTTATTTTTTATTAAATTAGAGTTATTTTTTGTTTCATCTAATGAAATTTTTTCAAGAGTATTAATCAAAATTTTCTTTACATTTTCCGAGTTTTGGGACATAACTTTTAAAACTTCCTCCCATGTGACTGGTTTTTCATGTGTTTTCCAGCAATCATAATCAGTTGACATCGCTATTGCAGCATATTCTAAACCCGCCTCTTTTGCAAGAATTGCTTCGGGAGCTGTGGACATATTAATTATATCTGCATAATTCCTAAACATAAAACTTTCGGCTCTTGTAGAAAATCTTGGACCCTCAATTGTAATAACTGTCCCTTTTTTATGGTGTTTTAAATTTAATTCTTCACAAGAATTAATTAAATATTGTCTTAATGTTTTTGAAAAAGGATCAGCCATGCTTTCATGTTTTATTCCGTTTTTGAAATTATCATAAAAAGTATTTTTTCTAAATTTTGTAAAATCTATAAATTGATCTATTATAACAAAATCTCCGGGAGCTACATTCTCTTTTAAAGAACCGGCAGCTGTTGTTGCAATAACATATTTGCATTCGAGTTTTATAAATGAGTAAATATTTGCCCTATTGTTTACATGGGTCGGAGTTATTTCATGATTTTCTCCGTGTCTTGAAATAATATAAACTTCATTTCCTTTAAGATTTCCAGCTTTTATTATGCTGCTTGGATTTCCATATGGGGTCTCAATATTTTTAAGTCCATAGATATCATCTAAAATATTCTCTTTTTCCAGTCCAGACCCTCCAATAATTCCTATTTTCATATTTTAAGAATTAAAAGATTATTTAAAACAATTTCTTAATTAGAGAATATATTAGAAACTTTTAAAAAATTAGGATTTTATTTAATTTTATGTCAACTAAAGATAAAATCGAGCGATTTCGCGGAGGACAAAAATTAGTTACAAATAACCGAGCGAGGTCGGGAGTTGAACTCGGGCTTGGAGTTAAAAAACCAGTAAGGTCTATTTCCGGAGTAACTCCTTTAACAGTTGTTCTTGCGCCAAGAAAATGCAATCACGGAACTTGTATTTATTGTCCAGGAGGAGAGAACGTTCCTCAAAGTTACACAGATAAAAGTCCGGCAATTATGCGTGCGATGAAATTAAAGTATGACCCTTATGAACAGGTAAAAGTCAGGTTAAATGTTTTGAAATTAATGAATCATCCTACTGATAAAATCGAGATAATTATTCTTGGCGGAACATTTTTGCAATATCCAAAAGATTACAAATATAATTTTATAAAAAAAATTTTTGATGCTTTAAACGATAAAGATTCTAAAAATTTAGAAGAAGCAAAAAAAATAAATGAAACCACAGAACACAGATGTGTTGCAATGTGCATTGAAAATCGTCCGGATAATTGCACTGATAAAGACATCAAAGAGATGCTTGAATTTGGAGCTACAAGAGTTGAAATAGGAGTTCAAATGCCCGATGATAAAATTTATAAAAAAACAAATCGAGGGCACACTATTAAAGATGTAATTGACGCGACTGAAAGATTAAAAAATGCAGGATTCAAATTAGGTTATCATATAATGCCTGGCTTGCCCGGGAGCAGCAAAGAAAAAGATTTAAAATTATTTAAAAAAATTTTTCAAGATGAAAAATTTCGTCCGGACCAGCTAAAGATTTATCCTTGCCAGATAATCAAAGATTCTCCATTAGAAAAAATTTACAAATTAATTAAGTATAAACCCTATACTCAAGAAGAAACAAAAGAAATTTTAATAAAGATGATGAAAATAATTCCAGATTATTGCAGAGTTATGAGAATGATGAGAGAATTTCCGAAAGAAAAATTAGTTGAAGGCCTTGAAAAATTAGATTTAAGAAAAGATATTGAAGAAGAATTTAGAAATAAAGGATTAAAAATTAGGGAAATAAGAATGAGAGAAATTGGCTTTAATAAAAACGCTCTTGATTTAGATGCAAAAATAAAAATAATTAAATATAATGCCTCTAATGGAAAAGAATATTTTTTGGAATTTACAAACAAAGAAAATATTTTATTTGGATTATTAAGATTAAGAATTATTAATAAAACGGCAATAATTCGTGAACTTCACATTTATGGTCAGGCGCTAAATTTAGGAGCAGAGGGAGTTGAATCTCAGCACATAGGCCTTGGAAAAAAATTAATGCAAAAAGCAGAAGAAATTGCAAAAGAAAATGGCTATAATAAATTAAGCGTAATTTCGGGCGTCGGAGTAAGAGAATATTATAAAAAATTAGGGTATAATTTAGATGAAGAAGGAATTTATATGGTTAAGGAGTTATAAAAATGAATCTCAACAAACTGCCTTGGTGGAAAACCGATTATAAAAGTAATAAACGAATGAATTGTGATTTTTTTGAATATTTAAATAATAAAGAATTTTTAGAAAGATTAAACAAATTTCCGCTAACAAAATATTTGACAATTTCTTTTTTAGATAAACATGTTTCTAGAATAAACTTCATTAAATTAACTACAAAAAAATTTGAAGGAAGTATATCCAGAACTGACCCTTGGAATTCTTTTAATTTTGAAATTATAATTAATTCAAATAATCCTTTAAAAGAAAAAGCATCTACTTTAATACATGAATGTATGCATGGGATATATAGAGTGGTAGGAATTGGTGATGATTCCACAATAGAAAAAAAATTATGTGAATATGAATCAGATTTTTATAATAAAAACAAAGAATTTTCAACAGAGTTATATAAAAAATATTCTTCCAAACGCTAAATCCTAATCTCTCCGGTCTGCCAATCTCTTAAAATATATTTTGCCGTCCTATTCTCATCAACAAGTCCGCCTTTTTTCAAAAATCCTTTTTTTCTTCCGAGCTCTTCAATTAAAATTTCTGAATCTCCGTTCGCTTGAACATTATAAAATTTTTCTAAAATCTGGGGATAAGCGCTGATTAATTTTGCAACTACAATCTCCGGATCTTTTACCTGGCTGTATGAACGCCCTCCAGCAATTGTCTGCTTTGAAATTTTTTCTTTTTCAGTATGAGAGTATTGTGTTTCAGGAATTACTCCCGGGCTGTCAAGTATGAAAATATTTTCATCTAATCTTAATTTTTGAATACCTCTTGTAAATCCTGCTTCTGAACCGACTCCTGCCGAACTTCTTCCAATTAATAAATTTATTAAAGAACTTTTTCCCGTATTTGGATAGCCGATTATTCCAACAATAATTTTCTCTCCAAAAGGTTTTTTGATTTTTTTGGATAAAATTTTTATTAATTCCCTCAATTTTCTTATATCGCTTCTTTCTTTGCAGGATACTAAAATGCTATAATCTAGATTAATTTTTTTTTCTTTTTTTAATAAAAGGTCTGATTTATTTAAAGCATATATTAATTTCTTGCCCTGTCCTTTTATTTGTTCTTCAATTTCTGTATTTCTAGTTTCTTCAATAAATCTTGCATCAAGAACTTCCAAGATTATATCTGAATCCTGAATAATTTTTAGGATAAGTTCTGGATACTTGCCTCTCTGTTTTCTCATATTTTTAATATGCCTTGTCCTTCTTGAAGAAAAACTATATCTTACTCTCATTTGATAAATCTCCTATTTAGAAAATGATTACAAATTTTTCCTGAATTCGCTTTCATTTGATAAATCTCCTGTTTAACATTTTCATATCAAATTAATGGTGCAAAGATTTATAAAGTTTTAATTGAGGTTTAGAAGATATCTAAAAATATCAAAAAATTAAAAATGAAAATCTTACAAATTTCAAAGCCCGTTCTTCCCATAAAAGTAGATATGAAATATGGAGGAATTGAAAGAGTTATTAGAGACCTTGATGAAGAATTTGTAAGAATGGGGCATGATTCTTATATTGTTGCTCCTGCAGATTCAATTATCAAAGGTAAATTAATTCCTTCCACAGAACATGGAGCATGGAATAATAATGGGGGCGTATTCTATAATGAAAATCAAAAACAAAAAGCATTAAAAATCCATACAACCGTTGCTCTTGATGCAATAAATCAAGTAATGCCGGATGCAATTCATGACCACCTTCCATTAATAATACAAGAACAATATCTTAAAAGCGGTTTAAAAAATCCAATATTGACCACTCTTCATGGGTCTTTACATAGTGAAAATGGGATGTCTTCAATTCCTAATCCAACACCTAATGTTATTTATTCATATAATCATTTTAATTCAATAAGCGAATCACAAAGAAGTTTCTTTAGTGAATTAATTCCTGTTGAATTTAATGTTTATAATTCTATACGTGTAAAGGATTATCCTTATCAGGAAGAGAAAAGAGATTATCTTCTTTCTTTGGGCAAGATAGGCATTAATAAAGGACAAGATACTGCAATTAAAGTTGCCAGGGATCTTGGAAAGAAATTGGTTATTGCTGGTCCAATTCATGCATTTAGAGGACCTATTAAGGATTTTTGGGATAAGAAAGTTAAACCATTTATTGATGAATTTAATTTAGATATTCCAGCAGACCAAATTGATCAATTTACTAAAGAATTTTACAAAAAGGATTATGGCAAGAATGGGAGAGTTGTTTATGTTGGAGAAGTAGATGATACTCAGAAAAAAGAATGGTTTAAGTATTCTGAATGTTTTTTAATGCCAATTAGGTGGCATGAACCTTTTGGTTTAGTTATGATTGAGGCCATGGCAACTGGAACTCCCGTTATATCATATAATCTAGGCGCTGTTCCAGAAATTGTCGTTCATGGAAGAACCGGCTTTGTAATTCCTGCAGAAAACTACAAATCATTTAGAGATTCTATTAAGGAAGTTTCATCTATAAAAGCAAAAGATTGCAGAAAACATGTTGAATATAATTTTGATATTAAAAAACAAGCTGAAAAATATATTAATATCTTTAAATATCTTGGGAATTAATTTTTTGCCTTTTAAAATATTTTTTTGCAGCAATTGTCCATAATTGCGGGTCGCATCCCCCTTTTTGGAAGCTTCCGTTTTCTAACTTAAAAATTTCTGGATTGGTATCAAGGTATTCTAAAATTCTTGAGCTAATTTTCATGATTTTTTTTAACCCAAACTTTTTTGCGCCTTCATAAATTATTGCCTGTTCAAATGGCCAGACAGTTCTTGAATGATAACCATTTTTTATTTTATCTCCTAAATTTGGATCTAGTGTGGAATATCCAATTTTTGTTTCTAATATCATTGCATTTCTTAAAATTTCATTGATTTTTTCTTTTGTGATTTCATTTTTTTCTAAATAATAAAGTGCGTGCAAAATATCTGAAGATATTCCTTGTATGGGGCCTGTTTTATCTATGGCAATATAAAAACTTCTTTTTTTATAGTCCCATAAATTCTCTAATGCTTTTTTCATTTTAGTATAATTTTCTTCTAATCTTTTTGATTTTAGTAATTCTGATGCATATTTCATTGCCCTCATATTTTGTATATGCGCTAATGTGAAAACAACAGGATATTTGGGCTCCCCACCTTTTCTATTAATCAAAACAGAATCTTTCCAATATGTGACTTTCAAAGCAAATTTTTTTGCGTCGGCGAATTTTGGATTTTCTGTAAATAGTCCATTTTGAAGATGTTTTTCTATGTATGCTGCTGCCTTTTGAATATTATCTTTTTGTTCTTTGAGCAAAGTTTTATCATTTGTTAATTCGAAATATTTTTTATGGCCAATTATAAATAAAGCAGTAGTATCGCATGCATTAAATTCTGTTGAAAGATTTTCTCTTTTTTCAAAAATTACTCCAGGATATTCATGAAAAATTTTACCTGGCTCTTCTCCAGTTATTGGATTTTTTTTAGAACCCTGATTTAAAGAGCAAAAACGCAGCTGATTTTTTAACATTTTTGCATCATTCATTAATATTGCAGAAATTATTCCATCTCTCGTAAAATTTCTGAGAAATTTTGGAATGCCAGCATTATAAACTTCTATACCTTCAAAAACATTTTTTAATTTTTTTAGTTCTTCCATTTTTTAGAATCTTTTATAATATATCTAAGAACATTTATTAAATTAACCTTTTAATCTACAATTTTATTTTTCTTGCTAAATCCCCAATAAGCCAGGTGTTTCTTTCTTCTCCTGAAAGAGAATTAATCCAAGCCATTGCCCAAAGAATTACCAAAAAAATCAATAGCGGATATTTTAACCAGCCAAAAATTCCAGATAAAAGCCAGATTATTATTTGTCCAATAAACAATATTAATCCTTGCTTTGCATAAAACATTACATATTTGTTTTCCTTTTTCATAAGAATTGCAATTAAAAATCCTATAATTGTAAAAAAAACTGCAAGCCAGGCAAAAATTATATTATCATTATTTTCTTGTTTAGACATATAATTTCAAAGAGAAAATGATTTATAAATATTCTTTTTGTTAAGATTGTAATTCAGCCCCATAGTACAGCGGTCAAGTATACGAGGTTCTGAACCTCGTGACCTCGGTTCGAATCCGAGTGGGGCTATTTTATTTTTGGATTCGAACTTTAGTTTCGTTTGGCCACGCTTGGACGAACGAGGCGAAAATCTCGAAGAGATGTTTTCAGCCCGAATCCGAGTGGGACTATTATTATCAAATTGAAAATTTCCATAATTAAAATCTCGGAATGAGAACCGAAGGTGTCGAATCCCGAGCGACTTTGATTTCAATTAATTCAGAGCGACTTCGTGGTAGGGAGAAAATAAAATAAATTAATATCCCGTGCGAGGTCGCGAGTAGAAGATAATCTATAAATTTAGAAATCGGGGTCGGGAGCAGAGTGGGGCTATTTTATTTAGATTTTTTTATGAATATTCAATTTGCTCGCCCTCTCAATTTGAGAGTGTAGAGTATACCTCTACGGAGCTTTCCTCTTTAAAAGAATACTTTTAAATATAAATTAATAAATAATTAGTAAAGAGCAAAGCCCCTGCGTGACATCACGCTCAGGATAAATTTTAAAATATGTAAAAGTTAGCTTCCGCGTAATGCCCCGATAGTTCAGTGGTCAAGAACGCTAACTCCCATTTTACTCTTGTTATTAATTTTATTTATTCAATAGCATTAATATTATTTAGTCAAGAGCAAAACGCTCGCCCTCTCAATTTGAGAGTGTAGATCTTTCTAAAAATTTAAAAGGATTCAAAATTAATATTGATTATGCCCCGATAGTTCAGTGGTCAAGAACGCTACCCTCTCAAATGAGGTGATTTTTTCTCCATAAGAGAATAAAATCTTGCATCTCAATGCGAACCTCATCCAAATTTTTGGAGTACGGTGGTAACCCGAGTTCGAATCTCGGTCGGGGCGTTTTCTATGAAACTGAAAGTTTCATTTTATAAATTATCCGAGCTTCGGACGAGGAGAGTGAGAAGCTAGGGAGAGGCGTATATATTATTGAACGAAGTGAAATAATATTTTTCTGAAATTTGAATGAGGGTTCCCGAGTTTTGAATCCGAGCGACTTCACGGAGAGTAAATTATTTTTTATCAATTATCGAGTGAAGTCGCTCGTCGCGAGGCGACTCGAATTATATTAAGATTAAACCAGAATAAAATTTATTTAAATTTTCTTCTAACAGCCAACACTATCCAACTAACTGCCAAAACACCAACGACAATTAAAAATATTTTTCCGCCTTTTGTTTTAGAAAAACCAGTTACTGCTCCAGTTATTCCTGCTCTAAATGATTCGCTTTTTTGTGTTGATTCTTTATCTTCTTCATTATTTGTATTGCTTTCCTCTAATTCTTCTGTTGCCGAGCCCGTTATAGGCGTTGTAGCAATTGTACAAGCTTTTGTCTCATATAATGCTGTTTTAGTTAGAGATGTTGCAATTTGTTTTGTTTCACAAGTCCTATTTTGATTTCCATTAAAACATACAGACCATTCATTCCATTTTGAACACGAATAATATTTTGTAGAAGAACCTCCGCCACCGCCTCCTCCACCACCATCGTTAGCAGATGTTGTAAAAGAATATTGAGTTGAAATGTTGCAGTTTCCAAGAGCGTCGCAAGAACTAACATTGTAATAATATAGTGTTGAAGCAGACAAACCTGACAAACTTATTGAGTGACTTGTTATAGCATCATTTAAACTTTGAATAGAAGTTGTTTCATTTGAAACTAATCCATAATAAACGCTTGAATTTGATGATTCATTTGTATCCCAAGATATAGTCGCTGACGATGTTGTAATTGAAGTTGCTTGGATGTTTGTTAGTGTCGGAGCGGTTGTATCTAAAATAATTGTTCTTGTTTCTGTTTGATTTGTATTTCCAGATGTATCATTTACACTTGCATTTAAATAATAAGTTCCGTCGGGCAATCCTGTGAAATTAAAAAATAATGGCGATATAGCTGAACTGCTTGATTGAACAAGAAGCCCTGAACTATCATAAAGAGAAATTATTCCTGTATCTAAATTAACCTCATCGCTAAAAGTAATTATTGATTCTATAAAATTCTGAGAATAATTTCCTGAATTTGTTGTTGGATTACTGAAATTTATTAAAGGAATAGTTGTACAAAATTCAAAATTATCGAAATCCATATGAACCATTCCATTACTGCCTGAAAAAGCACCGATATAAAATTCATAGGTTCCATTTGGATTACTTAAAGCTAAATTATCAATTAAAATTACTTGCGAAGGAGTTTCTCTAGTTATATGCAAATTATTTTCTTGAAATTCTAATTCCATATATGCAACCCCTAATTCATCAAAACCTGCCGCAGGTCCTCGCATACCTATTCGAATGTATTGGTCTCCAGTTAACAAAACCATATTAGCATAAGTTCCTTGTCCTGAAAGAACATCAGAATCATATCTTAGTATATCTCCAGTTGTAAATTTTTTCTTTTGGAAAAGATAACTTCTTCTATCTGCTATTGAATTTTGCTGTGTATGAAAATTATTTAAAATAGGGTCTGTCCAATTTTCATTCATGAAAGGCTGTCCTTCAACATCTTGCCGAATTTCCCATTTATCTGTATTTAAAGTTCCAGAACTGAAATCATCATAAATGCTACAAGAAGGATTAAATGCACTTATCATTGAAATAGAAATTATGAATAATCCGATTAAAAGAAAAAAGATTCCGAATGTTTTGTTTTTCATGTTTTTATTAATAGTTTTGATTATTTAAATTTATTTATATTCTTTTGCTTCTGTCATTTTCTCTTATCACAATATTATGATATGGGCTTAATAAATCTTATGGTAATATTGTCCTATGAAAAGAAGAGTGTTGAATATTAAAAAAGCGATTTTAAAAGTATTAAAAAAAGAAAAAGAACTTTCATTAAAAGCGTTGGAAATTAAAGTAAATACTGGTTCGCAAACATTGCAGACTCAAATTGAAGAATTAAAATTTTTTGGCGTTGTTGAGATAATTAAACATTCAAAGAGTGAAAAAACAGGTAGACCTTATACAACAATAAAACTTACTAAAAAAGCCGAAGAATTAACTAATTAAAAAATCATCCAAATAATTTTTTCCAAAAATCTCTAAACCAATTTCCACTTGAAACTTTTTCTGAATCTGAAACAACTCCTCCAGTAGTTCCGCCTCCGTCTCCTCCAGTTGTTCCTCCACTATCTCCACCTGAACTTGTTGATGAACTAGTGCCGGTGCTTCCTCCAGTTGAGGTACTTGTATCTCCTCCAGAATATGTTCCAGTCCCACCAGTTGAAGTATCTCCGCCTGAATAAGTGTATGTTCCCGTTGCCGAATCATAAGTTCCTGCTCCAACGGATCCTCCAGCAGTTCCTCCTGAATATGTTCCCGTAGCTGCATCATAAGTTCCTCCTGAATAAGTATAAGTTCCAGTTGAAGGATATCCTCCTGTATAACTTCCGCTTGAAGTCCAAGCTCCTGTTGAAGAGTCATAAGCATATCCTGTTCCTGTTCCCGACGCTGTATTATACCCACTTGGATAACTATAAGTTCCTGTCGTTGCATCATAAGTTCCTGTCTGATAACCGCCGGTTGCATAAGCTCCAGAAGAATAATAATTTCCTCCGGTATATGTTCCAGTTGAAGAATATCCCCCATATTCTCCTCCAACATAATTTCCTGATGCATCATATCCTCCCCCGCCAGTATATCCACCTGAATAATAACTTCCTGAATAAGTTCCCGTCGCTGAATCATAAGTTCCAGGACTATAATAACTTCCTGAAGGAACATATGATCCTGTTGAAGGAACATAAGTATATCCTTCTGTTGAAGTCCCAGAAGAAGAAGGGATCCAGCTTCCTGAAGAATCATAATATCCTCCTGAATAAGTTCCAGGTGTATAAGTGCTTGAAGGTGGAACCCAAGTCCCAGCTGAATTATAATATCCTGCGTTATAATTTGATCCTGAACTTCCTGTTGAACTTGGCTGCTGATATCCGCCGACAGTTGGTGGAGCAACTGCATTTCCAGAAGCATCTGTCCATCCTTTATCTGCTGTTACAGTATAAGTTTGTCCATTATCTCCGACGACAGTTGTTCCAACAGGAGAATACGCTCCACCTGAAGGTCCGGCAGTGCTGTAGCTTCCATAATAAGTATAATCTCTATATCCCATTCCATAATCTTGTATTGCGCCTGGTGAATAAACTTGAGTGTTGTAAGTGTAACTCGGAGGAATTCCATAAGTTCTTCCGTCAGAACTTGTCCAATCTCCTTGTTCTGTTTTTGTCCAGACTGCTCCGCCATTATCAGTATAAGTTGTTCCAACTGTAATTCCAGGTGTTGCGCCATATCCAGTATATCTTGAATATCCTCCTGCAGCACAATCTCCATAACAAGTATTAAATGCAGGATCATACCCCCTTGCATTATTAACAGAATATTTTTCTTTTTGCTCTGCAGTCAAAGTTCCGGGGTCTATTCCCGACGGGAAATAATAATTTTTACCTTCTGCAACATAATTATAATTTCTATCGTAACGGGAATTGTAATCATCATAAGCAGTATAATATCTTCCTGTCATGACTGAAGAACCTGGTTGTCCTGAAGGAGGTCCGACAGCATAAGCATTTCCTTGCGCATCAGTAGTTGCCCATCCTAAAACACTATCAACAAAATATTCTTTACCGTCAGAAGCAGTTACTCTTCTTCCAACTTCAGCAAAAGCATTTGATTGATAATAATTTTCATAACCTGAATAAATTTTTGCATCTGGTGTTCCAGCATACCATCTTCCATCCGGACTCATTGTCCAGGTTTTTCCTGCAGAATCTGTTTGAGAAGGAGGACTATTAAAATCATAATTTGCAACTTGTCCTTTCCATGTAAATACATAATCTCCCTGAACTCCTAGTGTAGGATTATAAATATACCTTCCACCAAGCGCATACGTAGATTTTCTTGCTAAATTTCCGTTATCATAAATTGTGCCCCTTTGGGGAATATCCCTTCCATCGTCAACACCTGGTATTATAGTTGCGCCTTCAGCAAAAAAACTTCCGTCGTCAACAACTTCTCCTTCAGGCGTATATGTAGTTCCAGTTACAGGGTCATAAGCCACACCGGAATCTGAAATCCATTTTCCTCCAACTTCTTCCCACTTCTCTCCAGCTAAAACGGGCTCTAAAATTTCTTCTCCGTTAGTGTCAATATATTCATCATTTACTTCATCATATCTATAAAGTTCATTAGGGGCTGTAACAATTTCTGTTGTTTTAACATTTCCTTCGCTGTCGGTTTTCGTAGAAGTCCAGGTTGCTGTATTTTTATCATAAGTCCAAACTTCTCCGTGTTCTGTAATCATTTGTTCTTTAACCAGGTTATCCTCAAATCCAACTGGAGCTTCAGGAATTGGTGGAAAAATTGTTGTTACGCCATTAATTGTAAATATATTTGTAATTGGATCAAATTCAACCCTTGTCTCTCCGACGGTATATTCATAAACTCTATCGGTGTAGACCATATCTCCATAATGAGGAAATTCAGGAACAAAGTTTTTTCCAGAAACTAAATCTTCATAATTTCCAAAAACAGGATTTACTGTCCATCTTGTTGCCTCTCCATCTGAAATAACATCATAACCGGCAGCGCCGTATCTAAATTCAGTTCCGCCAACAGCAACCACTACAGGAGAAATATCTGCATAATTAGTTGTAAATTCTGATGTTCCGTCTGGCTTGTGAAGAATTACACCTTCGCCAATATATTCAACTGAATATTTTCCTTCTTCTGTTTCATATCTGTATTCAAAAACCTCGTCGCCCATCTCAAATCTTTTTGGAGTATAATCTGCAGGATAATTTACGAGATAAGATGTATCAGTTAAAGGACTCTGAATAGTAAATCCATCTCCGCCCATTGTATAATCAAAATTAGAAGAATAATCTGTATACGGAATTCCTTTCATCCAGCCACCGCCGTAATTTGTTTCAACAATTCCGTCTTCATTGTCGTCAGTAAATTCAACATAACCAACAGGATAATCTTTTCCTCCGTCAGCATAAAAATATTCTTTAGTAGTTAATTCTTCAACTTCTGCTTTTGCTTCTTCTTCAGTTAAGCCGGTATTTTCTAATTCTGCAATTTTAGTCTCTTCAATTTCACTAATTTTTGTATTAACCTCGTCAATCTTAACTGCTTCATCATAAGTTCTGTCTAATTCCAAAGTATATTCGGGATAGTTTTCTATTATTTTGTCTCTAAGCCCTTCTGTTTTATACTCTTCAATAATTTGCTTGTTCTCTTCTTCAATTTCTTGATTTATTTCTTCAAATGTTTTATCAACAAGTGGATTAATATTTACCAAAGCTCTCCCGCCTTCTCTATTATATTCTTCAAGAACACCTATAAAATATTCAGCTTCCTGAAAATTTTCATAAGCTTCTCTAGAATTTTCATTAACTAAAGCATCTCTTGCATCTTGCTGCGCAATTCTTGCCTGCATAAATAATTCATCAACATCCGCAATATTTTTGTCATCTGATTCTGAAATTTCTTTTTTTAATAAATCAAGAGTAAATTTATTATAAGCAATGTCTCCTCTGTCTATATTATAATAAGCATCTTCTAATCCCCATCTTAAATCCTCGTCTCTCAGCTCATATTTAATTTCAAGTCTTGTTAGCGGGGTGTCAGAATTTTCAATCATTTTATCAATAAATTCATCTTCTTTATTCTGAAAAATAATTGAAAGCTCGTCGGATTCTTTAGCCATCCCGCCCAACATTTCATTTGCGTTTTCTTGTGTTAATTCACCGGCTTCAACTTTTGCAAGAAGCATTCCCTTTACTCTGTCCATTTCGCTTATTGCGTGTGTCCATTGCGGTTCTATATATCTATAATCATAAAATGGCCCAACGCCGGAAGAATAATCTCCATAATTAAATTCCTTTTCATCGCCAAACTCTTCCAAATATCTCCCGGATTTTTTTAATGACGTTCTGATATCGTTTGCCGCTCCTCGAACCTCTTTATAATTTCCTTCTTCAAGAGATTTTTCTAAATATGCGATTTGTCCTGCAACCAAGGTGGCTTCAAGTTTTACTTTTGTCTCGGGATTAGCTAAAGTAATTCTTAATTTATCAAAAAATCCTCCTTTGGAAGGTTCAACACTATCCCAAATTTCTTCTTGAGTATTGCACTCTCCGCTGTAAAGAACAGTTCCATCCTCGCAATAAAGCACCAAAGGACTATATGCCGAAGCAAAAGGAAGATTAAAGATAGAAAACATTAATATCAAAGAAAAAATTATTGCTGAATTTTTATATTTCATTTCAACCCTTTTATCTCAATATATTAAATTTTTTGATTTATAAATATTTCTATAATTTTAAATTTATTTTAAAATATCAATTAAAACTTTTTCACAAAAACCTTTTTAAACTTCTTCTTTCTTCAAATTTTCATGAAACGTTCAAGCAGAAGATGGAAAAAGAAATGGCAGATGCGCTGGAAATGGCAGAGAAAAAAACTTAGAAAAGAAAAATCAAAACGTAAGGCTAGAAGAGCAAGAAGTAAGTAATTCTATAATATCTTTCTTATAATAATTATCTTTAAAAGTAAAAAAATTTTATTCAATGAATGACAGACAAAAAATCTTATGTCCCAAGAAATTGGGAAGTGATAAAGTTAAGTGAAGAAATACGGCGTTATGTTATTAAAGGAGATGATTGCGCAGGATTAGAGCTTCGCAATCAGATAATAAACGGAGAAGATCTTGTGGAAGCATTATATTCTCTTAAATCTGAAATTATTGATGGTTATGAACAAAAAGTTGAAAAAAAAGAAGATGGACAAACTGATAAATTAATAAATAATTTAGAAGGAATAATCAAAGGTAAAGAAGGAACAATAGTAGATAAGTTTAAGAAAATAATTGATGAATATAAAATCGGAACAACTTATAATCAAAATTTATAGTAAGATTGGTAAAAGATTATCTTTAAAAAAATAAAACTAATAATTATTTTTACTCCCGCAATATTTATAAGCAGAATTTTTCTTAAGAACTTACACCTTGCATCAAAGGATAAATTGATGCGGCAAATAAATTTGTCTCAAAAATAAAAAGATGGATAAAAAAACAGGAAATTTTCAGTATTCATTTTACAGGAAATAAAATGGATAAAGAAATAGATCACGATAGTTCTATATGGACTGAAAAATACCGACCAAAAGAATTTTCTGAAGTATTTGGACAGAATGATATCATAAAAAGGGTGGAGTCTCTGACAAAAGCGATGAACATCCCGCATTTATTATTTGCAGGACCAGCGGGCGTCGGCAAATCAACTCTCGCGCTTGTTGTGGTAAAAGAGCTTTTTAAAAATACCTGGAGAGAAAATTATCTTGAGTTAAATGCTTCAGATGAAAGAGGGATAAATGTTGTAAGAGAAAAAGTAAAAAATTTTGCAAGAACAAAATCCCTCGGAAAAGTCCCGTTTAAAATAATTTTTCTTGATGAAGCAGACGCTTTAACGCCTGAAGCCCAGCAGGCTCTGAGAAGAATTATGGAAAATTATTCGTCGGGATGCAGGTTTATTTTATCGTGCAATTATTCATCTAAAATAATTGATCCAATTCAATCGCGTTGTGCAATTTTTAGATTCAAGCTCTTGGAAAAAAAAGATATTGAAAAAGTTCTTCAAAAAATTGCTAAAAATGAAAACTTAACTATGCATCCAGATGTTCTTGAAATAATTTACGAAGGCAGCGAGGGCGACTGCAGAAGAAGCATCAATCTTTTGCAATCAACAGCAGCTATTTCTCCGTCAATAAATCCAGATTTAGTTTCAACAATGATTGCAAATACAAAACCCAAAGATATCAGAGTAGTTCTTGATTATGCTTTAGCAGGAGATTTTGAAAATTCCCGCGAGAAACTTTTAGATCTTATGTTAAAAGAATCAATTTCAGGGCAGGATGTAGTAAAAGCTATTCAAAAAGAAATATGGAATCTTGCAATTGAGCCGGAAATAAAAGTAAAGCTGACGGAAAAAACAGGAGAGATAGAATTTAGAATTACCGAAGGAAGCGACCCATTTATTCAGCTTCAATCTCTTTTAGCGAGTTTCGTGTTAGCAGGTTTAGGAAAGAAATAAAATGACAACTTGGGCTGAAAAATACAGACCGATTTATTTTGAGGATATAAGAGGGCAGGAAGAAGCTGTTGCAAAAATAAAAGATTTTATTAAAAATTTCCATCTAAAAAAAAGAGCAATAATTCTATATGGTCCTACTGGAACAGGCAAAACTGCTCTTGCCTATGCTGCAGCAAAGGAAACAAATTCAGAAATTTTTGAATTAAATGCTTCAAATTTAAGGAACAAAGAAAAATTAAAAGAAACTTTAAAACCAGCGATAGAACAACAAGCGCTGTTAAAAAAAGGAAAAATAATTTTAATCGATGAAGTTGATTGGGTGCTTGGGGAAGACAGAGGAGGAATTCAGGAATTAAGCGAACTGATAGAAATAAGCGAATATCCGATGATTCTTACAGCGAATGATGCCTGGACTAAAAAATTAACTCCATTAAGAAAAAAATGCGAAATTATTGAAGTAAAAAATTTAGATTACAAAATAGTAAAAGATGTTCTAATTAAAATTTTAAGAAAAGAAAAAAAATTTATTGACAATAAAATTCTTACAGAAATTGCAGTGAAAACAAAAGGCGATTTAAGAGCGGCAATAAATGATGCGCAGACAATTTCCAAGCTTTCTTCTGAAGAGCAGATAAAAACTTTATTTGATGAGCGGAACAAAGAAGAAAATATTTTAGATGCTTTAAAAAAAATTTTCAAATTAAAAGCTACCAACGAAACACTAAGAGCTTTTGACCAATTAGATATAAAGACAGATGAAATAATTTTGTGGGTTGAAAAAAATATTCCTCTTGAATATCGGGACGAAAAACTTGCGAAGGCCTATGAACTGCTTAGCGAAACAGACATTTTTAATGGAAGAATTTATCATCAACAGTATTGGAGATTTTTGGTTTATGAAAATATTTTTTTAAGTTATGGTATGGCTTCTTTAAATAAAGAAAATAAAACAAATTTTACAAAATATAAAAAGCCGACAAGAGTTTTAAAAATTTGGATGAATAATTTAAAAATTGCAAAGAAAAAAACGATTTCTGAAAAATATGCAAAGCACTCCCATATAAGCATAAAAAAAGCGATGAAGGAATTTCCAATTATTAAACAGCTGATAAATTCAAATCCTAAAATTCCTGAGGAACTTGATCTTGACGAAGATGAAATGGCTTATTTAAAAGCATAAATGAATATCTGTTTTGTTTTCAGAATTAATAAAATTTTTTTACAAATAATAAAAATAAAAAATATAAAAAGCCCCTTAAACATTCTTTATCTATGTCTTATGATATTATAATTGGAAGAGATGAGAGCGATAAAAAAGAATTTGAAAACAAGGGATTAATTTATATTGGAAAAGGATTTGTTAAAATGGGGCAGTACACTTCATTAAGCAACAAAATTTTCTTGGATGTTATAAGGACGCATATTGTTTTAATTGCAGGAAAAAGAGGTTCGGGAAAATCATATACTATCGGAGTTTTCGCAGAACAGCTTTCAGATTTGCCAAAAGAAGTTTCCCAAAATATTGCCTCAATTATTTTTGATACTATGGGAATTTACTGGACAATGAAATACCAAAATGAAAAAGACAGGCGATTATTAGAAGAATGGGGTTTAACTCCAAAAAATCTTCCTGTAAAAATTTTTGTCCCATACGGGCATTTTGACGACTATAAAGAAAAAGGCGTACCTGTTGATAAGAAATTCGCTTTAGATGTAACGGAGATGAGCGCAGAAGATTGGGTTATGGCTTTTGAATTGAATTTAATAAATCCTGTCGGAGTTTTAATTGAAACAACAATTGTCAGATTGGAAAAAAATGAAAAAAAATTTTATATTGAGGATATAATAAATGAAATTGAAGAGGACAAAAATAGTTCAAGAGATACAAAAAATTCCGCTAAGGGTTTGTTTCAAGCAGCAGATTCTTGGGGTATTTTTGCAAGAAAAGGAACAAAACAGACAAATATTATTGAATTAGTGGATGCAGGAAAAACAACGGTTTTAGATTTAAGTGTCTATAGATCTATCGGAGCATTTAATGTTAGAGCATTGGTTGTAAGTTTGGTTTCAAGAAAATTATTTGAACAAAGAATGGCTGCAAGAAAAAAAGAAGAAATTAATTCGATTGTAAAAAGATTTGAAATTCATGGTGAAGCTGAAAAAAAAGAAATGCCTTTGATATGGTTATTTATAGACGAGGCGCATGAATTTTTGCCTTTGGACAAAAAAACAATTGCAACAGATGCATTAGTTCAACTATTGCGTGAGGGACGCCAGCCTGGAATTTCTATGATTCTTGCAACACAGCAGCCGGGAAAAATTCATAGAGATGTTATGACTCAATCAGACGTTGTTTTATCTCATAAAGTTACTTCCAAGCAAGATTTAGAAGCTTTAAATCACATTATGCAAAGTTATATGCTAGAATCAATAAGCCAGTATATGAATGAACTTCCAAATTTAAAAGGTTCCGGAATAATTCTCGACGACACTTCAGAAAGAATTTATCCAATGAGAATTCATCCAAGATTTACCTGGCACGGCGGTGAAGCTCCGACAAGTGTTAAGAGAGAGAAGAAATTATAATCTCCGAAGTGCCTGGCACGGCGAAAGTTTACACGAGATATTATCGCGAAGCTAAATTTAAAATATGCGAGTGTGGGCTTGAGTTAGAGTTCTTAGACTTTATATTATCCCGAGCGACTTCACGGAAGCTAAATTATCTTTTATCAATCGCTGAGTGGGGTCGGGAGCAGAAGGTAAATTATAAAAATCAAAGTCTGGGAACGAATTAGGAGAGGCGCCTACTTCAGTTAAGAGAGAAAAGAAATTATAAAATTATAAAATTCTAATATAGAAATCTTTTTAAAACCTAAATACGAAAATTTTTTATGGAATATCTAAAAATTGCTGAAAAATTTGGGAAGATAGTTTATCAGTATAAAGATAAGTTAGAAATAGCTGACCTCATGCTCTTTGGTTCTGTAGCAGATGGTAAAAAAGATCCAGCAGATTTAGATATGTTGGTTTTGCATTATAGCGAAAAATTTGAAAGATTCCAAAACATTGCAGAAACAAAAACAAATGATTTGGAAAAATTAACTAAACTATCTGAATTTTTTAATGGAGAGCTTGATATATTAAAAATTATACAAGAGACCTCAATAATGCAATTAGTTTCTTTAAATAAATTCAATACAAAATATATGAATATTAAATTTTTTACAGATGAGATTTACAGAAACGATTGGAATAGGCAAAATACAGGTGTAAACTTTGCAAAAACCATTTTTGAACAAGGTTTTTTATGGAATCATCAAAATCAAAAATATGATGTTCCTGCAAAACAAAAATATTTGATGTCTGAGAAATCACAAGATTTCAAAATCTACTCTCAACCTAATTTTGTAGGGAGCAATCTCACCACTGGGCTTTATCCTTAAAATTTTAATTTTCTTTTTTGCCTTTCTTGCTTCGTTTTTTATTTTTTCAATGATTTTGTTTTTGTCCTCAATTTTGCAAAAATCATAATAGAAAATTTTAGTCCCTTTTTTAGAAAGCATAAATGCTTGTTTTAAAAAACTCTCTTTCAACTTGGGGCGAGGCATAACAATAACGCTGAATTTTTGTTTTTTATTTTTCAGTTTTTCAGCAGCTTTTTTAATGTCTCCTGAAATTAATTCAACTTTATCTCTAACTTCATTTAATTTAATATTTAACTCAGCATATTTATTTGCTTCTCTGTTAATTTCATTTGAATAAACTTCTGCCCTAGAATTTTTTGCTATGCAAATGCTATAGGGTCCGACACCAGAAAACATCACTAAAACCTTGTCGTCTTTTTTAATCAGCGAAGCAATTTCTTTTCTTTCATTGCTCAAGCGCGGGGAAAAATAAGTTGTATCAATATTAAATCTGAAAACGCAGTTATTTTCTCTATACAAAACTTCCTTATTTTTTTCTCCTGCAAGATATTTTGTTTTCATTTTTCTTAATCTGCCGGAAAATTTACCTGATTTTTCAAGAATTGTTTTTATATTTTGGTTTTTTTTAAGAATTTCTTTGGCAAAAGTTTTTTTATCCTTTAATTTAGTTTTATCAGAAAAATTAACAATTGCAATATTTCCAAGAATGTTAAATGAGCGATGATGAATATTCATACAAATGTACTATTTTTTAAAATATTTAAATGTTTAAGTTATGGTTTTTAGGGAATTTCGCAAAAATGATTTGTCCTTAATAAATTCGTTCGCTCTCGCTCATATCTCTTCCTCGCATCAGGCTCAGTCATGACGAGCATTTAGCATTTCCAGAAATAAATTAATTTACAAGTTCTTTTTTCTCTTTAAGTCTTTTTCTTTAAAGCAATTTATCCAATTGTAAAAACATGACTATCAAAAAATCCGTTTTCTTTCCCATCAAAAATTATTTCTCCAAAAGTTTCATTAAACAAATTAGCTGATTCATTATTACTTAAATAATTTTTAAGACAGGAATGCATTGGCATTTGTAAGTTATATAGTGCTTTCTTTCCATTAAATTGTTGGATTTCTTTTATAATCCCCTTATACATACTCCATTCATACTTGTGCTCAATATGCCTGCAAGCAGGAGGAAGACGGGGCATTTCTAAACCATAATTCAATAAAGATCTTGCAATCATTAAATCATTGTCTTTAAAAATATTAATTGTTTTATTATCCAAATTAGTGTATTTAGGATTAAGAAAAAAATTAGTAAGATCAAGATTTTCATAATGAAATAGATATTTTTCATATAATCTCTTTTTGCCTTCTTCAGATCTTTCAAGATAATCTATACCGGTGACATCTGCTCCTAAATATGCAAGAGCTGTTGAGAGAATTGGAGCATAATCTCCATCATTAAATCCCCCATATCCACAACCTAAATCAAGAACTTTCATCCCTTTAATAGAACCTCCAAAAAGTCCTAAAATTTGCGCAATTGGTTTTTCATTTAAAATGTGCGTTTCTTCTCCGCACCATTGGTGTTTAGATTCTTCATAAGCCTCTTTAGCAATTTCGATTATTTTTTTATCTAATCCTTTTTTCTTTATAGATTCTGCATTAAATTTGATTTGTTCAATTTTCATTCTAAATTTTACAAATATTTATTAATTGTTTTTTGAGGATTCTTTTTTTCTATGTCCAATTCCCACAAAATATTCTCTACTTTTTTTAAATCTGATTCAAGGTTGTAAATATCTTCAAAATTCAAAATTTTCTTTAAAAGAGAAATATTTTTTGTTGGATCCAAACTTTTTTCTAAATAATTCTTTTTGTCTTGCATAATTTTAATCTGTTCATCAATTGGTTTTTGTTTAAAATTAACATATTCGTTTTCAATTTCATATTTCTCCATAAATTTTGGATTTTTCTCGCAATCTCCTAAATGTTCTAAAATTTCTTTTTTCTTTTTAAAAGAAACTCCTTTAAAATCTGGAAGTTCTTTGCTTCTTTGCGCATCTTTTTCTTTTTTTATTTTAATTTTTTCAGTCCTTTTTTTAGAATATTCAGAATAATTTTCTTTTAAGTTTTCAATTTTATTTGAAGAATAGTTTCCAATTTTTTCAAAAGCGCTTTTTCCAAATCCATATCCAGCGCTCGCCCCAAATTCCATCGCTATCAAGGACTTTTCTCCAAAATTTAACAAATATTTACTAAAACTTTTTGATTTTTTTGAAGTGGTTTCTTCTGAAGTAATCTTTTCTGATGTTTCAATTTCTTTTTTAGATTTAAATTTTTCCTTAATAAGGGAAACCACTTCGTTAAAGTCTTTGCTAATTCCTGATTTTTTGTCTTTCTCAGATTGAGTATCTAATGATTTATACAATAAACTCATATCTTTTCCTAATTGATAAGCCATAGAAACATCTAATGCAAAATTTCCAAGATGAGCCCCTATATTTTCCTGGTCAATTAAAGCGGAAGTCAAATCATAAATTCCCTCGCCAACATACCAAAAATAACCGCCAGCTTTTGCTAATCTTTTGAATTTTTCATTTTTTCTTGAGAGGACATCTAAAGCTGCAAAACCTATTGCTCCATAAGCATTGCCTATTGAGGTTTTAGCTTCATACAAATTAGATAATAATTCAGGAAAATAATTCGCGCTATAAATTCCTATTTTAGACAAAATGTCCAAAGTTGATTTTGATATTTGTATTCCTCCAGTTATGTTTCCTACTTTCTCTGCTAATGTGCTTTTTGGTTTATCTTTTGGTTTTTCTTCCGTTATTCTAAGTATTTTTGTCATTTTAATTTTTCTCCTTAAATTCTATTCTAGTAATGCATTCTAAAGGAACATCAACTTGATAGCATAAATTTTCAGGAAGCATTGCAAAAGGCGCGTTAAAAGTATTACTATTTTCCGCTAATTTATTAACAGATCTCCATTCATTTTCGTTTAATATAAACTTGACAGTTTGTTTATTATAATATCTAATTAATTCCGGGTTTAGAGAAGCCATTTTAATCTCTCCATCTTTTATTGTAGGTTTTATTTTAATTCCTAATTTTTTAAGAAATTTTTTTCCATAAGAAAGAGGAAGTTTCTTGTTTTTTTCCTGATAAACAAAATCAACTATTTTAACATCATCTTTTCTTCTCTCAAATATGGGGTACCAAAAAGAAGCGAGATTTTTTGCCTCCATTATTGAATTTGGTTGAGAAACATATATGTAATCCCCAGCGATTTTTGCTCCAACTATATTTGCTTTGCAAATTTCTTCTAAAAAATTTTCTGGGATATTACTTTTAGTTTTTATCATAAACTCTCAATGAATTTAATATTTATAAATCTTTCCTTTGTTGTAATTGAAGAAGAGTAACTAATTATCTTTTTTGTTATAATACTTTTGATATTTTCTCGTAAAATGCACATGATTCGTTAGACAAGGATATTTTGCAGGAGTTCCCCGATTATAAGCAGATAGGGCTTTATCCCAAGAACCATGTTTACCATAAAGCGCTTTTAAAAATTTAGCCGCAGCTTCTGAACTTTTGTAAACATCAAATCTCTCGTCTATTTCTGCCATTTTTTCATAATTATATTTATTTTCTCTAATCACCTTTTCTAATTTTTTTCCGTGTTCTTTGTCTTTTCCAGTTTTATTTGAATTGCCGTAAATATCTAATCCGCAATATTTTGCAGTTCCTGGCTGAAACATAAATAATCCTGCTCCGCCGTCGCCTGACTCATTTAATCTTAAAGGATCTCCATAACTCTCTATCATTGCAAGACCTTTTAACAAACCCTTTTCAATTTTGTATTTTTCTTCTTTTTCATCAAGAATTTTATCCCATCTGTATGTTCTTTCGTATTTTCCATGCGTTGTGCTAGCTGAAGCAGTTATTTTTGGGATGATTTTTTGATTACTTTCTTCTTCAATGTTACAATTAAAATAAGTTAGTCCAATAAGAGGAATAGCAATTTTTAAAACATTTTTTAGTGTTTTCATCTTATAATATATAGAACTTTAATTTCTGCTGAATATTTTATGCACCACATTTTCTTTTGTCTTTTTCTCAATTATTTCTTTAAAAGAATCAATTGCTTTAGATAGATTTCTTCCGTAATAAAATGTTTCATGCTCTTGTTTTTTATTTTCAACAAGTTTATTATTTTTTAAGGAATAAATATCCTTAGAAATAATTGTTTTATACCACTCTAAATTATCTGCTGACTGAAGTATTCTAACTCTTTTTTCACAAATACTATGGGAAATATTATTAGTCGCTAAATTTACGACTAAAGATCCCATATATCTTCCAATTGATTTATCTTCAATGATGTTCCAATAATCTAAAAATTTTTTTTGAACCATTTTAATTCAACAGCATTTTTTTATTTAATAAATAAGAAACATAAACATCTTCTATCCTGCTAATTCTATTTTTGAGTGTGGTAACTTCAGAATGTTTTTCGTGAATTTCACTAAGCTTTTCTTCTGCAGATGCCTTTCTTGTTTCATAACCAAAAAGTTTGAGTTTTTCCCTAGCTGTTTTAAAAGAGTATTTCATAAACTGACAACCCTTTGAAATATTAAGATAACTTTTTTTTATAATTCCAAAGAAATTATTTTTTGAAGAATCAATTTGTACATTGAACGCTTGTTTCTTTAGATTGTAATCACTTTTAATTTGATTTAATTCATCTTCTGAATTTTGAATTTCTTGATTATATGCATTGTAAAATGTTCTATATACGGCATCAAATTCATTAATAGTATTCAGATAGTCATTAAGTCTTTTTCTCATTTTGTTTATTTTTTCATCTTTAAAGAAATTTTTTGCTTTATTTTCTTTATACCATCCTGTAAAAAGATCCGAAAAGTTTTTTAGCCCGCTATAAAGGATATTTCCAGAATTTAAATCATAATTAAAATCTGCTAAAAAAGGAAGAGGTCCAATAGTTTTAGCGTGCAATTTATCCCGTCCATATTGCGAGCCGTCAATTGATTTAAGCTGCGCAACTGTTCCTATATCAATTTTTTTTGATAATCCTTCAGGAATTAATAAATTTGTCAGTCCCATTTTAATCCCCAGTTAAAATTTTCTCTAAATCTTTTAAAGTTGATTTTTTTCTTTCCCCAAGAGATTCTGAAACTGTTTTGTCAGTTAAGTATGTCTGATAAGCTGCGGTAAGAGTATTATACAATTCTTGAGATGCTTTAATCCCTTTTTGCTTGTTTTCAGGCAATTTGCTAAATTCTTCTTGGGATATCTGAGGTCTTAGCTCTCCTAAATAAATATCTTTTAATTCTTCCTTAACTTTTTTGCTTCCACCCATTAATTCTGAATATAAGTCGCTGACTTTAATTTTATCTAAAGATTCCTGCATAATTCCAGCGCAATCCTGCATTATATCATATTCCTTAAAACTTCCAGAATATCTTTTTCCTGGCTTCCCATTTCCAGCTCCTTGTCTTGAAGCTAAAATAGACTCTTTATATAAATTTCTTTCCTCGCCAGATTTTAAATCATTACTTTTCAAAGCTGAATCAAATGAAGGCCAATATTTAAATTCTTGAACAGCAGAACCTCCTGCTTCGCCATAAACTCCAGACTCTTCAACCAAAAAAGCAGACGCTAAATTCATTAAATTTCCGGCTTTTAAATTTTTCAAAGCAATTTTTCTTATTCTTTCTTTTGCTTCTTCAATTTCTTTTTGTGTTGGGATTTTTTGAGGGTTTGTCATTTTTTGTTTTTATTTAACTACTTATTAGTTAATATTTATAATTATTTACAAGATATTGGGGTTTATAAATGTTTTGGTTATGTTGTAACTTGATAGAAATAACAAATTTGGCGAGTTTTTATTTATTTTTAGAAATAATCTCTCTATATTCTTTAATTTCGCTTTCTGTTAAATTTGAGGTAATCTCATCAAAATTGGAAACAAATATTTTTGCTTCTTGCAGCATTGATTTTATCTTTAATTCTTGATCAACTTTCATATAATATTGCGCATCAATTCTCTTATCTTTATGTTGGTTTATTGTTTTTGTTTTGTCTTCTCCTAAAAGCAAACTAACTGACAGAATAGAGCAGACATGATTTTCGCATTTTACACCTATTCTTTGAAGAAAAGAATAAAGCGCATAATATTCTGCATAATAAATTGCAACAGTAGACCAAAGCAAGTCTTTGTCATTCAAATCTTTTTCTGCTCTAAGAAGAGATGATTTTGCCTGCTCAAGATAAGATTTTGATAACCTTTCATTTGGTTCAACCATCTTAATTCCGTCTTTTAATTTGAAACACCACGCTAATTTTTTATTTTCCATAGTATTCCCACACTATATTTATATAAGAAGAAGGATTGTTTAAAATTATATGATTTTCTTCTATCTCTTTGATTAGTGTTTCTTTTTCAAATATTACTTTTTTAAATGACTCTTCTTTTAATCTATTTTGATGAATCTTGTAAGACAATAAATGAAAGGGCAGATTTTCTTCTTTATTTGAAACAATAAATAAGTCTAAATCAGAATCTTTATTTGCCTTAAACTTAGCGAAGCTCCCAAAAACAATTAAAATAGAATTAGTATTAATTGACTTTAAGAATGTTTTAAATTCCGAATATTTTTCTAAAAAAAGGTCAGTTTTATGTATTTCTGCTTTTAAAAGAAAAGACTTAGTTGAGATATTTTCTAAATTTAAACCAAAATACTTGTTTTTTCCTTCAATTTTGCTTTTTAGTATTCTCTCTTTTTCAAGATTAACAAGAATATTTTGGCAGGTTTTAAGGGGGAGTTTTGCGAGTTTACTTATCTGTCTTAAATAAAATTTTGCTTTATAATCTCCGCTATATAAAGCAATTACATTAAGTTCTTTGTTTCTCTTTAGATACATATGTATACTTTAAGATACTCTTGCTATTTAAATATTTCTTTTTCTATATCTAAAAAATCAGGATAAATAAATTTATAAAAGACAATCCATTAAGCAAATTATGCAGAAAAAAAGGAGTGTATTATTTTTAATCCTGGGAATATTTTTAATTAACTTTGCAAGCGCGCAAAGCTATGGTTCTCTTGATTTAGAGAATATATTTGATCCGTCTTTAATTATTTACGGAGGAACTTTTGTAGTTTTCTTTGCATTTATAAATTTTCTTTTAGGAAGGTCTGTTTTTAAGGGAGATGAAGCAAAAACAACACGTGTTGTAATTTCTTTAGTTATTTCCTTGATGTCGGTTTACGGACTTTCAACAGGAGAATTTCTTTCAGGATTTGGAACTGGCTATGTAGGTAATTTCTTTGTGGGAGATATTTTGCCGACGATTCTTACAATAATTTTCATTGCAGGAATTGTATTTTTTATCTGGAAATGGGGATTTTCAAATGTTCTGATGATTTTAGGCGCTCTCTCAATTATAGTAAGTATTACAAATTTAGCTTATGAAAAAAATGTATTTTTTGTTTTAGGAATTATCTTTTTAGTAATCGGACTTTTGCTTAAATTCAGAAAACCAAAAATAAGTGCAATTCCTTTGCCAAAAACAAGTAATTGGACATGGCCTTGGAAAACTTCTTCGCCCCAACAGCAGCAAGTTATCTATAAACAAAGACAAAGAGGAATTTATGATTTGCAACAAAAATATGAAGCTTATAAAATGACAATATTTAGAATGAATTTAAGTCCGCATAGAAGGAGAAAGATGCTAAGAGCGATGTATATAATAAGAAAACAAGTCTTAAAATTGGGAGGTTTACTGCCTGGCCAGCCCATTGAACAAATAGAGAGAACACTTAGAAATAATCGAATGATTTAAAACCACTTCTCCAATCCTTTTTGCTTTTGTTTTTCTTTAAATTCTTTTAATTTTTCAAGCTGGTTTTCAATTCTTTCTTCTGAAAAATCATGCCTCTTGACTAAAATTTCTTTTATTTTTTTTTCATTAACATCTTCAAATTTAAATTCAGCATTTTTTACATTTGGCTTATGAAACAGTTCAAAAATTTCCTGCCAGTCAAATTTATCTTCTTCAGGCAAATTATTAATTTTCTCTTCAAATTCTTTAAA
>Ga0209541_10001810_pt1 | contig 41787 bp, 37 predicted proteins | sample RifCSPlowO2_01_FD_184027 | JGI IMG/M metagenome (GOLD analysis project Ga0209541, IMG submission 184027) | Groundwater microbial communities from Rifle, Colorado - Rifle CSP2_plank lowO2_0.1 (SPAdes) (version 2) | ecosystem: Environmental > Aquatic > Deep subsurface > Groundwater | place...
TGGTTGGCTATTCAAATTATATTGGCTTTGGAACAAGGGCTTTTCAGCAAAGATTTCTGTGGCCAGTGTATATATCTGCTTTTTTCGGCATAGGCATTTATTTTGTCTTAAAATTGATTTTTAAAAAATTGAATATACTGCATTCATCTGCTTTATTTTTAATAATACTTGTTATATTTCTTGCTGCTTATTCAGGAAAAACAACAGCTGGTAGCATGATGGACCCATATCATTGGGATAGTTTTGAGTGGATACAAAAGAATATTGAGAAAGACAAAGCAGTTTATTTCTTTTACCAGGATATAATCAATCAGCGCGCCCTTTATTATGCCAGTACTCAAAGAGAGAGCTATGTAATAGAAGTAGAAGATTTCATTGAAGATCTAAAAGAAGGATTAGTAAAAAGAAACTATAAGATGGCTCTTTCTGCAGAAGGAGGCCCAGGTCTGCCATACAGGATATCTTTATTCAAGTACGGAACACATATGCCTGAGGTAACAAAAAAAATGGAAAAAAGAGTAGATATCTGTTCTATGCCCTATATTGTATTTGACAAAATCTCAAAACAACAGCAACTTGCAAATTATAATATATTGATAGCAAATCAATTATTAAAAAATAACTGGATAAAGGAAGTTTATTCTAACCAAGTTGTATCAATACTGAAAAACACAAAACCAGGAGAGGATTGCATTGAAGAACAAAAAATTAGTTGAGCAGTTAAAACAGGAGGTTGTATATTTGTTTGCTATTTTTATAGCAGCAATTGTTATTCTTAAGATTGCGTTCTATAAAGAGAGTTTTATCACGATAGCCAGAACAGCTTTTGGAATTTTTTGGCTTTTTGTTCTGCCTGGTTTCTGTTTGCTTTACCATTGGCATGAAAAAATAAACTTTATAGAACGTTTTATTATGGGTATAGTTATTAGTGCGGCGATTATTGGTATCTTATCCTATTATATTGGTTTGATGGGGCTTAATATAAAATATCATATAATCTTGCTTCCTCTAATGTTCTTAGCAATAGATTTTATAATTATTATTAGAAAAATAAAAAAAGAGTAAAAATGTCAATACTAATACATCTTATAGCATCAATAATATTAGCATTATTGTTATTTGCATATTTTGGTTGGTACTCCATGCTTGTTTTCGTAGGCGGTGTTTTAATAGATGTAGACCATTACCTTAGTTATGTTATAAAGTTCAAGATAGCAAATATCTTCAAAAGTTACTTTTATTTCAGAAAAAGAGAATTTTTTGGTATTTTCTGCGTGTTTCATTCGCTTGAATTATTATTTGTACTGGTGATAATATCTCTTTTCTCTAAAATTGTATGGCTTATAACTATCGGTTTGTTTGTTCATTATATTTTGGATTTTATCTACGAATTAAATTTGGCAGGTAGACTAATAAAAAACTGGTCTTTGGTATTATGGGTCGGAAAGAAGCTCAGTAAACTATTTTTCTCAGGAAAACCCAAGCAGTAACTAATGTTGCAAAGACAACAACAATAGCAATCCTAAAGCTTATCATAATCCCAAGATAATAAATTAAAGTAGGAACAATACCTATACTTAAAAAGAAGGAATATGTTAATCTTTCAAATTGTTCAAAATTAAACAAGCCAAGCAAAAGGTAAATAGGTAAAATAAAAATGGCTAAAAATCCAAGAATAAATCTTAGTCCTGTAAGACTAAAAAACAAAGAGAAAAATATCAAATAGACTATTCCTACAAAGAGTAATATTGTTTTATTACCTATTTTCAAGTTTATACACCTTTACGTAACCCTCGTCATATAATGAGGTAGCATTAGCCAAAAAAGTTTTTTCCCATTTTTGCAATTGTTCAATTAAGTCCTTTCTCCCAATCATCACCATATCAGAATAGTCTAACAAAACATGTGTTGCCTTATCAGCATCCTCCTGTGTTATTAGTTGATTATCATAAAGTATATGCCTGAATGACAAGCCCAAAAACCATTTCTTTTTGTTGTATGCAACAGTGCCTGCTAATAAGATAAGGGAATCTTCAGGTAGGTTTTCCCTTACCCATAACGCAGCATTATACTCTGCTTCACTCATTCTTGTAATGCCTTGATAGCTGCTTTTTAATTCGGAATAAACAGGTTTGGCGTTAAAGAATAATCCAAAAATAATAAAAACAAGAACAAGGCCATATTTCAGATAATTTTTCTGTTTCTCCGGCAATTTAATAAAAGAAGTTATACCAATCAGACCAATAGCGATTATGGAAGAGAATAATTGTGCCTCTATCTGTAAAAATCTAAAGCTCCTGTTTCCCCCTATAATGTCCATATGCAAAAAGAGATACAAGGTGATTGCCCATGATATCATCAGATAATCCTGTTTTTTTCTTCGAATAACCAAAAAAGCGAATCCTAAAATCAAAAGAGGGAATGTCCAGTAGCCGCCATAAACATAGCTATAAGAGAAGTATGGTTTTGGTACAGAACTTAAATAATCGTCATAAAACTTAAACCAATAAAATAAGCCGCCAATTTTATCAAACTTTAAAGAATAACCTTCTGTCCTTGCGCCTGTGTTGATAGCACCAAGATTACCCAAAACCGTTCTTAACTGTAAAGGAGCTAGGATAATGATTAACACCACCAGTAAAACTATCAGTAAAGAAAAATCTTTTATCTTGAATGGTAATCTCTTATCTTTAATAAACAAAACAAGAGGATAAATAAAAACAAAAGTCAATGAAAAAAATAACAACTGAGGATGAAAAGTATATTGTAAACCTATAAATAGTATAGTTAATAGAATATATTTAATACGTTCTTTCTTATTATCGTACAAATCAATAAATTTGTAATAAGAGTATACGACTATTGGGAAAAAAGCAAAGGCTATTGTCTGAGGCCACAACCCCCATAGATAATACATTATATCTCTTCTAGAAAAGATTGCTAAAAAAGCCGCCAACAAGGCAGGAAAAAACCCATATAACTTTCTAATTAAAAAATAAACAGACAATACAACAGATGAACAAAGTAGAACTATAAATAAATAAACGGGGATAATCCTTTGCCCGCCAAGAATTTGTGCTATTGCTTCTCCTGCGTTAAACTGAGGTGGGTAAGCAAATCTTCCACCAGTATCTGCAGTTATAGCATAACTCATATAGGATGGGAGTTGGGTTATAGATTTATCAAATGTAGCCATATAATCTCCAGAAGTAAAATGAACAGAACTGTCTACATCGCCAAAAGGAATGTTATTAACAGGTAATGACCATAAATAAATTGCGAATAAGAGCAATACCACCAAAAAAATATCTTTTTTATCCATACAGGGCTGTAAACTTTATCTTTTAATAAAATTTTCGAAAAAATAGCAAAAACCAATTATATTACTATAAAATTTACGGCTTTTGCTATTTAGGAAAAAGATATAATGATCTAAGGATATTTACACTTTCCTAAAACATAAATTTTATATAAACGCGTCTATGCCTCCAGAAAATGAAGGTAGTTATAATCAATCCACCAAATATTAAGAATTTTCAAGCAAATCGTGACCTTATGGGTGGTTTTGGCTGTGCTAGCATGAAAAGTATTATTGTAAACCCGCCCCCTATTAACTCACTATATGTCGCGTCAATATTAAAGAAAAATAATAATGTTTATTATATAGACTGTGCTGCACTGGATTTAGATAAAAAACAGCTGATAAGCAAGATAAGCAATATTAGACCAGAAATTGCGATAATTACCGTAGGTTCAGCAACTTACGACAATGACCTTAATATTGTTTCAGAAATTAAAAATAAATTTGATATCATTTGTATGATTATTGGCCCGCAGGGAGCTGCTTCTCCTGAATATGCATTAAAAAATTCTTCTGTTGATATTGTTGTTAGAGGTGAACCTGAACTAATTGTAAAAGAACTGGTAGAAAAAATAAATAATAATTATTACGGGATAAAAGGGATATCATATAAGATAAATGATAAAATTATTCATAATAAAGAAAGAGCACTTATAACCAATCTTGATATATTGCCATACCCTGCATGGGAGCGTCTTCCAATCAACAGATACTGCTATCAAAATCCAAAAGATACGCCGCATCTAGCAATACTATCCTCAAGAGGATGCCCTTTCAGCTGTATTTACTGCCCATACCCAGTAAGCCAGGGCATAAGATTAAGGCTAAGAAAGCCTGAGGAAGTTGTAAATGAAATAAAATATCTTATATACAAATTTAAAGTTAAATCCATAATGTTTAGAGATCCTTGTTTTACAGCTAATAAAGAACATGCCTATAAAATCTGCAGATTGATTATTGAGAATAAACTAAAAATAAAATGGTGGTGTGAAACCTCAACAGGCACCGTAGATGATGAATTATTAAAAATAATGTCTGAATCTGGATGCAAGGGTATTAATTTTGGTGTTGAAAGTGGTAATATAAATTTTATTGCACAGTATGCAAGGAAAACGGGTGGTGCTGAAAAAATAATTTCGGCTTTTGGGTTATGCAAAAAATATGGCATTGAAACAACTGCCTTTTTTATTCTGGGCTTGCCAGGTGAAACAAAAAAGACAATAAAAGAAACAATTAATCTGGCAATAAAGCTTGAACCGGATTATATAGATTTTCACTGCGCTGCTCCTTATCCTGGCACCAAACTGTATAGTATACTTAAAGAAAAAGGAAAACTCGAAGAAAAATATTTTAAAAATCTTACGGGACATACAGCCTTCTCTTCTACAGAGAATATGCCGAAAGAGGAACTCAGAAGATACGTTAATCTCGGTTACAAAAAATTCTATAGAAGGCCTTCAAGAATAATCTATGAATTAAGAAAAAGACCTTTAAGATTTATTCAAAGAAGTTTTGGCTATTTGAAATTTAGAAAGATTAATTGATATTTAAGATTTAAATTTGCTTTTCCAAGAAATTAAAAAACCAGCTAAGGTTCTTGGAATCATGCTAATAAGAAGCAAAAGCATAGAAATACCAATGATCTCTTCTTTTTTAAGCCCTAAAGGTGAAAAAAGAACAAGTAACGTTATATCCCTGCTTCCAATACCAAACAAGGATATTGGTAATACCTCAACAACCCCTATAATGGGTATTAATAATAAAAAATATAAGATAGAGATATTTAGACCAATAGATCTAGCAATAATGTATGGCACGAAATAAGAGACAACCCAAGCAAATAAATTCAAAAAGGCATAAAGCGTAAAAGAGAAATCGTTTCTTGCTATATGGATTATTTCCCTAAATGCATGATATATATCCCTAACCTTATCTTTAAAAATTTTAGGGATAAGATAATAAAAAGATTTTAGCATAATTTTCGAATATTTTGTCAGACAAAACAGAAGTGATAAGAATAAAACCAGCAGTATAACTAAAATTGGTATTAAAATAGGGTCTAGATTAGTAAAGACTAGTACTGCAGTAGATGTACTTATTATTGCTGTAAAAATCAAAATTAAGAAATCTATAATCCTGTCAAAAACAGATATAGAAAAACATCTTTTCATGTCTATATTTGTTTTGTTCTTCAGGTCTATAATCTTAACCAAATCTCCAGTTTTGCTTGGGGTAACGGACCCAAAGGCAAATCCTATAAGGTATGTTTGTAAAGCATCTTTAAAGTTATACTTTTTATTAAAAATATTAATCAGCACTTTCCATTTGGCCGACCTTATAGTTACCTCTATCACTACTATTAAAAAAGAAAGAAAAAGTAACAAATAATTTGAGTTAAAAATAACCGATAATAGTTGGCTAATATTAATTCTGGATAGTATAACCACAAACAGAATTACCCCCACTAATGAAAAATATTTTATTGGTACTTTCATTTTTGTTCCTTTATATTCTTTAACTGGCTCTTTTTCTTTAAATTGTGTTTATTGGTGAACAACCCCTTGATAAAACCAGAGCCATAAGATAAATGAGTCGATATAATTCCTATAAAAACAATTAAAGCTCTTTTAAATGGCTTTAATCTTAGGCTCTCAATCAAAACAAGTAATAGGTATAAGAGAATAATTGTCATATAAATCCATTTTATTATCTCAAAAAGGAATGATAAAATAAAACCAAAGATTAATCCTAAAACAAATAATGATGGAAAAAAATAAAAGAACTTATCAAATGAGAAAATTTCCTTAAAAATAAAAGCTTTATTCCTTCCTTCAATAAAAACCCTTTTTGTATGTGGCCAAAACAATCTTCTTCTCTTGTGATAAACAGCTACGTCTGGAACAAAAATAACTTTTTTTCCCAATTTGTTAATCTGAAAACACAATTTTGAGTCCTCAGAAGTTAGCTGGTGCGGGTCAAAACCGCCAATTTTCTTCAATAATTCTCTCCTTACAAACAAATTGCTTGATGCAATTTCCCTGTATTCGTATGTTCCCTTGACTTTATATCTTCTTATGGGATAATTGCCACCAGCACAAAGTTTTGAGTATATAACATCAGCAGATGCTTTTTCTAATAGGCTAGAATCTTCTGGAACAAGATTTGGACCTCCAACAGCCCCAATATTTGTATAATCAAAAAATTTTACCGCATTGCTAATCCAGTTTTTTGATACAGGATAAGCATCAGAATCAATAAAAGCGCATATTTCACAATCAGATTTTTCTATCCCGATATTTCTCTTTTCAGAAGGATAGATTGGACCAGTAGAGATTATTTTACATTTTTTAAATTTATTTTTTAACTTTTTATCAGGCAACAGGAGAACATCATAATTTTTATAATTTAAGTTTAAACATTTTTCTATACATTTTTCTACCAGTCTGCTTAGCTCTTTAAAAGGTATGATAATTGTTACTTTTGGTTCCTTCATAATAATCAACTTTTTGTTAATATGTTAATACCACTGGTTATAAACCAGAGGTATATCGAGCGTAATAGACAAGTGGTTTTTGATGTTCAGAATTCCATTTGAATTCTTATCTCACAAGTGGAATTCTGTCGTTTAAAAAACTTTGTTTTTTTAGGAATAGAAAGTTTTATATTATATGTTTTACCTACATGCATGATTCCATGAAAACCCTGGTAATGATTCCCACATATAATGAAAAAGAGAATATTGCTAAATTAATTGAAGATGTCCTTAAACACAAAGTTGATATTCTTGTGGTAGATGATAACAGCCCCGATGGCACATGGAAGATTGTTAAGGATATTGCTAAAAAGAATAAGAGAGTTCATTTGCTTTTAAGAACAAAAAACAAAGGCAGAGGCTTTGCAGGCATAGCGGGCTTTAGATATGCCTTAAAACAAGGTTATAATTATATAATTGAAATGGATGCTGACCTCAGCCATGACCCAAAATACATTCCAGATTTTCTAAAAAAGATAAGAGAAGCTGATGTTGTGCTTGGCTCAAGAACCATTAAAGGGGGGGACCAAACAAACCGCCCCATGGTAAGAAGGATGATAACCAAACTAGCAAATTTTTACATAAGAACTATACTAGGTTTAAAGGTTAAAGATTGCAATTCAGGTTATCGATGCTTCCGCAGGAAGGTCCTAGAATCAATAAATCTTGATAAATTTATATCAAAAGGCCCCTCTATTGTGCAGGAGACACTTTATAGGGTTCATTTAAAAAGATTTAGAATGAAAGAAATTCCAATTGTATTTATTGAAAGGAAAACAGGAAGCTCTAAGCTGGGGCTTAAACAATTATGGAAAGGTTATACTATGGTCCTTAAGCTTAGATTAATGAAGATGTTTGGCGCAATATAAATTAATAAACCTTTTAAACCACGACCATTTCTAGAGGTAATATGAAGATTGCATTATTAACACCAACATTCAGCAAATTCAGCGGCATAGACCGGGTTCTTGAGCTTGATGCAGAAGAGTACAGCAAAAAAGGCCATGACATAACAATATTTGCCTTAAAGGCAACTATGCAAAGTAGATATGCTAAGATAATAGAAATGGGAATGCCAAAAAACCCTTTAATTGAAAGAATTTACAGGTTATTCTTTTATTTTGACTCAAAAAAGATAAAAAAATATGTAGATATGCTTAAGGATTATGATGCAGCAATAAGCTATTTCTACCCAATGAACTGGCTAGCATACAAAGCAAAAAAGAAATACAAAATAAGATATATTTATTACGATTTTGGCATTGCTTATCCATGGCTTTTTGGTTTTTTTGAACGGATATATATGAGATTATTTATTCTGATGAATAATTTTACTATAAAAAACTGCGATGAGGCATTTTCAATAAGTAAATTCCTTAAGAATGAGCTAAAAAAACAGGCAGGTATTGACAGTAAAGTAAAATATTGCAAAATAGATGAAAAAAGGTTTCACAAGGGTATTAAAGGAAACAAAATAAGAAAAAAATATAATTTAAAAAAAGAGCCCGTGTTATTGTATGTAGGCAGAATATCGCCTCATAAAGGAATTCATCTTTTAATTAAAGCATTTAACCTCGTTATTAATAAGATACCAAATGCAAAATTACTTATTGTAGGAAAGCCGACATTTGATAGTTATTCGAGGATGCTGAAAAAATTAGCAAAAAGAAATGTGATATTCACTGGTTTTATAAAAGATGATGAGCTTCCCTACTATTACGCTGCGTGTGACTTGTATACAACAGCAACTTTATGGGAGGGTTTTGACCTGCCAGTTGTTGAGGCCCAGGCAATAGGCAAGAAAGTAGTTGCATTTGACCTTTGCTCGCATCCAGAAGTTGTCAAAAACGGCATTTTGGTAAAACCAAATGATATTAATGCTTTTGCAGAGGCTATAACAAAAGTGCTAATGTAAAAAAATTAAGATAATGCTCGGAACACCAGCGCTTAAAAGCGAGGGTATCCTGTGGAAGATTACAATGAAAAAGAAAAAAACAAGAATAGGGTTATTAAGCAAGTTCTATCCTGAGTTTGATACCATCGGGAAAATTTATTGTAAATATCTTCTTGATATTGCAAAAGAGAAGAAGGATATTGAATTTATTACTATAGGCAGCCAGGAATCATACTCAAGATATAGGATAAATATGAAAAGTTTATTTCTTGCAAAAGAAATAAAGCGAATAATAAAAAAAGAAAAAATAGACCTATTGCATATACAATATATTGCGCCGTTCTATTCTAAAAAGTTGCTTAATATAAATCTATGGCAGGTCTATAATCTTAAGGTGCCTATAATAACAACAATGCATGAAGTGCAATATCCTGACAAAGGAGGCATATACGGACTAAAGGAAAAAATATTGGGATTGACTGAGGGGGTGATTATCAAGAAATCAAAAAAAGTTACTGTCCATGCACCCTATCAAAAAAAATTTCTTGAGAATAAATATCATGCGCACAATATTGAGAACATTTATACAGGCATTGACCCAAAAAAGAAACCTAAAAGAAGAGGAAAAAATATAATCTTTTTTGGTATGTTTTCCAAAAATAAAGGCATCGATAAGCTTATCCTAGCGATGAAGAAACTTAATGATTTCAGCCTAACGATTGGGGGAAGCATACCTGATAATTATGCAAAAAACTGCTTTAGGCAGTTTAAGGGATTAATCAAAGAAAAAAATCTAAAAAACGTAAAGATTATTGCTAAACCTTGGGTCAGCGACAAAGAAAAATGTGAATTGTTTTACAAATCAGACATTGTGGTAATTCCATATGATTGGGGGCCTTACAACTCAGGATTAGTCCAAGATGCTGCAGAATATTTTTTACCGCATGCTGTAAACAAGGTCGGAGCGATATGGGAAGTAACTGATAAATTCAAGATGGGAGAGGTAATGAGAAACAACAGCCCCGGTGAAATTGTAAAAACGGTACTGAAAATTGATAAAAATTATGAAAAATATAAAAAAGGGCTTAAGAAGTACAGAAACGTGACTAGATGGCAAAATCTCAAGAAACAGTACTATAAAATATACAAAGAAGTGGTCAGTTAAGCTTTAATCCATATAATTCATTATCCTTCCTGTTCCTGAATTCATGGTATGCCTGCTTATAAAGCTTATCTGTTTTTTCTAGCGGCTGGTCAATTAGGATATTATAAAGACCCGTGTGATAAAGAATAGGATTTTCCACAATTATTGCAAAAAGTCTTTGAAGATTTATGAATTTGTGTTTATCAGGAAGATTGAAGGGGGTATCGTCAAAAAAATTATCATGTATATCATCTATTGATATATCATTAAGAAGTCCTTTTTCCTCGCAAAATTTTGCAATTCTTGTGCCAGGGTAAGGTTGAAAAATAGATGCCCATGCATAAGTTGGCTTGCATTTTATATTGAGCTCTAGTGTTTTGATTGCGTCCCTTATAGTCTCTGTTGGAAGACCAATCATATTCTGAATCATGAATTTAATTTCATATTGCCTGAGAATATCAGATGCCTTGATTATCTCTTTTTCAGTCATGTTGCGGTTCAACACCTCATTCCTTATTGTTTCATCCCCAGATTCTGCTGCTATGTGAACACTATAACAATTTGAATCCTTAAGAAGCTTTATTGACTCTTCTGTAACTAGATTTGCCCTAACATGGCAGTGGTACGGAAGATTGATCTCTTCCCGATAAACCTCAGCAAATTCTCTTAACCAGTTCTTATCAAGGAGAAAGATATCATCCTGGAAATAAACCAGTTTAGTAGGATACTTGGATACTGTATCTTTTATTTCCCTTATAACATTCTGGACAGAACGCATCCTTATTCTTTTACTATCCTTATGCTGGATATCAGAATATGCCTTGTTAAAGCAATAAGAGCAGTCGTATGGGCATCCCCTGCTGACCATAAAATGCTTGATGGGGTTATCACGATAGGCAGTAAATTTATATATCAATTCCCTGTCAGGAAAAGGATATCCATCCAGATTATCTGGGAATCTTGCCATGGGATTCTTGATAATCTCGATCTTATCATCTCGAGATATCTTTACCCACAGATTAGGGATTAAAGCATAAGGTGCATGTTTATCCAGTGCATCAGCAAGTTCAACAATGGCTCTATCCCCCTCACCAATACAAATCACATCTACACCACCATCATTGATTATTCCTGAAAAAAATGTTGGGTGGGGGCCTCCAAAAAAAGAGATAAATCTGAATTTTTCCTTGAGTTTCCCGTTTATAACGAGATATTCTTTTTGCTCGCCCGTCATAACACTATAGCAAATAATATCCGGCTTAAATTGAGAAACCTTATGCTCTACATCTTCATTTGTAAGCACTATATCAGTCTTGTGCCCTGCTTTTTTTAAAGCAGCGCTCAGAGACATTATACCCAACGGTTCCACAATAAATGTTTTTTTAATAAATAATACTTTCATTTTGTCCAGGTGAATTTTTTTGTTTAAATATTTATCGTTGAAGTTAGTTTTTCATAAAAAAATATCAAAAATCTTATTAAAAGCACAGGCAGCCTTGCAATATGATATTCAAATAAGGCAAAATTCCCGTAATGTTTTCTAAAATAATAAATATGGTCCTTATCGTAAATCCTTTGCTTATCTTTTCTCAGCGAAGTTGTTTTTGAACCAAGATGAATAAGTTTTGTTTCTCCAAGATAATATGCCTTCCATTTTGTATCCTTGAGCCTCAATGTGAAATCTATCTCTACGCAATATAAGAAAAGATTTTCATCGAAAAAACCAAATTCATAAAATATTTTTTTTCTGAATACTGCACAACAACCATCAAAGAGAATAACCTCCTGATTGATATCTTCATTTAGGCAAACAAAAGAGAACAATTTTTTAACAAGGATACTATTAGGGAATAATTGGTGGAATATGAAATAAAAAAAATCATTTAGAAAAAAGCGGAAAGGGGTTATTTCTTTTCTGAACCCCTCCTGAAAAATCCTTGAACCATCTTCGCTAACACTTTTGCACATAGCTCCTGCTGTATTTTTGTGTTTCTCCAAAAAAACAACAGTTTCATTTAAAGAATTCTCCACAAAAATAACATCTACATTTAACAATGCAACATATTTCCCCTTGCTTTTCTTTATGCCTTGGTTATAAGCTTTTGCAAGACCAAGATTTCTTTTATTTGCTATTAGTATAATTTCTGGAAACTTATTTTTAATCATCTCAACAGAATCATCAGATGAATCATTGTCAATGACTATTATTTCATAGTCTATTCCCTTCATATTCTTATTAATGGAATTGATGCAATTTTTTAACAATTTTTTAGAGTTCCAATTGACAGTTATTATCGATAAAATTGGTTTTTTCATCTCCTCAAAGATGCTAACTTTGATATATAAAGGTTATGGATTACCAAATCAGGTCCCATTCTTCAAGAAAATCATCAGGCCTTACATCTTTAGAAAGATTGTAATACACATTTAATGCTTTCATTTTTTCAAGATTATAGGTTACATTATGCTGCTTAAGATAATCAGTTAGAAGTATATTATATTTAAAATTAGTATGAAGAAAAACATAAGCAAAATCATCAGCATTATTTACAATATCCTCATAAGGCGGAACATATCCCCCCTGTCCACATGGGGCAAAATAGTAGCAAGATGCAATTATTCTTTCTTTGCTCTCAAAAAGGACCTTCCATTTTATAAAATAGGTGGCGTAGATATAGCGTATGTTGTGTGAATCCAAAAAAGCTATCAATTCCATAATGCCTTCAAAATTTTGTTCTGCATAGCTGCCTACGCCTTCAACAGTTGTATTTGCTCTGGTCAAATCAATATTCTGGAAAAGGCCTATTCCTACAAATATGATGATGAGAAATACCCCAAACATCTTTATAAAGATATCCTTTTTATTAAATAAGTTTAAGGTAAATAAAGACATGCAAATAAAAACAAAAGGATACAACAATAATAAGTAACGAACTGAATGTGTGCCTTTAGACATATATGAAAGCATAGCAATCATCATAAATACTATAATAAAAGATTCCTTTCTTATATCCTTAAATGAAAGTCTTTTAGATGTAAAAATTCTAACGAAGAGACTTTTAAAACTAGATCTATTAATCCAAATTAAAGCTAAGAAAGAAATAATAAACAATAAGTAATAAATCCATGAAAATAGCTCAAATACGCCTACCTCAAAAATATAATATTTTCCTGAACTAAAAATACTAGGCAAATCAGTTAATAAAAAATCTAAAGGATCCATAAAGGTTGAAAATGTTTGTCCTTCCAAACAAATAGCTACTTCTTTTGAAAAAAGGTGATAACTGCAGGCAATCTTATTTACAATTGTACCGTAAAATAAATTTTTGATATTTGCCAAATTGTGGGTAAGATTATAATAGATAGTAGGTATTAAACCAATCAAAAATGAAATCAAAAAAATGAAAAAATTCTTTTTTAAGAAAAACCGTTTATCATAAATAAACCAAAAAAGCAATACAGTAAATAATAAAACAACAATAAACTCAAGATTCCAGTAGGCGATTGCAGTCAAAAGACCTAAAAGAATAAAATTAATTAAAGATTTTCTATTCTCAAATAATATTTTTAAAGATATGTACATAATCAAAACCTGAAAAATAAGCAAAGGTATATACCCCGATACAGCCCTTACCTCGTAACGAGATAGTATTGGTGGAGAAAAAACAAAAAAAAGAGTTGTTAACATGGCAGCCTTAATCCCAAAAAATCGCTTTACAAATAGATACGTAACAATTAAAAGTATAAATGATAAAAATAAGGCACTTAGTCTGAGTATGAGTGATGAAATACCAAAAAAAGCAAAAAAAGGTGCTGCAACAAGGGCTTCTATCACTGCTCCGCCATTGTAATGGCTACCGTAAATATAAAATGAATTCATCCTGCCTTCAAGAACGTGCTTTGCCATAATACCTTCTACAGCTCCAGCATCACCAGGAATAAATTTTTCAGGATAATAAAGCAATAATACACGCAGTAAGATAAAAATAATAGCAAGAACTAGGAAGACCCATCTATTTTTAGATATCATTTTTATTCAACACATTAATAAAACCACCTCTTTTTAATTAATTTTAATCAGTAAATATTGTTGTTTTATAAATTTTTGCTTTGTTCGTATGCGATTAGCACCTTTTTTCTCGTCGAGAGATTTTTGGCTGTTTTTGCAGCTCTGTTGCAAGTTCCATTAGTTACACCTCAAACACATGTTATGTGTAAAACATTTCATGTAAAAATGTTTGGCTTGTTGCCAGACTGTACAACCTCTTAGTGTATCACCCATGCCTCTTTTTAGCATACTATTTGCCGTTTCTGTCAAAGGCCTTCTATGATAACTTCTGACCAGAATTTCTTGCCCCATAGCTTGTCTTGGAACATGTATTTATGCCCTTTTCTCATCATATAGCTGCTAAAACCTTTGATTAACTGCACGAGTTTGATCTCACTGACAAATCTCACATTTGAAACAAATAAGTGCATGTGGTCCGAGCCATATCCATAGCCTGACAATATAACCTTTTTCTCCTTCAGCTTTTCTGCCATGTAAGCCAGAGTAAGCTCCGCGACCAATGGGTCGCTGAAGATTTCGCGCCTGTAGGCAGGCGTCAATTGTATGTGGTAGTTGCTCTCGCCGACAGCGTGAGCGCTGGCTATAAGTTCTGTTTTCATAGAATTCACCTCAAAAGTTTTTTATACTTGCGAGGCACAGCTAACGCTATACTGAATTGAGGGTCAGTTAGTGCGTAGGATACGCCACGCACTTTTTTCTTTTATTTTTGTATAGAAATAGTTTACTATTAGGCTCGCCTTTTAAATGTGAAATTCAACTGCGGACTAAAGTCCGCAAAGGTTTCTTTCACAGGCTCGCCTAAAGGGCGGGGTTTAAACCCCTAGAGCACTAAAAAGATTATTTGGGTGTTACCTTACATTTTATGCAGAAAAAAAGAGTAAATAAAAACAAACACTTTAAATATTCTGCTTAATAACCCACAAATTATGTGCGGCATTTGCGGAGTTTGTGGTTTAGATGATAGAAATCTCATCAAAAAGATGGCTGAGGTTATCAAGCATAGAGGTCCTGATGATGAGGGTTTCTATATAGATAAAGATATAATGTTAGGTCATAAAAGATTGAGTATTATTGACATAAAAACAGGCCATCAGCCAATCTTTAATGAGGATAAGTCAATAGTTATTGTATACAACGGAGAGGTGTATAATTTTAAAGAACTAAGGCAGGAATTAGAAAAAAATGGCCATAGGTTCTATACAAATACGGATACTGAAGTTATTGTGCATGCTTATGAAGAGTATGGTGATAACTGCCCGAGTTACTTTAATGGTATGTTTGCATTTGCAATATGGGATAGTAACAAGAAAAAACTTCTGATATCAAGGGATAGGCTGGGTATAAAACCGGTGTATTACACAAAAATCAGAGATATTTTTTTATTCGCATCAGAAATCAAATCTATCCTGCAATATAATGATGTAAAAAGAGAGATTGATTATGGGGCTCTCGATGAATATCTGACATTTAGGCATTCATTAGCTCCAAAAACGCTATTTAAAAATATATTCAAGCTTCTTCCAGGCCATAACTTGGTATATGAAGATGGCAGCATTTCTATAGAAAGTTATTGGGATATTAAAAAAATAGAACTTTACGGCAACACAGAAGAATTCTATATAAAAACATTTAGAAACCAGCTTGAAGAATCTGTAAAAAAAAGGCTGATTAGCGATGTTCCTCTTGGCGTGTACATATCCGGAGGGGTTGATTCTGCATCGATAGTTGCCCTAATGTCAAAAATGGGTGTAAAAGAGATAGAAACGTTTTGTATAGGAACAGATGACTACAATGACCCTAACAATGAACTTCCAAAAGCTAAAACAATAGCAGACCATTTTGGCACAAATCATCATGAAATAATTATTAATGAAGAAGTAATAAATGTTATGCCGAGAGTTGTATGGCATCTTGACGAGCCCCTTGGAGAAGCAACAATGACTATGATGTATCATCTTTCAAAAAAATCCAAAGAATTTGTGACTGTTGCCCTCACGGGTGAAGGCGCAGATGAAATTCTTGGAGGCTATGTTCAGTATAAACATCTTCTATTAGGCAATAATATGGGTAGGTTTATACCTTTACCTATAGCTAAGCAAGTATTGCCTAAAATAATTGATATCATTCCCTTGGGTGTGCTTGATAAAATGTTTGATTATCCATCTTCTTTAGGGGAAGAAGGCAAAAAAAGGGTCAGAGAGTATGTTGGTTCATTAAAAGACGAAACAGAAAGTTATTTGGCAACAGTCTCACTTTTTAGCGAGAAAGATAAGGATGAACTTTATTATGGAGGTATAAAGGAAAACATAGATAAGGGCATTAAGAGTAAAACTCAGGAAATATTTTTTAATAATAAGGACTCTTTCTACGACAAAATTTTTTATAGAGAGATTAAAACATGGTTGCCTGACCTTATACTTAACAGGCAGGATAAGATAGCTATGGCAAATGCTATAGAAGCGAGGGTTCCATATCTTGATTATCAATTAGTTGAACTTTCAGCATCTATCCCATTAAAATTAAAAATAAGATGGATGGATGATAAGTATATACTAAGAAGATGTATGAGGGATATTCTCCCAAAAGAATTTTCCAAAAGAAAAAAGTTTCCTTTTTTTATACCCGTAGACAAGTGGTTTGAAAAAAATATAAGGGATATTGCATTAAAAATTCTTTCAGAATCGGAGTTAAGCAAGCATGGTTGCTTTAAACACAGGTACATACAAAAAATAATAGAAAACCATAATAAATCCAAGCTTATTTTTAGCAGGCAACTTTGGGCGTTACTGGCATTTCAACTATGGCATACTATTTATATAGAGAGGGACAAGATAAAAGAAGAAAAATTAAACCTAAACGATTTTTACTAAAATGGTAGATGTTATACTTGTGCAACCAAAAATAGGGATTTATGATATCGCAAATACAAGGCTGCCTCTTGGGCCTTTAACACTTGCTGCTCCACTTAAAAAAGAAGGGTATAATGTTAAAATAATCGACCAGAGAACACACCAAGATTGGAGAAAAAAAATATTAAATGAGCTGAAGAAAGATCCTATCCTTATAGGAATTACTAGCATGACTGGGGCACAGATAGGTTATTCATTAGAGATATCAAGATTTATAAAAAGTGTTGATAAAGAATTAAAAATTGTGTGGGGTGGTGTTCACGCATCCCTTCTCCCATATCAAACAATCAAAAATCCATGTATAGATATAGTTGTCGTTGGTGAAGGAGATGTCACATTAGTCGAGCTTGTTAAGGCGATCGAGAAGAAAAAAAACCTGAAAAACGTTAAAGGAATAATCTTCAAAGAGGACAAGAAAGTAATCACCACCTCTCCAAGGGATTTTGTTGATCTAAATAAACTACCTGATTTACCCTATGAACTTGTTGAACTAAAGAGATATTCTGAACTAAGCTTTGATAATATAAAGGATAGATCTATGCCTCTTGTTACAAGTAGGGGTTGTCCGTTTAGATGTAATTTTTGTTATAATGCCAGATTTAATCAATTCAAATGGCGAGCTCTTAGTGCTGAAAAGAGTATTGAACGTTTGAAAAGACTAATCGATGAATTTAAGATAAAAAATGTCTATTTCCCTGAAGACAATATTTGCGCAGATCTAAAAAGATTTAAGAATATGGTAAACATGATCATAAAAGAGAAAATGGATATATCCTGGGGTACACAAGGTGTAAGGATGGACAGTCTAGGAAGGATGGATGAGAGTTTTCTTAGCAACCTTATAAGGAGTGGTTGTAAAAATGTGGATATAGGTATCGAGTCTGGTTCTGATAGAATACTAAAACTTATGGATAAAGGAGAAACAGTAAAACAAATGCTCGATATAAACAGGAAGATATCAAGATTCCCATTTATTGTTAAGTATAACTTTATTCTTGGGTTCCCAACAGAAACCAAAGAAGATTTTAAAAAATCTGTTGACATGGCGCTACAATTAATAAAGGAGAATAAAAAGGGGTATATCCTCTTTCACACATACACCCCGTTCCCAGGTACAAAAATGTATGATTTGTCTTTAGAATGTGGTTTTAAATCTCCACAAACATTAGAAGAATGGGCAAAATTTGATTATATTGATTGGGCATCCAACTATCCTTCATGGCACACAAAAGAGAAAATAAAGATGATGAATAATCTTTCATTCTTATCAAGGCTGATTAATAAAAATATGAGATATAAATTGACCAATAGATTCACAAGAATGCTTTTTGATATATACAACCCAATAGCGAGATTTAGATTTGATAATAATTTTTATTTTATGTTTATAGAAAAAGGGATTTTTAAAATAACAAAACCCTTTTTGATTGATAGGTTAGGATAGCAAGATATACTTTTTAAAAATAGAATGATAAAAACTAAAAACATACCAAGAATAGCGTTAAAGGTATTAAAAGTAAGATTAGGAAAAAGAATACCGCTAAAAGTTACCCAGTATATAACGTACAGGTGCAATTACAAATGCGCTTTTTGTGGGAGAATATTGAACAAAGCAGAAGAATTAACTACAGATCAGATTAAAAGATGCATGAAAGAATTTAAAAAACTTGGCACTGAATTCTGGGGATTTAATGGGGGAGAACCTTTGCTAAGAAAGGATATAGGTGAACTTGTAGATTACGCAAAAAGATTAGGCCTTAAACGTTCTATATCAACAAATGGCTTTTTTATACCTAACAAAATAAATCAAATAAAAAATATAGATTTAATCCTTGTAAGTCTAGACGGGCCTAAGGAGGTTCATGATAAGATTAGGGGAACTGGTGCTTATAAAAAAGTTATTGAAGCCTTAAAGATTCTAAATAAAAATAAGGTAAGAACACTTATAATGACCGTCATAAGTAAAGAAAATCTTGATCATATGGAGCATCTTCTAAGTATTGTAAAGGAATACGAATGCGACTGGGAATTGCAGCCAATAACAATACACAAGGCGGATATAGAAAAAAAAGCAGAGGAGTTTTTTCCTGACCATAAAAGATTCCTAGAAACCGTTGATTGGCTGATAAAACAAAAAAACAAAGGAAATCCCATAACGAATTCGGTAGGTTATTTAGAACAGATGAAACTCCCCTTAAATTCAAATAAAATCCCGGATTGTTGGGCAGGCAGGCTTGTTTGTGTTATGAGTCCTGATGGTTATGTTCTTCCTTGTGCAGAAATGCTGGAGCTAAGCAAAAATTACAAATCATTATTAGATGTAGGAGTTAAGGAAGCATTTAACTCGCTTCCTGATATGTCTAAATGCAGAATGTGCAAATTTAGTTGTTATATGGAATATAATGTGGCTTTAGGATCGTTATTCAAAACAGGATTTAAATCAATAAATAATATATTTAAAGGAAAACAATTTTGGCAATAAGGGGTCAGATAAATTTAAATGCAGTTTTGACCCTTATTTTGAGATCATTCATGCTCCTTATTTTTAATAACTCAGAAATTATCTTGCCTGGTCTTAAATAAAAACTATTCATAGCCATTTTTTGTGCTTTTACCAAATCATCGCTAGTAAGATGTTTAGTCCTTATTACAGAAGAACCTTGCTCTTCAAAATCTCCCCAATTCTCAGAAACAATCCAGTTGTTTCTTTTTGCGATATCATACAACTCTGTTCCAGGAAAAGGTGTTGCGATGTGAAAATTAACATAATCAGGATCCAGTTTTTTAGCAAATCTTATTGTTTTGAATATTGTTTTCCAGGTTTCGCCAGGCAATCCTAGAATAAAATATGCAAAAACAGAAATTCTTGTTTTCTTTGTAAGTTGTACAGCTTTTGTTGCTTGCTCTAGAGTTGTTCCTTTTTTGGAAGTGTTTAATATTTCCTGGTCTCCAGATTCTATACCGTAAGAAATAGAAATGCACCCTGCTTTTTTCATTATCTTTAGCGTCTCTTCGTCTATTGTGTCAACTCGGCTATTACACAAAAATTTGATATCCAGTTTCTTGTCTATTACCTTTTTGCATAAATCTATAGTCCATTTCTTATTCAAAGTAAATGTGTCAGTCATAAAGACAAAATATTTTATATTTAAGTCTTTAACAACAAACTCGATTTCTTTAACCACATTTTCTGTTGTTCTTGCTCTAACCCCCTTACCCCAAACGCTTCCTGCCCTGCAAAATATGCATCTATACGGGCAACCTCTTGAAGATATTATAGTAGCAAAAGGATTTCCTCTTGTCAATGGCATTGTATATTTTTGATTTGGCAATAAATGCCTGGATGGAAATGGCAGCTCATCAAGATCTTTTATTGGCTCCCTGTCTTTTGTTTTTATAATCCTGTCTTTTGACTTATAATAAAGTCCGCTAACATTCTTCCATGAAGAATTAAGGTTGCGAACAAGGTCAAGAAGGGTATATTCTGCTTCATTAACAGCAATAAAATCAGCAACAGATTCTTTCAATGATTTTTCAGGTAAAACAGAAACATGAGTTCCTACAAAACCAAGGCAACAATCAAAATCCTCCTTAATCATCTTAGCCACTTTAGCATCATTATTAAATGTGGGTGTTGTTGTGCTCAGAACTGCGATTCTAGGATTAAATTTTCTTATTTCTTCTGTACTAAATTTTTGAACCATTCCATCAATTATTTTAATATTATGACCATCCTTTCCCAAAATAGAAGCGAGATAAGCTAACCCTGTTTGAGGCCATTTCTCATTGGCAACGCTTTTCCTTCCGCATCTCCCTAGCTCCTTCATATAAGTTATTCCCTTTAATGAAGGCGGATTTAAAAAAAGGATATTCATAGGCTTACCCAATACAAATTCAGTGTTATACTGCTGCGTTTTGTTTTCTTCTGGTAATTAAAGCGCATCATTTACTCCATCTACTGAAATATTCTATTGCTGTTTTGGTAAGGTTGGTCATTTCCCTGATGTTTAAGTTTTTTATAACCCTTGAAAAATATGCAGGTCTGAGGTAAAATCGTATATATGCGTTTCTTATTTCTTTCTTTATCTGATTATATGGAACTTTGCTGGCATCAAGCACAGGACAATCGGCTAGGTCATATTTATTCCAGTCCTTAGACACAAGCCAGCCATTTTTAACAGCTGTATCATAAAGCTCTGAACCGGGTAAAGGAACAGCAAAATAGAACCTTGCAAAATCAGGATTTATTCTTATAGCTAGACTAACGGTCTCCTTAATGCTTTTTTTCGTTTCTCCAGGAAATCCAATTATAAAATACATGTAAGATTGAAGCCCGGTTTTTCTGCATATCTTTGCTGCTTCAATTGATTTCTTAGTGGACAAATTTTTCTTGATTATTCTAAGTATTCTTTTTGAACCAGACTCAACACCAAAGCTGACCATCCAACAACCGGCTCTCCTCATTAATTGCGCTGTCTGTAAATCAAGAGTATCAACTCTGCTGTTAGATACCCACCTTATATCCAATTTTCTTTTGATTATCTCATCGCATAGTTGGCGTATCTTTTCCTTATTTGCAGTAAATGTATCAGATAAAAAGAGAAAGTTCCTTATTTTGTATCTCTTTAAAACTTCTTCAACTTCTTGCAATATGTTCTCAACAGATCTGGTTCTCCATTTTTTCCCATAATAAGAACCTGCTGTGCAAAAAATACAGTCAAAAGGGCACCCTCTGCTGGTTCGTATAACTGTAAATGGTTCTCCGCTTTTGGGCTCTATGAATTTTTTGCTATCAAGGATGTTTCTTTTCGGAAAAGGTAATTTATTAAGATCTTCTATAAAGGGCCTTAATTCATTATGGAATATCTTTCCATCAACTTGAAACGAAATGCCCTTTACCTTTGACAAGTCTTTAATGGATGGATTTCTCTTTTTAGCAAATAATTTAGAAATATCAAGAGCGGTATATTCTGGCTCTCTCCTCAAAACAATATCGAAACTCTTGTCCTTTAGCGCTTCTTCCGGCAAAGCTGTTACAATAGTTCCAATCCCGCAAATTTTAATTTTTTTATTTGATTCTCTTATTAACTGAGCAGTTCTTTTATCGAATTTAAATGTAGGGGTGGTTGTGTTAACAAAAGCTAGGGCATAGTTGCCTGAAAAAATTTTCTTCATCTTATCAATAGGAACTGAATTTATCATAAAATCAAAAAGGTCTGTTTCAAAGCCATGATCTTCTAATAAGGCTGCAATAACGCCTATTGAAATCGGTTGTGTGATCTGTGCTCCTTTTCTAGCTTCGCATCTTCCTTCTTTGATGTACACAATATCATCAAAAGAAGGCGGGTTTATTATTAAAACTCTCATTGTTCGGAAAGAATAGAAAACAGTATTTAAAGATTTTGATTTGTTTTTTCTAGCTTCATTGTTGACAAACCGGCTTTCATCACACTACCTTTTTCTTACTATCAAATCCGCAATCAAGCCGAATAAAGCTATTTGTATCGAGGCTACGCCTAAAATAACTATTGTGCTGCTAAAAAGCGTGTGGAATAAAAACCAGCCATATGCCCAAACAAAAATAGAACTAAGGAATAATAACATGCTTATGGGTATGAAGAAACGTAATGGTCTAAAATAAACAATAATTCGTATGATTAACGAAACAAAATTTACCGTGTCCTTGATGGGATGTATAGATGACTTGCCTTTTCTTTTAAAATAGTCTATAGTGATGAATTTAACGGAATAATCATTGGTAAGGGCGGCTAAAGTGATTGTGGTGGTAAAAGAAAAACCATGCGGGAGTAAATGAAAGAATTCCAAAGCAATATTTTTCCTGAAAATTCTTAAACCTGAATTCAGGTCTGGAATTTTCCTTCCGCTCAGGAAATTTGCAAGCACTGAAAGGAATTTTTTTGCAGGCATTCTAAAAAACGGTATTTTTACATGTTTCCCGGTTCTAGCCCCAACGACCATATCATATTGGTCCATCTGGTTTATAAGGGAAGGGATGCTTTGGGCCGGATATGTGCCGTCTGCGTCTATGGTAAGGATATATTCTCCTTTTGCCTCCTTTATCCCTCTCTTTAAAGATGCCCCATATCCAAGATTAGCTGTATTGTGGATTACCCTTATCCCTTCTATATTATCTAGGATTTTGCTACTGCCGTCTTCTGAGCCATCATCAACTGCTATAATCTCATATCCATAGCTAGAGCTGCTCATCGCTTCCTTTAACTCCCTCATAACTGAAGAGAGTATTTCTTCTTCGTTATAAACAGGCACTATTACTGATATAGCCACTTGATCATTAGTTTTCATTTTAGGGGGTGATTAGAACAAAGAACCATTTTTAATGATTTCGTTTTTTTGGCTCTGTCTAATCTACGGAACTTAAAATAATGTTGTCGCATAGAGGGACTTTCATATTATTTATTTTTGATACGAGAAGAAATGGTATCATAACATTCTTTGTGGTATAATCCTGAATTTTTAATCACAAAACTTTTGTCTATTATAATCCCTTTGCATTTCTTACAAAATCCACGAACAAATATTACGATAACTAATTCTTATTCTTAAGATAAAAAGTCTGATAATTATTTAATAAAAATCCGATTAATTTGTCAGATCTTTGAGTCTTAATAAAAATAAACAAATTCTTAAATAATAATTGAGGACTTAAAAAAGAATAATAAACCACCTTAATCATAAATGAAAGATTGTGCAATGTGATAAGAGAAATATAATTTCTTAAAAAAGTTGCCTGATCAATACATGCTTTTGATTTTATAAGTTCAGCATCTGACATGGCACTCACATTAATCAAAGGCGTATCAGCAATTACAATGTGGTAATCCATATTTTTATAGAAATCAGGATTTATCTTCTTGTCTTTAACAAGCTCATTATATACTTCAGTCCCTGGAAGAGGAACAAAAAAAGTAGATAAAGTAAAATTAGGTTTTATTTTTCTTAAAAGATCAATTGTCAAATCAATATCTTTTTTAGTCTCACTGGGACTGCCAACCATAATTGTAGCAAGAGTCCTTATTCCTGCCTTATGAGTGAGACTAAATGCGTTTTCAATTATCTTTCTTGATGTTCCTTTTTTTAATAATTTCAAAATCCTATCTGAACCAGATTCAACACCATAATCAATCTGCATACAACCAGAATCTTTCATTATTTTAAGAAGATTATAATCTACAAGGGTAACACGAGTAGCAAGTCCCCACGGTAAATTATAAGATTTTATCCGATTGCAAAATTCAATAACCCATTTTTTATCATAAGTAAAAGTTTCATCATTAAAATATAAACCTTCAATATTATATTTTTTAATCAAAAAATCAATCTCTTTAATGACATTATTTATACTTCTTTGCCTATATTTTCCTTTATAACTAGCATAGCTACAACAAAAAGTGCATTTTCCAGGACAACCCCTACTAGAATAAATAGTCCCCACTTTATTTAATATATACGACCTAATATAACCAGGAGGGATTAAATAATTTTTCATATCAATCTCTTCTCTTGCAGGAAAAGGGAGGCTATCTAAATCATTAATTAATCCTCTTTCCTGAGTAATATGCACTTTTGAATCTAAATCAAGAAAAGCTATTCCTTTAACACCATAAAATTCTTTAATAGGTGCTTTTTTACTTACTAACCCAATAAGTTCAACAATTGTACTCTCCCCTTCACCTATAACAAGATAATCAAATCCTAATTCTTTTAATGAAGAAGTAGGATCAACAGTAGGATGAACCCCCCCCCCGATAAGAAGAGTATTAGGGAATAGAGATTTTAATTTTAAAATTGCTTCTTTAGTAGATTTATAATTTAAACTCATAAAAGAAATTCCAATAACATCTGGATTAAAAGAGAGGATAGATGAATAATCAATCTTATCAAATAAAGGATCAATAATCATTACTTTATGTTTTTTCTTCTTTAAAACTGCGCCAATTTGTAACACCCCTCTTGGTTCATTAGCGGTAAAGTCACACCTAATATTAATTAAAACTATTTTCATAATTCATTACCTCACACAATCCAACACTTGTAGCATATATAGGGAAAAAATTGTCTGATATAATTACTTTTCCATTATACGTGAAATAATGTGGGGATTTATTGGATTTAATCACAATATTGAAAAGGAATAATCCCCTCAAAGCGACAGCTATCTATCAAGACCCTTCATTGCGACAGAGTCCGTTTTTTAACCATATGTTATCTAAAATGTCAGGAATTTTCTATCCAGTCTATGACTGGTGGCGCAAAGCGTTGCTTTGAATCACGGAAAATTCCTGAGCATGCTCAAGAACCGCTGGATGTAGTAACACACTGCCACATTCCGACAGTCTCTGACTGGCGGTTCTTGACATTACAAACAAATCAGCCCCGTATAAGCGGCTTTGCCAATAAGGTAGCTAATTCTGGGTTCTATAAAATTCTAATGTTTTTAGATTAAGAATTTTACAATATAAACATCCAAATTTATTTAACAATTTGATGATATTTCTCATCACGAAGTTATTTATTAGCGATTCTTCAAATAAGCTTGAAGACATAAGTCTAATGATTTTAGCATCATTAATCTTTCTTTTACTTTGCACAAATCTTCTTTTTTTCAAAATTAATTTAAAATTGAATATAAGCCAGAAATAACTCTTCAATCTTGGAAATAAATTTATTATATCAAATAAGTTATAAATGACTAAAGTAATAAACAAAATAGGCAATAATTTGATAATAGTTTTAAATTCAAAGAATATTAAAAGATTTATTAGTCTATTTCTTTCGCCAAGAAAAACAAAAAAATCATTTTCTTTCATCTCTTTTATTGTCCCACTCCCTTCATGATAAGCGATTGCTTTTGGAACAATTCGCGTTTTATAACCCATCAACATAACCAACCAGCTAAAGTAGGTATCCTCTGCATATGCAAAATAATCAGGATCGAAAGGAACATGAATTATATTCTTCCTGTAAAAAGGAGATACTGAACCAAAAACCTCAAAAGGCTCTATTGTATTTTTATTTATATCCTTTAAAAGAATATTGAAATGCATTAAAGTTGGTGCATTATACCCCTTAATCTCATATTTCCCTTTCTCATTTTTATTTAGTATCTTAGCCCCAACAAGCGCAATTTTTTTATTATTTTCTATGAACCTAAAAAGTTCTTTTGCCCAGTTCTTATCAAAGGTGATATCTACATTTGTTAGAGCGATATATTTTCCCTTTGCATTTCTTACCCCCACATTGCATCCTTCAGCATATCCTGTATTCTTGTCCATTTTGATTAATCTCGCCCAAGGATATTTCTTTTTAGTAAATTCCACGCTACCATCTTCTGAGTTATTATCAACAAGTATAGTTTCTATCCTATTTTTAGGAAAATTCAATTTTCTTATAGAATCCAAAAAAGGGCCTAAAAATTTTTTCCCATTGTAATTTGGAGTTATAATTGATATCAATATTTTGCTCATTTTATCAAATCTCTGGCAAGAACAAATTCAATATCTTTATTAGAGGCGTATTTTAGTGTATTATCCAATAATATTGCCCTGTTAGAAGAGCCAATAAGCCACGGGTGGAAATTAAGATTAAAATAGCTTTTTGAATTATTAAACTGTTTTTTTAGGGTATTTAAAGCAAAATTCAACAATGATTTAGGTGATTTTTGCTCTGCGGAAACCAAAGACAATAAATCGCCGTCCATGGAGGAAAATAATGGAATTTCTAAAAGCCCATTTTTATAAAAAGGCTTTCTTGGATAAAAAAACGTATGCTGCAGTTTAACAGCAATTTTAGCTAACCTATGCACATCAATCAAAGGATAAGCATTGAAAGGATTCTCAAATAATTCTGGAAATGGGGTATATTGATTGCTGACCCATTTATAACTCCTGCTTTTTATAACAGAATAAACTTTTTGGTTATGGAGCAACCACGGACATCTAACACCTACTGGTTTTGAACTAGTTACTTCTTTTATAAGGTCTTCTGTTTTTTTAAGTATGTTATTTAACGTTTTGGAAGGTAGTTGAATAAAGTTTTCATGTCTATAGCCATGCGAAGCAATCTCATGTCCATTTTCATATATCTTTTTAACAAGCCCAGGAAAAAATTCAACAACAACCCCGCATGTGTTAAAAACAGCTTTTGCTTTATGCTTATCTAATATTTTTAAAATCTTATTTACATTTTTATTAAGATCGAATTTGCCCCTATATGGGGCTTCCCACCAACCTTCAAGATCAAAAAATATTGTAACTTTTTTCATCTTAATTATAACTTACAAATTGTTTTTTATAGCTGTCACCTAATCTTTTCATATAAGTCAAACTTTCATAAAATGATGGCATCTTTATTATTTTTTCAATTTTTGATACGTTAAGAGAGACGTTCCTTGGCCTTTTTGCTCTCCATGTTACTTTTTTCATTAACTCTTCTGTCGTGATTGGTTTTATAAGAGTTTTATTTAATCCAAAAATATCTGCTATTTTTAATGCAATCTCATATCTTGACAAAGAATTATTTGAAGCAATATTATAAATGCCACTAAGATTTTTATCTAACATACGCTTCAGAATTTTTGCTAGGTCATTCACAAAAATCATTGATGTTTTCTGATCTATTATAACCGTAATTTCCTTTCTGGCACTAAGAGTTGAGATTACCCACTCAACAAAACTCTGTTTTTTCTGAAGATTCCAACCATATATGCTGGTTCTTATTATTAGGTAATCATCAAGTTTTCTTACTCTCTTTTCTCCATCCAGCTTTGTCTGAGCGTAAACACCTAAAGGATTTGTTTTATCCAGTTCATTATAATCGCCTTTTTTTCCATCAAAAACATAATCGGTAGATATGTAGACTAACTTTATACCAAAATTATTACAAATATTAACTATGTTGCCAGTAGCTCCCACATTTATTTTTTTTGCAAGTTCTGGCTTTGATTCACATAAATCAACATCGGTCATTGCCGCCGTATGGATTATGATGTCAGGTTTTATGGCCGTTATGCCTTTTTCTGTTTTTCCTGTATCAGTTAAATCAAGTTTTATGTATTTAGCATACCTTGATCTTATGCTATGCAAATTATAAATAGCATAAATTTCAAAATATTTATTAAGTTCGTAGATTATGCTTGCACCCAATAATCCGCTACCGCCACTAATCAAAATTTTTTTCATTTTATAACTTTTAATTCAACATACAACTCCGAAATAACCTCTCCTAAAACTAAAGAAGCTAGGTATTTCAATCTTTGTGTGGGTATTAATTTACCTAATATTGTTGGTATCAGCATTCTCTTCAAAAGTTCAAACTTAAATCCACTGCAATAGTGAACATTATTCAAGAAATAATCAAAGGTTACATATGTAAAAAATCTTTTGTGAGTTGGATCTTGATAGGCTCCTTGACAGTTAAAATAAGGAACTTTTATTCTGATTACCCCATTATTTTTTGTTATTCTGTATAACTCCTTCATTACCCTAACCAGATCAGTTAGGTGTTCTAAAACGTGATTTGTATAAATCTCGTCAAAATGATTATCCTGAAATGGGTAAGGGAACTTATTTAAATCATGCACTACATCAACCCCCCCTAATTTAATATTATCTAGGTTAACATAACCTTCTTTTACATCTTTACCACAACCTAAATTCAATTTTTTAATCATCTTTATTATATAACAATAGATACAAATGTATCTGGATCTTTTGGGTTGAAGGGTTCATCTATATACACTAAAACATAAAGCATCTCATCTCCAATATTTTTAAAACCATGTGATATTCCTGGGCTAATTTTTATTGTCTGTAATTTTTTATCACTCAGAATAAATTCCTTTAGTTCTTCTGTTTTAGTATCTTTTAAAACAAGCTTCATCTGCCCCTTTAAGACACAATACCATTCAGTTTTTCTTTTATGATAATGATCACCCTTTATTATGTTTGGGTGTGCTGTTGTAACCAGAATTTGACCAAATTCTTTTTTATCAACTTCTTCATCTCTCAAAATTTCAGATAGCCATCCTCGGTTATCGGTATGTACCTTTATATCCTTAATTTTGATGTTTATTTATACCACCCCCTTAAAAGAATTAAAGCACTATATTTAAAGATTATGGATTTAAATTCAAATATATTGAATAGCTTATGGATGTTTAGTTAAGAATGAGTAGCATTAGTGAGTTATTTATTCCCCCTTAATATGCTAGTAATAGACTTTAACGTATTCTTGGGGTTTGAGATTAAATATTTTAGGGTCTCCAAAGGACTTTGCCTTATGGAATCTATTATAAAGCGATACCTAAACTTGTTAAGGCGCTTTCTTGCTTCAAAAAAAACCTTCTTAAACTCATCCTTGCTTATAGAATAGTCCAAAAGTAATGGATTTTCGTATGTTTTTGCCTCATTTTCCATTGAAAAAGGATTATCTTCTGTGAGATGGCTTGCCTTGCTCCACATATTATCATTTACTTTGCCCCTTTGTTTTGCTATTTCCCAAATCTTTGTTCCAGGAAAGGGCGTCGTTATAAATGAATAAAGGGTGTTTACCTTGTGCTTTATTGCGAAATCAATAAGTTTTATTGTTTCCTTCATATCATCTATGGTTTCTCCCGGACTGCCAAACATTAAGGTTCCTACAACACGGAAGCCATGTTTCTTTAGTATAACCATTGCTTTTTTATTATCTTCAACTGTAACGCTTCCACCTTTAAGAAAACTTAAGACTTTTTCGCTACCGCTTTCTAAACCCATACTTACCGATTTGGTGTTAATACCTTTAAGCAAGAGACACAGTTTGTCATCGACGAGGTTGGCTCTTGCACTGCAAGATAAAGTAACTTTATCCTTAAACCCATTTTTTTTTATTAGCCTAGCAAGTTCCTTAAGGCGTTGCCTATTTATCGTGAATAAATCATCCCACACATCAATATGCTCAACATTGTACTCTTCTGTAACAGTCCTAACCTCTTCAAATACACGCTCTGCCGAGTGGAACCGTACTGAAGTCCCCCAAAAAGCACTTGTTGCGCAAAAACCACATCTGTAAGGACAGCCCCTTGATGTAACCATGGTTGCTTCCCTCACAGGCTTTGCAAGACTTAGTGTATAATGTTTTTTGAAGTATTCTGGATTAACTAATTTCCTGTTGGGGATAGGAATTCTGTCTAACGGTTCAATTAGAACTCTTCTTTTTGTCTGAACAATCCTGTCCTTATCATAAAAAACTAAACCATCAATCTTTTTTAACTCCTCTTTATCAAGTCTTCCCTTTTTCTTAAACAGTTGCATAAGCTCAAGAATAGTTTCTTCGCCCTCGCCAACAATACCCACATCAAAGTTCTTGTGAAAAGAAGCAGGAAGTATTGATATGTGGACTCCCCCAATCATCACAGGAGCATCAACCTTTTTCTTTACAAAACTGGCAAGGTTTATTGCATCACCATACTCAAAAGTCATTGAGGATATACCAACTATATCTGGCTTTTCTCGCAGAATTGCCTTCTTTATATTGCCAAATGTAGGGTCAATAATTTTTGTTTTATCAAAGCCCATATACTTATCAAGATAGGTTGCTATTGTTGCTAGACCTAATGGTGGCTTTATATCACGTACATCAGCCATATTAACCAATATCAATTTCATTTTCTGAGAAAGCCCCTTATATGATAATAGAATGTAATTAAAATAGTTTTTATGACGAACCAGTTAAATGGATAAAGTTTGCTTGGAGGCATCCCTTCTTTTTCTCTGCATGTTACACACAATCGGTTACCTTCAAAGTCATTAGCTATCTGCTGTTGTCTTAATTTTAGCATATTCTCATTATTCCATATGCTAGCTAACGATTCTTGTTTTAGATCGCCAATTATATATTTTGCATCAAAATCAGAACAACATGGAACAACTAACCCGTCCCATAAAACAACCACATGGAGCCATGGTTGTCTACACACCCTTATCCTTGTGTCCTTAAACTCCTTTGAAAGATTTTCTTCTCCAGCTAGGCCTATTATTCTTTTAACAGAACCATCCCATGTTCTGAAATCTTTTATTTCTACCTGATCTACCCCTTTTTTAAGCCAAAACTTTTTGAACTCCTCAACAGCATCTTCTGTTTTCTTCATTCGTATTATCCCCATTCTTATAATCGGGCTCTTCTTCCCTAGTTTCTTTCGGAGGGCAAGAAATCGTTCAATATTTTCTACGCTTTTTTTATAGTCCGCAGTTTTTCCTCGTAGAAACTTATAAGTTTTCTCATCTATACCATCTAATGATATATGTATAAAATCCAAGCCTGCTTCAATGAATTCCTTTGCTTTCTTTTCTGTAATTGAAATTGGGTTTGTTGACAATCTAGTTTTTATGCCCTTTTCTCTGGCATACTTTATGAACCTTCCTATCTCCGGATGAAGTAGAGGATCTCCAAAGTCATGGAGCCAAAGCCATTCTGTAAACCCACGAGTTTGATCAATTACCTTCTTAAAAAGTTTAAAATCCATGTGCCCTTTTGGTCTTTTCATGTCCCGCCTTGGGCACATCTCGCAGTCAAACAAACAATGGTTTGTTACCTCAACCGCATAAAGCTCAGGATACCCCGCACAACGACCCTTCCTATGGAAATATGAGTAACCCTTCAAAAAATAATCCATAGCCCGTTTAAGCTTCATGTTTACACCTAAAAATATACAGGCTGTTTATAAGCTTAACTGGTTCCATTGGGCTTTTGAGAAAGCTACAATTCAGAAAACTTTAAATACCGAACATAATTTTTTTATCATAATATGTTTAAGGATAAGAAGATACTTGTAACAGGAGGAACTGGGTCATTTGGTAACATAATAGTTAAAAGACTTCTAGAGTATAACCCAAAGGAGATAAGAATCTTCTCTAGAGATGAAAAAAAACAAGATGATATGTCTTATACCTATAAAGGCCAGAAGAATATACGTTTTATCATAGGAGATGTAAGGGATGAGAGGGCCGTTAAAAATGCGATGATAGGTATAGCTATTGTATTTCATGCTGCAGCACTTAAGCAAGTTCCTAATTCTGAATATAACGTTATTGAGGCTGTCAAGACAAATATACTTGGTGCTCAGAATGTTATTGATGCAGCATTAGAAACTAATGTTGAAAAAGTAGTTGCAATAAGCACTGATAAAGCAGTAGAGCCTGTAAATGTAATGGGAATGACCAAAGCGATACAGGAGAGATTAGTTACTGTTGCAAATCACTACAAAGGCGATAAAAAAACAAAATTTTGCTGTGTAAGATACGGAAATGTTTTAGGCTCTAGAGGGTCTGTTATTCCGTTATTCAAGAAGCAGATAGCAGAAGGAAAGCCATTAACAGTAACGTATAAGGATATGACAAGATTTATACTTACATTAAACCAAGCAATTGACTTGGTTTTTTTTGCGACAGAACACACAGAAGGTGGCGAGATTTTTGTCCTTAAGGTTCCATCGCATACTGTTATTGACCTTGCAGAAGTAATGCTGGAAGAGCTAAAAGCAAATAACAAAAAAATAATTATCTCAGGTATAAGGCCTGGCGAAAAGATTCATGAAACGCTGATTTCCCCAACAGAATCATTAAGAACTGTTGAGAAAAAAGATTTCTTTATAATTCTTCCACAGTTAGGATTTGAGGAAATAAAGAAAAGGTACCCTGAGTTTAAAGAAAATCAGTTATTCAGGTACAGTTCTGATAATGCGCATAAGATAGGCAAGAAGGAATTAAAGGAGCTTCTCAAGAAAGAGGCTTGGGTATAATTTATCATCTATTCTTTAATTTCAATCTAAAGATATGCCAATTTACATGAAAATTGTACATGGCTTCAAAAAAAGAGAATTTTATTCCTAAAAATCCATTTATAAAATAGAACTTTACAAAGATAAAATAAAAAAGGCAATATAAAAATAATAAAATCGCCTTAAAAATATAAAAAAATGAAGAATATTTTATTCCTTTTTCTTTAATCTGCCTTTTAGCTTGGATAAATGCCCATTTTAAATCCTTTTTTTTAAATTGTTTATATGTGTATGAGTCATTAACTGGTTTATGCTCAATAACTAGATTAACATTCCTTATGCATCCAGAAACCCGATACCAATCATGAATTATTCCGCTGATAATTGTTCTATTTTTTCTAAATAAAATAAGTCTGTGTAATCTTGATAAAGGTCCAAAACTAACCTTTTTCCCCCTGTAATAAATAGACCAGATAAACCTGTAACCATCCACACCTTTACTCTGAATTAATCCCTTTATATTTTCTTGAGATTCTTTTGATAGATACTCATCAGCGTCAAGAACAAGAACCCATTTTCCTTTAGCTTTTTTCAAGGCAAAAGGCCTGTGGGGCTCTGCTTCACCGATATGCTTCCTAACAAATATTTTTTTGGTGTATTTTTTGCATATATCCAATGTTCTGTCGCTGCAAGGACCATCATGCACTATAATAATTTCATCAGCGATATTTCTTATACTATCAAGGCATCTTTTGATTACCTTTTCTTCATTATAAACAATAAGGCAGGCAGATATTTTCACTAGTCTCATATTTGGATTTAAAATTCATTAAATATATAAATCTTAAGCTTTTAATGAAACTCATGTCTTCGGTCAAAACTATTGCAAAAAACACTAGTTTTTTGTTGCTGGCAGATATTATCGGCAAGATATTATCATTCTTCTTGGTTATTGCCATAGCAAGGTACCTTGGGGATATTGGCCTTGGAAAATATTCCTTTATTTTTGCCTTTATCGGTCTCTTTTCAATTTTTTCTGATTTTGGCACTAAAACTTTTATGGTCAGGGAAATCGCAAGGAACGAAGGAAAAACAAAGATATATTTTGATAATATTTTAACATTAAAACTAATTTTTGCTTTAGCGACATTAATATCCCCGTTAATTATGATCCATTTTATTGATAAAAACCCAGAGGTCATAACTGGGGTTTATGTAATAGCAGTAGCAACGTTTTTTCTTGTCTTTACTGAGTTATTTAACTCGTTATTGCAGGCTTACGAAAGAATGGAATATGTTTCCCTTATTATAGTTTTGGAAAGAGTTATAACTGCAAGTTTAGGCATTATAATTTTAACAATTGGCTTTAAGCTTATAGCCCTTCTATTTGTTTTCTTATTCTCCTATATTATAGTGTTTGCAACGGCATTCTCTATTATTTCAAAAAAAATTACGAGAATAAGATTCCGGTTTGATTTTGATTTATGGAAAGATATATTTAGAAATTCTCTGCCTTTTTGGTTTACTGCATTATTTGTTACAATATATTTTAGGATAGGCAGTGTCATGCTCTCTGTAATGAAAGGCTACCAGGCAGTTGGCTGGTATTCTGCCTCCTACAGAATGCTTGATGCCCTTTATTTTATACCAAATGCAGTTATAATGGCTGTTTTCCCGGCAATGTCAAAGTTTCACATCAAAGACAAGGCATCTTTATCAAAATTATACAAAAAATCATTCTACTACCTTCTATCAGCCGGATTAGCTATAGCAATTGGTACAACACTGCTTGCTGACAGAATTATATTATTTATCTATAAAGAGCAGTTTACAAATTCCATAACTGCATTGCAAATACTAATATGGGCAGAAATGATGATTTTCATAAGTTCTCTTTCGGGATATCTGCTTAATTCAATAGATAAGCAAAAATTATTTACCTATACAACAGCATTTTGCGCGTTAGTCAATATCACATTAAATTATACCCTAATATCCAAATATAGTTATATTGGAGCAGCAACAGCTGCTTTAATAACAGAAATCCTTGTTTTTATCCTATTGTTTTATTTTGTTTCAAAAAATAAATATGGATTTAATATTCTAGAGTTTATTCCAAAATTGGCTATTGCTTGTATAGGCATGTCCTTGTTTATAATATATTTTTGGCATTTGCATTTATTGATTCTCATCCCGTTAGCAGGCCTAGTTTATTACGGGATTTTGTTCTTAATGAAAGGCGTTGGTAGTGAAGAAATTAACATGATTAGGACATTAATAAACAAAACAAGCTAATCATTAGACTACCTTGAATATAACAACTCCTTTTGTCTGGTATACTGGCTGGAATAAATTTGAAGCAGCTATTATCTCCTGCATCTTATTAGTTATAACATCAACACCAAATTCCCCGGCTTCTTGCCCGCCAATAGTCAAATACTCATAACTATCTTTCTTTAACCAATCATGCAACTCTTCTACAGTTTTGTTTATTGCTGTTTTTTTGAATTCGGCAACATCGTCACACCACGTACAAGTGTATTTATCAAGACCAATTATAATCCCATCATTAACAAAAGAGAAAACTTTTGTGTTTACAGGTAAATCTTTTAGCCATATATAGCCCTCTAGCTCTGGTGAATAAATCCTTCCAGATTCGTCCTGTATATATGTCCAAAATGCGCCAGCAGGCCAACCAGAAGTGGTATTTAACTGGTATTTCTGATAGCCAGAGGTAAACCATATCCCTGCCAATATTACTGCTATTAATGCCATTTTTATCATATTATTTTTAAAAAGAGAAACTAGAAAGAAAAATCCTTCGCTAACCAAAATGCATAAGGGGATAGCAAACAGCATCCATGTTCTAAAGGCAGACAATTTTATAGGAAATCTTGCAGCATTAACTGCATAAAGTGTAAACACAAACCATACCAATACGATTATTTTCCAATGATTTTCTTTTTTGATTAATGATTTATATCTAAAAATCAAAATAAAGATGGAGATGATTACCAATGCAGACAAAATAATACCTATACCAATAGGATTGTTTATCATATTTTGCGCCTTCGCAAAAATAAAATCACCAAGAGTATAAGGTCTGTCTCCTGTGCCGCTTATGCCAAAGACACTTTCTGTACCAATATCCAAGCCCTGAAGCACTCCCTTAACCCCGTAAATAATGATCATTGGTAGCCACCATACTAAAAATGACAAAAAAAGACCGAAAAAACCAGCAGAAAATACGCCAATTGAAAATTTTTTATCAAGTATCGACTTTGTTATAAAATAAAGAATAAAAAATAAACCAAAATAAGTTGAATGTGTAGGAGATATTGTTAATGTTGATGCTATAACCAAAATAGACGGAAAAATCCATCCACCGCTCTCCTTTATTCTTTCTATGCAATAAAAAGCCACAAAATACAATGGCACAGTTAGTGCTATAGCCCATATAAAATGACTAAGAAAGCTGGGTATCATAGCCAGAGCGAAAGTTGAAAACAATGCCTTTTTTTTGCTGCCACTAAGTTTCCTGACAAAAAAATAGAAGAAGATTATGCTTAATGATATTATCAAAGCATTGAAGAATTTCATTGTCCATATTATGGAAGGAGAGGTCTGATGAAGGATGCCCAATAAGATATCATAACCTGGAGGATATGGATTAACAAATTGTATTCTTTTTATCTCATTTATTGGGCCAAATACCGTCTTTTGAATAGATATATATTTTATACCAACTGCATGACTCCATGGATCATCATCTTCCAAATAAGGATAAGCAAACGCTCCTTTATGGTACATATAGAATGTAGCCAAAAATAATAACAAAACAAGTATGATATATATATCAGATTTGGTAATCTTTAACTTTAAATTTTTAAATTTATTGAAATTTTTTAAAAAATAAAATGAAGGTAAGATCAAACTCAAGATTAAGAATACTCTCCAGTCTAAAGGGACGTGGATTAGACTAAGAAAAATGCCTAAGATTGGTAATGTACCTAATCCTAATCCAATTCTAATCAGATTTCTTTCAAGAAAATGATCGTTACTCTTTATGAAATAGGTTAATGAAAATCCAATTCCAAAACTATAAATAAAAAATAATATTAAAGTTAAAAGATCCATTTTTGTATTCTTAAAAAATATGAACCTATTTAAATAGTTTATCATTTATTTTAGGGTAAAAGTTTAAAAAGAACGAGAATAGTAAATAACAGAAATCTAAGCTTTAATAATCTTTTATTTTATCCGCAACCACAAATATCTCTCTCTTGGGTAAAGGAAATTTTTCTAGATTAACACTCATTTTTATTACCCACAAAGGAACAATCTTTGCAGGAATTGGGAGTATTGGCATAATTCCAATATTTTTTGAATAGACAATCTTACAATTAAGTTTCCTTAGTAAATTGCATAAACTTTTTTTTGTAAAAAAGATCTTCCAATCATACGGAAATCTGGTTTTATAGTCATATAAACCACATTTGGATAATCCTTTTAAGATTATTGATATAATCCCGTCAAAGCTAAGAGCATTGGGTACTATTACAATTATCCTTTTTTTAGTGACTCTTATCATTTCTTTTAATGATTCTTCTGGTTTTTGAAAATGCTCAATTACTCCCTGATTAAATACGAGATCAACAGAATTATCTTCAAACTTAAGCGAGCTTATATCTCCTAATATAAATTTTGCCTTAGCACCTCTCTCTTTAAAAAGCTTTTTAGCCTTTTTAATAACATTACTAGAATAATCTATACCTATAAGTTTTAGATCCTTCCACTTTGACATATGCAACAAATTTCTCCCTAAACCGCATCCTGCTTCGATTATTGTTCCTTTTTTTGGACACCACTTGTCTAGTAGCTCGTTTTCTATTATTTGGGCACAAGTTCTAGCAATTCCACCAAATTCTTCTCGTTTCCATTTACTATTCCAGTTTTCTTTGGTCATTTTATCTTCTTGTATCATTTAAATTATAGGTTAAAAATGTATCATTGAATATGCACTTATCACCAAAAACCAATTTTTATATTCTAAAAGAAAACAGAAACATATTTAAATAGTTTATCATTTATTTTTAATCTATGAAATTGATTATAACTATACCAGCGTACAATGAAGAAAAAACGATAGGTAATATGGTAACTAATATAAAAATGGCAATGAATAAAACCAAGTACAACTATAAAATATTGGTGGTTAATGATGGAAGCACAGATAAAACAGAGGCAGCCGCCAAACAATCTGGAGCTGTTGTTTATTCCCACCCAAGAAATTACGGCCTGGCAGAAACCTTCAAGACAGAAATTGAAAAAGCCCTCTCGTTTAATCCAAAAATTATTGTTCATATAGACGCCGATGCGCAATATAAACCAGAGGAAATTCCTAAGTTGATAGCTGAGGTTGAGAATGGGCATGATTTAGTGCTTGGAAGCAGGTTTAAGGGAAAAATTGAGCAAATGCCAATAATAAGAAAGCTGGGCAATAAGGCCTTCTCAAGAGTCATTTCACAAATAACGGGCATGAGGATAAGTGATGCGCAAACAGGATTCAGGGCATTTACGAAAGAAGTTGCGGAAAACGTACCAATCACCTCAAATCACACTTATACGCAGGAGCAGATTATAAGAGCGATAAATCAAAAATTTAGAGTTAAAGAAATCCCGATTTATTTTGCAAAAAGGGCTTATGGAAAAAGCAGATTAATAAAAAATCCTTTTAGATATGCTGTAAAAGCTTGGATAGATATCCTTAGGATTTACAGGGATTTTGAGCCATTAAAATTTTTTGGTTTGTTCGGCGGATTATTTTTTATTATGGGGTTTTTGATAGGGTTATTCATACTTTATTCGTTCATAACAAAAGGGCATGTTGGCTCATTACCAAGAGTTTTGCTAAGCATCCTTTTTATAAGCGTAGGAGTCCAGATTATATTATTTGGCTTTCTTGCTGATATGAGCAAAAAATGAAAAAAGAATTAAGCTTCTTTTTTAAATTATCATTCAGCATAATAATAATATTTATTCTTTTTTATAAGATAGGATTTGGAAGTATCTTGCAAACTTTTGAAAAGATTAATTTTGTGTATATCTTTTTAAGTATAATTGTGACTATCTTTCCTTTTCTATTAGGAGCATTAAATATAAAAATATTAACAGATAGCGTAGTCAAAATCCAATTCTTGAAAATCTTAAGATATTCTCTTCTAAGCTGGACGATTGGACTTTTTGTTTCTGGCAAGATAGGCGAATTTTCAATAATATACTTCCTAAAGAAGGAAGGCATATCCATTGGTCAGGGATCTGCCATCTCTATTATTGATAAATTAATATCCGCCCTGACTTTATCATTACTGACTATACTTTGTTTTTTTGTTTTTTTAACAACAATTGAAACAATAAAACTGGTAATCGCATTGGGTGCGCTGTTTATGATATTTGTATTTTTTGTTATAACAAATATCGGAAGAAAGTTTATAAAAAAATATATTCTAAGAAAATACGCAAGAAAATTTGCAGGTTTTTCAAAAACATTCTTTTACTTTATAAAACATAAAAAACGGATATTGGTTCTAAATTTTATTCTAACTTTATCAAAATGGATACTAAATGCTGTAGGCATAGCTATCCTATTCTTAGCTTTTGATACAACAACAAAATTCTATTATATCCTATTAATAACAGCAGCTACGATAATCGTTGGATTAGCTCCGTTTACTATTTCCGGGCTTGGTTTAAGAGAATCTTTAGCTATTTTTTTATACAGTCTCATAAATATAGAGCCAACTATCGTAGCAGGAGTGTATATAATGTATAACATAATAAACTATTTGTTTGCGGCAATCATTTTTTCTACAACAAATATTAAAAGAGTAGGGAGAACCTTTCCTAATATGGTTTCTTAACAAGAACAACAATCCCTATCCCTTTCTTGCTGAAATTGAATATACTATCAAAATGGAATATCTTAAACAGAATTGGAGAAAATAATCTGTATAATTTGAGTAGCGCTCCTTTAGGTATATAACCAAAGGTATGAAATTCGCACTCGTTTTTTTTCACATTTTTCTTTTTTAGTAATGTCTTGTAATAAAAAAACTTGAAAAGTCTCAGCAAAGGAAATCCATAAATAAGCACATCCTTAATCAAGAAGTTATTTCTTTTTAATAATGCTGATATCTGGTTTGTGGAATACCTGTGGTAATGGCCACTTGCTTCATCAATCATCCCCCACAATTTTGGGTTGTAAGGGGTGGTGATTATACCCCATCCGCCTTTTTTTAGATTGGTATAAACAATACTGACTATAGCATCATCATCTTTAAAATGTTCTATCACTTCCGAACAGATTATGATATCATATTTTTTCTTAAGTCTTAATTTTGTAAGATCTGATTGTATAAATTCTATACTATTGCCTACCCCGTTCTTCTTTGCCAGATTTTTAGCAAAAAGTATTGCTTCATAGGATATATCAACTGCCGTTACATAGCAACCAATTTTAGCTAATTCAACATCTAGATATGCCTTACCACAACCAAGGTCAAGAATCTCTATTAACTTGTTTTTAGGTATTTTATTAAAGATTTTTAGGATCTCCTTATTCCTTACCCAATTTAATGGACCCAAAGGATGGTTTACTTTATAACAATACATCCTGTCATATTCGGTTTTTTCCATTTTATATTTTACAACACCTTATACATCCTGGAAATAGTTTATACTTCTTTAATGTATTTCTGAGATACCATGCTCTTTTATTATTCCACAATTCTGAAAAACTGTAGTCTCTTAAATTACCATAGGGATAATCTATACAAGGGAATACATCTCCGTATGAATTAATTCTTGCCGTACTCCATGGAAAAATGCATTTCTCCGAATGCCTGTATCCATCAATATTTAGGAAGTATTCCCTTATCTCGTGGTTTTTTGTTATGTTTGGCGTGAGAAATAATCTGACTCCCTTTTTTCTGGCAAGCTTTTTTGCAGTGTTTAATTGCGCTATAATCTTATTGGCCTCTTCTTCTGTGATGGTTTCTTTATCAACCTTTGTAGGATAATAAGCGCCAAACTTTGCCATGCTGAATTTTTTATGCGCATTAAAATGCTTCTCATCAATAAACTCTACAAACTGGAAGCTTAAGTCAGCTTTTAATTCATGAGCCAAACCAACCAGATAGGTAATCGTATCAATGTTGTATTTGGATATTGTGCAATTAATCTTTATTGGAAGTTTCTTGCCTCTTTTGTCCTGTCTTATCAGCCTTATATTATTAATGACTTTGTCAAAGACCTTCATCCCCCTTACCTTATCATGAACCTCTTTAGGGCCGTCTATAGACACCCTTAGGTCACTTAGTCCTGAGTTTATCATGCCCCTTATCATTCTTTCATTAGGTATTGAGAAGTTTGTTGTCACACTGAACATAAAGCCATTCTTCCTGAGGTATCTTAAAATTTCAATAAGATCTTTTCTCATAAAAGGCTCGCCTCCGGTAATGCCTATAAAGGGCTTGAATGGCAGAAGCCTGTATGCCTTCTTGATGTCGTTGATTATTTTTTTCACTTCCTCAAAACTGAGCTCTTTTCCTTTGGGCTGTTTTATCTTATTCTTACCAAAAAGAACGCACATGGCGCATTTAAGATTGCATTTATTTGATATTTCCCATATAATAAGGGGCGGAAGCGGCGCAAGACCAAAAGGGGTTCTGTATACAATTTCTGAATACGCCCAATATCCATATTCCATCAGGTTTCTGTTGTTTAGCATATTATCAGATTTTATTAGAATAATCTAAAATCCTTTCACCAACTTTTCTTATAGGCCTTATTTTTGAGAGGCACCATGCAAGAAAGCCTAGTTGTTTGCCAAGAAGCTTCTGTAAAGCCCATTTGTTAGCCTCTTCATTGCATATATAGAAAGCCTTTTTTCTTTCTTCCTTGCTGAATTCTGGCGTTTCGTAAACTGGCTTCATAAATTTAAGATTTGACGTATCGCCTGTTGTCTCTGACAATTGGTTATGCAGGCTGTCTATATCCTCGTAAAGCACATGCGCATTTTTCT
>Ga0209541_10001811_pt1 | contig 41787 bp, 34 predicted proteins | sample RifCSPlowO2_01_FD_184027 | JGI IMG/M metagenome (GOLD analysis project Ga0209541, IMG submission 184027) | Groundwater microbial communities from Rifle, Colorado - Rifle CSP2_plank lowO2_0.1 (SPAdes) (version 2) | ecosystem: Environmental > Aquatic > Deep subsurface > Groundwater | place...
TTCCCAGCAGGTACAACAGATACATGCTCATAACCGATGACAGTATTGACACTACCCGATGACTGGTTTCTAATGAGCTGACGAACGGCCTCAACAACAGATGGGAATAGTACGAAAGAATGTTGTATACGGGAAATTCCACCATCCGGTATCCCATGGGATTGTCTTGTCCGGATTGCACGTTGGAAAGATCGTCGTAGCGCGGATGAAGCGGATCCAGTCCGAACCTGAAAAAATTACGCGTTACCGCCGCCGTATCCGCCTGCCGCCATGAATGCCAGTCGGCAAGTGGCGCTGATATATGGTTCAGGCGGACAACGAATCCGACGATAAGTATTAAAATGAGTAAATGCGGTGCTTTCATGTCATGGCTGAACACGATTAATTTCATATACGGTTCCCCGGTCATATAAAAATATCAAAACATTTTCCTCGGTATTCTGCTGTTGCATCGCATACTCCCGAGGCATATCGGTTATGACGCGCATCGAATCATCCCGGTAATGAATCCGCAGCGCGTCGCTCAATCCTACCGGATATACCCAGGCGCGCCCGGTACGTATGGGTACGTTCAGGTAATATATCGTTGTCCCCGGCGACAAAGAACGATATGAAACCGTAACGGTACGAAGAATAGTTTCCGCCGTATCCCCTGCTTGCTTCCACGTCGCCATGGCGGAGCGCAAACCAGAAATATATACGGTCAGAATAATGACCGTTAAAAAGACGGCTGCTCCTCGCAGCCAATAGTTCGGCCGGTCACTGATGCGCACCAGCATATAACTCAATGCCATGCTATACCCCACCGAAGGAATATAGAGGTACCGTTCAGCAATATTTCCCAATCCCATAACGGGCAATAATGCGATGATAAACCACGCGGTTGAAAAAATGATCAGCGGATGACGGCGAATTTGCCGATGGTGCATTCTGATAATAATCCCCAGAAGCACGAGACCGGCAATGGAGAAAAAAACTGCCAGTGCAACCTGTTCTCTCATCAATACCCGGAAATAATCATACCAGGGGATTACGGCAAAACCGGCGACTAATTCTCCGGCATACCCGATGCTATTTCCCGCCGCATTAAAAGGAAACAGAAGAACGTCGTAACTATAATCTCCGCTCAAAAGATGTGATTCTGCCACAACATTCCTGACGTACACGTATGCCCCGAGAAGAACGGCAAATGGCGTTACGGAAAGCAATTTTTTGCGCCACGGCATTTCGCGCGCGTAAAGAAGAATATATGCGCCCACTACCAGCGGCAACGTAACAGACAACTCGTAGGAACTTAAAGCAAGCGTGAAGAAGATAATACTGCCTATATATAATGACATCTGAAACAATCCTGCATGTTTCCTGTTTTTTTGGTGCAGTGCTCCGTGCCATCTGATAAACGTATAAACGCTCGCCAGATAAAACAGCGCGGCGAATAATCCTGAATAGCCCGACATCCAGAACAGGGTTTCCGCGTGGATCGGGTGAAGCAGAAATAATAATCCTGCCAGAAGCCCGACTCGCCGTTTCCCGGACAGATGGTGGGCAATCCCGTACACCAGACAGGATACGAGACCGTGAATAAAGATGCTCAACGTATGATACGGCGCCGGCTGAAGGCCGAATAACGGATATAACCCGTACACCAGAGCTTTCGTAAACGGCCGGTAGAAAAAACCGTCAGAAGACGTAATATTTTTGATAAGATCTGAAGGCATTGCCTCCATCGCCCAACGGAGCCAGGTAAAATCATCGCCGACGAAAAAATGGGTATGCAGCGGATACAGGACTAAAAACGAGACAATCATGATACATATAACCGCAATGGTCCGTGACCGCAGCACCATATGCGCATCGGTGAGAAGTGATTCTTTCTGGTTTACCTCGTGCAGGTACAAACCGACGCCGACGCCGATCAGACTCCACAGGACAAATGCTACTTTTGACGCTTCAAATACGTCGATCAACACGGCGTTGACCAGTAGTCCGCTTATGCCGGCGGTCAATCCGATGAGTACCGCGCGGACAAGCGGCGTTGTTTTTTTCCGTCTTGCCTGATGTACGATGAGAAAATAAATGCCGAATACTAAAAAATAGCTGAAAAATCCCAAAAGCCCCGTTTCCGCCAATATACGGAGATAATTATTGTCTGCCGCGACGTCAACTATAGAATAGCCGCTGCCGAGAAAAATATTCCGCTGGAATGCGCGCACTGCCTTCGGCCACTGTCCCTGGGAGCGCGTCGTAAATGAAATGTCGTATATGACCGTAGGCTTAACGATGTAATTCCGCGCCAGCTCGGTAATACCCGCATTCTCTTCTTCATATATCAGCTTCGGATCCAACGGAATGCCGTTTTTATCATTTCCGTACAGCACCGGCATATCGATAAAACCCGAACCCAGCGGAAGTTCTTCGTACGGCGTCGGCGTCGGGACAACTTCGATACCCTGTTGTTCCCGGTTAGTAACTTTCAAAACGTCCTGCACGGATTTGGTGTATTTGAAGTCCTCAACGCGCGTGAGGGGAGTATAGGTACGGACATCGTATACCACTTGCTCGATGCGGAACGTTTTGGCGAAGCGCTCACTTAATCCTCCTGCTGCCATAATACCGATAACACCTGCTATCCCTATCGGCAGCAGAAGCCATTTTTTCTGGTGCATTACCAGCAGGACGATAAACGACACGGCTAGCGAAAAAAATGACACTCTTGACTCGGTCAATAACAGCAAGACAAAACCCACAATGCTCATAACAAACAGTACGCTTTTACGCACGATGCCGGATATGACGAACAGTAAGCTGCCGCCAAGCGAAAGCGCCAGGACGAGAAACGCGCCGAGATCGTAGTGCCCGCCGAATGTCGAGGGAATACGCGCGCCGGTATCGAGATAGAGCGGCGTCCCTTTGGCAAATTCTTCATTCATAGTCAGAAACGCCGGAAACCCGATAAACTTCTGTCCGAAGCCGTACAATAAAACGACGCCTGCCATGGCGAAAAATACGGTCAGATAATCACGCGCGTCCCGCCAGCTCCTGACCGTAGAAACGACGATAAAAAAGAGCAGCATGTATTCGATACGGCGCAGGTAATGCAGAATAATCAAGTGGGGAAACAATTCCGGCAGTGACGGCGCAAAAACGATGAGGGCATGCAGTGCAGATATACCGCCGATAAGCCAATATAACAAAATCGGAAGAGTGAGCGGTGTCCGCAGCACACTCTTTTTCCTCAATACGGTGATCAGGTATCCCACCGCGAGCAGCGCCACTAAAACGTCTTCAAGCCTGATATATACCCACGTATGGCGGATGTCGAATAACGGTAACTTGGGATAGACGGGAATGAAAAATAATAAGAATAATGCGCCTGCCTTCAATCCTTTTCGCTCCAACCACGAAAGGAAACGTGAAAAAAAAGATGGCATGAATATAATTTCTAATACCTACTATCTAATTCCTAAACAAATTCTCAATAGTTAATGGCAAATTTCTCACTATCATTACATTTCTCAAGATTAGTAATTTGAGATTAATGTCGGAAAGTTTGAGTTCGTAATTTGACTTCCGTATATTCAACGCATCAAAAAATCCAACTTCAATATCGAGCTTCTAACTTCCAACTTCTCATTTCAAATTATTACATTCGACATTTTATTAGAAATTATCTGGCGGAGCCAGATCCCGCTCCGCGGGAGAAATTAGAAAATTGTCCGACTCGTTCCGCTCAGGACTGCTTTCTCTGCATGTACGTATACTTCCGCCATACGACGATTTCCGATGAGTACTGCTATTATACGCGAGAGGCGGGCTTTCGTGAGCAGCATGGCACATAAGAGATTCTGTTCCCGGAGGGGCCGGTGTTTTTGATACACGTATAGCAGACCGTGAAATATGTTCACTACCGGCGACAGGCTTATATCTCCTGTTTGTTTTGTTGTCGCGGCGCCGAGATGGATAAAGCGGGCTCCCGGATAATAGACGACTGTCATGCCCTTTTGGCGGGCGCGGAGCATCAGTTCAACTTCTTCCATATACATAAACATTTTTTCGTCAAATCCTTTTAATGCATGAAAATCGGCGCGGCGGATGATAAAACATGCTCCTGAAACCCAGTCGACTCTCCTGCTAACCGGCGGAGAATAGCGCGTTATACTAAGCCGGTCGCCCTGCATAAAAAGCATGGTAAAAATTACGGGCAGTGAATAAAACATACCGCACGATGCCTGGTTGCTCAAATCGCTGTTGAGCAGTTTAGCGCCGGCAATACTGACGTCTTTACGGTCATTGATGAATTCATACAAACGGGAAACGGCGTTTTCTATAACTTCAATATCCGTGTTCAGAAACAGCAGGTATTTTCCTTGCGCTATGCTCGCTCCCTGATTGTTTGCCTTTCCAAACCCGGCGTTTTCTTTGTTTTGGATAAGGCGGATTTTGACTTGTTTATTTTTAATTCTGAATTCTGCCTTTGATCCATTATCCACCACGATAATTTCATACGCACAGCGGGGTTCTGATGATACGATCGTAGAGATACATCGGCGGAGCAGTTCCGGCGTATTGTAGTGGACAATGATGATTGACAGCTCCATATGATACTGATTACTAATATACGAATTCTTGACGTGAGAAATGAGAAGCTGGAAATGCGATACTGAAGTGAGAAGGATGATTGTTTGATTTCTTCAGATTTCAATGTATCTCACTTCAAACATCGTGTTCTCATTTCACCTTTCTCACATCACATTTCTCTACATTCTTTCATCGAGTTATTCGTACATTCGTCCTCCGAATAGGAGAATTCGTACGATTCGTAACTCGCATCACTGGAAGAGTCTCGCGCGGCCTAATTTATACTGCGGGTTTTTCACCATGCGCTCCCGCATGATTTGCGCAGGAACACCGCCGACGACTGAAAAAGGAGGTATGTCTTTCGTGACCACGGCACCGGCCGCAACGACCGCTCCCCTGCCGATCTTGACTCCGGGAAGGATGATTGCGCGCGGGCCGATAAATGCATAGTCTTCTATCACCACCGGAAGTGAAACGGCGGTAAAATTCGGGTCATCGATGTCATGCTGGGAATTGTAAATCATGACCGAGGAGGCAACGGCGACATGGCTCCCGATGGTAAGCGGTCCCCGCCCGTCGAGAAACGCCCGGTCCCCGATGATCGTATCGTCTCCGATATAGATATTCGACGGGTCAAAAAAATTCGCCCACATGTGGATCGTCGAACCCCGGCCAATGCGTATGCCGGCAGACCGGTAGCACATTCTCCGGAACGAATGAATCGGCACGTACCCTGCCCAGCGCAACACCATCAGCCCGAAGTCGAGGAAAATACTGCTGATCCGGTTGATTATTTTTCCTTTGGACTCTTCCGGCGTCAGTTGGCGTCCTTGTTTGTCGGTAAACATACGGTCTACGAATTACTAATTTCTACGAATATACGAATCAAACCGATCAACATAACAACCTATCAACCAAATAACAGAAAATAATAGGTAGACGAACACTGGTCACTTATCTACTTATTATTCGGTTGTTCGGTTCATCGGTTGTTAGGTTATTAGTATATTCGTATTTATTCGTAATTAGTAGAATCTTTGGCAACTTTTTCTAACACGGACAACGTTTCCCGCGCCGCTTTTTCCCAGGTAAATTTTCCCGCTTGTTTTTTTCCTTTTTCAATCAATTGTTCCCGTTGGCTTGCAGGCATAGTTAAAACCTCACGAATTCCGCGGGTAATATCTTCAACTGATCCAGGGTCAACTAATACACCCGCGTCACCCACCAGTTCAGGCAAGCTCGAAACGTTTGACGCGACAACCGGAGTTCCCGCATGCATCGCCTCTAGCACCGGAAACCCGAATCCTTCATATAAGCTTACCAGACAAAAACATTTTGCGCCAGCATAAAATGATGGCAGATCCTCATCCGGAACAAATCCGGTGAAAATAATATTACTCTCAAGCCCTTCTTTCTTCACCTTCCGAAATATTTCATCGTAAAGCCAGCCTTTTTTGCCCACGATGACGAGTTGTAAATTTGTCGCTGACTTCTGACTGTGTATTATTTGCTTAAACGCGTCAATTAACCGCACCAGGTTCTTACGTGGCTGCAACGTTCCGACGTAGAGTATGTAGTCACCGCGAATGCCGTACTTCGTATGAATACGATTCATGTTTCCTGTAGAGACAGGTTTGAAACCTGTCTCTACACCTGGATAAATAACCGTAACCGCATCAGGGGTAACCTGATACGTTTTCAGTATATCACGCTTCGTAGCTTTGCTGATAGCGATAACCGCGCGCGCCTTCCGGATCGAATAGGAAGTCCAGTTTTGTAATTTATACCAGTCGCTCCGTCGGAATAAATCGGGAAAATGGATGAATGACAAATCCATAATGCCGACTACCGTGGGAACGGGGCAAAAACGGGGCGCATAATGAACCGGAGCAAAGAATACGTCCGGCCGGGGGCGGTCTTTCAAGAGGTAATACGGCAGGGCAACCTGACTCCATAACCGGCTGAATGAACAGACGCGGTAACGCCAGTGCTTTGTTTCCGGCGGAAGGTCACGTTGCGGCGGACGCGGGGTATAAATACGATAGGAATTCTTATGGTCTATGCCCGCAAGATGTTTCAAAAGCTCAACTTCCCAACGCCCCACGCCGACGCGCGAATCAGCGCTTGCCTCAAAACCGTCAATTGCTATAAGCATAATATTAGTCATCCTGAACTTGTTTCAGGATCTATAGAGGTCGGGGTATAAATCTTTAAGTTCGGAATTTTTAGACTTAATGAGATTTAACTTCCATTCTCTATGCCACCGCTTCAGTTGTTTTTCGCGTTCGATTGCAGTAGTAATATCATCACTAAACTCATCATAAAGCAATCTATCGATGTTATACTTCTTTGTAAATCCTTCTGCCTGCTTATTCTTATGTTGAAAAACTCTTTTTATAAGATTATGAGTTACTCCTATATATAAAGAAAATTTATTATTACCCAGAATGTAAACGTATGCCATAGTTACTATATGCTGAAACAAGTTCAGCATGACAGATTTTATATCCCCGGATACACGACCCGTAACCGTTCCGGTTCGATATCCAATAATGCAACTGCATCCCGCTTGGTCGCCTCGCTGTCGCAAAGGATTGCAGCAGATTCCTTTTTGACCCACTGCAGCTTCCTTTTATGCACGTTAATGATTTTGCGGTCAAATGTTCCTGGAACTTTTAATATGGACAAATCGTGTATAGTCGTCACTTTTTTTGCATGAATAGCAGGCGGCTCAAGCCAATCACTAGTAAAAAATACGTCTACGTTGCCGATAAACCACTCTATGGGAAAAATGTGCAGCCGATTCCAGAGGAATTCCAATATGAACGGCGGGATACGGAATGATTGAAGTTTGAAGTTTGAAGTTTGAAGTTTGAATCGACGCTCGAAATTCGAAGTTCGAAATTCTATTTTGTGGTGCGCAAAAAATAACACATATTCGTTCCGCGTATCGTATCGAAGGAGACTTTCAACTAACCGCAGCGTATATTCCGCTACTCCCGTTCCTTCATAAACAGTCTGGCTGATATCAATGCCTATTTTCATAGTAAGGCACTACGATGATACGTATCATCGTAGTGCATGCGAAGGTTGATGAGATTGGTGAAAATCCCATGCGGTTTTTACGATGGTGTCGAGGTCTGAATATTCCGGCTTCCAGCCGAGTTCGTTCTTTATCTTTGATGCGTCGGCGACCAATTCGCTCGCGTCTCCCGGACGGCGTTTTGCCGTATGTACGTTAATTTTTTTTCCGCTGACGCGCTCGATTTCTGATAACACTTCCTTATTCGAATGTCCGGTGCCCGTTCCGACGTTATAAATAGCGCTCTTCTTATTGTTGGCTAACGAATCAAGCGCGAGGAGGTGTGCGCGACAGAGATCTTCTACATGGATATAATCGCGCACGCACGTGCCGTCCGGCGTCGGATAGTCGTCACCGAAAAGGGTCAACGGAGTATTGTCCCGGGCTGATTTGATAGCCAGCGGGATGAGATGAGTTTCATCAGGGTGTTGTTCGCCGAGTTTCCCGTCGAGCGACGCGCCCGCGGCATTAAAGTAGCGCAGGGAAAGGTATTTCATATCAAAAATGCGGTCATACCAGGCCAATATCTGTTCCACCATTAATTTGCTTTCACCATACGGATTCGTCGGCCGGTAAGGATGGTCTTCAGGAATAGGCAGTTTTTCAGGATCACCATACACACCAGCGGTGGAGGAAAAAATAATAAATCCGACATGCTCTTCCCGCATCGCTTCAAGCAAATTGCGAGAATTACCCGTATTGATCTGAAAGTATTTGCCGGGATTCTCCATAGATTCTGCCATAGAAATAACTCCGGCAAAGTGCATAACCGCGTCAGTATGGTGGTTTCTCAATTCAGCCGCAAGTTTGTTTTGATCTGACAAATCTCCCTTTACCAATACTGCGCGAGGGTCAACGCTGTCGGCATGTCCGGTTGAAAGATTGTCGTACACATTAACCGTATGCCCGACATTTAGCAACTGCCGTGTCATCACCGATCCGATATAGCCCGCCCCGCCGCTAACTAAGATATTCATATGTATTTATGATTTACGGAGAAATAATTGGTTCTGAATTATAGTCGTAAGAAAGAGGATTGCGGCATATATTGTTAATCGCTCGGCCGTAAATAATGCCGTCTTCAGATAAAACAGCGGCATAGACAGAAGAATGAAAATCATGCCCGCAACCACCGTAAGCCGCGGCTTTCGCAGAATAATTAATAAAGCGAGAACGAGAAAAAAAGCGATGTCCTGAATTTTCATATACTGCTAATTACGAATTTGTACGAATATACTAATCCTACATTGTAAAATGGCGTCGTAACGAGTAAGTAATGACGCTAATGGGTATATTCATTAGAGACTGTTTGAAAAGTATTTATAATGAAAAATAAATTGTCATGCTGAACTTGTTTCAGCATCCCGAGCAAAGCGTATTAACAGTATGCTGAACTCAAGACCCTGAAACGAGTTCAGGGTGACGGACTTTTCAAATAGGTTCTAAGAATTAGTAATTCGTATCACTTAGTATAGCATCAGCCGCACGTTTCCCCAATTCAACCGAATAGTTAGTCCCCCGGTCCCATGGATAAACCTGCTGGATGTTTGCGAGATAGACGCCTTTCAGCGGCGTATGCAGGGGCGGTATCAGGCGCGAATAATTCGTTTCAATAATCGGCTGGGCAAAGGGGGCTTTAAATAATTCAACGCCGATAATATTCTTTTTATAACGGCGGTTGATTTTCCTTAAATGTCCGTCGTAAAGGCCAAGTATCTCTTTTGCATTCATCGAATACCGCTTGTCTTCCGGTGAAAGATAATTTCCTACATAGACGAGATGTTCGTTGTTATAATGATGTTTACTCATGAAGTTAGTGTGCTCGACAACCGCAAGCACCGGCGAGCCGTGGTCGCATATCGATAACCAGTACGTGCCGTCTGCCATAAATTGCTCCTTCAACCGGAGAATGAGATTCATCGCGCCAAGTCCTTTTATCCGCTTCAGATCCTTTACGTAGTTCCCGGGCAAATCGGGCGCCAGGCGGGTAAAGAGAGGGCTCGGGACCGTGACAATCACGGCATCATATTCCTTCGCACTACGGGAATGGGCTGTTTTAACGGAAGGCTTTTTTCTGCTTTTTATTTCTTCAACCGTTACGCCGAACCGCACTTCTCCGCCTCTCCGTTTAATTTCAGCCGTAATTGCTTCGGCAAACCGAAGGTATCCCCCTTCCGGATAGGCCAATTTCGGCGTCCGCTTCTTTATTCTTGCCCAGAACCAGGCAAGAGAAATATCCTGATAATAGCTGCCGAACTTATTTTTCAGCTGTGGTTCCCACAGGAGTTGGTATGCCGCGTTACCCATGAATTTCCGCAGTGCGGTGTGCGTATGGAATCGCTCGAGAGGCTTCCAAAAAGGGTTATACCGCAAGATTCCCAAAACTCCCGCCATGCGAACACGATCTACAACGGGAAGTTCAGGAAACGTCAGAACGTGGTAAGGCGAATCGAGCTGATAGGATGAGTTAGCGATCAGTACTGATGTTTTTGGGCGGCGCAGTAATACAGGATAATTAATTTCCTTTGCTAAATTCAATACCGAAAGATCGTTTGCAAACCAGTGGTGGTAATGTTCTTCCAGCGTCCAGTCCCATTCGGGACGGCTGAACCCGACGGCTAGTCCTCCCGGCTTCGAGTCTTTCTCATAAATCGTGACATGGTGGCCTGACTTGCTTAAATAATATCCTGCTGCCAGTCCGGTAAATCCTGCACCGATAATTGCGATGTTCATGAATAAAACTCTAAATTCTAAATTCGTAGTTCCAAACAAATTCTAAATCTCAATTCTCAAATTCCAATATTTAGAATTTCGTTATTTGAATTTGAATATTATTTGGAGCTTAGTCCGCCATCTGGCGGATTGAATTTAGAGTTTCGCGGAAGTAAGAAATAGTAAACTTAAGGCCATCCTCTAATGTTATCTTTGGTTCCCATCCCAGTAATTTCTTCGCCTTCGTAATATCCGGCTGCCTCCTCGCCGGATCATCGACCGGGCGTTCGCTGTGGATAATGTCGGATTGGCTTTGCCCCATCTTTTTTATCAGTTGTGCGATGTCCATAACCGTTCGCTCGTCCGGGTTGCCTAAATTAATAACCTGTCCGCGCGTCTCCGCCGATTCCATTGCGCTTATAATTCCCGCCACCATGTCGGAGACATAGCAAAAAGACCGCGTCTGCGTTCCGTCACCGTGAACAGTGATCGGCTTATCCGATATTGCCTGCATAACAAAGGTCGAGATAACCCGTCCGTCATCCTGTTCCATATTCGGCCCGAACGTATTAAATATGCGAACAATCCGCGCATCAACGTCGTGCAAGTTCAGGAATGTATACGTCAGCGCTTCTCCGAATCGTTTTGCCTCGTCGTAACATGAACGCGGCCCGAATGAATTAACATTTCCCCAATATGATTCTCTTTGCGGGTGTTCCTTCGGATCTCCGTATACTTCTGATGTCGACGTGAAGAGAAATTTCGCGCCGTATTCTTTTGCCAGTTCGAGCATCCGTTCGGTACCGGCTGCGTTAACGCGCAGCGTCTCAAGGGGATATTTTTGGTACTGGACGGGGCTTGCGGGAGATGCTAAATGGTACAAGTAGTTAATTTCGTAACTGCGTAATTTCGTAATTTCGCCTGTTATATCGAGCTCCACAAATTCAAACTTCTTGTTGTCCATCAATCCTTCAATATTCCTCTTGCTTCCGGTAAGCAAATTATCAACACAAATTACCGTATGGCCCTTTTCAACCAGGGATTGACACAAATGACTACCGATGAAGCCGGCACCGCCTGACACTAATACGTTTGCCATTGGTTATATCTCTATCTTGGGTCTATGGGTAAACGAAAATAACAGTATGGGCATGAGTATAACACAAAAAAAGGTCAAAAATGAGATCACGAAGCCGATATTTGCCTCCCGCTGCGGCACATAGACGAGAGAGGCAGTGACATTCCCCTGCTGCATAACAAAAAAACTGTTGAGCAGATCATCCGTATAAAATGAATTGCTTTCTATGCCCGCATACCGTATATGCCAGCCGGGGTCAAACCGTTCAGAAAATACCAGCTGTGCAGGGATCTTATTTACAAACAGCTCAACGACATAGGACGCAGGATTTTTCATCCGCCATGTCGTTACTTCTCCTCTCCCTCCCTCGAGCCAGAATTTATCAGAAGGCTGGTCAATGCGGTAAACCCGGGGTGAGGAATATCCCTTGACCGGATGAAGCCACAGGGTCTGGTTGAGCGTTGAGAGGTACTCACGGTCATTGCTCACCAGGACGATATGCCCCACGGACCATCGGGCAAGCTGGGTCTTGCTGCCTTCCTGCCGAAACCACGCGGCCATATCAGCCGTGCGCTCGACCGGAATCACCGCGGCGGAATCAAGAGACGGATGCATATTTGAATAGCCGCCGTATGTTGGCCTTTCCGGAATCCATAACGTCCGCGAGAATGATTCGTCCTGCTCGAGATAATGGGACAACTGCACATACGACGGCGGTGTCGTTGAAGCTTCAATGGCACGTGCCGCGTTTCCGGCCAATGCCGGATAATGGACACCGAGCCAAAACAGTGAGAATACTATGGTAGTTACGTTATATATAAATGACCGCTTCATTACCGAATCTGAAAATAACCTGATCATCTGATGGAAACTCCACGGAATAATAACCGCGTACGACACGAGAATGGCAGAATAAAACACGCCGGGATCGCGGAACAGGATAAATCCGGGAACATATGAATAAAAAAACTGATAGAGAGAGCCGAACGGACGGTTTATCCCTTTTGCTAAAAACACCCCGGCCAACAATATACCGAGGAAAAATACTACCGTAGTAAAACGGAAAATAATTGCGGTAATCGGATATTTTGTTATTATCGGTTCATTTGCGTGTTCTGCTGTTTGGACAGATACCGCAGTGTCGTGCTGCAAGGCATTCGGCGTTTTCTTTCGAGTAGCATAATATGCTAACGCTCCTCCGGCCATTCCCAACGCTCCGAAAAGATATACTATTTTCAGCGTGCCCGGAGCGCCGCTTATCGCTTGCCATGGCGGATACCACATGACCAATCCGTCGGTAATCGATGCGGTGCTGTTTTCTGCGATCCGTTCCAGCTCGTCTGCCTTATTTAGCGCGACTTCCCCGAGCGCGCCTCCGCTGGTGAGGATAAAAGGGACGAGCCAAAATGCATTGAGGAGTAATGCAATCGCGCTCCCGACGATTGCATGCAGCGTAAGCTGGCGCAACGGAATTTCTTCGATAATCACCGCGTACAGCAAATAGCATAAACACAGGATAACGGTAAGATATGCAATCCGCGGGTCAAATACGAGCTGCAAACCGGATAATAATGCGAACCGCAACGAACGGTAGAGAAGAATAACGAGCGGAGATTCACGGCTCTTTGCATGATGCGCATGGACAATACCGATAAACTGGGCAAGTACCCAGGGCACCGCAGCGTAACTGATCGCCTGGCCGAATTCGCCCGAAAATACGCGTGAAAGTATCCATGGATTTGCGCTATATACGAGCATCCCGATCCATGAGCGCGTCAGCTTCCACGAGGAAATGAGAATGAATACTATAAACGGGACAATCCAAAACAGTTTTTGGATAATATTCCAGGGAATACCCAGGAATTTGGTAAATACGAGAAGAGGAACCTGCAGATAAAACTTCAGCGGCAGCTGAAATGCCTGATTCCCTCCCATACCGTCAGGCCAATGCAAATCCCACACAGTCGGCATCGTCAGGTGCTGAAGATGTTCCGGGGAGTAAAACGTGAATATTCCGCCAACCAGCTCGCCTCTCATCAGAAGGGACAAGTAGATAATGAGCACAACGGAAACCGCGATGCTTCCAGCTAGCTTAGCATACATAAAATCCTACTCATTGTAGCATGATAACTGTTGATTAATAAACGGAAGGCTTATGTCATTTTTTAGCCAGAAGAACAAGATCGGAAGACAGAGAAGGAAACCTTGCCATCAAAGCATCAAAAAGAGAGTAGACTACGGTAAGAATTTTTGAACGCGCGGAAAAATTGACGCTGTTGCCGCTAACACTTTCTATGGAATACCGGTGAAAGGTAATGATGTCTTTCAATGCCAACAGATTAAAAACGTGTATGTGTCCGACTAAATGCTTCCCTTTTATAAAACGGGAAAAATATCCGTAGCCTACCGGAGTTTCTGTACTTGCCTCCAGAAATATCGGATATATTCCGAGAACAAATAATATTCTGTTAGTCCAGGAAGATAGATTTGGCGTCGTTAATAGCAATAATCCACCTGGTTTAAGCACGCGATACGTCTCTTTTAAGAATGTATCCGGATCGGCAACGTGCTCGATAACTTCGGTAGAAATCACCAGATCAAAGTAACCACTCTTTAAAGGTATGCTTTCAGATATATCGGCTACCTTCGCTTTAATGCCATTTTTTTTCGCCAGTTCCACGCCTTTTTTTGAAATATCAACGCCGTACAGATGCGTTCCGAGTTTCTCTCCCATAATCTGCGCCACCCTTCCGTCTCCGCATCCGGCGTCGAGTACTGTCTGAAAGGTCCTTTTCGGTAAGATTTTTAAAAATGCGCGGACTTTTTTCTGATACATATTCTCATTATCTGCAACGCTATATAATACGTATCGATCTTTCTGGTAATAGTTGTCAATAGAGCTCATAGATGAAATAACCTGCTTCGAATAAATTCAATTCCCCGCCGATTACCAATAAAACCATAAACACTAATATCTGTCAATACTAGTGTCAAAAGCGGTTCATACCATATACAGTACAAGTCTCCATATTTGACAGCCTTGATACATCCCCGAATAAGCGCAGGTAAAATGAGATGAGCGTAGATAACCCATATAATAATTTTCATCACATCTTTTTTATTTTTCAAATTAAACCACGTATATTCGCGCGTTTCATAATGAGGGATAAAATTGTGGCGGATGTTTCGTAAACGCTTTGAGAGAAGTGACTTCAAATCCTGGACATGATAGTGATATTCTTCGGCTTCCGGGACAAACGCATAATAATCAAGTCCCTCTTTAACCAAAAACACAAGATTATCTAAATCCAAAAACTTCTCAGCCTTTGCAATTGGTGTTTTTAATAGTTTTCTTCGCCAAAAAAGACACCGTCCTAAAGGCGGGATATTATCCAGAGAATATTTACACAACAAGTATCCCTGACGTTTTTCAACAACTGTTGAATAAACAGAAGGAGAAAAATATTCCAAAACGGGATCTCGCTGATGTGTTTCATAAGTCAAAAACCTATTTAAACTTGTGTCTCCGGGGATTTGGACGACTTTTCCTGATGCGCCAACAATGCGCAGGTCATCAAGGAGTGGATGGACTAATTTTTTAAGGTAATCTTTATATTTAAACTCCAGGTCAGCATCCATATAATAAAATAATTCTCCTTTTGCCCGCTTGAAGGCAATCATTTTACTAATATGATTATTTTTTATTTTACTCATCACGATAGTAACCGGATATTTTTTGGCAATTCCAAGCGTTTTATCTTCTGAATAATTGTCAACCACAAATACTTCCAAAAGTTTTTTAGGATAGTCTTGTTTGAAAATCGAATCAAGACACCGCTTGATATGCCGTTCTTCGTTGTATGTTGGGACAACGATTGAAATTGAAGGTAAACTAGTATTCATGGTCTCTTGAAAAGAATATTGTTTTATTATATGCTATGGTTTCTAAAAAATCAGAAAGGTTTAAAAATTGTGCAAACTAAAATAAATTTTACAACACTGAGAAATTATATCTTTTTAGGAATAAGAGGACTGATCTGCTACACACTCTATATATATAGGTTCTATCCCAAACTCAAATTAGCCAAATTTATTAATAACAAGCAAATCGTAGATATTAAGATTGACAAGATCAATTTTAAAATAATGGTAGATTTGAAGGATGAAGGATTATCATATGACCTTTATATCGGCAGAGTGAGAGAATATCCCAACGTTTTGTATTTTAAAAAATTTCTAAAAGAATATAGTAAACAGATCGATACTATAGTTGAAATTGGGGCTAATATCGGTTACTACGTACTCTATGAGAATGCTATCTTTAAGCAAGCTCTTAAAAAGAAAGTGTCTATCTTCGCTGTAGAACCTGTCGTTGAAAGTCTCTCGCTTCTAAAAGAGAATATTAAGCTGAATAACGTTTCTGATATCAAACTTATCAATGCCGCAATTGGTGATAAAAATAAAAAGGTAAACATTGTTGTACCTCCCCAAAGAAATTATACACAGATTGAGGGGATTTCCGGAAACGACAGATATGCATCGAATTCAGAGAAGAGAACAATAGAGACTTATTCCCTGAAAGGGCTGTTCTCACAATATAAAATTCCTCAGAAAAACCTCCTATTTCGATGGGATATAGAAGGGTACGAATACAACCTAGTTAAAAATAACTATGAAATGTTTGAAAAACTTCAGAACGTACATATTGTAATGGAATTTCATTCATTTTTCCTGCGTGAGAAAAAAACAATTGAATTTCTTAGTCTGCTTAAAAAGCTGGGATTTAAACTTCAGTATGTTGTGTCATGCTATCCGCCCTATTTTCTGAGAATGCCGAATTTTATAAAACGGGCGCTTATCAAAATGTGGCTTATAGAGCACAATGGTACGAATCTAGGTATCCTGCCAGAATTTGAATCTATCGACGATCTTATAAAAGAATTCCAAAACACTGATAGTGCATTATATAACTACACTAATCTTCATTTTTATCTAGTGAAAGCTGATTAGTTAGGTTTTTTTCCTCGACTCAAGCAGTTGTTGGATTACTCCGGTCGCTAAATATACATATATCCAGGAAGCAATGCGTTCGACTGAGTAGTGGTCGCGAAAGAAAATAAAAAGAAAGGAAAAAATAGTCAAAAACAATAAGGTGAGGGCAATCGTTGTTATGCTTGTGAAACCGGAAGTTCTCCAAATAATAAGCCACAACAGTAATAAAAGAAATAATCGTGCGTCTGAACTCCAGTCGGTATAGCTTTGCTGCGGTTTGATTAAAAATACATCTGCGATAAAGCCGATAAAAAATAGTACAAAAAAAATACCAAGCGGAACGCGCGACATCTTCTGCTTTACGAAGGCGACCAATTTATTACGATAATTACTATTTATCATTGATTTTCATTCGAAGTGAAACTGGCAAAAATCCGATCTTTTTATAAGCATTTACTGCACTTTTGTTTTTATTTAAAACATCGATATACATCGGCCCGCCATATTGTTCTATCAGCCAACCAATCGCGTATTTTAAAATTCCTTTTCGTCGAAATTGTTCATCGATTAAAACATTATGTATTTCATGGACACCATGCAATTTCCTTAGCCCAATTGTTCCAGCAGGATTTCCATCGCATTCTATGATAAAAAAGGGGTAATCAAGTTTCTGATACCACTTTTTCTGCTGTTCTATCGCTATAATTCTTCTGTCAAAAAAATATTTCCGGTTTCTATTTCGGAGCAATCTTATCCATTCCAAATCGTTATGGTTGATTGGTCGAAGTACTATTTTACTGTCCATATGCATTATATGACTATTATACACTTTCTTATTTTGGTACAATAATCTAATAAGATATGGTCAAAATTTGGAAAAAACATGTTTTCACCGCCGAGCTGCCCTACGAAAAAGACCAAGTCGTCACCCAGTTTTTGAAAGAACGCTTTGAGAAAGTGGATATCTTTATCATGAGTTTGGGACAAATGTCCAATCTTCCTCCCAGCCGGTTATTTTCATACTCCGCAGGAAAGCTTATCAGTGAAAAAAAGTACATCAAAAATAATTATAACGCCAGTGGATTAAAACTATACTTTATCTATATCCCGAAAGCACTTCTGGCCGTGATGTTTGACCTATTACGTGCATTGAAAAATATTAATTTCAAATGTGACATCTTTTTTGCACAGCACTTTTTGCCCGCTTTTATTGCAATAGTATTAAGACGTATTGGTATTTTACAGACCAAGAAAATAATTTTTTGGATGTTTGATTTTTTCCCCATCCCCTCAGAATTTCCACGTAGTTTGTATTATCGCGGTATGGATGCGATACAAAGATTTGTGCGAAAACACGTCGATGAAATTTGGTATACCACTCCAAGACTAAAAGAATGTGATAAGGAACGCTTCGGAACGCTTCCAAAAAGGGTGGTTGCCCGACTTACTCCTGGCTGTTTCTTTCGCCGAATCGAGACTAAGAAACATATCTCTCCACCTCCCTTAAAATTAGCATTCTTAGGGTCACTTCGTCGCGATACGGCAATTTACGAGTCGATCGATGCAGTGGAAAATTGCATCAAACACAAAATGAAAGTCCAGTTGCATGTCGTGGGTTCCGGTCCGGAAGAAAAGTATATTAGGCGATATGTCGAGCAAAAAAAACTCACAAAAGCAGTGATATTCTACGGTTTTGAGGATCGGGGAGAAGAAATAGCCAAAATTTTCTCAAAATGCCATATGGGCCTTGCGCTGTATCCGGCCAATCCATATAGTCCAAATTGGTATCTTACCTCAGGCAAATGTCGACGCTATATTAGCCAAGGACTGCCTGTGGTAGTATCAACGGTCCCCTACTTTGCAAAGTATATTTATGACTATAAGGCCGGAATTGTGGCAGATACCGATCCTGAAGATGTTCGAAAAATGCTCCAGAAAATTTATCATAAACCTGCTCTGTTAGAAACTATGCGTCGTGGCGTTGATAAGCTGTACAATACGTATAGGGCAGATACGATACTCGAAAAAACATTTCAAGACATGCTAAACTAGCTCTATGCTCTCAAAGAAAAAACTTATACCTGTTTTTCGCCCAAATTATGGGAAAGAAGAAATAAAAGCAGTAACTGAAGTCATCAAATCCGGCTGGATTGGTTTAGGTCCAAAAACAGAAGAGTTTGAACGACGTTTTGCAGCCTATGTTGGCGCTCCCTATGCTGTTGCTCTAAACTCTGCAACAGCAGCTCTTCATTTGGCGTTACTTGCTGCGGGTATCGGACCGGGTGACGAAGTGATTATTCCTTCTTTAACGTTTGTATCAACAGCCCATGCTGTGGTCTATGTCGGAGCAACACCCATATTTGCTGATATTGAAACTGAGACATTATGTATCTCTCTTGAGGATGTTGAACACAAAATAACGAAGAAAACTCGAGCAATAATCCCGGTCCATTACGGTGGCCAACCATGTGATTTGGATGAACTGAAAAGAATTGCTGATGCCTACAACATTATTATTATTGAAGATGCCGCGCATGCTTGTGGAACCGTATATAACAACAAAAAAATTGGGAGCATTAGTCCATTTACGACGTTTAGTTTTCATGCGGTAAAAAATTTAGCAACAGGTGATGGCGGGATGATAACGGTAAAAGATAAAAAAACTGCCGAGTATTTACGGCGTCTGAGGTGGGTTGGCATAAATAAAGATACGTGGGATAGACTTGAAGATATTTTTGAAGACGAAAACAAATCATATCGCGCGTATGGCTGGCATTATGAAATTGATGAGTTAGGCTATAAATGCCATATGAATGATATCAACGCCGCGCTCGGCCTCGTACAGTTGAAAAAACTTGAAAAGTCTAACAAGAAACGTCGCGAACTCGCCAAGCGCTACACAAAGCAGCTTAAAAATTTACCCCAAATAACATGTCCCGTCATAAAACCTGGAATTATATCCGCGCAACATAATTATGTGATTAGAACGAAAAATCGGGATAGAATACACTTATTTCTTCGGGAGAAAAATATTTCCACAGGTGTTCACTATATGCCCATACATCTGCAACCGTATTACAGAAAGTTATATCCAAAAATCTCATTACCTGTTGTCGAAACAGAATGGAAAAAACTCCTGACATTACCTCTCTATCCGCAGTTAACAAATAAAGACCAGGATTATATTATGGAATGTATTGAGAATTTTTTCATCAAATAGATAAAAATATATTTTTTGACTACACCTTAGTAGCAACAACAATATCCTGTTTACCGAGGAATTTTGTTCTTCCGCTCCATGCTCCATAATGTATTGGTTCATCTATACGCAAACCCTTTTTTATATAGAGCCTGCGTATATAATCCTCGTTATATGCAACTGCCTCTTCATAGGTAGAATTATCCTCAGGCAGCGATATGGTTTTATAGTGCTTGAAAGAATATTGTAAGTTTAGGGAACTTAATTTCCTTTTTTCCAGGCCTATTTGTGTATGGTTAACAAGCAGGTAAGTTATTAAGGATTTCCCTCCCGCTTTCATAACTCTTCGTATCTCTGTTACGTAGTTTTCCACATCTCCCGGCAGCATATGCGTAAAAACTGAGGATAAAATAACAAGGTCAAAAGAATAATCCTGGTAAGGAAATTTAAAAGTTGATGCTTTTTTCCTGCCATCAGGATTGTATTTTCCATTGTATATGTTAATCAGTTTAAACCTGAAATTGGGATAGTTGGCTGTAATATTTTCACTACACCAGTTGATCCGGCTTTTATCTATATCAAAGCCATCATATGAGCCCTTTGAATTTAAATATTCCGTCAATGTGGCTGCAATAATACCGGTGCCACATCCGACATCTAAAACCCTGGCATCCTTTTTAAGATTACATAACGTAATAAAATAGTTGCGAAACTCTCTCCCATACGCCTCATACGAGGATGCCCGAAATTGAGAATTTACTTCCATGCGGAGAGCAAAAGGGGGTAATAAATCAGTTTGTTGACCTCTGAATGAATCAATTCTATCCCAAACAAAACCAATACTTTGGATCCCCACATTAATAAAATTTTTTGGCAAAAGTTTAGAGATTCCAAAAATAATAGGAGCTTGAAAGAAACCTCTCATACCCTTACTTGAAAAGACCACAGTAAACTAGATTTCTTTAGAAATCCTTTATATATTCTTCCTTGCAGAGACATAATACTACTCTCCCCTATCCTGGTCAAGAATCTTACGTGTCGACTGTGAAAACAAGAAAGTATGATACAATCAAAATACTGAAAACGCTGGATCTTCTATGAATTTTTGGGATTCTCTTATAAGAAAAATAAGTATAAGTATTTTAATTCCTCAAACCGATAAAACACGGGAGCGGTGGGTTGGTAATAAACTTAAGAAACTTAAAAAGGGTATCAAAATTTTAGATGCAGGAGCGGGAGAAAGCTATTACAGCAAATATTGTAAACATCTTCATTACGTAAGTCAAGATTTTGCCCAATATGATGGCAAGGGCGACGCAATGGGGATACAAACCGGAAAAAGAGATTCTTCCAAACTTGATATTATCTCTGATATTACCGATATTCCAGTACGGTCTGGCTCGTTTGATGCTGTATTGTGCGTTGAGGTACTCGAACATTTACCTCGTCCTCTTGAAGCGCTGAAAGAACTGTCAAGAGTCTTAAAAAAGGGGGGGGTATTAATCCTGACTGCACCTACCTATTCTCACACCCATTACTCACCATATTATTATTATTCTGGCTTTGCGACAAACTTCTATAAACATAACTTTCCGTTATATGATTTCAACATAGAGGAAATATATATTTATGGTAATTATTTTGATTCCATAGCTCTAGAGCTTGCGCGTCTACCATTGGTCTGTTTTCGTTCAATGGGATTTTTATCTTTGCCACTTGTTGCACTATGTACTCTCGGTATTCCAATATTTATATATTTACGCATTCTCAGTATTATAAAACCAGAAGTTCGAGACCTACTAAATTTTGGCCACTGTATTAAGGCGAGAAAAAGCTAGGTTAAATAGCATTTTGTCAATGATGTAGTGCAGCTTTTATTTCTGCATTCTATTTTCTTTAAACCAGTTTATGAAGATTTCTACGCCTTCCTCTAAACCAATCTTTGGCTTATAACCCAATAGTTTTCCGGATTTTTTAATGTCTGCATATGTATCTCTCATTTCATATCTATTTTCTTTATTAAATCTAATATATGCTTTCTTTTTTGCAATGCGCTCGATTATCGAGATAAAATTTCTTAGTTCAACTGGTGAAGAGTTGCCAAGATTAAATATTTCAAACGGAAATTCATGTTCTAAACCTAAAACTATACCTCTTACTATATCAGTAATATTAGTAAAATCTCTCTTTTGTTTACCATCTCCGAAAATGATCAATTGTTTTTCTTCCAGAATAGACTTAGTAAAAATATAAGGAGACATGTCTGGCCTTCCTTTTGGCCCGTACACGGTAAAAAAACGGAAGATAGTAATAGGTAGTCCATATTTTTTATGATATTCGAAACACAATTCTTCACCGTGTTTTTTTGTTTGGGCGTAAGGATTTAATTTTGATTCTGTAACTTTATCTTCTTTAAAAGGAATAGTTGAATTATTCCCATATACTGAAGAGGAGGAGGCAAAGATAAATTGTCTAACATTATTTTTCCTTGCCGCCTCCAAAACATTTTGAGTACCTGTAATATTATTTTTTCTATATTGGTCTGGATATCTCAAAGAGTTACGAACACCAACCGATGCAGCCAGGTGAATAACTGTGTCAAACTTTTTTTTCTTGAATATTTTTTCAATAAATTCTTCATCTATAACATCTCCTTCAACTAGTGAATAGTTTGATCTTTGGAAAAATGGCTGGACATATTCTCTTTTGTATTGAGTAGGATAGTATGGATTAAAATTATCAACAGCAGTCACCAAATATTCTAAACGTAATAATTTTTCAGTTAACGAAGAGCCGATAAAACCGGCACCGCCTGTAATTAGTATGTTCATCAGAATTATTTTTTAATAGCAGTAATATATGAAAAGGCTGAAGTTATATTAAGAAACGGCATCTTGTTTATGAATTCATTAATAATGATGATCTCTGAGAATTTTTTGATGAACCGAAGCGGCAAGAATCCGACATAGTTTATTGTAACTTTTTCCATTTCTAAACTCTCGAGTATTTTCTTCAGCCGAAAAGGAGAACTTGTTAAAAACGATGTTATATTCCTTCTCTGGACTCCGGGATAAAACAAATAAAAAAAATAAAATAGCGGATTAAACGGGTTTGGCTCAATAAGCAAAAGATTTCCTCTTGGTTTCAGGCTTTCTAGTAAATTCGAAAGTATTTTGATGCGTCCGTCCTCTTTGTCCGAAACAACATGGTACGTACTTATACATAAAGCGATATCATATTTATTCCTAAATACGACTTTCGAAAAATCATTATTTACAACAGTTATATTTTTACCCAATTTATTTTTTTTGGCGTGCTTTTCTAGAAGATTAAGGCCTTCCTGAGAAATATCTACCGCAGTAACGGTGTGTCCTAATTTTGCCAAGGCGAGTGAATATCTTCCAATTCCTGAACCAAGCTCAATAATATTTCTTTTTTTAGTTAAATCGAGCTGTTCGATTATTTTTTCAAATTGATAACTTGCCGCCTTATCAAATTTCAGGAGATCAATGTTTTTATATCGATAAGTAATCGTATCATAATATCGTATATTTTCTGTAGTATGTTTGTTTCTCATTTTTTTAAAACAAAACTGCCAATGATCAGATAATCTAAACCAGTATCATAAAAACATTTGATCGCGTCAGATGGCGTACAAACAATCGGCATTCCCTTTATATTAAATGAAGTATTAAGAAGTACAGGAACTCCGGTAAGTTTTCCAAATTCACTAATAAGATCGTAATACAATGGATTTACAAAACGCTTGAGCACCTGAGGTCGAGCAGTTCCATCAATATGTACAACGGCAGGAATATCCTTTTGCACGTCTTTTGGAACGTTGAATGATATCGTCATAAATTCCGCTTTTGTGGAATTCATCAAATACTTTTTTGCGGCTTTATCAGTCATGGAAGGACAGAACGGACGAAATCCTTCTCGATATTTTACCCGTGCGTTAATAATATCTTTGTTTTCTGCTCTCCTGGGATCCATTAGAATCGACCTATTACCTAAAGCTCGTGGTCCTGACTCCAATTTTCCTTGAAGCCATCCTACTATTTTTCCTTCACTTAGCAATTTTGCCGCCAATGAGACAAGTGATTTCTTATTTTGGATTTTAGTATATGAAAGATTTCTGATATCTAGTTGTTGCTTAATATACTCATCAGTATATGCAGGCCCCCAGTACGTATTTTCAATTCGCTTTGGTTTATACGGTTTTTTCAAATATGCGTGATAAGCATACAAGGCCGCCCCAGCTGCATTTCCCCCGTCTCCCGGGTCTGCATGAGGATAGAAATCGTCAAGCAAATTTGTTTCCCAGAGGCGCTGGTTCATTTTAACGTTTAAAAATACGCCACCTGCAGCAGCTACATGACGAACATTTGTTTTTTTAATCCATGGAACAATAAAATTAAGCATTTGTTCCTCTAAAACCCGCTGCGCTTCAGCTGCGATATTTTCAGGTCCATATATATCGACGAGTTTTTTTACTCTTCTACTGATGGCATATGAAAAATGGGTTGATCCATTAACATCCCATCGAGTTGCAATACCAAAGTTAACTGGCTTTACAAGTTTTCCATCTTTATAGCGAGGTGCAAGAAAATCAAGTACTCCCTTTATTTTTTTTGTTGATCCATAAGGTGCAAGCCCCATAGTCTTACCTTCTCCTTCTCCTACTTGCCAACCAAGCGCTTCAGTGACAATTTCGTAAAAGAACCCCAATGACCCAGGCCGCCAAATTTTAATAAGAGGTGTGAGATTTCCTTTTTCCCCAAGCCATGCAGTGAGTGATAACCCAGCCCCAACACCATCTGCAGTAACTGCTAAACATTTTTCAAACCCACTCGAATAATAAGCGGAAGCCGCGTGGGAAGCATGGTGGTCAACTTGTAAAATCTCAGTCTTTTTAGTTAATGGATATGTTTTTTGATACAGTGGATACCCAAAACGATTAAAAATATTTAAATAACCAAGACTATTTAAAATGAGCTTTCGGGCTAAATCTGCAGTAGAATTAGTTTGTGATGATAGACTTACTGTGTGAGCTTCTTTGGCATGAAACAACAGTGTAATATCGGGAATTTTTCCAACAATAGGAACAGAAATATAATCGATGTCTTTAATGCTCGTTCCCGTAGTTTTAAAACATAATTCTAAAGCATGAACGGGAATGGCATAACTATGTTTTATACCTACCAAACGCTCTTCTTGACAGTTGAAAATAATTTTCCCGTCTTTAATGAGTGCGACACTCGCATCATGACCTTTTGAAATTCCAAGTATATACATATTATATTTTTAAGTACGCCAAGGTTTTTTTATACGTCGTTGTAAATATATTTTCCCAAATATATTTTTTGGAAAGTGCTATTGCGTTCTTTCTATATAACCTGTACATTCTATCATTTTTCAAAAGAGATATAACTGCATCAATGAAATCTTTTTTAGTATACTCAATCACAATCCCGGCTTTTTCCTTTTTAATAATGTCAGCTATTTCAGGAACTCTTGTAATAACTACCGGCATACCGGCTGCCAAATACGCTTTTGGTTTACCCACATCAGAATAATATTCATACGAGTTTTTATCGGGTACAAATGGCGCCAGACCTAGTGCTCCTGTCCGAAGAATGTCATCAACTTTTGCATGATCTTTTATAAATCCGGTAAAGGTAACGTGTGTATTATGGTGTAAAGCACGGGCTTTTTTCTGATATTTTTTTAGTTCAGGACCGTCCCCGATCAGAACGAGCCTGACGTCTGGAATGAGACGGATAATTTCCTTGAAAGACTCAAGAATGAGTTTAACTCCCATGACCGGTCGCATATGACCGAGGAAAACAACTTTTTTTCTATCAATTTGAGAAAGGGGCAGCCGCCTCCGGTAGTCAAAATTACTTCCGTCGGGCATGACAATGGTGTGAGTTATCTTTGATCCGTCAACGCCGTTTTTTATCCGTGCCTCGTTCATGCGACCTGAGCTATTCCAGAGCACATCGCTGTGATAGCAGCACATGCGGTCAACCCAATGGTAAAGTGCATTTAGAATTGGATTATCATATCGTACCGGTGTATAATCGATGCAAATATAGATAACTTTTTTCACTCGCCCCAGCTTTCTTAACAGGAGAAGCGCCAGAGTATTCAGATTATTGGCTCCTAACCCGATATCGTAGGTGATGTTGCTTTTGTATCCCCAAAAAACAGTCAGCAAAAAATCTTTCAAAAAATTAAGAGGATAGGGACCGGGTAGTGCAGGAAATGAAGTGCTTGTTTCAAGAGCATCTTTTCTATGCACTGAATAGGTAGATTTCATGCCGGGTTTTGGATACAGAGGGTGATCAATAATAGTATAGCTGCGGCATCTTTCAGCAGTAAAATCCCTTAATATATTGCGAAAAAAGGATATGCGAACGTGCATGACATAGAGCATGTCCTTATCATGAAGCATTTGTCTTACCAGTCTACTCTTCCAATCCATTTTTCCTTGTTTTGGGCGTACCATTGTATCGTTTTTGTTAATCCTTTTTCCCATGAAAATTCCGGTCTCCATCCGGTCAGTTGATGAAGTTTTGAATAATCTACTCTCAGTTCATTCACTTCGCTTTTTCCTAATCGTCCCCGTTTCCCCGTTTCCTGAGAAATCAGTTTCTTCTTTTTCCAGAATCCATATTGTATCCCAATTTTCATAATAAGGTTATACCAGTTTCGAATGGATATTGTCTGTCCGTATCCATACACGTAGACACCACCCGGCTCTCCAAACAGTGCTACATGAATATGTCCTAAAGCACCATCCTCAACATAACAAAAATCACGCTTGGGCGACAGTAATCCAAGCTCAACAGTATCTCTGGTGAGTGCTTGCGTGATGATAGTACCGGTGATAAAGCGGGGATTTTGACGCGGTCCATAGTTGTTAAACATACGCGTCACAACAGTCGGAATACCATACGCGGAGTAAAAATTCCGGGTTAAAAAATCGGCGGTTACCTTTGATGTTGCGTAGATGCTTTGAGGGTTCAGCGGTGACCTCTCGTCAAGAATCAGTCCTCTATTTTTGTCAAACCGGTATTGATCAATCATTTCCGGATGAACATTGCCATATTCTTCTGACGTACCCGCCGTGTCAAATTTGAACAGGTCAATTTCCAAATCCACGAGAGTTTGTAATAAATTCAAGGTACCCAACGCATTGGTATTGATCGTTTCATAGGATCGTTTCCATGATTCCCCGACGTGGGCCTGGGCCCCCAGGTGAAAAATGACAGGTTTCCTACCTTCTTTCTTAATGATCTTCAAAATTTGGGTGAGTGCCTGTTTATCGGTAAGATCACCATGATGAACAGTAATTCTATCCTTCAGAGGTGATAAATTATGAAGCATACCCGATGAGGTAGCGCGGATGAGAACGTGAAGATTGCAGTCAAAATCTACCAGTTTCCCTGCCAGATGTGACGCGACAAATCCATCTGCGCCCGTAACCAGAACAACTCTCCCGCGTAACAATTTCTTTATTTTTGTATTAGTCTGTTCCATAAAAATTTTTTATCTGGTTGCACACAAATCTGATTTGTGTGTCGGACAGAATTGATGATGAAGGCAACCATATTCCACGCTGTGCAGCCCACAAAGAGTTCGGAAATCGCTTCTGAGATTTGTAGGGTTTTGTCGTATGAATTGCCGGATAAAATAACCGCGTCCCGATTCCTTTTTTGTGCAAAAACTCCTGTAATGTAACAGGTTGAGGCACCATGACATCGATAAACCAGGGTGAAACGTCAGTCAGGTAAGTAGGAATGAATTCAATTTGTTTAACGTCGGAAAGCATTCTATGGTAGAGTCTATACATTTCCTTTTTTCTCTCTATCCGCCACGGCAATTTTTTCATTTGTTCGACGCCAATTGCCGCTTGGATATCGGTAAATTTAAAATTGTAGCCGATCTCGTCATGGTCTTGGCTATTTCTATTGATCCTACCAAAGTCTTTTAACCGCACCATTTTTTCGTAGAGTTTTTTATTGTTTGTCACCAGCGCTCCACCCTGACCAGTGGTAATGATTTTTGGGGTACTAAAAGAAAAGCTTCCGATATCTCCAAATGTCCCCAAATGTTTCCCATCATAATATGATCCGAATGCTTGAGCAGCATCTTCAATAATAAAAATATTATGCTCTTTTGCAATTTGTAATAATCGATTCATATCGCACGATCTGCCGTTTAAAGAAACCGGTATAATCGCTTTTGTTTTTGGGGTAATTTTTTTTTCGACTGCGTCAATAGTTAAACAGAGCGTTTCTTTATTTATATCAACAAATACCGGTTTCGCCCCAGCAAGTAAAACGGCATTGGGAGTCGCAACCATCGTAAAGTCTGGAACAATTACTTCATCTCCTTTTCCAACTCCTAAAGCTGCTAAGGCAACAAAAAGTGACACTGTACCGTTTGAAACTGCACAAGCATACGTTGATCCGACAAAATTCGCGATCATTTGTTCAAATTCATGTGTCTTTCTTGCTTCAGTTATCCAGCCGGACTTAAGCACTGATAGAACCGCGTTTTGTTCTTCCTTTCCTAACCACGGTTCTATTTGAGGAATATATTTCATATTATTTAAACAATTTCTGATTCAACCACATATCATACTTCTCATCATGCGGGTTGCTAAACACCCCGTTTTTAAGAGCAGCAATCATTTCTTCAATTCCTTCTGAAATACTTTTTTTAGGTACAAATCCTAGTTTTTGCCTTATTTTTTCAAAAGAGACCCGGTAATCTCTGAGGTCTGGAATACCGCCCTTTTTTTCTACGTTGACGTTTTTTAAATATTTTTTAAGTTTTATAACAATATCAATTTTACGACAGTTTTCTGTGCCGATATTGAATATTTCTCCAGCCACTTTTTCTTGTTTGGATTCTAAAATAGTAATCAATGCATCTACTGCATCCTCTGTATGAGTATACGGCCGCCAGGCGTTTTCTTTATACAACAAAATTGTTTTCCCAAAAAGGGCTTGGCGCACTATTTCGTTAATAAGTAAATTAAACCGCATTTTAGGAGACAGACCAAAAATAGTCGCAAGCCGAACAATAGTGACACAAAAAGAAGCAGTATGAAGTTTTAATAATTCTTTTTCAGATGCAATTTTTGTTTCAGCATAAAGCGAAAGTGGTTTTAATTCTGAAGACTCTGTTGCAATTATGTCAGGATTAGAAATGCCATAATTACTACAGGTTGATGTAAAAATAAAATGGGTATTCTTCTGTTTTTTGGCGAGTGTTGCGAGTGATATTGTTGAGAGATAATTTATTTCGTGGGATAGTTTGGGATTTATCTTACAGGCAGGATCACCCACGAGTGCTGCTACATGAAAAACGGCATCAAAAGAATTTTCGGTAAATACTTTTATTAACAGTTTACTGTCGCGTATATCGCCTCGTATCAGAGAAAAGCGAGGATTGCTCAAGTGAGGAATTAGTCCCTCTCCTCCAAACATCAATATATCAATGACGGTAACTATATGTCCCTTTTGTAATAGTTTCGCAACTAATACACTTCCTAAATATCCGGCTCCTCCTGTAACCAAAATTTTCTTATTAAGCGACATCGTGTAAAACTACAACGCTGCACCTGTATTTAATTTTTAACAGCGGTTATAAGATAGAAGGCAGAAAAGTTTCTAACTAAGGGAATGACACATAAAAACATATTAATTTTTTTCACAAAATTCCAGCGGTTAATTAAAAACGTGGGTAAAAAACTGTGGTAAGAAATTTGTATGTCCTTCATTCCTGATTCCTTGAGAAGACTTATCACTATCTCTTTTTTGCTGTTTCTGGTATTAAAACCGTCCTCCTGATTGGTTCTGCACAAGAATGTGTAGTATAAATAGAATAATGGATTTAATGGATTAGGCTCCATAATAAGAACTTTCCCATTCTTCTTTATTAATCTGATAAAATTCATGAATACCTTCTTCTGCTCTTCCCTTTTGTTTGAAATGCAGTGATAGGTTACTATCATACACCCTGCATCATATCTCCCTTCCAGGCTTTTAAGTCTCGTGTATAACCCACTATGGACTGTATGGAGTTTCGTTGAACAGTTATATGTGTGGGCCCTTTGTTTCAGTATATGCAACCCTTCTTTAGAGATATCCATCCCCGTCACCTCAAAACCTTTTTTTAAGAAATTCAATGCAAAATGGCCGCTCCCGCAACCAAAATCAATCAATGTCGGGTAACGAGCTGGATTAATAGTAAATGAGTTATAAACTGCTTCCCATTCTGTTATTCTCGCTTTATTCTTTTTGTCAAAGGGATCAGATTCCCTGTAGTAGGTTTTATAGAGCATTTCCCACCGTTTTCTTGCCGATGCACTTTGCATTGTTAGAGTATAACTGTTAGATGACTAAACTATTTTCTCCCATTCATTACAAAAATATCTCCTATCTTAAACTTATCAAAAATCCACTCTACTGGATAAAACAATAAAACCAGCCACATATTATTCACTAAATTTATTTTTTTCTTTAATAGTTCAGATAATGCATACCCAATACTTCCGACTATCCCACCTCCTGAACAAAAATCTACACTAGTTATATCATACTTTTCCTTAACCAGCAGTTTTCTCAGTGTATTCGGAGCGAAAAGAAAAATGTGACGCGGAGAGTCTAAGTTCAGCCAGTACTTTCCAAATAACCTGGCAGTAATACTGTTGACATTAGGAGTACCGAGAATGAGTTCTCCATATTTTTTAAGTTTTTTACGAATTATTCTGAGTGCCAAATCAGGTTTGTCTAAATGTTCAATAACATGATACAGCCTAACTGCGTCAAAATAATTGTCAGGAAAACGAGCAATATCTTCATAGCTACCATGGAAGACATGAGTAATTCCTCTCTTTTTCGCTATTTTCAATGCCATTTTATCAATATCAAACCCGTACACATTCCATCCCAACTTTTTCAGAAGCAGTAATGTGTCTCCAGTACCACATCCAACATCAAGAATTTTTCCATTCTCTTTCCAGGATGGCATAGCAGGAACATTATGAATAACTGCTGCGACTATTTTAGAAAGCATATTTTGCTTATAATAATGCTGTATTAGAAATTCTCTTAACCTTCCGAAAAAACTTGTATCTTCTTCTGAGTTATATGCATAGTATTTCCCACTGGGATAGTACATTTTAAGAGAATTCTGATTTGGGGCTGGGTCTAGAAAAATCAAACCACAGGTACATTTTTTTACAAAAAATTTTCCTGGTATGCCGAGCATTCTGTCTTTGGAAGAAAATAGTCGAGTAAACTGTTTTCTTTTGCAGAGCATGCATTGTTCAATTTTTCCCATAAATCTTCAGGATCAACAAATCCTTTACTTTATTATAGAGGAGTAGTAAAGTATTATTTTGATAATTCTTTTTGTATTTCCGGAAGAGTTAAAAGCAATTGTATTGTTTGATTAACGTTTAAGCGCTCTGTATTTTCTGATGTATATGGCTCACTTGTCTCTGCATTAAGTTTTTCGCCTCTTAATAGGTATTTGTTATAGTCAAGTCCCTGACTCTCCGGAGGAACATTATAATAATTCCCCTCGTCCTTTGCCCGAAACCTTTCCTCTCTTGAAACAAGTGTTTCATGCATTTTTTCTCCAGCTCTGACTCCTACCTCTTCGTATCCCTGTTTGTGTTTAAATATTTTACAAACTGCTTTTGCCAAAACTTCAATGGTACATGCGGGAGATTTTCTTATGTATATATGCCCATTTTCGCCACGAGTCAAGGCATAAAAAACGAGATCCACTGCATCACTCAGAGATAACAAAAAACGGGTCATTCCAAAATGGGTTACAGATAGTTTTCTATTTTGTTTTATCTGACTTATAAAATAGGGAAGGACAGAACCTCTTGAATAAAGGACATTGCCATAACGGACACCGCTAAAAATTGTTGACATATTGCCGTTTTCTGCAAGATAATTTTTAGATTCCGCAATCATTATTTTTTCCATGAGTGCCTTTGTCATTCCCATTGTGTTAATGGGATACACAGCCTTATCTGTACTTAAAATAGTCACGCGTTTCACCTGATGATGCAAACTTGCATTTATAATATTTTGCATTCCAAAAATGTTTGTCTTCACTGCTTCCATTGGGAAGAATTCACACACAGGAACTTGCTTAAGAGCTGCAGCATGAAATATATAATCTACTCCTCTGACTATTTTATCCACACTCTCTTTATCCCGAACATCTCCAATTACAAATTTTAATAGGCTGTTATTATAGATATTCCGCATATCGTCTTGCTTCTTTTCGTCCCGACTAAATATGATAATTTTTTTTGGACTTAATGTTAAAAGCTCTCTAACCACTATAGCCCCGAAAGAACCGGTACCACCGGTGATAAGGATTATTTTGTTTTTAATCTTTTCTTCAATATTCGCTTTCATTGTATTAACGTTATGGTAAAGTTGACTAGCTTTTATTTCTTCGCATATAATAGCATGATTGAATCTTATATTCTACCGGAATTTAAACTTAATCTATCGCATTTTGTTTGAGATCAAACTGTGTTCTCATACATGAGAAAACTAATATTTACGTTCTTTATAATTTGCTTTTTAATATCAGCGGCTTTCCTTTTAACAAAAAGCGCTAATTTATTTCAGAAAGACACACACCAGCAAAAAATCCCCGATTCAATTCAGGATGGACATATCATATTAGCAGCTGGAGATATTGCTGATTGCGTAGGCGAGGGAGGCGAGGCTACCCGAACTGCAACTTTATTGGATTCGCTTCCCGGAACCATCCTCACACTTGGAGATAATGCTTATCCCGATGGAGCAAAGGAAGATTTTGCAACGTGCTTTGAACCAACATGGGGACGACATAAAGAGAGGATATATCCCAGCGTGGGTAATCATGAGTACCATACCAAAGACGCACAACCTTACTATGAATATTTCGGAGTAAAAGCAGGTGATTCTGGTAAGGGATACTACAGTTTCAATTTGAGCACTTGGCATCTGATCGCTATCAACACGCAAATCTTTGATATAGGATACCTCTGCCCTGAAAAGGGCAATAACTGTGGGGAGGTTGTGGAGCAAATGGAATGGATAAAGCGCGATTTGCAACAAAACAAAACCGATTGCACACTTGTATTCGGACATCACCCCAGATTCAGTTCAGGCGTAACCAGCGCTTCTGAAGGGCTTATTCCTCTCTGGGAATCATTATATACAGAGAATGTTGATGTCGTGCTGGCCGGCCATGCTCATGACTATGAACGTTTCTTGCCCTTAAATGCACAAGGAGAGCCTGATCCGCAAAAGGGCATTAGACAATTTGTCGTTGGAACAGGAGGGGCGGGATTAAACGGATTTGTAGCTGCAGAAAATATCGAGGTTGTTACCAACAGCGTACATGGAATTTTAAAACTGGTTCTCGGAAAAGGAGAATATGAATGGGAGTTTATATCTCTAGATGGAAGCTTCGTTGACAAAGGAAGGTCTAGTTGCCACTGAGATTGTGTGTCTTCCTTTTATAGAGCGCCACGAAAGGAAACAGTACTATAAAAAGAAACGTGATCATTCTTCCATAGGAATAGTACTTCTGCTTAGAGAAATAAACCGTCAGGGTGTAAGTACCTTCCTTTTCCAACGCAAAGCTGTTTGTATTGTAGTCTGTTTTTCTGCTTAACACTGTTTTATCTCCTATATAAGCCTGCCAGTATGGACTGTAATAATCGGTAAATATCAGTGTGGCAGGTTGTTTACTTATCGAGACTTTCACGGTATATTCCACAGGGCTTATTGCGGCATATGAAATACTACCGTTACTATCTATCCAAAAATGGTCTTTATGAGGAATGGATTCATACACCGCTATTTTATGGAATCCATCAATTTTTTTAAACTCATCTATTCTATCAAGGGCAAGTATTGTTTCAAGGTATTCATTCTCATTGTATTTTCTATCTTTTACAAAAATTTCCCCAAATGAGTCGTACGGGACGATGACATAGCGTATGGAAAGATTTGACAGTAATTCCTGACTATTTTTATCAGACAACCGTTTCACGATCTCTGCCGAACTTGAAGCTGAAAAAAGTCTATTTGCTGATATCCCCGGATGCATATAGGAATAATAATTGTAGCGCGGCTGCACTGGTACCCAAAGAGTTCTTGAAAAACCGGTGTCATTGTGTAAAAAAGTTTTTAAGTCGACGTACTCCTGTGGAATTTCATGTTTTGCAAAAGTTCCGGAAAGCTGATTTAAAAAAACAGGACGTATTAAAAAAATAAAATACCCAATGGCACAGAGCAAAATTAGATGTTTCGAATAGTTAGGTTTAAATCTTAATCGTTCTGAAACCTGAAAAACGCTGAAAGGAATTAGTACTATATACGATAGAATAGTCACTTGATAAAACTTTGTAGGGTCTCTGAATATATTCATGCCAGGAATGTACCGATATGTCAGCTCGTTAACAAACCCAAACGGCTCATTTGCTCCCTTTGCAAAAAATGCCCCAACCAACCCAAGAAGAGCAAAAAAAAGAATTGTTTTTTTGTGTTTTCCCTTGAGTAACAGAAGTGAAGAAAAGGCAAGAATTGTGATAAGCAGGAATTCTGGTTTCATAAAATATACTTTACCAAAGATATTTTCAGGCCAGTTGGGGTGAAGAAGCGATAAGCTTTGTGAAAATGTCGCAAATGAAAAATACCGAAAACCTTCAACAGAATTGAAACTGCTCAAAATTCCCTGGGCCGGATGTGAACGAACAATAAGCATTGGTAGAATCCAGGATGCATGGAATCCAAAAACTATAAGGACAATAAGCGCATGGTATATGACATATTCTTTAATCTTGAAACGACCAATAAAAAAGTAGTGGTAGAAGGTATAGAAGAAAACTATTCCCATAGTGATATACGTAATTCGAAGATCAAACAAGACCTGAATGGATAAAACTAACCCGGTTACCAATGATAATTTGAAATTTGGCTGAACCGAAGCAATCCTGCCTAAAAGCCTGATAAAAGTACCTAAAACTAACGGAGAAATACTATAAGCAAGCGCCACTCCCATCTGACCACCGTCTAAAACCATAAGAATATAGGTGTTTAAGGTAAATATGAACGTGGACAGCAAGAGCTGAAAACTAGTTGATCGGTCAAAAACGTTACTTATGAAATAGAAAGTGGAAAAGACTGAAAGAACAAGAAACAAGCCAAAAATAAAAACTTTATATATCAACTCCCAGGGAAGGCCAAAGGTATTAACAAACAATGAAACAATGATATAGATAAAACTGCTTAAGCCATAGTTAATTGGTTCTCCACCAGATCCGATACCCAATGTCGGAGCCCACGCAGGAGGAAATGGAGGAAAATCACTGAGAGTTTCTGTAAAAAAGTACGGCCAATCATGCGCAGAAAGGAAAGGAAAGATAAACCAGCTTTTAAAGATAAAGACGAGAGAAACAAGAGATAAGAATAGTGTTAATGTTTTCTTGGCCATAAAAGACTCTTGATCAAATATCCTATCAGGACAATAACTGTTATCAGGGAAAGCAAAAGCGTTGCGTAAAACCGTTTTTGAGTACTGAGTTCGAGAACTAAAGTATAGTCTGTTTTCCCGTTCATATCCTGAGGAGTTATATGCCATGCATTAGCATACGCATTTGCAAAAGTATGTGTGTGATCAGCAATTGTATTTTTCCCCCAGGTCTTAAAAGTACCCGGTTCTAAAAATTTATACGTATGTCTAGCTTCTTCTACTTCACCGTTAAAGTAACTCGCAACTATAGTGGTGTCTCCGGTTTCATCTCTTGCAAAAGGGGTAATTAATAATTTCCCGACTCGCCCGAGCAATCTCGATACACTTCCTCTGACTGAGTTTGTGTTGCTCTCTGGATCGAACAACTTCCAGTTTGTATTGAAAGACTCGAGAAAAACCAACGTATAGGGATTTACTGCGTCCTTAATATCTAGAACATATCTGGTCGGATTTACTCTTCTGAATGTTATATGGGGCAACTGTAGATTTTTATTTTCCTCAGGAATGATCTTTTTAAACACAAGCTGTGGGTGGTCAATTTTTTGTATAACTAAATTTTTTATTTGAATTGTACTTGCATTATCTTGATAGAAAGGTACAATTTTCAAAAAACCTCCAACATTATCTTCTTCAGAATATACAAATGATTGTTGTGTTTTGAAACCCTGCGAGTATAATCTTTTTTCAAAAAATTGCTGGTAACCAGTTTTTTTTAGCGGATCCACCATGCGATTCTTGATAAAAAATGAGAATACAAAGTCTTTACCATTGGTGTTGTAATCAAATGAAATAAGGTACTTGCTTTTAGAGACCCAGTGGGGAATCTCTAAGGTAACTCCCCCAGCAAAATCGTCTAATGTATTGTTCAGGACCATTGTCATAACACCATTCGTACTCTCAAATGGATCGCCGCCATTGTTCCAGCTTGTTTTCTGTGCAATATCATCCACAGGCATTGTGACTGTTATATCAATATCTTTTTTATTATCAAGTCTTACGCCCTTGAATAGTAAAAGTCCGCTTTCTGAAGCCTGAGAAATAGGTTTTACTATTTGATCCCCAAGAGTCAGTGTTATTTGGCTTGGATCATGAAATGAGGCATTTTTATCACCAAGATACACGTCATAGACACCATTGTTATAGTCATATGTCGGCAGGCGGTACACATATAATGATGGATCAATTATTGGCATATGTATGTGTTCATATAGCCTTTCAAACATACTATTAACGGTAAAAAGTAAATATGTTTTATCTTCTGCTTTTTTATCCAGTTCCCGTATTGAACGAAGTAAAATAAGCTCATGCTTATGAAGTTGTTCCTTAATTTTTAATTCATTATATATTCGCTGCTCATCGGAAACGGGTGCTTTTTCTATAAATTCGATTGTATCCTCGAATTCCTTTTCGTACCGAGTCAAACTAGCATCCCAACTATTGTATGCTTGCCATTTATGCACTTCCCACAGTTTTGGCTCTTTCCAGGCTCTACTTATGATATCCATATCCTTTCCAAAACGCTCCATTTCGATAATTCTTTTCATAAGGAAAAGGAATGAGGAATTAATGTAATTAACATAATCTTGCTGTTTACGCCAAAGGACGAATTGTTCTTTGACTACCACAAACGGATAGAATATATAGCTAAGTTTTCGCTTTATAAAAGGCTCATGCGTATGGAAGTGACTATTATTTTTAAGCTCAGTAAAAAATGTTTTTGGAAAACCATGGAGGATGAGAGAATCATCACCACTTTCTGCACCTTGGACCGGAAGAATTGCATGACGTCCCTCTCTCTGGAAATTAGAATCGACTACGAGATCACTAGCATTATTCGTAAAATTCACACTTTGTGTTGCAAAAATATGAGGAACATATATATCATCTTTGACAGAATAGATATGATAGGTATTACCAAAATCTACCAACTTAGTAATTGGTAATTTCTCGATAAATTCTCTATATCCCTTCGGATCTTTCGGCGCATATTGTGAGACAAAACCATAAAGAGAATTAAACGGTTCGCTGTAAATATATGGATCAGAATTATAAAATATCCATTTAATATTCAAAATTGAAAATAGTTTTTCTAAAGTTTCAAAATCATGGGATTGCATAGATGTCATAAAAATATTCTTAAATGGACCAAGCGTTTCGTACCCGCCAAACTCTGATTTACTTCCTAAATAAGAAATCATCGGTAACCCTCTATAAATACCCCCGTCTTTTCCCTGGAAAACTTGATATCCAGGATCAGTTAATGGAAACATCAAAACTTTTCCATCGACCGGATCTGACTTAAAGTATTGCAAAGCCTGTTCATATACCGGATCCATGCGGAAACTGCTCTTTATACCGGTATCTTTATTCGTAGGCATCGGAACAGTACCAGATAAAAGTGGTAATCCAAATCCAACAATGATAGTTCCCAAAATAGTGAATAAAAGAAGGGCTATGCGTTTGCTGCATTTACTCGCCACAATAGCAATTGCCTGGCCAAACAAAAGACTGTAGAAGAAGAAAAAGACATATGACCATTGGCCATGAAAATTGCGGAACATTGAGAAACCTGGTATTTTAAATAGTTGCTTATAGACAAAAAAACCGGTCTCGGTAATAGCTGAAGTAAAATACAGGGTGACTATAAAAAATAAACCTGTCAATAGAAGCGTTCTTCCTCGATTAATAAGAAAAGACAATGCCAAAATGGCAGGGAATATAATAAAGACTGCAAGATAACGCTCATCTTGAATTTGTGCTAAACTCATCCAAATTCGACTTACTTTTATACCACCGGCAACAGAAATGAAGTAATCAAGTCCATAGCGTGAACCCACGCCCTCTTGTGCAAACACCGTCAAATTTGCAGATGAACCGGCAGAGAATATACTTCCGACGGTACTTACTAGATGGAAGGCCTGGATGCATAAAAAAAGTACTATGCCGATGAAAAAAAACCGCCATTTTATGGACACTCCGCGGATAAATGTAGCATATATAAAGAGAAAAAGAATCGTTATTGGATAAAAAGCAAAAAATGGCGGAGCACCGATTATAGAAAAATTAGGCGCAAAAACAAACGTCGTAAGAAGAGCAACTATAAGGTATTTAATTTTTTGTGTCAGCATAAATTTAAGGGTTAAAAACGCCATAAATGGGTTAAGAAATACTTGATAAAACGTAATAATTGGCTTTTCCCAGCCACTATAGATAGAGATTTGTGAGAGTATATAAAAAAGACCAGCGAGAATTGCTGCAGATTCACGGTACCTTGAAATACCAATATTGTCATTTCCGGTAAGAAGTTCTTTTACAATAAGATATACAGAAAAAAAAGCGATGCTTAACGTCAGGCCATTAAACAATGAAATAAGAAGTGTTGACGACTGGAAAACAGATTTAAGAAGGAATAATAAAGTAACGTACGGAAGAAATATGTAGTAGGTGAGTTCTATACCATTACCGCTCTTCAGATAATTGTAAAAGACATGAAGATTAAGATAGGTGGCGGGATCATAGAAATATAGTCTTCCAGAATCTCCGCCCAGATTCATTTCTCCAGGCTCAAGCCAAAAGAAAGGAACAAAAAATAAAATAAGCGCTATGATAATTGCTAATCTCTGTTTCTTCATTCCGCATCAGTATTAATTATCTCCCAGATAATGCCTGTACCCATAAGCAAAAACAGCCAAATTGATGCCTTTTCTATTACCAAGGACGCAGGATCTATAAGAAATCCGAAAAAAATGATGCTAACAGGAATAGAGCAAAGAACAAATATCGTTTTACTTGTAAACTTATAGAATTTGAAGAAAATAATGGACAACCCAAGGATGGTAAAAGTAATGAGATCTGATTTATACTGGATAAGTAACATGTCTTGGATAATTACCACTAAAATTAATGTATTAATCGCAGCTTTATTTTTATTAAAGAATAATGAAATTTCTTTCATGGCTTAAGTTCTATTATATCAGGAGTAAAGCATTTTTTTCTATATTTAGGCTCTTTTACTGCCTAACAGATATAGCTTGACTCCCCAGAGTATAAAGATGCCAAACACGATACTTGATAACACTAAGCTAATAAAAAATATTCTTTGTCCTGTCATTTCTACAATAAGTTCATAATCTTGTTTTTCCTCTATATCAGAAGGCTTGATATACCATGCATTTGCATAACCATTGGCAATAAAATGTGAGGTTTCAGGCAAAGATTTCATAAAAAGTGTTTCAAATGTTGCAGTATCAAGAAATATATATTTGTGTTTTCCTTCTTTCACTTCCCCATTAAAATACGTCTGCGTGGTTTCTCCTCGAGATTTATTGTCCGTGGTATACACTTTCCAATTACGATGAAAAGCCTCGGAAAAAGTAAGTATATACGGCTCTTTTGATTCGAATATATTAACTTTATATTTCGTAGGATTTATTCTTGCGAAGTGTATTCTTGGTGCTGCGTTCATTTTCAGAGTATTAGCTACATCACAATTCTGTTGCTTAAATATCGTCTGACAGGTACTGTCGTCGACGTATAATGCGCGTATTTCATCACTTTTTTCATTTGGAAAAAAGGCAGATGCTTTTCCATAGCTGCTTAGTTCAGGATCGTCCCTATAAGTGAATAGCTCCTTAGCTATGTAGAAATGAGGAAGAAAGGATTTATCCTTTATCGTAGAGATACTATAATGACTCTGCTCAAAAATTCTATCGGCTGAAAGCTTTTCTACAAATTCTTTATAACCCTGCTGGTCTGGCGGCATGTATTTACGAACATAACTGGGCGAGTAAGGACGTCCGGGAAAGGTCGTATCATAAATCCTCGTATCTGAATTATAAAATATATACCGTATATTGAGTATTCCTAGTAATTCTTTTATTGCTTCATAGTCTTTTTCTTTACTGAGCTCCCAAAATATATCGCTGAAAGGTGCTATATCTGCATAACCTGCGAAGTCTTTTTTGCCGGTTAGCTGGCCAACCGTTGAATGTCCAATAAATGCGCCGTCATTGAGTCCATAAATAACCTGCATATAAGAATCAGTAAAGGGAAGAATAAGTATTTTTCCGTCTACCGGTAGTAAACGGATGAAAGCCAGCGTCTCTTCATAATCAGGATCCATAACAACAGCATTTTTTACATCTGTTGCTCCTTCATAAAAGGAGACAACCAAGCTTCCATCAATAAATCGCCAGGAACTTATCGTCAAATAGGCAACAATAATCACGGAGAAGGCTTTCGCAAACGCTCCAGATTTCATGCGACTTAAGATAAGAAAAAGTGACAGACCAAAAAGAATAGCATAAAAAAAATAAAAAGCGAATTGCCATTGTCCATAAAAATTACGAAACACCGTGAACCCTGGAATGTAAAAAAGCCATTCATACAGTTTTATTGTGCTATTTGTGATTTTTGCGGATACAAAAAAGAAGGTTACTAAAAAAAATAGTGCAGCAAGAAGAATTGTTTTTTCCCTTTTCCTATTTAGGAATAATCCCACTGCTATAATAAAGGGAACTATAATGGCTCCTTCTCTTAACTGCTTTGTCAGAGAATAGGAAAGTAGATGAAAACTGACCTTCGGAATTCTCAAGACGCCATAGAAGTAGCCAATTTGCTCCTTTACACTTTCAGAATTGAATACTCTGGTGTTGGTATGGCTTCCTGGATTAATTAATTCAAAAATTTCGGGGACAAGATGAAACGCGTGCAGACCCAGGAAAAATAAAGAGACGGGAAGTAATTTTTTCCATGGAATGCTTATGGTCCTTATAAAAATACTGTAGAATAAAATAAAAAGGAAAGCCAGAGGATAAAATGAAAATAAGGGAGGTGCTGCTGCATAGCTAAAATTATTTGAAAACACCAGGCTTACCATGAGGGCTATCCACATATATTTCATGTTTCTTGTAATAAAAAAGCGCAAGAGAAGATAAAAGAAAAGAGGATTTAAAAATACTTGGTTATGCGTCGGGATTGCCTTCACATAATTCTCGGTCATTGCAGGGGTAGAAAGATAGAAAAGTCCAGCGATAATTGAAGCAAATTCAACGCGTAAGGCACTGTTGGTATTAATTTGCCCTATAAGTTCTTTAACAATTGCATAAACAGCAAGAAATCCAACGACGATTTTAATTGCGTTATGGACAGAAATGAGAACATATGAGGAACCAATGATTTGCTTAGCGATCGCGAGCGCTGCTATAAAAGGAAGATAGGCAAAATTTGCCGCCGCTGTCCCCGTTCCGAAAGGAGATACATAGTATGATGCTAAATACTTCATCTGATTGAGGGGATCATAAAAATACAGCCGACCTCCATCTCCTCCTATATCCATTTCTCCTGGCTTCAGCCAAAAAAAGGGAATAATAAATAATAGTAAACTTACAACTGCGATAAGGTTTTTAACTTTTAGGAAATGCATGGGGTCTATGAGCTTAGATTTTGTTGCAAAATTAAATAATGGTGACACGTGGAATAGGAATTATAAATTTCCCGCCTTTTTGTTTATAATCTGTATACTGTTTCATCACTTCATCGGCAATGTTCCAACACAAAATAAGA
>Ga0209541_10001812_pt1 | contig 41784 bp, 44 predicted proteins | sample RifCSPlowO2_01_FD_184027 | JGI IMG/M metagenome (GOLD analysis project Ga0209541, IMG submission 184027) | Groundwater microbial communities from Rifle, Colorado - Rifle CSP2_plank lowO2_0.1 (SPAdes) (version 2) | ecosystem: Environmental > Aquatic > Deep subsurface > Groundwater | place...
TTATCAAAATAAAGCCTTGGAACGGCACATGAATACGTTAAGGCACATAGTCGCCATCGGCCACAGTCAGCGCAAATCCCTCGGCCTACCCCTACGCCAACCGTTGGCCGGTATCACTGTTTCCGGCGCCAAACTGCCTGCCGACTTGGTTTATTTACTCACAGACGAACTTAATGTTAAGCAGGTTGATTGGGGCAAATCTACCGGCGCGATCACGGTGAATTTGGATGTTAAATTGACGCCGCAGCTTCAAGCCGAGGGCCAAGCTCGGGCCGTCATTCGCCTCATCCAGGCTGCCCGCAAACAAGCCGGCACCAGGTTTGACGAACGGGTCGATGTAGAAGTGCCGGAATTTCCCGCTGCTTTTGCAGGCTTCATTAAACGCCAAACTCTTACCCGCCGTCTACTTAAAGGCTCATCTCTGCTCATCCATCGCCTCTAAATTTATGCCTAAATTAGACTGGTTGCTTTTAGTTGCCGCCTTGTTTCTGGTCAGTTTAGGCTTACTCGTCTTATTCAGTGTCGCCCCCGAACAGTTTTACCGCCAAGTTGGTTTCGCTTTGCTGGGGTTCGTCCTGTTTTTCCTGTTAAGCCGGACCGACTACCGCCTGTTTCAATCCCTTTATCCTTGGCTTTACGGTTTAAGTCTGGGCTTACTCCTGCTGACTTTTTTCTTCGGCCACACTTCCCGGGGCGCTACCCGCTGGCTAGCCCTTGGCAGCTGGCAAATTCAAACCGCTGAAATCATCAAGCCCTTGCTTATCCTAGCTCTGGCCGGTTGGCTGACCCGTGTCTCTGCCTGGAAAGTAAAGCCAACTTTGGGCCTTATCATCGGCTTGCTGGTACCGCTAATCTTAGTTTTTAAACAACCCGATTTGGGCAGCAGCTTGATCATCCTGGGCGCTGCTTTAGGTCAACTCTTTGCCGGCGGCTTTCCGGTGGTTTTAATGCTGATCGGAGGCATGGGTTTAATTATATCCGCGCCCCTGTTATGGCATCTGTTACGGGGTTATCAGCGCCTCCGGCTGCTTACTTTTATCAACCCCGAAGGGGATCCTCTCAAAACCGGCTACAACGCCATCCAGGCTATGATCGCCGTCGGCTCCGGCCAGCTTTGGGGCCGGGGTTTGGGCCACGGCACCCAATCCCACCTGAAATTTCTCCCCGAACGCCACACCGATTTTATTTTCGCCTCACTAAGCGAGGAATTAGGTTTTGCCGGTGCCTTATTGGTACTAATTTTATTCCTGATCCTGCTGACGAAAATTCTCTTGATAGCTCGCTCCGCCCCCGACAGATTTGGGTTTTTGGTATGTATCGGCGTGTTTGCTTCTTTATTTGCCCAAGTTTTTATTAACTTGAGTATGAATCTGGGTCTGACTCCGGTTACCGGCATCACTTTACCCCTCTTATCTTCCGGTGGCAGTTCGCTCCTGGCTACTTTTATCGCTTTAGGCTTAGTCGCCAGCGTCGCCGCTCGCGCCCGGCCGCCCTCGCCCTTACAAATTCGCTCTATCTTGTGATAAAATGACCGCGTTATGAATTACGCGGTCATAGGTATAGGCGGTAAACAGTTCTTAGTCCGAGTCGGAGATGAAATTGCCCTAGACCGGCTTCCGGCAGCTGATAATTCCTCCACCCTAACTTTCGATCAGGTTTATCTACTGGTCAACGAAGATAAAGTTAGTTTGGGCACTCCCTTAGTTTCAGGCGCCCAAGTTACCGCTACCGTCCTCGGTCAGGCCAAAGGCCCCAAAATCCGCGTGGCCACCTATACGGCCAAATCCCGCCACCGGCGCGTTCGGGGTCATCGTCAACGCTTGACACGCGTGAAAATAGATAGTATCGTGAATCGTGAAAAAGTAAAAAGAGATAAACATGTCAAAGACAAAACAGGGCGGTAAAACCAGACAACAAAGTCCCCGGCCGGGAAAACGCTTAGGCTTAAAACATTTTGGCGGTGCCCAAGTTACCACCGGCATGATTCTCATGCGCCAGCGCGGTACTAAAATCCGCCCCGGCACCGGTGTTGGTTTGGGCCGCGACCACACTATGTTTGCCCTCAAATCCGGCACAGTTACTTTCAAACAAAAACACAGCCGCCAATATATTACCGTCAACTGATAACTGACTACTGACCTATGCCTGATCAAGTCCATCAATTAAGCGTCGACGAGCTCCAGCCCAATCCGTTGCAACCGCGGGGCGTCATTACTCCCGACTCCCTGATGGATTTGGTCGAATCAATCAAAGAACATGGCGTTTTGGAACCCTTAGTCGTCGCCGAAACTCCGGCCGGTTATCAGATCATTGCCGGAGAACGCCGCTGGCGGGCAGCTAAATTGGCCGGGTTTCCCACCGTTCCGGCCCTCATCAAAAAAACCACCCCCCAAGGTATGCTGGAAATGGCCCTGGTGGAAAACGTCCAGCGGACCGACCTAAATCCCGTTGACCGCGCTAAAGCTTTCGATCGCCTCATTTCCGAATTTAACCTCACCACCACCGAAATTGCCCACAGAATCGGCAAATCCGCCGCTTTCGTGTCTAATACCATTCGCCTCCTTACCTTGCCCGACGCCCTCAAAGACGGTTTGTTATCGGGCTTAGTTACCGAAGGCCACGCCCGGGCTTTGGCTGCCATCGAAGACACTCGTCTCATGGTTGAGGCCTACAAAATTATTCTCAAAGAATCCGGCTCGGTTCGGCGCGCCGAAGAGCTGGCCCGACGCATGAAACAGGGTATTCCCATCGCCACCGCCTCAGCGGCAACCACCAGCGTCAGCGATGATCAGTATATTGATCATCAACAACTCGATGCTATGGCTCAAGAAATACAGTCTTTGCTCGGCGGCAAAACTAAAGTCAGTATTAATCGATCCCGGGCGGAAACTCGCCTGGTTATCAAACTCAAAGGCAATCCCACCGAAACCGAAGACCAACTCCAGCTTATCTACCGGGCGTTAACCGGCAAATAATCAGGAATTACGCCCAATTCACGTAGCGGCCAATATCTGATCCAGGCTCGGCCCACGATACGACCGGCTGTAATCGGTCCCCAAGCCCGGGAATCACTCGAGCCTAAGCGATTATCTCCAGCCACGAAATACTCATCTTCACCTAAGGTAATTTCCCGTCCTTCACTCAAATAATAGTCTCCCGGCGTTTTCAAATCCACGGCTAAATAAGGCTCGTCCAATAATTGACCATTAACATAAAACTTGCCTGCTTGCAAACTCAATTTGTCCCCTGGTTCACCGATGATCCTCTTGATAAAATCGCAGGCTCCTCCGGTGGGGCAGTGCGCGCTGCTTGGAGCCTTAAACACGATTACCTCTCCCCGTCGGGGCAGACTCAAACGGTAAGCCAATTTATTGGTTAATAAGTACTCGCCGGTGTGGAAATTGGGGTACATTGAATTACCGCTGACTTGATGGGGTTGAGCCAAAAACACGTACACCAGCACGAAAATTGACAACGCAAACACCGCCGTCTCGATCATATCCAGGAACCATCCGCCAATGATCTTTAAAAAATTTATCATATCTGTGGACACATCTGGGCTCGAACCAGAGACCTCTTCGATGTGAACGAAGCGCTCTACCGCTGAGCTATGTGTCCCCCTTTCCATTATACGATTATATACGCTAAAGTGAAGCCTTAAGATATTCCAGTTCCTTAAGTAAATAAGTTGCCCCCTCGTCAGTCACTCTGTTTTCACGGTTATATGAATTAAGCTTTTTTTGCCACGTACGCAGGCTCTGCCGCATGGTTTTTAATTTCCGCTTATCATACTGCTGGGCTGCTTTTTGCATCTGTTTTCTCAAGTCTTTCCACGCTGATTTCTTTTTAATCCAACCCTGGTTATAAGCCAAATCAATATCTTCCAGTATCTGGTTGAAATCCATTTGCCGGTGCCATTGGCTTATTTCTCCCGTATTTTGGTTATAGCCAAACTGATAATCAGCCGCTTCACCGGTTGCCAAATAAACTGATTCTTGGCGCACTCCCACACTAGCTTGCTGATCGTAAGCGTAGAGTTCCCACTTAAACCACCCCGAAGTCGAAGCCGTCAAGGTCAGTTGATAACTACCATCATCAGGTTGGTTGATCAAATAGGTCTGGAACGCCGGGCCTGAAACTGCATCACCGCCATCTTCGTCCATGGGCATTTCTTGATTTAATTCGCCGCCAGTCAATCCCGATAGGCTCAAGTTATTATCAAAGGTTAGCAATAACGCGCTCAAGTTAGTATGAGTTGGTAGTAACCGCCGCATGGATCTAAACCCACTCCAGCTGGTATTGGCTTCAGACTCGGGGTCCAAAATCGCGTAGCCGTCAGTTAGTTTTCCGTTAGCCACCACAAAATGACTCCCCTCACCCTGCACGTCTTCGAGTATCACCGGAATTTGATCATTCAAGTCAGCATCTACTGCCCCGGTATCACTGCCGCCACGCCTGTATTCTAAAATCGTGGGCCCAAACAAACGGCTGAATCGGGTCAAAGCCAACCAATTGAGCCAACCGTTTCTTAAATAGCCGTCTGGTTGAGACTTAAGCCAAGAGTTGAGCGAACCCGGATTTTGACTAATGCCATGATAGTTGAGAGCCATTGACGCTGAAGTCAGAGCGCATCCCCACCGATCAATCGTCGGCTCGCTCGCCCATCCGCTGGCCGCGTCATACTCATTGCCTCCCCACGCCGGATCATTCTGCGAATAATACGCCACCGGCAACGGCGTCGGACTGGGTGTCGGAGTTGGCGTAGGCGTAGGAGTAGGTGTTGGTGTCGGGGTAGGTGTTGGTGTAGGACTCGGTGTAGGCGTTGGTGTGGGAGTCGGCGTCGGCTCCGGTTCCTCCAAGCTCGTCACCACGATGTTATCAAACCAGACTTCTGATTGAGGATCAGTACCTACACTTGCCTGAAGGGCAACTCTTCCTGTATCAAATGGTCTTGCTGTATCTGGAAAATCCAACGCTAGATTCCCGTCGATATAGAGAGTAATATGCCGACCATCTACGACGATTTTTAAGTGATAAGTTGAACCATGGGCTAGGGAATAACTAACACTGTTAGGAATATCTGTATTCTCAACTCTCTGAAGGACGATTGATGAATCGGTGGGATTAGATCGTATTAAGAAATGGTATCCGAACCAATCAAAATTTGGAGCACCAGAATATCTAAAAGCAATGTTCGCATCAGTGCCAGTAATAAAGGTAATATCAGCTTCAAATATATAGTCGTTCCAATCATCGTTCCAACTAGCATCATTCGGTGTTGTTTCTGTTACACAACCAGGACCATTTATTGAAATTCCGTATTTGCCATCAGCTACTCTCCAGGTAACTGGTGCCCCATCGTTGCTACATGATTGAGAAGGATTATTCCATTGCATATTTCTAGGAACTACCCATTCGTTAGCATTACCATCATTGAAATTATCCTGAAAGAGAACAGCCGCACGAGTTTTCGTTACAGAAGACAAGAAAAACAAAAAGAAAAATATAAATACAGCAAGAAAATAAAAAACCCCTTTCAACGAACGGGCAGGCAAAATCATCTACAATGATAATGATAACATACATATAATTTAACTTGTCAATACTCAATTTTGAGAACTATGATACCCAGACACCTCTACGAAAAGTTTCATCAAAAAACAACATTTCAAGAAAAACTAATTAATGTTAAAAATTTTACCTACAGGATCATATTAGGTGTTATTAACAGTCACATCAGCAGTTTTAGTAACAAGACAATATTAGATATAGGTTGTGGAGCGGGAACAATTAGTTTGTATCTAGCTAATCAAGGGGCAAATATAATAGGCATTGATATTTCTAGAAAAGCCATAGATAGTTGTAAAAAGAGCGCTAAAGCACTTAAATTAAAAGACAGGACACAATTTATATGTAATACAATAGAACAAATTAAATTCAGGCGGAAATTTGATCTCATCATCTGCAGCGAGATAATAGAACATATACCCAACGATAAAGCATTCCTTAAAAGAGTTTACAAATTGCTTAAAAACAATGGGCTCTTGATATTATCTACACCTTCAATAAACGCGCCTTTATATAAAATTGGACTTGCTCAAAACTTTGACAAGCAAGTGGGGCACATAAGAAGATACTCAAAGAAACAAATATCAGATTTAGTTAAAAAGAGTGGCTTCACAATAGAAAAAGTAAAATTAACCGAAGGGGTACTAAGAAACTTCTTTTTCTTAACAAGATTTGGCTGGTTCATAAAATTCTTTAGAGGAATAATTTCAGATATAGTAACTGTGATAGATAACTTCTTAATTCGGCCCCTTGGGGAATCACAAATTTTTATTGTTGCACGGAAATGACCATACTGTTTTTTTCAAGACTGTTTTGGCCGCATGTTGGGGGAGTGGAAAAGCACGTGGAGAGAGTCAGTCAGGAGTTAATTAAGCTAGGGCATCAAGTTACGGTGGTGACGGAGCAGTACGATAAAAAGCTTAAAAGAGTAGAAAAGCGTAAAGGCATAAACATATACCGAATTCCAATCTGGGATGTAAGTGAAAAAGCCAAAAAGTGGCGGATTTGGCAATGGTTATGGCAACATAGAGATTTAATTCAAAGTGCCGACATTATTCATATTCATGATGTTTTCTTTTGGTATTTGCCCCTTAGATTGCTCTACCCACGCAAAAAAGTCTTTATTACTTTCCATGGCTACGAAACTAAATTTCCGCTCTCGAGATCGGCTATCTGGCAGAAGCGCCTCGCCGCCAGATTAACCGCCGGCAATATCTGCGTCGGCGACTATATCGGCAAATGGTACGGCATCAAACCTACTCTGGTTACCTACGGCGCTACCGATCTCGGCCAAAGGCCGATCGGCCCTTGGCCCAAAAAACCAGCCATTATTATTCTCGGCCGTCAAACTCCCGACAACAACATCAGTGAAGTTAAAACCGCCCTGCGGCATTCGGGTGCAACAGTAACTACCCAGCTAAAACAAGCTTCTGTGGTCATTGCCTCATCTTACTTAAGCATTTGGGAGGGTTTAGCTGCCGACAGGCCAGTTTTATCTGTTTATACTAACTCTCTAAAAAAAGATTATCTTGCGCCTTTATCCAAATATATCCATATTGCCAATTCTACCCAACAATTAACGCGTTTTATTCACAAGTACACCTCGGGGGTGTACTTGGAGAAAACCTGGGCAAATCTGCCCACTTGGGATAAAATATGTCAACTCTATCTTCAGCTATGGCAAAAATAACCAAAAACTACTGCGCCATTTACTTAGTCCGCCACGGCGAAACCGAATGGAATGCCCAGGGTCGGATTCAGGGCCACACTGACTCCCCCCTCACCGCTACAGGCGAAAAACAAGCCCGGGATTTAGCCAAAAAATTAACCCAAATTCATTTTGACGCTATTTTTTCCTCTGACTTACTCCGAGCCCAGCGCACTGCCCAAATCGTTGCCCTCAACAAAAAATTAGCCGTTACCACCAGCCAAGCCTTAAGGGAAGTTAAATTCGGTCAGTTCGAAGGTAAAACCGGCGATGAGTTTAGAAGAGAATTAAAGGACTTATTAGATCAGCGCGACCAATTAAGTGGAACGGACAGATTTAGGTTTAAATTAGCGCCTGATATCGAAAGTGACGAAGAACTAGTTTCCCGTTTAATCACTTTTTTAAGAGAAATTGCCGTAGCCTATTTAAACAAAACTGTTCTTATGGTTTCTCATGGCGGACCAATTCAAAAACTTCTCATCCATCTTGGGTTTGCCAGCTACACCGAACTGCCCCATAACTCAATCGACAACACCGCTTACGTTAAACTGGAGAGTGATGGGATAGATTTTTTCATCAGAGAAACTTTCGGCATCCATAAAGTAGTAGCTAAATGAAAATCTCTTTGATCACAACAGTTTTAAACGAAGAAAAGACTATTAAATCTCTACTTCAATCAATTGAAGTACAAACGAAAAAACCCGACGAAGTAGTTATAGTTGATGCTGGGTCAACAGATAATACGGTTCAATTAATTAAATCATTTCAAAAGCAATCTCGGTTAAAAATTCGCTTGTTTCACAAAAAAGGTAATCGAGCAATAGGCCGAAACTTTGCCATAACTAAAGCAGTAGGGCAGGGGATAGCCGTCACCGACGCCGGCTGCGTTTTGGATAAGAATTGGTTCAAGCGCATTACTGAACCCCTAGTTCTCAAGAAAACTGATGTAGTAGCTGGCTTTTATCATATGAACACAGATACGCTTTTTACCCAGTGCTCTGCTCCATTTGTTGGAATAACATCAATTGATAAACGGGAATTTATTCCCTCCAGTCGCTCCTTAGCTTTCACCAAACCCGTTTGGACCAAAGTTGGCGGCTACCCCGAACACCTCGATTTTGCTGAAGATTTAATCTTTGCCCAAAAACTAAAAAATAACATGGTCTTCGAACCACGGGCGATAGTAAACTGGACTCCACCCCAAAATCTCCTCGAATTCTTTACTGCCATTAGGCACTATACTCTTGGCAATATTCAGGCCCGCTACTGGCCCCACTTACATAAAAATCTGCTGGTCGCTCTTCGCTACCTATTATTACCCATTATGATTATATTCATGCCCATATATTTCCTCTATACTACAATTAAATTCCGCCGCCATCTGCACCATCCCCTTGCCCCCAACTTGCTGTTTGTGCTACAACTTACTGCCGATATAGCCGTAATTACGGCTCTGCTGCAAGGAGCTTATGATTCCACTTTTCCGGCCCGCCTTCGACCAGCGCGAAGTTAAAGCTGTCACCGCCGTGTTGCGCTCCGGCTGGATCGGCTCCGGTCCTAAAGTCGACCAGTTTGAAACCAAGTTCGCCCGCTTTGTCGGCGCCAAGTACGCCGTGGCCGTCAGTTCAGCCAGTTCCGCTTTGCAGCTGGCCCTACAAGGCCTGGCCTTGAAGGCTGGCGGCGAAGTTATTTCTTCGTCTCTCACTTTTATTGCCACCAATCATGCTATTTTGCTCAATAACTTAACTCCCGTTTTTTGCGATATTGACCCAGATACGTTATGCGCTGACCCAGCCGATATTGCTCACCGTATCACTCCTAAAACTAAAGCAGTTATTATCATGCACTATGGCGGCCACCCGGTTGACCTTAACCCCCTGGTCAAACTCTGCCGCCGCCACAAACTTTACTTAATTGAAGACTGCGCTCACGCCACCGGCTCATATTATAAAGGCAGACACGTCGGCACTTTTAGCACTTTAGGTTGTTTTAGTTTTGCCGCCATTAAAAATTTAACCGCCGGTGACGGCGGCATGATTGTTACCAACAACCGCCGGTTGGCTGATCGGCTAAAGGTCTTACGTTGGAGCGGTATTTCCAAAGACACCTGGCACCGGTCTTCCACTCAAAAATACTCCTGGGAATATGACGTAGTCGCCATCTCCGGCAAGCACCAAATGAACGACATCGCCGCCGCCATCGGCTTAGTTCAATTAACTAAACTGCGACACACCAATTCCCGCCGCTTAGTCCTAACTCGTCGCTACAATCTTAAACTCAAACATATTCCCTGGCTAACATTACCCATAGTTAAACCTTGGGCCATCAGTTCACACCATAATTACGTTATTAAAATTGATCCCAAAACCAGAAATAAATTAATCGATCACTTAAGTGCCCAAGGGGTTGCCAGCAGCGTTCATTATCTTCCTACTCACCACTACCGCCTCTATCGCCGCTTCGCGACTAAATTACCCGTTACCGATTCGGTCTGGCGTCACATCCTTCTCCTGCCTCTCTATCCGACCCTGACTTACCGCCAGCAAGATCAAGTTATTGCCGCTATCCGTCGCTTCAATCCATGACCCTACGCCGCATCGCCCGCAACACCGTTTGGCTCACTTTAGCAGAGGTATCCATTAAGCTAATCGCCCTGGGGTTTAACTTTATTTTAGTCCGCCTCATTCCCGTTACCGGTTACGGTGATTATAATTTGGTCAACGCTTTCGTTGCCATTTTTAGTTTCTTACCGGATTTAGGCGTCAACTTAATTGCCGTTCGTGACCTGGCTGCCCGCCCGCGCTCTGACTACCCCCGCCTCATCGGTCAAGTTACTATCGTCAATGCCCTGTTTTCTGTGGTATCTTTCGTCGCCATTCTATTCTTATTTCCTGTCTATTCTGGCAACCAACATCTTTGGTCTCTGGTGGTCATTGCCGGTCTGACTCTCGTCGTCACCAGCCTGCGGACTCTGGCCAAACTAGGCTTTGATGCCCGGGAAACCATGCGCTTTTCCGCCGCCTTTACTCTCATCAATGCCTTATGTTCCACTGCCGGCTCTCTTGCTGGCTTCCTGATGATTCATAATCTCACCGGTCTATTCATCGGTAATCTGCTGGGCACTGTCTTAAGCCTTATCCTGGAATGGGGCATCGCTCTCAAGTTTTTTGGACGACCCCGCCTGGTATTCGAATTTTCCGGTTTACTGTCTCTGATTAGACAAGGTCTGCCCTTAAGCCTGGCTGCCGCCACGGCCATACTCTCCTCCCGCCTGGATACTCTCCTGCTGGGCCGATTGCTCACCTCTTTAGAGGTTGGCTGGTATGCCACCGCCCAGGTGCTGATTTTTTCGGCTATCCAGCTTATCAACGTCCCTCTCATGGCCGCTGCCTTTCCGGCATTAGGCAAAACCAAAATCTCTCCCGATCAATTTCGCAGCCTTACTCTCAAACTCCTACTTCTCATCTTATTATGGACCGGCAGCTTTGTGGTGTTCACCGAGGTTTTGGCTCGCCCCCTGATCTTAATTACTTTCGGCCGCCCCTATCTCCCCGCCGTGTCTTCTTTGCGGCTTTTGGCCCTCCTCGTCCCCTTCGCTGCCCTGTCCGCTCTGCTATATAAAATTTTAATCATCTTCAACAAAAACCAATTATACCTGTGGATCAGTAGCGCCGGTGTGGGTATCAATTTAATCGCCAATTTATGGTTCATCCCCCGCTTAGGCTTAACCGGCGCTGCCATCTCGGCGGTAATCACTCATTTAAGCTTATTCCTGATTTACGGCTATAAAGTCAAAAACCTAATCAAGAAACTATGAAAATTCTTTTGGTTACCCCCGCCCATCCTCATCTGACCCTATGGCAACCCCAAAATCTCTGGCGGCGTGCCCTCATCAATTTGGGTCATTCCGTTAACATCTTCCGCCTCACCGATAACAAGTGGCTCAATCGGTTTAAGTTACACCGGCTGATTAACTCCTGGGAGCCGCAGCAAATTTTCTTTTCTGCTGGTAAGGATATTATCTTACCAATTAAACACACCGTCTTTTTTTCCGGCGTCCCTTACCGCATGTTAAGCAGGAGCGAAACAGTCACCGGTTTACAAGCTAAATTAGTCGTCGCCAATGATCCGGCCCACGCCAAAAGTTGGCTCAAACGCGGAGCCAAACAAGCTATTTGTCTGCCCATCTCGGCCATTGACCCCAAGCTGCACCGCCCCACCCCACCACTTCCCCGGTATCAAGCCGACGTAGTCTTTATCGGCGGTTTATCGCTGGAGCGGCAAAAACTTTTCCAAAAACTTATGAAATCGAAAATTAACCTCAAGCTTTATGGTACCTTGCCCGATGGCTTTTTAGCCCCATCGCTCAAATCAATTTATGCCGGTCCGGTGTGGGGTAAAACTATTACCCAAATCTATAGTAGCTGTAGCATTGCCCTCAACCCCGTTCCTCCTCATATGCCCACCGGCGGCAACCTACGCACTTTTGAGATCCCCGCCTGCGGCGCTTTCCAGTTGGCTTCCCGAACCAACCCAAACTGGTTTGTCTCCAGCCGGGAAATTGTCATTTATCAACACGCTCCCGATTTAATCGCTAAAATCGACTATTATTTGCATCATCCGCAGGCACGTCGTAAAATTGCCCAAGCCGGATATAAGCGAGTCCATCATGATCACACCTACAAGAAGCGATTTAAACTTCTCCTTCAATTACTTGCGGCACTGCCGCCGCATTCTTGATGTCGGTTGTGGCACGGGTGAGTTTATTAAATTATCGCCTCAAAAAATTGTTGGACTGGATACTAATCGCCAGACTCTATCTATCTGCCGCCGCCAGGGCCTAAAAGTTAAATTTGGTTCAGCTATCAAAATTTCCTACTCTCCCGCCAGTTTTGATGGGCTGCACTGTTCCCACGTCATCGAGCACTTTCAGCCCAAACAAGTTTACACTTTTCTTAAGGCAGCCAGCCGCGTACTGGCGCCTAAGGGTATTTTGGTCATCAGCAGCCCCGTCCTCTGGTCTGGTTTCTATAACAACTTGACTCATATCAAGCCTTATCCCCCTCGGGCTATCACCCGCTATTTAGTGGAAACCGCTCCCGACACTACTTACCCGAATATCACAGCCAAATTTAAGCTCGTGACGCTTCATTGGCGTTACCGTTATTTCACCAAAACCGGTTATACCTTAGTCTTGAAAAAATGTTAAGATTATTTTGGTACTTCTACGCTGACGAATTTTATCACGATCCTTGGCAACATCAGATCTTCCCGCAACATTATTGGTTGGCCAGAATCATTAACCAATTTAAGCCCAAAAATATTTTAGAAGCCGGCTGTGGTTTTGGCCGCAATTTAAAATTCTTGCTGGAGCAGGGGGTTGCACCTCACCAGCTTACCGGCATAGATTTTTCTTCTCGTCTGCTTCGTCACATCAACCTGCCTGGCGTCAAGCTGCAGCGCGCCTCGGCTCAAAAATTACCTTTCCGATCTGCCCAATTTGATCTGGTTTTTACCCATGGTTTACTCATGCATATACCTCGGCCCGCTTCGGCCTTGGCCGAAATAATCCGAGTTAGCCGTAAATGGCTGGTAGTAATCGAAGAAACCAGGATGCACCCGCAGCGAATCAACCACTTTACCTGGGCCCATGATTATCCTAAATTAATTAGTCAATTTAAACTTAAAGTTCTAGATGAACGTCACGATAAGCATAATTTAGTTTGGTACCTACTAAAGCCATGAAGTACGACTACGGTAAAGAATTCGATCCGCATCAACTGGAACCTACTAATATCGACAAACTCTCTACCGGTTTCATTCCAAAAAAATCTAAACTCCTGGAGCTTGGTTGCGCCACCGGCTTTATGAGTAAATACTTTACCCAAGTAAAACAATGCCGGGTTTTTGGAGTCGAAATTGATCCGGAAATGGCTAAAATTGCGGCTAAATCATGCGAAAACATATTAGTAGGCGATTTGGATCAACCTCAAACATGGTCAAAGATCCAGGCCGTGTCTCCCTTTGATGTCGTTTTTGCTTCGGCTGTCATCGAACACCTCCAAAACCCCTGGGCCGCGCTTCAGTCAATTAAACAGGTGCTAAAACCTCAAGGCATCCTAATTGTTACCACTTCCAACATTGCCCACTGGCGTATGCGCTTGCAACTTTTATTCGGCCGCTGGAATTATCAGCCATACGGTACATTAGATAATACCCATCTGCGCTTTTTCACTTACGATACATTTAGAGATGCGGTAGAACAAGCTGGCTTTGTCATTGAAACCATAGCTATTGATCCTACCGGAGGCATCAAATATTTTAACTGGCTCGCCCGTCATTGGCCCAATTTCTACGCCCACCAAATAGTCATTCGCGCCCGTAAACCATGATCGACTTAACTATTTCTATTATTTCTTACAACACCAAGGACTTATTAAGTCGTTGCCTGGCTTCTATTTTCAAGTTTACCCGCAAGCTTAATTTTGAAGTCATTGTAACTGACAATGCTTCTTCAGATGATTCTGCTGCCATGGTTAAGCGCGAATTCCCCCAAGTCAAACTCATTCGCAACCGCATCAACCGCTGGTACACCGGCGCCACTAACCAAGCGCTTAAGTTAGCCCGCGGGCGTTATTTTTTGATTCTTAATTCCGATATTTTTTTAAACACCAATGCTTTCAAAACCATGATCGCCTATCTTGATAGACATCCCCGGGTAGGAGCTATTGAATCGCTCCAAATTTACGAACATGGCCGAATTGCTCCCACCGGTTCGCGTCATAACACACCTCTAACTGATTTTTTTGAATTGACTTGGCTAGGGCGAAAACTGGCCAATCAGAAGTTACTCAATCGTTTCCGCATGGTCCGCAAAAACCGCCGCCACACTTGGCCGGCAGAAGTTATCTGCGACGCCGCCTTCATGACAGGGACGGACCTTGTCAAAAAAATTGGCGGCTATGACGAGAAATTAAAGCTCTATTACACCGAAAACGATTTGTGCCGCCGGATTCAAAACCAGGGCCTTACTACCGTTCATCTTGGCCAAGCCGCAGTTAAACACACCGTCTCCGCTTCAACCGCCAAGGTCGACTGGAAGACCATTTCCGGCATCTATGCCGCTGACGTGTTTCATTATTACCGTAAATGGCACGGCCCGTTGCCCGCCGCTCTGCTTTTTTTAAGCCTGAAACTAAATCACCTGTGGCCTTTTGCCTCAATTTTTATTTTGGCCGCTATCTTACGTGTTTGGCGCCTGGCAGAATTAATGCCCTTTATCGGCGATTTTGGTCATGATTATCTGGCCGCTCGCGATCTTTTGACTACGGGCAAGATTCCTTTGCTGGGTATCGCCAGTAGCGTCCCTTGGCTGTATCAGGGCTCATTGTGGATTTATCTCACCGCCGCAGCTTTATTTTTAGGTAACTTTCATCCCGTTGCCCCGGCCATCTTAACCGTGATTCTATCTTTAATTACCCTCTGGGCTATTACCGAAGTTGCTTGGAAATACTGGGGTAAACTCGCCGCCATCGCTTCCGGCTTGATCTTTGCCACTTCTCCCCTCACGGTGCTGCATGCCCGCACCCCCTGGCACACTAGCCCCATACCCCTAGCCGCCATCGGCTATTTTTATTTTCTGCTTAAGCGCTCATCATTTTGGGCGGCTTTTTTCTTTTCTGTGTTATTTCAATTCGAGCTATCTAACGCACCCTTAGTTTTGCTGCTCTTATTTACCCGCATTAATAAATATAGCTTGATTGGTTTATTAATTCCCCTCATGCCTAAAGTCATTTACGATCTGACCCACAACTTTTCCCAGCTTGGTGGTTTCATCTTGTGGATTGGCTACCGCATCGCCGCCTTCTTTGGCTATCGCGGTGCCCACACTGTTAGCCCGCAGCGTCTGGTGACTACCACCCAAATTATTTTTGACTATCTCACCAAATTCTTCTCCTGGGGACACTGGCTCCCCGCGATCCTACTGCTTGGATTCATAGTTTTGACTCTCCGAAAAACCAAAACTACAGTTGAACTATTAACTGTCTACTGGTTACTGATAACTTTTGTTTCTTTCTACATCCATGGCACTCCATCGGAAGCCTACTTCCCCGTCCTTTTTCCTATCTTGGCTTTAACGGTCGGGTGGGGGATAGGCCACGCCAAATTTCTCCTCGTGCCCCTGATTGCCCTGTCTGTATTTAATAGTTGGTGGCTGTTTAATCACCGCTTCGGTAACTCTGGCTTGACCTTATCCGAACGCTTGATTATTGCCGATACGCCGGAGGCCTTGATCCGCATCGGCCCCGGATCTGAACACGTCACTTTTTTGGATAACTATTACTACCTCATTTGGTGGAAAAATCGTCAGCCATGACCATCACAGCAGTCATTTTAACCAAAAATAATCAACATACCCTGAACCGCCTCATCGCTAATTTATCTTGGTGTGACGAAGTTATCGTCATTGACGATGAGTCCACTGATCGGACTCGCACCCTAGCTCAAACATTAAAGGCTAAGGTTTTTATGCGGCCCCTCCGCCACAACTTTGCCGCCCAGCGCAACTTTGGACTCAAACAAGTTACCACCGACTGGGCTCTCTTTGTTGACGCCGATGAATCGGTGTCTCCCCGTTTAGCCAAAGAAATTAGATCTGTCCTTAAATCAAATTTAAATGGATTTTTTATTAAACGGATTGATTATTTTCTGGGCAAGAAGCTCCAGTATGGCGAGACCGGAAATATCAAACTCTTGCGCTTGGCTCGTGGCGGTAAATGGCGCCGTGCGGTGCATGAAGTTTGGCAGGTCAAGCCTCCTATCGGCGAGCTAAAATCTCCTCTTTATCATTACCCCCACCCGAATTTATCCAGTTTCCTTACCAAAATTAATTTTTATACCGACATCGAAGCCAGGTACCGGCCGGCACCTGGCGCAGCCCAACTTTTATTTTACCCACCAGTCAAGTTTATTCATAACTATATTCTTAGGCTCGGGTTTTTTGATGGTGTACCCGGTTTTATTATGGCTCTGATGATGAGCCTGCATTCGCTTCTAGTTAGATTGAAACTCTATGAAAAAACTCTGGTTGGGCCTGCTCGTCATTCAAGCCCTCGTTAATCTCGTCGGCGCTTTAGGTCCGGAATTAGGTTTTGACGCTCTCTGGTATCACTTGACCGAAGCCAAACTATTTCGCCACACCGGCTCTGTTGCTCCCATCCCCGGCAACTTATTCTATTGGTCCGGTTTCCCCCGGCTCATGGAAATCATCTATGCCCTTACTCCAGCTAAACTGGTTCACTTTGGTTTCGGCCTTAGTTCGGCCTGGATGGTTTATCGCTTGGGTGGTGTCGCCGCAGCTGTCTTGTTTTACTCCACTCTTCTTGTTGGTTGGCTGTCTACCACCGCTTATGTTGATTTGAGCTTGACATTTTTTATCCTCGCCGCTATCGCTACCCGCCGATACTGGCGCAAAATCATCTGGTTGGCTCTAGCCGGCGCCACCAAGCTCACCGCTATTCCCATCAGTTTCATTATTACTGGTTTTCCTTGGGCGATGTTAGGCGCCATTCCCTTTTGGCTAATTAATTGGCGTTCCACCGGTAATCCATTTTATCCTTTTGGTACACCCGCGGCTCCGGTCGGTGAATGGTTTTATGGAGGATTTTGGTTTTGGCTCTCTCGGCCTGTACGCCTGTTCTTCGATCCTGCCTTCCGCGTCGGCCCGATTATATTAATTCTTTATCTTTTATCTTCAACTAAACGCTACTCCGCAGGAGCAAGCTCCGCTTATACCCTAGTCGCTAGTAGCTTATTCTTAGTTTGGTTTTTAGGTCCAGGTACAGATACGGGCAGATTTGCTCTCCCCCTATTAGCCCTATTATCCGTCTCTGCCGCTGGAGTCAAATCGCGTATAGCTACTACACTGATACTAATTCACGCACTGATTGGCATTTTTGGCCGCTCTTACGCCAATGCTAAATATTTGCCTGTTCTCTTGGGACAACAACCTCAATCTGCATTCTTAACCCAGCATTTAAATTTCGACTTTGGCGACTTTTATGACACCGATGGCTGGTTTAAGCAAAATATCAAGCCCACAGACAAAGTTTTGGTTTATGATATTCACAATCTCTATTATGTAGACTTTCCTTTTGACCACGAATCCTGGGCCAAACCCGGCACTTACTACACGCACATCTTAAGCCACCATTCCAAATCTCTCCCCCTCATCTATACAAACTCTACTACCGGCGTTAAAGTTTACTTATGTTATTGCTATTATTAATCCTCTCCATCAGTTTTGGACAACTAATACGCCTAGAACTTGTTCCTGGAGTAATCATTTATTTGCACGACATTTTAGTCTTATTGGCTCTCATTTTTTATTTACCTAAAGTCAAATCTTTTTCTAGCCCCTACACCCGTCCTATCTTAGCCTTTATTGCCATCGCCGCCCTGTCATTAATTTTTTCCTTCCGCCCTTTAAATCAAATTATCGTAGGCAGCTTATATCTCTGGCGCTGGCTGGCCTATGCCTTAATTTATTTTGTCGCCCGGCAAGCCAAGCTACCTCTTAGGCGTTATCTCATCATCACCGGCCTCATAGTCGCTATTACTGGCTTAATCCAGTATTTTCTTTTCCCCGACACTCGCTTTCTATACAACTTAGGCTGGGATGAACACTATTACCGCCTCATCGGCACTTTCTTTGACCCTAACTTCACCGGTATCTTTTTGGTCCTGACCCTCATCCTTCTTTGGCCCTCGCCTGTCAGTATTGTGCCCTTTGTTGCCTTGCTTTTAACTTACTCTCGTTCTTCTTATCTAGCTTTCCTGGTAATTATCGTTTTTCACCTGCGTCGCCGCAAACTCTTGTTACTTGTAGCTTGTAGCTTGTGGCTTGTAGCTTTGCTCTCCCTACCTCGTCCCGGCGGCGAAGGCGTTAAACTGGAACGTTTATTTAGTATCACTAACCGGTTAGACAGCATGCAGCAAGGCTTACGCTTATTTACCCAACATCCTGTTTTTGGCGTCGGTTTTAACCTATTGCGTTACCAGCAAAATAATTTAGTCAGCCACTCCGGTGCCGGCATCGACAACAGCTTCATTTTTCTTCTGGCTACCACTGGCCTCCCCGGCCTGCTCGCCTACCTCTGGCTTCTCAAACGCCAACTGAAATCTAATGCCTATTTCCTAGTGCCTATTCTCGTCCATTCCCTCTTCAACAACACCCTCTTCTACGCTCCGGTCATGCTTTGGCTGTGGTTACTCTTGGCGAGTGACGGTTAATTCCTGCATCGCTTCATTCCCGGCCCTGTCTTTAGCTTTTATCGTCAACTTATTCTCGCCCGCATTAAGCGCTACTTTGGTTGAGAAGCTGCCGCTGCTAGTCACCGGCACAAATCTGGCGTTAACCGTCACCTCGGCTTCCGGCTCGGAAACTTTGCCCTTAATCTCTATGCTGGGTTCGGCAGTCGTGGTTTGATCGGTAGGGGATTCAATCGCCAATTCCGGCTTGACATCATCCATATCTACATTCGCTACTGCTGAATCCTGGCTTTTATTCCCCGCTTGGTCTACCGCTATTGCCCAAACGCCGTTTTTCCCGGCAGTTAATCTAACTCCATCCACCTCAAATTCGCCGTTGCTATCGACTACAACCTCGCCCTTAGACTGGCTGTTGACGTACACAGTCACTTTACTGCCGGTTTCGGCAAACCCAGCCACTCGAATCTGGGCGCTGAAGGTCGCCACCGGCAAGGGCAGTAGTTGGGGCGCGATTGGCGGAATCGTGTCCGCCTGCTCCACCTTTTGTGTACCAGATTTGATATCTCCCAAAAAAATCGCCAGCTTTACCAACGCCGGTATGCCCCAGTTAAAAATTCCCCAGATCACCGCGGCCAGTAACCCCAAAAACACCACCCCTTGCCGCCGCCACATCCTCCCCTCATGCCTAGCTAACCTTGATTTCATCTTGAGCCGGAGGTGGGAGTCGAACCCACGACCTACGGTTTACGATACCGCCGCTCTGCCAACTGAGCTACCCCGGCGTGCTATACTATAATTGTATCAAACTTATGAGCTTACTCTCTATCCAGACTACTTCCCTCTTAGGCATCAGCAATCTCGTCTTTCTGGTTCTGGTACTGTTAAGTTGCCGCTGCTTTGTCGGCACCAAAGTCTATCTGACTCTCTTATCCAAACCCTGGTTCAAGAAATTCTACCAATACCACTGCTGGTACTGGTGGGGTTTCATTATCTCCGTCTTTCTCCACACCCTCCTCGCCTTCCTTCTCTTCGGCTTACCTTTTGGAAACTAAATCTCTAGTGGTTATTTAAAATAGGGGATGCCCCACCATTCTATCGGGTCAACGATGCGCTGGTTTTTATTTAAGCCATTAATTTGCTGCATTTGCTTATCTATTAGCTCGAAATTAAACACGTCAATATTCTCTGCTATTCGCTCCGGAGTGGTACTTTTAGGAATTACCACTAGACCTCGTTGCAGTGACCACTTAATCAATACTTGTGCCGCCGTTTTGCCATGAATTTCAGCTATATTCTTAATCACCAGGTCATTTAACAACACCTGCTTCCCTCGCCATGATCCTAAAGGAGAATAAGCCGTTACTTGGATGCCTTGCTGTTGACAATAAGTAACTAGTTCCTTTTGACTATTGTAGGGATGGATTTCTATCTGATTCACCGTTGGTTTAATCCGGGCATAAGTCAACAGATCAACCAGCATCATGGTGGTAAAGTTAGCCACGCCAATGGACTTGACCAAACCCCGATCCACCAGCTTTTCCATCGCCCGCCAAGTAGTTTGGATTGGTATTGGTTTGGGTTGGGATATACCCCAATGCATCAAATATAAATCTAAATAATCTAATTTCAGATCTGCCAGGGTACGCCGACATGCCCTTTCTACTATGTCAGGATGATGGTCCGTATTCCATAGTTTGCTAGTCACGAATAATTCATCCCGATTCAACTTGGCTAACTCCTCACCGATTTCCGCCTCGTTCTCATATATAGGAGCACAATCAATATGCCTATATCCCGCCTCCTTCACTGCATATTCCACCGCCGCTCCCACTTTGTCTTTCTCCGCCTTCCACGTCCCCAATCCAATTTGCGGTATATTCATATCAAAAGTTTCAAACCTCTAGCATTTCTTCGAGTAATTACTCTTCTACCCGTTTTAGATTCGATGTCTCTTCTGGCATTACCAGCCACATTGCCACCCTTTGCCGTCAGAAGCTACCATCTTCAACCGTACGATTTTTTCGTACGCTTCACTACCTTCTTGTTGAAGTTTAATCTTCAGATCACTCCAATACCTTTTGGGAAGTGTACTTCCTGTCAAAGCAGCTACCACATCAACCACAGAAAAATACCACAACTCTTTGTGGCTATCCCAATGCCTGCGTATTCTTTTACCTTCAAAAATAGCAATCTTACGATCCGGCATATCTAGATTCTACCAAAAAAGACCTAGCTTGATCCCAACTCCAATTTTGTTAGCATCTGTTCTAAAGTAGCTTCCAATTCCGCTTTTTGCGGACCGCTGGCAAAGACCATCACTCCGTACACCTGGCCATCAATAATTGTGTAATAATAAGTGAAACAACCCAAACCGCAAGTATAAACTTTCTTAAAATTCCTTCCGTTTAATTGAACATCGCTCGCCTCAGGCGGATTTTCTCCCGGTAGTCCCCGGTGTCTTCCGGCAACCCAATCAGACAAATCTGAATTAGTCGGCTGGGGAATCATCACCACCAGGCGCGCCCCGTCATAAAATTCCGTCTGGTCTTTTTGAGTCGGGCCAATAAACTCAACTGTTATCAAATCACCGGTTTCAAAAATCGACGTGGTGGTATTCATTGACCAAGTTAAAGGGTAAGCAAAAATAACCCGGTACTTGGTATTTATATACCTGCCCCACTTAAGCTGGGTGGCATAATCATCAAATTTACCCCCATCCGGCAACTGCAGTTTTGGCTGCTCGGTAGTTCTTCTTATTCCCACCCACACTAAAACAATTACTGCCAATACCAAAAAACCCAATTTGAGTTTTCTACTCATCTTTTAAATGTTATCATACCATTAATGGCCACGCTCAAGAATTTCCTAGTTGTCCTGCTTATCTTTGTTGCCTTTGCCGGCACTGCTTTAGCCGCCGAAAACGCTCCAAATGAGACCTCCAAAAAATTTTACGACCGCCACCTTGAACAGGCAGAAACTTTGAAACAAGAGGCGGAACGACAGGTGCGCTACGCTGACGTTGCCCAAAAATACCGTGAGCTGGTGGATAAAGCTGTTGAGTGGGAGGAAGAGGGCCTTGAGCGCTACGGAGATAAAAGCCCGGATCTGCCCAGACTTGGCGGCGACGCGTACCATAAGTCTACTGCCCTAAGCAAATATGCCGAATATCTGGGGTTAGACTTTCGCTCGCGGATAGAGGTAACGAATGACCCTTACGAAAAATTTTCCCTGCTGCAGGAGTGGACGGATAAATCCTTTGATTACGTCGGTGAAATTTGGAATGACACCTGGGATGAACGCGCAGTCAATATCGACGATGTGATGAACGAATTAAGCCAGGCTTTCGGCACTGAACTTTACGGCATCGGTGATTTATTCGGCGAATCCCCCGGCGTGCTAAACAAATTATTCAAGATTTTCGGTGAGGACTTTGACATCCCCATTGAGAGACGTCCCGGGGTGGCCCGACAGATCTTTGATGCTCTTGATGAGAAGATAAGACAGGAGAAAGATCCTGCATGGCGTTTTGAGCTGTTAAAAGACCGGATCGTAAAAACAGACTGGGTGCTTAAAACTGCCCATTCCAATCCTGCCTTTGATGAGCAGTTCATTCCGAATCTGGGCGGAAAGGGTTTGGGTGAGTCAACCATCCTTCAGGAACAGTCAACCAGCCTTATCCGAGACTTTAAAGAATTGATCGATAAGGAGTCTGATCCACAAAGCAAAAGACAACTGGCGGAAAAACTGGTGGAGATTATCAAGTGGCTCAAAGAAAAATGGAATGATCCCGGCTTTAACGACTACCGGCCGGACATGAGTGATTGGCCCGATTCGATTGACGATTTAATAGACATTTCATCACTGCCGTCAACACCGCCATTACCGGCCGTTACCAACCCGCAACCCGCGACTGTCAAGCAATGTAATTTCGCCGGCTTTCTTAGCTGTCGCGACCAATTTAATTTACAGGGGTGTATTGATGCCTGTCCATTTGTTCCGGTTGACTGTTCGCCAGGTACCTCGCCCAATACCGAGTGTAAACAAACCGATCAGAAATGTTCGGATACCTGCTGGGACCGGGGGACATCCCAGGGCTCCCAGTGCGCCATCCAAAATCACTGCACCATGCAGGAGATAGACAGCCGTCTCCGCGCCCAGTAATAATTATTTGCTTAGGCGCTGGGATAAAAAATGAAAATCAAGGATTTACCAAAAGTTGACAGGCCGAGAGAGAAGCTCGAAAAGTACGGGCCCGAGAAGCTGTCGGGCTCGGAACTTTTAGCGATTCTTTTGGGAACCGGCAGTAAGGGGATCAACGTTGTTGAGCTTGCAAATAAAATTCTCAAAAAGTTCAGCGGCGACGGCATAAGCAAAGCCAACATTGTCGAACTAAAAAATACATTCGGCTTAGGCAGTGCCAAAGCCTGCGAGATCGTCGCGTGCTTTGAACTGGGCCGCCGATTTCTGCAGAATAAACAATCGGTTTTGTTACTTTCACCGCACGATGTGTGGGAAGAACTGAAAGATATCCGTGATAATAAAAAGGAGCATTTTGTCATTTTCTTTTTAGACGCGCGCAATCAGGAAATCAAAAGGGAAATTATCTCTATCGGTTCACTTAACGCAAATTTAGTCCACCCGCGCGAAGTCTTCGAGCCGGCGGTACGATACTCCGCGGCCCAGATTATCGTGGCCCACAATCACCCCTCCGGCGACCCAGAGCCATCAGAGGAAGATTTGGTAATCACCCAAAAATTAAGGGAAGCGAGTAAAATATTAGGAATAGAATTAATGGACCATGTAATAGTTACCAAAAATATCTATCTTAGTTTTAAAGAGAAAGGGTTGTTATGAAGTCAACTTCAGCAAACTTAGGGTTTGAAGAAAAATTGTGGGCGGCGGCTGACAAAATGCGTAACAACATGGATCCCTCGGAATATAAACACGTCGTGTTAGGACTCATGTTCCTCAAATACATTTCGGATTCCTTTGAAGAATGCATGTATGTCATAAAAAAAGAACCGGAATTTCAGGAATGGGAAGTACACGACAAAGATTCTTACGCGGCGAGGAATGTCTTTTGGGTTCCACCGGAAGGCCGCTGGAACTTCCTCCTCCAAAACGCCAAGAAAGCGGAAATCGGAAAATTGGTTGACGATGCGATGATGGCAATTGAAAAAGAAAATCCATCACTTAAAGGTGTGCTTCCTAAAGACTATGCCCGCCCTACTTTGGATAAACAACGATTAGGAGAACTTATTGATCTTATCGGCACAATTGGATTAGGAGATAAAGAAAGCAGATCAAAAGACGTACTCGGCCGGGTTTACGAGTATTTCATCGGTAGGTTTGCTAGCGCTGAGGGTAAGGGCGGTGGTGAGTTTTTTACTCCGCAATCTGTTGTAAAACTTCTGGTATCAATGCTTGAGCCCTACAAAGGGAGAGTATTTGATCCATGTTGTGGTAGTGGCGGTATGTTTGTGCAAAGCGAGAAATTTGCGGAAAGCCATGGCGGACGGGTTGATGATGTTTCGATCTTTGGACAAGAGTCAAACGCTACCACTTGGCGGCTTTGCAAGATGAATTTGGCAATTAGAGGCATTGAAAGTAAACATATTTATCTTGGCGACAGTTTCCATAACGACCAGCACAAGGACTTAAAAGCAGATTTTATCCTTGCCAATCCTCCGTTTAACATCAGCGACTGGGGCGGTGAGCGGTTACGGGAAGACGTAAGGTGGAAATACGGCACTCCTCCAACCGGAAACGCCAACTATGGTTGGATTCAACACTTTATCCATCATCTGTCACCAACAGGTATAGCCGGATTTGTCATGGCTAACGGTTCATTAGCTACCAATATTTCAGGCGAGGGAGAAATCAGAAAAAATATGATTAAAGCCGGACTTGTAGATTGCATTGTGGCCATGCCGGATAAACTTTTTTATACCGTCCAGATTCCGGCGTGCCTCTGGTTTGTTTCCAGAGATCGCTACAACAATAAATTCAGAGATAGACACGATGAAATACTCTTTATTGATGCCCGAAAGCTGGGAAAACTGGTTGACCGCAGACACCGTGAAGTATCTGATGAAGAACTGAAAAAGATTTCAGAAACATACCATAACTGGAGAAACAAGACTGGAAATTATGAAGACATTAAAGGATTTTGCAAAGCAGCGCCTACTGAAGAAGTAGAAAAGAACGGATACGTCTTGACCCCCGGCCGTTACGTAGGCACGGATTATGTGATGGAAGATGATGAGGTTTTTGAGGAAAAGATGGCAAGATTGACAAAAGAACTTTCAGAACAATTTAAACAGTCAAAGGATTTAGAACAGAAAATAAAGGAGAATTTAGAAAAAGTTGGGTTTAAGATATGACCAAGTCAATCAAGAAAACCATAGTAGTTAAGGGAATAGCCGTTTCAACACGGCAGTTCGGTAAAAGTGATTTTATTTCTCTGACGGACATAGCGAAATATAAAGACGATGAAAGAACCAATTATATTGTCCAAAATTGGATGCGGAATCGAAGTACTATCGAGTTTCTTGGTCTTTGGGAACGTATAAATAATCGATATTTTAAAGGCATCGAATTCGACGCCTTTAAAAACGAGGCCGGGTCTAATAGCTTTTCGCTGACTCCTAAACGTTGGGTTGAGTCTACTGGTGCAGTTGGGCTCGTCGTGAAAGTTGGGAGGTATGGCGGTGGCGTTTATGCGCATAAAGATATCGCTTTTGAGTTTGCCTCTTGGATTAGTGCGGAGTTTAAGCTGTTTTTGATCAAAGAGTTCCAGAGGCTCAAAGAAAAAGAAATCGAGCGTGAGAAACTGGGGTGGGACTTAAAGCGTAATCTAGCCGCCATCAACTACCGGATTCATACAGACGCGGTTAAAGAGCACCTTATTCCACCTCAGATCAGCAAGGTACAGTCTCAAATGATTTATGCATCGGAAGCGGATGTACTTAATGTGGCGCTATTTGGCAAGACGGCCAAAGAGTGGCGAAAAACCAACCTCAAGAAACCCGGGAATATCCGCGACTATGCTATGGCTGCGCAACTGGTCTGTCTCACTAATTTAGAATCATTCAACGCCCAGTTCATTAAGCAAAAACTGGGGCAAAGTGACCGCCTACAAATGCTCAACCAAATAGCTATAGAGCAAATGAAGTCGTTACTGCAAATAACCAGAGTAAAATTATTGGAAGAAAAATAGCAAACTCAATATGTCAAATAAAAAGCAAATCAAAATCACAAAAGAAAACCTGGTCTTCATATATGGCGATGATCGCCGCTTTTTTGAAGAGAAAATTGTCTCAAATTGTTATTGCCCCACGTGCAAAACGCCATACCAATCAACCATCGTCAATTATGAAATTTTTCTGAATGACCTAAACGATATTCTTCTGAAAGGTTATTGCGTTAAATGTAAAAATCCCATAAACCGCTATGTAGAAACCGGTGAAGTGCCGGAATATCAAGAAAGAATTAAAAAGATAAACGAAAATTTAGAAAAAGTGGGATTTGATTTGTAATATGGCAAATTTATCAACAACTGAAAAACAAATACTTGAGAAACTATTTCAGATGAGTAGCGGGTACGTTTTGAATTTTTCAGATAGGACGATGAGTGAATTTTTTCGAGATGATTTGAAGATAAATATTTACGACAAAAAATACAGTTACGCTAGTGGATCAAAAGCTAACCATATGAGGGGTTTCTGGATGGCTGCTGACAATAAAACCGTTGGTAATAGTATTTTAAAACTTATCGAGTATATCAGGACTCAAATAGTTATTGATAGTCTAAACAGAAACGATTTCCCAGAGGACAGGGTTATGGCTGGCAAAAAAATTGGCGAGAAGTTGCTCAGTGGGAAAATCGAAAGTAAGGAATCAAAAGCTCAAGCAACATACAAAAATGGAAATATCACGATAACTTTACAAAGAGAAATATTCGATCATGTTCAAAAACTATTAAATGATGGGCACTACTTTACTGCAGTAGAAGAAGCATATAAGGTGGTTAGAAAAAAATTAGAAGATATTACAGGGGAAGAAAAAGCAACTGATGCTTTTTGCAGTACTAATATCGTAAAGATCTTTGGTCATCAGCCAAAGGATGCAGCAAAAAGAGATTTTTTCGAAGGTGTCAAATTTCTACACATGGCAATTCAATTTTTAAGAAACGAAAAAGCTCATACACCTGCTCAGGACATAAATAAGAACCTCGCTATTCACTATATTGCACTAGCAAGCTTAGCCTACGATCTCATAAATAGAAAATACCAATGAATACATCAACACAAAAATTATTCGATCAAGATAGAGCTGGTGAAACACCAGATACTTGGAAGTTTGTTCTTGCATCTGATTACTGTAAACGAGTAACCGATGGTACTCACGATTCTCCTAAGCAACAATCTGATGGGAATTATTTAGTAACCTCTCGCCATATTACTGGTGGAGGTATAGATTTAAGCAAAGCATACAATATATCTAAATCTGATTTTCAAGAAATTAATAGACGGAGTGGAGTTGATCAGTGGGATATTCTTTTTTCCATGATAGGTACTGTCGGAGAAGCTGTGTTAGTTAAAAATCCTAAAGTAGATTTTGCAATTAAGAATATTGGTCTTTTCAAGAATAAGAGTGAAATTGAAGCAAAGTGGTTATATTACTATCTTAAATCTCCACTAGCGGTTCATTACATCAAGAGTCACTCTAGTGGTTCAACTCAACAATATCTTACTTTAGATTCTTTGAGGAAGTTTCCAGTTCTTGTTGTATCAAAGGAGGAGGAATCAAAAATATTAAGTATCCTTTCCTCTCTTGATGACAAGATCGAGCTTAACAGAAAGATGAATAAGACGTTAGAAGAAATTGGAAAAGCGCTTTTTAAAAGATGGTTTGTGGATTTCGAATTTCCCTTCGACTTCGCTCAGGGCAAGCCGAACTTCGACGGCAAACCCTTGCCCGCCGAAGTCTTGACGAAGGCGGGGTATAAATCAAGCGGCGGCAAAATGGTGGATTCGGAATTAGGAGAGATACCAAAGGATTGGACAGTTTTACCCATCGAAGATGTTGTAACAATAAAAGGGGGAACTACCCCCAGCACATCAAACCCTGACTACTGGACTAACGGAAAAATAAACTGGGCTACTCCGAAGGATCTTTCTGTCTTACAGTCATCAATTTTACTAGATACTGAAAGACAGATCACAGAGAAGGGATTAGAAAGAATTGGATCTGGTTTGTTACCAATGAATTCAATCTTACTCTCTTCTAGAGCACCTATTGGTTACCTAGCGATTACCAATATTCCCGTAGCAGTAAATCAAGGTTTTATCGGCATCGTATGCAATAAAGGAATATCAAGCTACTATTTATATTTTTGGCTCAAATTTAATATGAATTTGATTAAAAACATGGCTAACGGAAGTACTTTTTTAGAAATTAGTAAATCAAGTTTTAAACAAATCCTGTTTGTAAAACCATCGGCTCAGGTACTTAAAAGATTTGAACAAGTAACAGCTTCTTTTTTTTCGAATATCGTCAAGAACGAATTAGAACTTAACACCTTAACTAAAATTCGAGATTCACTTTTGCCAAGATTAATGAGTGGAAAATTAAGAGTATGAAATACAAAGTAGTTTTTGACACCAATTCGATAAGAAATGCAGAGTCTTTTTCCGATTTTTTGGGTGGCCGTCCAGATTTAGAGCGCTTTTTGAAAGTATCCGAAATTATTATTCCAGATTTAGTTATCGAAGAAATTAAGTACCAGAAGAAGAAGCATTTAATTTCTAAGAAATATTCTTTTTTAACGAATCCTTTTCACTTTTTATTGAATCTGGAAAAAGAAAAGGTTGAAAAATTTGATATGGATAATTGGATTTTAGAGCTTACGAATAATGAGGAAATACCGTATAAGATAATTTCCCTTACAAAAAACAAAGAAGATATTTTTGAAAAAATAAAGCAATTATGCTTAGCAAACGAACCACCATTCGATGAAAATTCAGATAGGGGTTTCAAAGATGCATATATTTACTTTACGATACTTGAATATTTAGATAAAAACAAAAACAACAGTATTTTTGTTGTAACAAAGGATGATCGACTGAGACTTGCATTATTAAGACATTCAAGGATAAGAATTGTAACCGATTATGATGAATTTGAAAAATTTAATGTTGAATATTTTAGAAGCGACTATTTCGTTAGCCGGTTAAAAGAGGAAGTTGATAAAGAGATTACGGTAGATAAAATTGAAGGAATTTGGTTAAATCTAGAAGAAAATTGGGTGTTGAGAATTGTTTATCCTGAAAAGAACTATTTTATAGAAGTTGATTTTTCAGCAAGAGAAATCATAGGTGCTACCGATTTTAATTTTTCTGAAGGGGTAGACAATTTAAAAAGTACTGGTTCTTTTAGTACAACCCATTCTAGTATAGAAGTGATTAGAGATTATACTAATTATTTTTCAGACGAAGAAATCCAGAACCTGATCAAAGCTGCTTCTGAGAATGATCAAATATATAGAATTGCTGATGATGAAGATGTAAAGAATTTTTTCAGTACTATTTATAAGGCTAAACAGCAAATAATTCCTGAAAATATAAAGGAAAAATTTGAGCAGTATTTTAAAATAATATGAGTAAATATACCGAATCAGATTTAGAGCAGGCAACGCTCGAGTGGTTTGCCGAACTTGGGTATGGCGTGCTTGGAGGACCAGAGATTGCTCCGCCTCCTGATGGTGAACGGCCTGAACGAGCCAGTTATCTCGATGTGGTATTGGTTGAAAGACTAAAGCGTGCAATTGCTCGATTTAACCCCGATATTCCAGATGAAGCAAAAGAAGAAGCACTACGAAAAGTCCTTCGTGTACCAACAACCAGTCCTAAACTTATAGTTAACAATAAAACATTTCATTCTATGCTTCGGGACGGGATAGATATCGAATATAAACGACCGGACGGATCTATTGCCGGAGATAAAGTAAAACTTCTTGATATTGTAAATCCTGATAAAAACGATTTTCTGGCAGTCAATCAATTTACAGTTATCGAAGAAAGAAGCCAAAGACGACCGGATGTAGTTATTTTCATCAACGGTTTACCTGTTGCGGTCATCGAGCTGAAAAATCCGGCAGATACAGGAGCGACAATCGGCGGAGCTTTTAACCAGATCCAAACTTACAAAAACGATATTCCTACTCTCTTTGCTTTTAACGAACTCTCAATTATTAGCGACGGCATGGAGGCCAGAGTTGGCACGATTTCGGCTAACAAGGAGTGGTTTACCAGATGGCGAACGATTGACGGCGATACAATAGCGCTAAGCTCACTACCCCAACTTGAAGTTTTACTAAAAGGAATTTTTGAGAAGAAAAGAATATTGGATATCATCAATAACTTTGTGGTGTATGAGACAGATGGCGAAAAAATTACTAAGAAGTTAGCTGCTTACCATCAATATCACGCCACAAATAAGGCAGTTAAAAAGACGGTTGAGGCAACAAGAACAGAAGGAGATAGGCGTTGCGGCGTTGTCTGGCATACGCAAGGATCGGGCAAGAGTTTAACGATGGTATTTTATGCTGGCAAAATTATTCAGGATCTTAGTAACCCAACAATTGTTGTTTTGACCGACAGAAACGATCTTGATGACCAATTATTTGGGACGTTCTCAAGATGCTCAAACTTATTGCGACAAACACCCAAACAAGCGGAAAATAGAGGTCAATTAAAAGAATATCTAAAAGTAGCTTCTGGCGGAGTGGTTTTTACTACGATACAGAAGTTCTTTCCGGAAAACGGAAACCAAGAATACCCGTTACTTTCTGATAGGAAAAATATTGTTGTTATTGCCGATGAAGCGCACCGCAGTCAATACGATTTTATCGATGGGTTTGCTAGGTATATGCGGGATGCGCTTCCCAACGCTTCGTTTATCGGTTTTACCGGAACTCCAATTGAGCTAACTGATAAAAATACCAGGGCGGTCTTTGGAGACTATGTTGATATTTATGATGTTTCACAATCGGTGGAAGACAAAGCGACCGTACCGATTTACTATGAGGCGAGACTAGCCAAGATTGCCCTAAACGAAAACGAACGACCCAAAATTGATCCTCAATTTGAAGAGTTGACCGAAGGCGAAGAAGTTGAGAGGAAGGAGAAACTGAAAAGCAAGTGGGCACGGCTTGAGGCACTGGTCGGCGCTCCTAAACGAATCTCTCTTATCGCTCACGATGTGGTCGAACACTTTGAAGATCGGCTCTCGGCAATAGATGGTAAGGGCATGATCGTGGTGATGAGCCGAAGAATTGCGGTTGAGCTGTATAACGAAATTGTCAGACTTCGTCCTAGCTGGGTTTCTAGTGATGACAACAGTGGTTTTTTAAAAGTCGTGATGACCGGATCAGCGATGGATTCTTTGGATTGGCAAAAACATATACGGACGAAACAAATACGCCAGACACTGGCTACCCGGATGAAAGACCTAAACGATGAATTGAAGTTGGTTATTGTTCGGGATATGTGGCTGACGGGCTTTGACGTGCCAAGTTTGCATACGATGTATATTGACAAACCTATGAAAGGTCACGGTTTAATGCAGACAATTGCCCGAGTAAACAGAGTGTTCAAAGATAAACAAGGAGGGCTGATTGTTGACTATTTAGGTATTGCACCGGAGTTAAAAGATGCCCTTGCCTACTACGCTGATAACGACAGGAAGAAAGTCGCTATACCGCAAAAGGAAGCGGTACGGGTTATGCTCGAAAAGTACGAGGTAGTCTTAGGGATGTATCACGGATTTGACTATAGAAAAGATCTTCATGGCTCGGCTTCGGAAAGAACTCGATTGATAGCCTCAGCAATGGATTTTGTCTTAGGACTTGAAGATGGAGAAAAACGGTATGTTCAAGCCGTAACAGAGCTTTCGTTTGCTTTTTCTTTATCTGTGCCTCACGAAGAAGCGATAAAAATCAGAGATGAAGTAGCTCTTTTTCAATCTGTAAAAGCAGGGATAAGGAAAGCTGGCGGTGGAGGTGGGGGTGGTGGAGGTCCAACAGATGATGAATATCAGGAAGCTATAAAACAGATTGTATCCGGCGCAATTGTTTCAGATAAGGTAATTGACATCTACTCTGCTACCGGAATTAAAACACCAGACATCTCGATATTGTCAGATGAATTCTTAGCGGAAGTCAAAGGATTACCTCATAAAAATCTTGCTTTTGAGATGTTGAAGCGGCTATTAGCCGATGAAATCGTAACTATGATGAGAAGCAACTTGGTAAAATCCCGGTCGTTTGCCAAGATGCTGGAAGAAACGATAAAAAAATATCAGAACCGCACGATTGAAGCAGCCCAAGTTATAGCAGAATTAGTGGAGTTGGCTAAAAAGATTAAAGCAGAAAAAGATAGAGGAAAAAATATTGGATTAACCCCAGAAGAGGTAGCTTTTTACGATGCGCTTTGTATCAACGAAAGCGCTATTCGAGAACTGGGTGATACAACCCTTATGCAGATTGCTAGAGAATTAGTTTCTATGCTGCGTAAGAACACAACGATTGACTGGACTATAAAAGAAAATGTTCAGGCTAAGTTACGTGTTTATGTCAAAAAGCTTTTACGAAAGTATAATTATCCGCCGGACAAACAGGAAGGCGCTACTCAAACTGTTCTTGAACAAGCAAACTTGCTTTGTAAAGATTGGAGTGGAGAATAATGATCTCCACTCTTCGGGTGGTTTAGGTTTGCACCTATTCTTTTGATTTGGGGACGGTCCTGAAATATCTTTTCAGGATAAGCCAAGAATGATAAATATACTTGAAAGACAATTTGATCCAACTTCGCTAAAGCTATGATGGACAAGTAGGTTGGCAAAGAAGATTAAAGAAAGGTCTAGCTCGCTGGTAAAAAGGTAACGTGTAAAATATGAAAATATAGAATTATGAAAAAAGAAATTAAAAGGGGTAGTAAACTAGCAATTTTTGAAGGCAAACAAATTCGCCGGTATTGGGATGAAGAAAAGGAGCTTTGGCATTTTGCCGTTATGGACGTAATCCAAGTCTTGGCGCAAACAGATAGACCGAGAAAATACTGGAACGACTTGAAATCTAAGCTTAAAAAAGAAGGTAGCGAGTTGTCCGAAAAAATCGGACAACTGAAAATGCAAGCCCCCGACGGCAAATATTATCTGACTGATGCGACAGACACGGAAATCGTGCTTCGTCTTATTCAATCCATTCCATCGCCGAATGCCGAGCCATTTAAGCTTTGGCTGGCGCGCGTGGGGTATGAGCGTTTGGAAGAAACGGCTGATCCGGAGCTGGCAATTAATCGTGCCCTAAAAACTTATTTGCAGAAGGGGTATAGTCCGGAGTGGGTAAATCAAAGGTTAAAGAGCATAGAAATTCGCAAGACATTAACCGATGAATGGGAAAAACGCGGGGCAAAAGAGGGTATTGAGTTCACGATTCTCACGGATGAAATATCCAGAGCTTGGGCAGGGCTAACTACCAAGCAATATAAGAATCTCAAGGGTTTAAGAAAAGAAAATCTGCGGGATAATATGACAAACCTTGAATTGGTTTTAAATATGCTGGCTGAAGTGAGCACGACCGAAATATCTCATAAAGAAGAGCCCGATACTTTTGACAAAAACAGGAACGTTGCCCGACGGGGCGGTGGTGTCGCGCGAGTAGCCCGAAGAAAAATAGAAACAGAAACCGGAAAAAAAGTTATCAGCAGATCAAATTATCTTCAGCAAGGGCAGAAAAGATTAAAGAATGATAAATATACTTGAAAGACAACACGTCAAACGTGTCAGGATTTGATCCAATTTCGCCGAGGCTACGATGGACAAGTACGTTGGTGAATAGGTTATGAAAAAAAATAAACAACCACCCCAGTCGGATATTATTCTTTACACGTCATCAGATGGTAAGGTGCGCGTGAGCGTGTTGTTTGAGAATGAAACTGCATGGTTGACCCAGGATCAGATAGCAGAATTATTTGATAAAGGCCGATCAACCGTTGCAGAACATATACAAAATGTTTTCAAAGAAGGTGAACTGGAGGAGCATTCAGTTTGTCGGGATTTCCGACGAACTGGAACTGACGGAAAAGAATACCTTGTTACACACTACAATCTTGATGTCATTATTTCTGTCGGATATCGAGTGAAATCTTGGCGAGGTACACAATTTCGAATATGGGCCACCCAACGGCTCAAAGAATACATTATCAAAGGCTTTACTTTGGACGACGAACGTCTCAAACAAGGAGGGCAAAAAGCCAGATATTTTGAAGAGCTCCTCCAGCGTATCCGCGACATTCGCTCAAGCGAACGTAACTTATATCAAAAAGTCACTGATATATACGCCACCAGCGTTGATTACAGAAGGGACGATGCGCTAACGAAGGAATTTTTTGCCACAGTGCAAAATAAAATGCATTATGCCGTCCACGGACACACGGCCGCTGAAATAATAAACGAGCGGGCTGACAGTAAAAAACCACTGATGGGCTTAATGGGTTTTAGGGGCGATTACGTCACTGCTCAAGACGTGACGATAGCCAAGAATTATCTGACCGAGGAGGAACTTAAGCAATTAAATTTAATCGTGTCATTTTATCTTGATTTTGCTGAATTGCAGGCGGCTAACAAAAGACCAATGCGCATGATTGATTGGATTAAGAAATTAGATGAGTTTTTAAGGCTTAGCGAGCGGAAGGTATTGGTGCATGCCGGGAAAATCAGTGCAAAGAAGTCTGAAGAAAAGGCGAAACTAGAATTTGAGAAGTACGGAGAGCTACGCAATAAAAACTATATTTCAGACTTTGACCGCAATGTAGGGAAATATTTAAAACAAAAAAGCGCCAAAAAGGGAAAATGATAAATATACTTGAAAGACAATTTGATAAGTTATCGAAAATAATTAAGGAGAGGTCGAGCTCGCTTCTTAAAAGATTCGGCGCTTATTTAAAGCGCCTGCTTTTTCCTTTATATCTTTTTCCGATTAAGCTGGTTACTTATACCGCTTATTATCTGGTTAAGTTTTTAATCAAGTTTATTTTTGCCTTCATCGGGTTGATTTTTGAAACGATTATTTTTCCCTTCAAAAGTCTTAAAAACTTTTTAAAATCAGTGTTTGTCCTGGGAATGGCAGCATATATGGTTGCCTCGTTGTTTGTGATTATTGATTACTTAACCAAGCAATACGGCTATTACGGTAAATTCTTTTGCGCCTTCGGCGTCAGGGATAAACTGGTAAATTCTGTCGTCCGGGTGGTAGGCGGTTATTCGGAAGGGACGGGTTTTTTTGTTGCTCCCGACCAAGTGATAACTAACTTCCATGTTATTGCCGACGAGCCTAGTCCAAAAATCATTTTTCCCGATGGTAATTTTGTAACGCCGGTAAAAATTCTTGGGAATAAAGATGTTGACCTGGCCGTTTTATTTACAGAAGCAAAGTATCCCGATCTGGTTTTACCTTTACCGGATAGGATAGGCTTTAAGGAGGACGAACCGCTTATCGCCGCCGGTTACCCCCTGGGAACGGATTTAACCGGCAAGGCAACCACTCTTAGGGGAAGGTTTATTGATTTCAGGAAATCCAAGTGGATGCCCATTGGTTACATCCAAACCGATATCAGTTTGGTTGAAGGCATGAGCGGAGGGCCTCTAGTCGACCAATGCGGCAGTGTCGTTGGAATAAATACCCTTAGTCTTGCCGGATTATCGCTGTTTATCAATGCTGACTGGGCAAAAACTGTAGTGCCTGATTTTACCGACCAGAATATAACCAAAATTGAGGTTGACCCCTCTGCCTCTCCGGAGGAAGCAGTGCGAGCTTTTTATACCTATCTAAAAGCCCGCCGGATGCAGGACGGCTTCAACCTGTTAAGTCAGGAATACCTCAAAAAAACCAATTTCGAAGAATGGACTAATCGGTTTACCGACATTTTGGACGTTAACGTCATCAAATCCGAAAGGTTCGAAAATTCCAAAGACACCGCTTTTGTAAAATTCTCTACTAAAAATTGGGTGGACGGGGAAGCAGAAATACATTTTTACGAAGGGACGTGGCAAACGGTCAAGGAAGACGGGGTCTACAAAATGCTCAAAAGTAAAATCTTAGAAGTTGAAAACCCGGGTTGGGACTGGTTTTCATGAATAGTTCGTAGAGCTGGATACCGTACTGGGCTCGAACCTATCAAAGTATATCACACCAGAGTTAGGTTTAGAACTTTCGGCCTTAAAAGAGCACATCGGTTTATCCAGCTTCACATTTACATAATTGACTAAAAGTGAGATTTTTCAATTGGCATCTCCACTTATCATAGCTTGTAAATATTTAATTTTTTCAGATGTTCCATAATCTCTTTCTATAATTTCAGCGATAACCCACCTTGGACCCTCTTTTTTTAGTCTTATGTGTATTTTCTCTAAAACTTCGCTAAGTTTCTTTATATCGAAAGAGGGGTCATTTTTCTGATAAGCTTTGATTAAGTTCCCTCGATCAACAAATTCCTCCTTTTTATTATCTGCAGGCTTTAAGAAATCTTCGACTTCGTTTCGTGACCAATTGGGATATATGTTTTTTACAAATTCCCTTAAGGCCTCTTTTATATCAAATTCTCTATTCTCCCTTTCAGCGATACCTGTCTGCATTCCAGCAAATGCTGCATAGCGCACCATAAGAGGATAATGTAATTGCCTCCAAGGAGAAGCAAGACGATTATAGTAACGCACTATTTCAAAGAACGTGACAATAGCAAATAACATCCAAAAAATTACCGACAGCAAACCGGAGGTAATCAGAGCTATGGCAAAAAATAATATTTGAAAAATTAAAACGAATAGTAAATCGCTCATTCCTTCAAAAGGATCAACTTTTGCTTTATTAGAATGAAAATTCCTTTTTACGTTCCTTACCCCATACATGACACTAGCCCAACCTATAACACTGTATATCACCATGATAGTTACACCTGGCCAAAATTGAAGAAGAACTAGATAGACCAACAGACCTATTGATACCCAATGTGCAAAACGAGTAAACCCTAAGGTTAATAGTAAAACTGCCGGCAAATAAAAATTATTCTTTAATAGAGTAACAATAAGAAGTACAAGGAGAAGCATATTTATGCCAGATAAAATTCTGCTTACTGGGCCCGTGCCTTCTCCGCGACCCACCTTCGAATAAGCAAGGTCGTCCTCAAGTTTTTCGAAAAAATTGTTCATATTAAGAATCACGATCTTCGTCTTCTCGTGACCCGCTAGTCAAATTTTCGGGTTTCGGTAACTGGCTAACCACCTCATGCACAATTCCTAAGTTTTTTGCTTCTTGGGTATTTAGTATTTTCCCTTCGGAATAAAGCTTGTTTATTTGAGAAATACTTTTGCCAGTTTCTTGGGATGTAATTTCTTTCAACCTCTTATCGAGTTCTTGAAAAAGCCCAACTCGTTCTCCAAAAAAGGATAAAATAGAATCTGCCTGTTGCATATGATAAGTTGGTTCATGGAACCTAAAACGTGTCTTTTGTAAAACAGTTCGCTTGTCTCCTGCTAGGAATATTGTAATTGCCGAAGAATCAATTTGACCAAAGCCTATTGTATGAATTTTATTGGGAATTGATTTCAAAAAATCGTAGGTACGGATAGCTGCATCAATGTCCCCACCTATTGAAGATAAAAAGATTGTAAAGGTCTCAGTGTAGTTTCCGTCTATTATCTTGCTATTAAAAAAGTGAATTAGTTCTTGGGTATTCGAAACACTGACGTCTCCAGTAAATGTAAAGTAATACATGCTCACATTATAGAAGATATTATTTGCATTTGATAGAAATTTTCCCCAGAGTTATTCAAGTTTGCTAATGCCTTCAAATTTTCATTCGCCTCTTAAGAAGAAATTCAAAAAGTGAGACTAAAGTGCTGCCTTGTTCAAAAGCTTGCTTGTTTGTCAATTTAACTCCGTAGTCTTTACGCGCGATTTCTTTGAACTTCTTGAGTTCTTTTTTGGTGATGGGCTCGTTGTGATCCATTAGTTCGACTCCCTTATGTAGTATAAAGCTTACAAGGCTATCGTAAAACGGGTTAAAAGCCTTGCTCGAACCGGGGAAAAGGTTGATTTTGAGGCTAAAACAAGTAGAGGTTCACAGGAGGTTCGATATGGAGCGGGATAGGGGAATTGAACCCCCTTCTCATCCTTGGGAAGGACGCATACTACCGGTGTACTAATCCCGCAACGTCCAACGTTGCTGACTCGTTCGACGAGTCGCTTTTACCGCGGCAGGGCCAAGACCATACCTACCTCAATTTTATCAGGGTTAGCAATTTTGTCGGCGTTAGCCTTGGCTATTTCCGGCCACTTGTAACCGTCTTGGTAGGCCTTAACCGCAATACCCCACAGAGTGTCGCCTTTTTCCACGGTATAAGTGTTTGCGGAGATAGACATAGCCGGAGTTATCTTGACTTCGGTTGGTTGCTCGGTCGTCTTATCGCGCGCTTCAACTTGAGGGACTTCTAAAGTTTGGCCCACTAACAGCCGGTTAGGGTTAACCAATTTGTTGGCCGCAGCGATATCCACGAAATTGTAGCCGCTGCCGTAATATTTTTCGGCAATGGTCCACAAATCTTCCCCGGCTGCCACAGTATGAGTCGTCGGCAATCCTTTAGGCGTCAATTCTTGTGCCAACTGCTGGTCACCGCTTAACGGCTGACCGGTTTGTTTACCTACGCTGGTGAAATAGTTGTAAATCAAAATCCCTACTACTACGACTACCAAGCCACCCAAAATCATGCTAATCGTTGACTCGTTTAATTTTAAGCTCTTTAACCACTTCTTGAGTTGTTTTTCCATGTGACTAAACCTCCTTTCCGGGGCAGAAATTAATTAACCACAATCTAACCCATTTCTTTCCCGAACGCAAGGGGGAAACAAAAAGCGGGGCTGACGGGATTCGAACCCGTGGCCTTCTCCTTGACAGGGAGGTGCGCTAACCAGGCTGCGCTACAACCCCAAACTTATGCTATTCTATTAAAGAACAAGATCTGCTTTATTGTATCACCAAGCGATGACAGTTAAAAGCATTATCCAGAGGGCCAAAGATTACTATTTCAACCAATGGCGCGGTCACGAAAAGACCTCTCCTGCTTTTCGGGAAAAAGTTTATGTTACTAAGCTAGGCTGGAAACATATCGCTAAACATCCCCGGCGGCTGTTAGTAGATAAATTAATTAGGCTCAAACACTTATCTCTTGCCAGACAAGTTCTGGAAACAGCCAATACTTTTCAAACAACTCATCAAAGGGGTCAGTATTGGTATTATGGCTTCCGGGTTGTCGTTGACGATCGGGTAGTCAAAATAGTAGTTACCTCTAAAGGAAAACGTGGCAGGAAAATTCTCTACTCAGTCATGTTCAAAAGCCTCAAGAAAAGCCAGCAAAAGACTCTTGAACGGCACAATCAAAAATTAACAACTCAATTTCGTAAAGGGAGAAAGTAGGACGTCTCCACTTTCTAACCTAAATCGGTGTTAAGTGCATGGACCGTAAAGGCCTCGTCCTACGCTCCATACAATAGCATTTCATTATATGAAAGTCAACCCGGTTAAAATTTCCAAGCACATGGCCAATAATGAGATAGCCGCTTTGCTGCGGGACGTGGTCGCGGTCTATGAGGTTACCGGCGAAGACAGATTCCGCATCCGCGCTTATGACACCGCCGCCGAATCGATCGAGAAAACCACCACCTCCCTCAAGGACCTATGGCAGCAAGGCCAATTGGAAGATGTCCCCGGTATTGGCCCGTCTCTAGCTGACCATTTAGGCGAACTTTTTACTACCGGTCGAGTCAAGCACTTTACTAGCATCATGGCCAAGGTACCGCCGGCCATGTTTGCCATTTTAGACGTCCCCGGCATCGGCCCCAAAACTGCCCTGAAACTAACCCGGGAGCTAAAACTCACTCCCAGCCAGGCCAAAGATCAACTCCTCAAAGCCGCCAAGACAGGTAAAATCAGTCGCCTGGAAGGATTTGGCAACCAATCCGAGCAGGATATTATTAATGCCCTGCAGAAACTTCCCCAGGCCCATGAAAGCAGAATTCTTCTGGTTGAGGCCGAAACAGTGGCCGATAAAGTCATGGCTTATTTGCGCCGCCACCCGGCCGTCATCAAGGTCGACCCATTAGGAAGCTTGCGCCGCCGCTGTGCCACTGTAGGTGACGTCGACATTGCCGTAGCCACTACCAACCCCAAAGGCGTGATCGCTCACTTCCTAAAATACGCTGATATCATCCAAGTCTTAGCTGCCGGCGATAATACTGCTCGCATTATTGATTATAACCGGCACCAAATCGACATCAAAACCGTCCCTCCGGCTAACTACGGCGCCTTATTACAACACTTCACTGGTTCCAAAGCCCACAACATTCACTTGCGCGAATTAGCCCTGACTAAAAAACTGTCCTTATCGGAGTATGGTATTAAAAAAGGACAAACATTAATGAAATTTGCCAGCGAAACCGATTTTTATCAAGCCCTAGGCCTCCCCTGGATTCCACCCGAACTACGCGAAAATGCCGGTGAGGTCGAGGCTGCCCTCAAACATCAATTACCCCAACTTATCCAGTTTAAAAACATTAAAGGCGACCTGCATACCCATACTAACTTTGACTGGCACCCCAGCCACGACGCCGGCGCCAACTCCATGGAGGAGATAGTTCAGGCCGCTATCAAACTTGGCTACTCTTACGTGGCTATCGGCGACCACAATCCCAGTACTTCCACGTATAAAACTGTTGAGAAAATTACGAGTGAAATTAAAAGAAGAAATGCAGCTATTGCACACATTAAGTCTACTTATGAAAATAGAGTGAAAAATAGATCAATTAAAGTACTCAATAGCCTGGAAGTCGATATCAAGCCCGATGGTTCTCTGGCTCTGCCGGATGAAGCCTTAAGTTTGCTTGATTTCGTCATCGTTTCGGTTCATTCGGTATTTAATTTAAGCGAAACCGCCATGACTGCTCGGATTTTGCAAGGTCTATCTCACCCCAAAGCTAAAATCTTGGGCCACCCTACAGGCCGGCTGCTCAATCAGCGCCCTAGCTACGACGTCGATTGGCCTGAAATTTTTGCCTTCTGTCGCCAGCACCACAAAGCTCTGGAAATAAATGCCTATCCGGCCCGCCTCGATTTACCCGATAATTTGGTTAGGACCGCCATTACGGCCGGCGTTAAACTGGTAATCAATACCGACGCCCATTCAATCGACCACCTCAAATTTATGCACTACGGCGTGGATCAAGCCCGCCGGGGGTGGGCCACGCCGGCTGACATTATTAACACTTGGCCTTGGACTAAATTAAACCAATTTTTGTGTTGTGTTAGAATGAATTGAAAGGAGGTGAAAAAAAATTATGTCTCTCCCCCTAATCTTAGGTTTAGTCGGATTGGGTCTAGTGGTTTATCTCATTTCCACCTACAACCAATTTCAGACACTGCTAACCCGGATTAAAGCCTCAATTCAGGAGATAGGCAACCAGTTTAAGCGCCAAGCCAATCTCATCCCTAACCTAGAAGCTTCGGTCAAGGGTTATCTGGCTCACGAAAAAAGCATTTTAACGCTGCTGGCCGATGCCAGGAAATTGGTTTCTAAAGGCCAGGACGCTTCAGCCAAAGTAGCGCAGCTGCTGCCCAAACTCCAAGTTGTCGTCGAAAGTAACCCCCAGCTTAAAGGCGTAGATGTAGTCAGTCAGCTCATGGACGAGTTGCGCGACACTTCCGATAAAATCATGTACTCGCGTCGGACTTTAATCGACCTTACCGCCGACTACAACCAAATGGTAATTACTTTTCCCGCTAACTTGGTAGCTCGGCTGTTTAATTTTTCAGAAGCTGCCGGTTTAACCATCCCTGACTCCGGCGATCACCTCACGGTCAAATCCGAGGAGTTATCGACCCCTCGGGTCAGTTTATAAATTCACCTCCGAGGTGGCCGGATGGACTCCTCGGATGGTGGAGGTTTAGATGTTAAACATCTACGAACAGGTTGACGCTAACAAGCGCAAAAGTGCGCTGATTATCGGGTTATTCATCGCTTTTATTGCCGGCGTGGCTTACGTCCTGGCTCGAGCCATGGGCTTTGACAGCTTATCCTTTATGGGCTGGGCCCTGATTCTCTCCGGCCTGATGAGCTTCGCTTCT
>Ga0209541_10001813_pt1 | contig 41780 bp, 41 predicted proteins | sample RifCSPlowO2_01_FD_184027 | JGI IMG/M metagenome (GOLD analysis project Ga0209541, IMG submission 184027) | Groundwater microbial communities from Rifle, Colorado - Rifle CSP2_plank lowO2_0.1 (SPAdes) (version 2) | ecosystem: Environmental > Aquatic > Deep subsurface > Groundwater | place...
GAGACTCCTTAGAACACCGCAATAACAGCGGTTTGATAGAAGTGGTGTGTACGTTGGAAGGCAACGACCAATTCAGCACGCACTTACTAACGTTCATAATTGTGTGTCTTTTCTTCATACGGTTTTTCATTTTTTTTACCTTACATTGTTTTTAATGTTTTGTAATGATGAAATTCTTAGCATAGTCTATGGATGTAGTGTGAGCTATGTTGTTTTTTGGTGGGCGAATATTTTTGCTTTCTTTTGGTGGTGTGCTTCTTTAGGGATGTTGTGTATTCCACTGCAGAAAGCTATATATAGCTAATATAATCGTTACTTTGTAATGGTACAAAAAATCAGAACTCGACGGCAGCGATTTTCTCAGAGCTATTTTAGTGGGAAGCAAGATCTTCCTGCCCCTAAGAGAAATATAACTTTTTCGCTTCTCCCCGAAGAAGTTGATTTTTCTCCTCGGTCATTGCATTGGTTTCCCATAGCTGATTTTCACTATGTGATGCATTATGTTGAAGATAACCCTCATATTCTTGAGCGCTATGGGCGGATGCTGCAGGAAGGTACAACCTCTGGCGTAAGGATAAGGGGACTGAATTTTGCGTTGTTGCCTTCCTCTGGGTTAAATGTGCAGAACTATATGGTTCTTAGAACAGCATTGATGAGTGAGGGTTTGTTAAAGCATCATCTGACTGTTGGTAAATTTATTGAAGAAAAATCAAGTATGCATTCCCATGGTTATACTTTTGTAGCTAATGATCTTTGTTCTGCAGCTCAAGCCTTTATCTATCCCCGAACTATTATGGATCTGCTTCATGCTAATAAGGCTCTGTTCTGGTCAAAACTGCCGTGGGTTGGAAAGAGCAGGAGGTATCAATCTTCTCACCTAATATTACAGGAACGCTTCAATGAGCAGACGAGAAGAAGTGAGCAAGTTCATTTGGGATTGGAGGAATTATTATCTGCTGGTGATGTGTCGCAGCCTGATGATCATCAGCGTTTGCTGGATCTTGCTGGAAAAATAGATTATGATGTTGGTGCATTGAAGGCTCTGGAACTTGAAGAAAGAGAATTCAGAAGGATCAGGCCGGGAATATGGTTTAACCCAGAAACAGGTCTTGATAAGGCTGAGTTGTATGGAAACATTATCGAGCAAAAGAGAACATCTGCTGATTTGGTTCGAAATATAGTTATGCGTGGAGTTGTAGAAGGACTAGAAGCTGCTTTTCAATTGTATGATGAAGCCGATGATATTCTGGCAAAAGAGATTATCGCTGACCGCTTTTTAAGAAATATCAATCTGCAATTTTATCTTGAATCCATCGTTCCAACATTTGACCAAAAAGTAGTTCGAAAAAGTTTGGCATCAGGCCGTGGTACTTTTTCTGAGGTTTATGATCAATGGAAGGATGTCATCGTTGAAGGGCTTGGAATTGCAGCAAGAGTGGAGAGGTATCGCCAACGTTATTGCTATTCAATGTTGGGAAACAACACTGAATTTTTGTTGAGATCTATGGGTAATGAGTTAGAATTTGAATCTAAGAAAAAGTTCGATGTAGATTTTGGTACTGTTCCTGGCCTTGATCTTGACGCTGCTTTTGAGTTTGTCCGCGGATGTAACTCTCTCCAGTACAGGAGAATTCATCGTAGGATAAATCGCAAAACACTCACTTCCTGGATGCAAGTTGCTGATGAAGGATTGTTAGATGTTGCTGTTGAAATAACTCCAGAGGAATTTGAGATTGTTGCCCGAGAAATTCAGCATGATCCTGTGGAGGGCGCTGAACGTGCTGTTTTGGTGTTGAGATTTTTGAAAGATTATGAAGCTACCATCTCTTTGGTCGGCCCTAGCGGAAAGTCGGGAGGTGGCAGAAATCCCCTTAGCAAGGCTCAGATTCTTTGTGAAGGAAGGTATGACCTTATGGAAGATTATTTAAGTCATGTTGTCAATGTTGATGAAGAGAGAAGGAGATACGGCTTCTATCGGCAGCTTCGTCCTCGAGTATTTACTTTGGGAAGAGAGCCTGTGCAAGGATTGATTGATGCTGATATAGCTTTTGTTTCTTCTTATGTTGATGTTCTTCACCAACTGAGGAGAAATTTTAATCATCATGGCGATGATGGTGAATATCTCCAGATGATGAGTGCTTTAGCTAGTGCTGATTCAACTGAGCAGCGTGAGAGGCTATTAGAGCAATATCTTGCTAGAACCTATCATAAGGAAGTCCCTTCAGAAGTTAAATCAGAAGAAAGGACTAAGGCTAAACCTCAGCGCAAAAGAGCTTCAGCTTCTAATGATGAATATCCTTCATTACTTCAGCTCAAAAGCTTAGTTATCGTTGGAGGATTGCCCGGAATTGATTATGAAGCAAGGCTGTCTTCATTTTCCATTGATAACCTGATTGTTGTTGGCTCAAATGAGTTAAAAAAATTACAGGGGCAGAGTACGGATGCGGCTTACTTAGTAATTACCAGCACTGTTTCACATCAGTCGATCAGAACTATTCAAAGTGTTACTGATCGTTGGGCCTATTCTCCAACTCATGGGCAACGAAATCTAGTGATGGCAGCAACGAGGCTATATGAGCAGATGAAGGATGTTTGATTTCTTAACTGGGTTCATACCTCATAGCTTGCTACGATATCAAGTTACCCAATTAAGATTAAAAAATCCCAACTAATTGAATACCCGCAGCTCTGCTGCGGTTGGGAGTTTCATTTTCTTACGTTAGTTAACCTTATTTTAATACAAACCCTTCATACGGCAATTCTTTCCCTTTATAGAAAATGATGGGATTACCGTCATCATGAAATCTGGTTTTATCAATTGCAAAATGGCCTAAAGATATTTCACGGAGTGCAAAGCGCAACGCTGGCCAGTCGCTTTGTTCTTCCTGCAGTTCTTCATGGACAGCAGTAGTTTCTGCAGTAACTTCTTTTCCTTTGAATTTTACCCAAGGTCCTGAAACTAAAATAGGGCCACCGTCCAATTCTTTATTGATGAGAATGATGGATGTTCTTGTTTTTTTTTCTCCGGCAAGGAGCGCATTATATACGGCATTTGCGCCAACGTAGATCCTTTTCCCCTCTTTTTTTGCTGCTAAATCGGCAGGATGAACGTTAAGAGCCGTTCCCTGGAATCTTCTCAACAGATCACTAGTAAAGAGGCGCATATATTTTGCTAGAATGGCAATGTCAAAGGTCAGGTGATGGTCTTGTTCATACTGCTGGATTCTCTTGAGCAGCAGGTTGTTGTAGGTATTTGTTTTTTTTATGTATTCTTTTCTTCCAGGGATTGTTTTCTTTAATTCTTTCCAACTTCCGCAGTGCTGGATGCCATTTACCGTAATGGTATCAACGGAGAATTGCTTCGCATAATCTAATGCTCCAATCTTATCTTTATCGGTAATAAGTAAGGGTATAGAATAATTTGCTTTTGAATGGTGAGATTCAACAAGTGCTTCTCGAAAGTTTGTCCCTGTGCCTGAAGCGAAGGCTACGGCCAGCATTTTTTTTGTCGGATTAAAGATGGGGTGAAACATAGCTATTTTTAGCTGCTCTTTTTTATAATGGTTGTGCAAAAAATGGTGACTGCCGCTTTAGCTTCTGCTGAGGCAGAAAAGCAAAAAGATTTATAAACCGCTTCTCCATCAATATCTTATGGGTGTTAAAGAGATCAGACAAGAGGTGGAACGTTTGCCGAGCATAGTGGAAAATCTTCGGCAGGTTCATGACAGCCTTCTTCAGCCGTTAAAAAGTTCTTCTCACCCTTATCAAAGCAGCCTTTCTTTTGCGCATAGGCAGGAATTAAATCGCCAGTTAGGGTTGTTGAAAAAAAGTTTGGACGAGTTGGAAGGAGCAGAACAGATTTCTCACAAGCTTCGAAATCAGGCCAGCCATTTGGTAGAGCTGAAATTAACATCTTTCAATGGCGATAAGAATAAAGCCGCTTTGCTGAAAGGCAATATGCTTCATGATGAGTATTTTAATATCCAGCAGACAATCAAGGACATCCAGGACTTTGAGCAGAAAATGGATAGTATTCAAGAAAGGTATAGTCATATCAATCAATTGCTGAACAGCCATTTGCCATTAGAGCATTCCATCAGTTATTCTGATTTTCCTCATAGGATTCATCTGCAGAAGTTACAGAAAACTATCCAGAAGGAAAAAGAATTGGTGTATGGTCTTGGTAGAGAATTTTTGTTACTAGCGAAAAAATGATGGATTATAATTTGCTTGTAGGAATTGTAGGGATGGTCTGTATCCTTGTAGCTTTTGTCCTTGATGAATTTAATAAACGATTCGATCAGGACACCTATTTTTATAATGTTCTGAACATCCTTGGAGCTGGCTTGTTGTTATACTATGGTTTAACATTAAAAGGCTGGCCGTTCGTCATCCTTAATGCTATCTGGGTGATTGCTGCTGCGGTGAAGGTGGTGAAGATAGCGTTGAAGCGATAGGTCGCGGTGTGGTTTTATTCGACGTAAGTTGTTTCTTGTTAGTGGTAAAAATAGAAAAGCTTATAAACCGTTCGTATTCCCTACATAGAATGGAACTGCCTGGCATTGATTATGCATGTTTATCACGTATAGTTACTGATCCTCTAGTTGTTGAGAGAATGGTTGCCCTTAATGGGTGTTTAACTCATGAGGCTGCATTTGGTGTGCAATATCATCTTGTTAGTGAAGAACATCATGTTACTCCCATCATTGATGGGGAGGTCGAATCAGTAGAGCTAGATTGGGAGAAGGAACGTCCGGAAGGGTGGGTATCTTTACCTCTGTTGCATTATCATACCCATGCGTTGGATACACTTCTCATGCCCACTGGTTGGAAGGGGGATTTAGCAGGTGTTCATGAGATAAGAGCATATGATAGGAATGAAAATGGTATAGATTTCCGGGCCGTTCATGGGATTACTCGATATCAAGAGCCTGATGCACCATGGGATATCTTATTCTATCAAGAGTCTCGTTCACGCTTGTTGCCACAAACAGAGATGAAAGCACGTACACGTCAGTTATTAGAAGAGTCGTTTTATGTGGAGGCTGAACAAGCGGATGTTGTAAATGTTATGAGGAAGAGTAAGGTATATCATTGTGAGCTTCTTACTCTTCATAGAAGAGAAGATGGAAGTAGATTTTTTCCAGATGAGGAATTAGAAAAATTACGTACCTTTGCTTTTGATGTTAAAATTATTAATGAAAAGAGATTCAGGAATAATTATCTTTCCAGAATCGGCAAAACATCTTAACCCCACATTCTTGACATTTAGGTTTTATAGGCAGGCAAATTCTCTGTCCGTGGTCAACGAGCAACTTATTAATGCTGCTCCAGTCTTTCCTATCCACACTCTTTTTTAACGCTTCTTCCGTATCTTCTGGCTTCTTTGTCTGCACCCAGCCTAATCTGTTAGAGATCCTATGCACATGGATATCGACAGCGATGGCAGGCTTGCCAAAAGTATAAGATAAGACACAGTTCGCCGTCTTTCTGCCCACTCCTGGTAAAGATACTAATTCTACTAACGTATCCGGAACTTGACCATGATATTTATCTATTATTATCTTACTTAATTCATGAACATGTTTTGCTTTTGTTTTATAGAACCCAATCTTGAAAAACCATCTTTCTAATTCTTTGATGGATAATTGTTCAATGTCTTCCGGCCGAGGATATTTGGCAAAAAATTCTTTGACGATAGGAATAACGGTAGAATCTTTCGATCGTGCACTGAGAAGAGTCATGACCACATGCTGGAATGGTGTGGAATGAGAATATAATTCTAACATCGTTTGCTGATGTGTTTTCTGAAGGGTTGCCAGTACTTGTCTGTATTCATTAACGTAGTTGCTCGTTGCTGATTGAATCATAGAAATAACACGGCAAGCCCTAAAACAACGCAGATAATTCCAACAATAGTTCGCATGACTTTATGGTGATGCTTTCTCCAAACGTCTGCTGTCCTACCTTCTTTTTCTGCCTGAAGATGATATTTCTGCTGTAAAGTAATCCAGATGGCGAGGATAGCTCCCAAGGGCAAAATCATCAGTAGAAGGTAATACAATACGATCGGCAAAGCCATCCAGCCGGAAGCCCCGGCAAAGGCAAAGCGCAATGATAAGAATGTTGGAGAGATTCCGGCAAAGGAACAGATGCTTGCTGCCAGACCAACAGCGACAATACCTATTGGTGTGCGTAGATATCTTCCGATATTCTCTGCAAATACCTGGAGCGCATTCTCTTTTTTGGTATTGCTCCAGAACTGTTTAATGATCATCAACCCATAAATGACGGCAAATAAGCCGATGCCGCGGTAGAAGAATACTTTTAATGGTGAAGAAGCAAACCACGTTAACAAGCCTAAGGCGAAGAGAAAATACACTGCATATACTGCGATGATAAACTTGATTCCCAGCTGGAAGCTTTGTATGCTATTTTTCACACCTGCCAGAAGCATGACGAATAGCAGTACTAGACCCAACATTCCAAGATGAAAAGCATCTTTCAGTGCTCCTCCCGTGATGGTTACAAATGATAATGTTTTTAAGACATCTAACGGTGAATTTTTGCCGACAACACCAACCACTTCTCCCGGGTTAAGGGAAGGGCAGTCATCGATAGCATTTTCTGCCAAGTATTGGCTGGATAAGGTTTTTATCGGATCACTTCCTATGAAATAAGCTTTTGGCAGGAATAACACCGGAAGTCCCTGTGATTCTTCAGGGATATTGTAAGCAGCAAAATACTGTTTTGCCAGATCAGCATGCTCTTTATTGTAATAGACTTCATATCTCTGGACGGTAAATTCGGGCTTATTCTGCTCTATGTTCTGGATGTAGGCATCAGCATCATCACAACCAGGGCAATTTTCACCGTAAAATAAGAAAGCACATTCTTCAGCTAAGGAGAAGGAAGCTATCAGGAGAAATACTACCAGCCACGCCACACTCTTTTTGATCATCTCTCGTAAAGAAGAACCCGGATTTTATAAACTTTGCTTCTTGGTGGGGCAGTATGTCATTTTTCTCCTAAATCTTTTTATATCTCTCTCCCTTTAAGCTAAAAATGCGGCTGACAAAAGTGCAGAGGCTAGTACTTTATGCCTTAGGTGAATTTTATGCTTCGTTAAACCAGCCGTTGCTGGAGAAAAATCTGCGCTTACGGACATCAAAAATAACGTTCATCGAATTGTTATTATCATCACAGATGATTATCAAGCAGGAGCGGGCAGTTTACAAGAATTTGGAAAGCCTGGAACAGCAAAAATTTATTGCTTATGAAAATAAGATGATCCGCTTTACCGAAAAAGGAGCGCAGGAATTTCATAAAATAAATGAAGAGATAAGGCAGTTTCTTAATATTCGGAAATATCTGAAGGAGACCAAATCCCGCAGGTCATTGCAGACGGTGATGAGTGGGTGATTTTTTGCAGATACTTTTTCTCTACTTTACATTTACGGTATATTCAAAATAATCATCCCAAGGATTTTCAAGACTCATCATCTCTTTGAGGGAGAGCTTTTCAAAATATCTCCTGAATGGGCGCATGCTGTTCCCGTGAGCAGAGATAGCCACATTCACTTTTTCTTTCTTCATCTTCTTCAGCAGGTCTTTGATGAACGATTGAACCCGTTTCTCCACATCCTTGACTGATTCACCTCCTGGTGGAGGGATGTCATAGGAGCGATGATAAATATCGTAGATAGATCTTGCGATTTCCATTCCAACTGTTGATCGAGCTTCTCGGGGCATCTTCCCATATCTCTTTTCCATAGCCTTGATAACTGTCGATTCTATCCCCTGCATAAATTCCTGATGAGAATGCTTTTGCAGCTTGCCATAACAGCGTTCAATCATCCGGTCATCTTTGATGATCTGTTTGCATTCCGGATGGTAGCGAAGAACTTCATCTAATGTCTGTCTTGATCTTGACAGGCGGGTATGATAGGCTATATCAATGCGTTTATGCTGCAACTTTTTGGCGATATTTCTGGCATTTTTAAATCCTTCAGAAGTCATCTTGGAATCGATCCAGCCGGTAAACCATTGGTGCTTATTGTAATGGGATTGTCCGTGGCGGAAAAGATATATTTTAAGTTTCATCTGGTTCATGAGAAGCTTATTAGGCTCTCCTCTTTTTTTTAGATAACGTAGTTTTGATAGATAAAGGTTTTGGTTGCTAGAAAGCTGGTAAGAAATTTTCTACGCTAATTCCCGCTTCAGCATCTTGTGGGCGTTATTGATCAATTTGAATTTTTCTGTACTGCCCTCAGACATATCCGGGTGATATTTTTTTGCCAATAGCTTATACTTGCTGTTGATCAACTCTAAGTCTAAAGAATCTTCGTCTACTCCTAACACTTTTCTTGCTTTTTTACGCTGCTCTTTAATGTCTTTCTCTTCAGAAAAATCATGAATAAACTCTTGAATTGTTTTTTCACCGCTGATAACTGCAGCAACTTCTAATTCGATAACTTTAGTGATGATATACAGATTCTCAATAAATCTACTTGCGGACTTGTAGTCATAATACAACCGAAACCCATCCAGATACCAAGTTGCAGAAGCCGGGGCTTTTTTGATAGCAACAGTTTCCAAGGGAACATCAACATCATCTTCACTTAGTCCCAGCTTGCTCAAAGCATTGAGGATATTATTTCTAAATTGTATGGCTCTACGAGAAGAGGAGTCTCTAAGATTAAATGCCTTAAATTCATATCCTTTTACGCTGATGATATCCATTTGTCTTATAGTGACCATTTTTGGCCAGATCTTCGTATGGGAAGGGGTTTATTTATAAATATTAGCTAAAAATGAGATTAATTCACCCCTAAATGATAAGTACATATTTGGGGAACAAAAGGTGTAGTGATAGTTTATAAAAGCAGCAGGATTATAGTTGATTATGGGAAGTTTTGCTCAATTAGGGTTGAAAAAAGATATTGTGACAGTCTTATCTAGGCTCCAATTTAAAGAATCTCTGGACGTTCAAGAAAAGATAATTCCGTTAGCCTCGAAAGGCAGGAATATAGTTTTTACGTCTATGACTGGAAGCGGAAAAACGCTAGCTTACACTCTTGGTTTTCTGGGAAAGATCAATCCTAAACAAGGCATCCAGATGCTCATCGTTGTTCCCACTCGAGACCTCTGCATTCAGGTCGGGAAAGAACTTCAAAGCATCGGTGATCCTTTAGGCTTGAGCGTAGCTACTCTTTATGGCGGCAGGGATTTATCAGGTGATTATCGCACGACCATGAAAAAAAATCAGATTATGGTCGGAACTCCAGGAAGATTGATCCAGCATATCAATGAGAAACATATCCGAGTAGGCGAAGTTAAACTGATTGTCTATGATGAAAGTGACCAGATGTTTGACAACGGCTTTTTAGATATGTGCCGGTATATCAAGCAACGTGTCAGCATAAATGCTCAGATCATCCTTTCTTCTGCCACCATTACGGAGAAAGTCCATGACTTTATTGAACAGGAAATTGGCGATTATGAGCTGTTAACCATCGGTATACAAATACCGCAGAAGATCATCCAGGAAAAAATTCTATGCAAGATTGAGGATAAGCTAGAACTGTTGTTAAAATTCTTTTCTCATCGGGAGTTTAAACGTGTCATCATCTTTTGCAATACCAAGACACGATCCTATGGTATCTCTAAATTTTTAGAACAAAATAAGTTAAAAGCAAAATATATCAATAGTGATATAGACCAAGCGGAACGGCAAAATAGGCTCAATCTCTTTAAAGCGGGAAAATTCAATATTTTAGTAGCTACTGATGTTGCTGCCAGAGGGTTGCAGATAGATAATGTTGATCTGGTCGTCAATTATGATGCTCCCACGAGAGCCGAGTTTTATGTCCATCGGATAGGTCGTACCGGAAGAACCAATAAGAGCGGTTACGCCTTATCGATCATCTGCCCTGAAGATGAAGAGCGGTTTGCCAAATTAGAAGAAGATTTTAAGCTGGACGTCCGGCAGATTGATGTTTAAGAGGGTTATTCTAGGAAGGTAGTTGGATATTTCATAACTTCTATCATCTTTATTACTGCTTGTTCTTTCACTTCTGTGCATCTGTTTTCTTGGGAAGCAAAAAGTAATTAAAGAGCGCTATCGTCGACGATAGGATGAGAAATAGCAAACTAGCTTCCATGCGGAAGAAAATCATCCGGAAGAAGATCATGAACAAGAGGATTCTCTTCTTGCTGGGATTGTATCTTCTTACAGAGCTCTTCTTTTATTTAGATAAGGTAACAGTTCTGAAAATTCCTGATTATTTTATTCAACTGGTTGAATCCATCGTCTTTGTGATCACTACTCTTTTAGTCATTTCCATCCTCCTACGGCTGACTAGTACTAGGCTATTTAACGCATTAGAAGGAGAGATGGAGATTGAGCCACGGATTTTTATTTCAAAGATGTATTCCTTTGTTCTTTTCTTCATAGGTTTTGCTTTGATCCTCTGGAAATTTGGGGTATCTCCTGGAAATATCACTATCTTTTTAGGATTGGTGACTACTGGTCTAGCTTTTGCCGTAAGGGATGTGCTGATGGCTATCTTCGCTTGGGCAATCGTCCTTACCAAAAAACCATTCAAGATCCAGGATAACGTTAAGATAGGTGATGATATAGGGGAAGTTACGAGAATTGGTACATTCTATCTTACCTTGCAGAGCTTTGCTGATTCAAGAAATATTATCAAGATTCCTAACAAGATCCTTCTGGAAAAGAGCATCGAAAATTATGGGAAGAACAAGCGTCTTTACCAAATAAAGGTCCCACTTCAGGAAATTCCAAAGGATGTTGAAGATAGGATCATTTTACTCAAGCAGAGTTTTCATAAATATGTTGTTCAGCCGGGGACGGTTCGAGTCACTCTCTTATATGAAGCGACGAACTGTCTCATTGAAGTTGCTCTGACCGGCGAAGCATTGTATGGAGAAATTCATAATAAGATGATGATTGAGACCTATCGGATGTTCAAGGATGTAGTTAAAAAAGGCTCTTCAGAGAAGAGTTGAGGGGAGTTCGAGCAGCTGCTCAAAGGGCATATAAGGGAATCCACCGGAAACAGCGCTGATAGATACCGTTGCTTCCAGCTAAACCTCTTTTATTTATGTTTCTTTGGAATCATTTCATAGCTGTTTTGTCGTTTTTCCGCTTTTTTTAGGGGAGAAACTTTATAAATGGGACCTAACTTTTAGCTGAAGTTACGCACAAATATACTAATACAGGTGATTACCATCGCAAAACAAACAGTAGAAACATTGATTCAAGGCGGGAAAGCCAGTGCTGCACCGCCATTAGGGCCAGCGTTAGGGCCAACGGGAGTAAATATCGGGCAAGTTGTGGCTGAGATCAACAAGAAGACGGCTGATATGGCTGGAATGCAAGTGCCAGTAAAAGTGACGGTAGACACGACCAGCAAGACGTTCAGCATTGAAATAGGAACTCCTCCTGCTGCTGCCTTGATCAAGAAAGAAGCAGGTGTTGAGAAAGGAGCGGCAAACCCTTTAGCGGAAAAAGTTGCTGACGTGTTGATGCCTCAAATTATTAAAGTTGCTAAGATCAAAGAAGACAGCCTTCTTGGTAAAACCATGAAGATGAAAGTTAAAGAGATTGTCGGCACCTGCCAGTCCATGGGGATTAAAGTAGAAGGGATGGATGCACGGGATGCATTAAAGGCAATCGATGAAGGAAGGTTTGATGCTGTTATCGCTTCCGGGAAGACAGAGTTGACTGCAGAAGAGCGCAAGGCTTTGGCTGAAGAGAAGGAGCGCTTGAAAGAAGAGATGGAAAGAAGAAGAGCCGAGTTTGAGGCTGCTGCTAAGGCCATCATGAAGGAAATGGAAGGGCTGGAGAATAAGAAGATCCGAACCAAGATGCTTGATACAGGCATACCTAAGTCCATCGTTGATGAGCTGATCCCTGAAGAGAAGAAAGAAGCTGAAGGAGCAGCAAAGGGAGGCGCGAAAGGAGCACCAGCCAAGAAGTAGGTCTTTTTTAGGCTATTTTCTTTTTTATTTTATTATTTTGTTTTTGTTTGAGAAGAAGCTCTTGAAAGCGTTTATTATAATAATGATCTGTCTGTATCAAGAGTAACGTAATCTTTTTATACCTAAAGAAACTATGAAAAATCATGCATGATAAAAAGGTGGAAGATGTCTATAAAGAATTTCGTACTTCTGAGAAAGGGTTGTCAACAAAAGAAGCGGAACAACGCCTTCATCAGCATGGGTTAAATGAATTGAAAAGGGTTTCTGCAGCAAATCCTCTGAAGATATTTATACATCAGTTTACGAGCCCATTAGTCTGGATCCTTCTTGCCGCTTTGATCATCTCCTTCTTTCTTGGCGAGATGGCTGATGCCATCATTATCGGGATTATTATTGTTCTGAATGCTGTTCTGGGCTTCGTTCAGGAGTATCATGCCGAGCGTTCGATTGAAGCGCTGCAAAAACTGGCTTCATCACAGTCACGCGTGATAAGAAATGGCCAGGAGATGAGGATTGAAAGCAAATATCTCGTACCGGGAGATATCCTGTTGATAGAAGCTGGTGACAAGATCCCTGCTGATGCTCGATTGATTGAAGCTCATTCTTTAGAAACTCAAGAAGCAGCGTTGACTGGTGAATCATTGCCAAATACAAAATCGGTTGATGTTCTACCAGCTTCAACCATATTAGCTGATAGGACAAATATGGTCTATTTTGCTACGACAGTCACCAATGGCAGGGGAAAAGCTGTCATTGTTGCAACAGGGATGTCTAGTGAAGTGGGAAAGATCGCTCGTCAGATCCAAGAAGCTGAGGGAAAGATGACGGTGTTACAGACTAAACTGAGTGAGCTGGGTAAAGGCTTGACTATTGCTGTGGTGGTGATTGCGGTGATTGTTTTCTTGGCAGGGCTGTTGGCAGGAGAAAGTATCCAAGTGATGGTTCTTACGGCATTAGCTATGGCTGTGGCGGCGATACCGGAAGGCTTGCCTGCTGTCATGACCATCTCTTTAGCTGTTGGCGTTCGAAAGATGTTGAAGAGAAATGTTCTTGTCAGAAAATTGCCTTCTATTGAAACGTTAGGCAGTGTTACTGTTATCTGTACTGATAAGACGGGCACGTTAACTCATAATCAGATGACGGTAACAAAACTTCTGGCAAACGATCAGTTGTATGATGTTTCCGGTTCAGGGTACAGTTCTACTGGAGAGATAACGCTGGAGGGGAAGAGTGTTTCGCTGCAATCTGTCAGCATTTTATTGAAGGCAGGCAGCTTATGCAATAACGCTTCTTTTAGTGGCAGCGGCTCTCGGAGGACAGTCTTAGGCGATCCTACGGAAGCAGCGCTTCTTGTTTCTGCAGAAAAAATGGGGTTACATCGTGATGCGCTAGAGAAACAGGAACTTCGTCTAGATGAAATCCCCTTTTCTTCAGAACGAAAGATGATGAGCACGCTTCATCAGACGAAGAAAGGAATGGTTTCTTATACCAAAGGAGCTCCTGATGTAATTATCAATCTCTGCAGCAAAATTCTTGTTGATGGAAAAGTGTATCGTCTGGATAGGTTAAAGAAAAAAGAGTTGCTTCAGGAAAATGAGCACTTAGCATCACAGGCTTTACGGGTCTTAGCTTTTGCCATGAACAGTGATGTTCTCCGGAAGGAAGATGCAGAGAAAGAGATGATCTTTATAGGTTTACAAGCGATGTTAGATCCTCCCCGTGATGAAGTGAAAGAGGCTATTGCCAAATGCCATCATGCTGGAATCAAAGTGATGATGATTACGGGAGATCATCTGGCGACGGCAAAAGCTATCGGCCATATTTTAGGATTGCCTGGCAGAGCTATTCTTGGCGAAGAGCTTCATCATTTGGACTTAGCGAAAGAAATAAAGAATATTGACATCATTGCCCGAGTCAATCCGCAAGATAAGCTGGAGATTGTAACAAAGCTCAAGAAGAAAGGATATATTGTAGCCATGACCGGCGATGGCATCAACGATGCGCCTGCCTTGAAGAAAGCAGATATTGGCATTGCCATGGGTATTACTGGGACAGATGTTGCCAGAGAAGCAGCTGATATGATCCTTACCGATGATAATTTTGCCTCTATCGTGAATGCTGTCGAGGAAGGCCGAGGTATATTTGATAACGTTAGGAAATTTGTCAATTATCTGTTATCTTCCAATCTGGGAGAGATCTGTGTGCTGTTGTTTGCTTCCCTTTATGCTGTCTTTACGTCTGCTCCTACTGTTCTTCCCTTAACAGCGATTCAGATCTTATGGGTCAATTTAATCACTGATGGCTTGCCGGCGATCGCTTTTGGGTTTGATGGTCATTCACCAAAGATCATGAATAATCCTCCTCGATCGTCGAAGGAGCATATTGTATCACCTGCCTTACGAAAAGAGATCATTATCTTAGGATTATTGATGGGTTTGGGCAGCTTTGTCTTGTTCTTATTATATCACCAATCTTCTCCAGCTAAATTGCAAGCAGTTGTATTATCATCTCTTGTCGTCTTTCAGCTGGTGAGGATACAAAGTATCCGTTCAGGATATGAATTATCATTCTTCAGCAATAAGCTTTTGCTGGCTGCCATTCTGGGATCATTGAGTTTGCATATGGTTGTTGTTTACACGCCGTTGAATGTATTCTTTGGCATAACACCTTTGGCTTTAGTGGATTGGGTAGTTATTGTTGTTGCTGCTGTTGTTCTGTGGGTGATGAATATGGTGCTGAAGAGGGTGATGAAAGGGAGTATTGGGAAGGAGAAGGAAAAGAAAGAAGGAGAAGACGGGAGAAGTAAGGGAATTGATGGGGTAGAAAAGAAATAGAACAGAGAGGTATACATCAACATTCTCAACGTTAATGCTTTAATGTGCCCATGGCATCGAAAGCATCTTGTGCTCTTTGAAATAATGGAGCACTTCATAGCTTCTGATGATTGATGAAAATTCTTTCTTGATCTGTTCAATCACCATTCGCAGTTCTTTTTCATCTTTTACTTGGACTTCTATCTCACAAGCATGTCCGCCAATAACATCATCCCGATAAATAATATTTGGATGTTCTACAATAAAATGGTTTAGCTTTCTCAGAATCTGTTCTGAAGTGTTTTGTAGGTCCAGATAGATTTTATAGTGCGAATAGCCCAATTTTTCTATATTCAGTAAACAAGTGTAGCCAGTGATGATTTTTCTTTTTTCAAGATCCTTGATATGCGTAGAAATTGTTTTTGTGGAAACATCCAGCGTTCGAGCGATAAAAGCTATGCTTTCTCTCGCATTGATGGTGAGCAGTTTTAAGAGATCTATATCTATTTTTTCAATCTTTTCAGGAGTGTTACAGGAAGTAAAGGCCATTTGTTGATTATTTCTTTTATTCTGGATAAGGAATGAACGGGGGTAATGAATAATTGTGGTATAGACTCCCACTTCTGTCTTTTCAATATAGTTAAGATAGCTGTTGGAGATGGCATGCCAAAATTGTTCTAGCTCATTTATGGAGCGGATAAGAAGCCAGATCACCAGATCAATATTCCCTTCAACGCTGGCAAAAAATCCTACGTTTGGTTGTGCCGTTATAAACTCAATTATTTCTTTCTCTTTTTCTGGAGTAGTATACTGCAATTTTATATTTATTCTGGCACTCATGTAGCCTAGTTTTCCATGGTCGAGATATGCTTGATATCTTAAGATCACTTCTTGTTTTTCTAGTTTCTTTAAGCGGTAGAGTACGGTATCTTTGCTGAGCCTTACTTTTTGGGCAAGCTCTTTCAGCGAAATTCTGGCATTGGCATCAAGCTCGTACAACATCCTTAAATCCCTACTATCTAGCTTTATTTCCATTTTCTTCATCTTTTAATGAATAATTATATTTAAATATTTCTCTTTTTTATGAAAAATAGGTGCAATATTTTATGAATTCTTTTTTTACTATCGTCTAGAGATGTTGAGAGATGTCTCTAGTGATACCATGCCAAAAAGATTTTTAGCCGTCATTCCCCGGCAAGTAACGCTGTTTGGACAGGAAGCCAGGCCTCAACCACCCATGGGAGTAGCGTACGCTCTTCAGGGAGTTGCTAGAGCGGGATGGAATCCTGCATTATTGGATCTCTGTGCTGAAGGATATGCTACCTATCAGGAAGACCGGCAGAAAGGAATAAGGGTTACTGGTTTGGAAGATAAAGATGCAATGGAAAGGATTTCTCAGGGACAACCTGACATGATTGGTGTAAGTTTAGGTATTTCAACGGACCATGATTATACCAAGCAATTGGTGTATAAAATCAAACAAGAATTCCCTCATGTTCCCATTGTAGTTGGCGGCTCACATGCTTCTCTCATGAATGAAAGGCTGTTTGTGGGGCATGGTATAGAGAGAATGGATGTTGATTTTGTGGTGACCGGAAGAGATTTAGGTTCCGGTGAATCGACCATTGAAACACTGCTTCAAGCTCAGGATGGGAAATGTTGTCTTAACGATGTTCCTGGTTTGCTCTATGTGGATAGTGGAACCGTTCGCCAAAATCCATCTGTCATCATCACCGAGCCATCAGTCAGTTTTTTACCTCAAGCACGACGGGATTTATTCAAAAAAGTGAAGGGGGTTGATATCTACTCCACTATTAATCGTTCTCACACCGGACCTGCTGATTCTATCCCTTATGCTGTCATGCATACATCAAGAGGATGCGGCGCAGTGTGCACATTTTGCCACGTTGCAGAAGAAGGCTATGCTCGAAAGCTGTTTGGGAGGTCATTGTCTAACATCGTAGAAGAGTTGAATCTTCTCAAAGATGAAGGAGTTCAGACGATAAGCATAGAAGATGATAACTTTGGCGGGTTTCATCCTAGTAGAACAGAGTTAGCAGTAAGGATTCTTCAAGAGATTCATGCTCGAGAGTTTAAAGGAGTATATTTTCCTAATGGGATTACATTAAAATCATATCTGAATAATAATCATGCGTTGCCACGGCAGCTGCGAAAGATGGCTGATGATGGCATAAAAGTAAGAAATTCTTTACCTATAGAGTGTGGAGATGATTATACGTTAAGAAAGATCATTCATAAGCCCCACACTTTAGATATGGTGCATTCTGTCTTGCATGAACTTACCTCTGGAGGATATTTAAAACATCCTTCTATCGAGCTTGATGCCTTTTTTATGGTTGGAATCGTTGGCTATGATGGCAAAAAAGCAGTACCTGAATCGTATGAGTCGATAGAAAAAACATTTGCTTTAGCAAGAGAAGCGGCAGAGCTGGGAATATTGGTGAATGTGTGGTGGATGAAACCAAATCCTGGCAGGCCGCAGTATGATCTTTGGAGAGCAAAATTTCCTGAAAAACAATTTTACGAATTACAATTTTTATTCCCCTCAGGGATATGGGGTACAGAAGAACAAGAATTACGGCTAAATGAAAGTATAAGAAGCATTAATGGAGAGATGGCAAAGATAGGAGTGGGAAGCAAAAGACCGATCTATCCCGTTTATGAAGATTAAATGTCTTGATAGAAAAATAAATAATTAGTTCAATAAAGAGAAATACAACCCATACTAGAGGTCAGTTTCTATCCAAAATACCCGTGTTTATCCTCTGTAATTTGCTTCGCCCGGGCAGAACTGAAGTACGTGGATAATTGCTGGTATGCTTCGTCAACTTCGGAGTCTACCGACGCCTTGACGGACTCTAGCGCTTTTTCAAAATGAGCCATATTTACTTCTTTAGCCTTGATGTCTTCACGTAAAGCAGCCATCGCTGCTTCTCGGCATACTCCTTCGATGTCTGCTCCTACATAACCTTCTGTCCTTTCTGCTAATACTTTTACATCAACATCCTTTGCTAACTGCATCTTCTGCAGATAGATCTCAAAAATATGTTTTCTTGCTTTTTCATTAGGTGTTGGCGTTAAAATGATCCGGTCAAATCGTCCTTGTCTGAGTAAAGCAGGATCGACCATGTCTGGCCTATTGGTGGCAGCAACAACAACGACATCATTTAAGCTTTCCAAGCCGTCCATCTCTGTTAACATCTGGTTGACTAATCGTTCAGAAACATGATTTTCGCTGCCAGAACTTCTTCTTGGAGCTAAGGCATCTATCTCATCAAAGAATAAAATAGTTGGAGCTGTTTGTCGTGCTTTTCTGAATATTTCACGAACAGCTTTTTCCGATTCGCCAACCCATTTGCTCAATAAGCTTGGGCCATTCACTAAAATAAAATTTGCTTCACTTTCCTTGGCTACGGCTTTTGCTAACAAGGTCTTTCCAGTTCCCGGCGGACCGTATAATAAGATGCCCCGAGGTGGACGAATACCCATCCTTTTGAACGCTTCCGGTGTTTTTAATGGCCATTCCACCGCTTCTTTTAATTTCGCTTTCACGTCTTCCAAGCCGCCAACATCATTCCACGTGACGTCTGGAGTTTCTACAAGAACTTCCCGCATCGCTGAAGGACGAATTGCTTTTAGAGCTTCTACAAATTCTTTTTGAGTGATCATCAATTGTTCTAAAATCTCTTTAGGAATTTCCTGTCCTTCTTCTATGCCTTCCACTTTTAATTCTGGAAGAATCCTTCGCAAGACGATCATCGCTGCTTCCTTTGCTAAAGCGTTGAGATCTGCACCAACAAAACCATGAGTTACCTTGGCAATATCCTTTAAATTCACATTCTTTGACAAGGGCATATTTCTGGTATGGATCTTCAGAATCTCTTCACGGCCTTTCTTATCGGGAACGCCTATCTCTATCTCCCTATCAAATCTCCCTGGGCGCCGTAAAGCAGGATCCAAAGAATTGGGCATATTTGTTGCAGCAATAACTATAACTTTTCCGCGGCTTTTCAAGCCATCCATCAAACCTAACAACTGGGCAACGACTCTCTTTTCAACATCACCTCTTGTCTCTTCCCGTTTGGTGGCGATAGCATCGATCTCATCGAAGAAGATGATAGATGGAGCATTCTTTTCTGCTTCTTCAAACTTTTTCCTCAGATTTGCTTCTGATTCCCCGTAAAATTTACTGATAACTTCCGGACCATTGATGAGGATAAAATTGGTATTTGTTTCTGAAGCTACTGCCTTAGCAAGTAATGTTTTTCCTGTTCCCGGTGGGCCATGAAGCAATACTCCTTTCGGCGGCTCTATCCCCAGCTTATCAAAAATTTCAGGATGCTTCAATGGCAATTCAATCATCTCCCGGACATTCTTGATCTCGTCTCCTAAACCGCCAATGTCTTCATAGTTGATCCCTAGACTTATACTCTCATCATCTTTTGGATCGACCGCTTCCGGATTAAACTCAATCTCCGTATCTTGGTTTACCACAACAATCTCTTTCTTGGGCATGGTATCAACGACCATGAACTTTAAGTCTCCAAAGCCGAAGCCGGGAATGCGGCCTTCCATCATGGAAAAGATATTATCTACTTCAAATTCTCCCTGCCTTCTTCGTGTTCTTCCTAAGGAAACTAAATCTCCTTTAATGAGCGCTTTTCCTAATAACCCCTGCTTAAATAATTGCGGAGAAGCATTGATCATGACTCCCTTATGCGCTGGAGAAATGGATATTTTTTTAGCTGGCTTGACGTCGCACTTTTTGACGCTGACGATCTCTCCTATAGAAGTACGGGCGTTTCTTCGGGCATTACCGTCCATGCGGATGATATTTAACCCGATGTCTCCGGGATAAGACCTATCGACGACAGCAGCTGTTACCCGTTCGCCTTTGATTTCAACGACATCCCCAGGATTAGCGTTAATTTGCTTCATGAAGCTGGAATCTATCTTGACAATCCCTTTGTTTACATCGTCTTGGACTGCTTCCATGACTTTCAACTTAATTTCTTTGATATCCATGGGTTTCTTTGTTTCTTAGGACTATTTTCCTATTTTTCTTTAAATATTTTATGATATATAGTGAGTTTTATTTGATGATAAAGGGATTTTAGTATTAGGCTAAGCTCATTCTAAATACAAAGGAAAGAAAATAATAAGAAAGCTTATTTTGTTTTTTTACTTTCTGGCGTGCCGCTAGGCTTGACTTTCGGCAAAGGCAAAGGACTAGGGAGATCAACTTCTTCACTTACCTTGATGGCCTGGATATTTCCTTTGTGTAATGAAGCGTTAATTATCCGTTCCATGATGTCCATAGGTATTCTCTTGTTTTTATCCCAAGATGCTTTAATCTCATCCACTTTCTTGGCATCTTCGATGAACAGGACTTGCCCTTCAACATCAATCTTGCCTAATTCCGGCTCATAGGTGCAGTTAAAAGAGAAGGTAAATTTCAATCCTTTCTTGCCATCGGCGGCAAAGCTTAGCTCTTCCACATTCTTGATAGAAACATTATTGTTGATCTTGACCTGACCTACTTTTGCATCAAGATTCCTCTCTGCATGGACTTTATATAAATTTATTTTAACGATCGTCATTGGAAACCACCTTTTTCTTGTTTTAGCCTTTAATCAGAAGGTTATTTATAAAGTTTATTGGTGTTCGGCACTTATTCTCCCTTCTTCAGATACCCATCTGCACCCTTCACGTACCTATCTACACCTAGGCTCTTATTAAGCTGTTCTTCAACAGCCGGGGGATTACCACTCATTCTAGGTACTGTGTCATGGATCAAAGAGTTTCCAATATGATGTATCTCTACATACTGTATAGCTAGGACTGGCTGAAGCTGTGGCATTCCTACTTCCTTGCAGAAAACACTGATTCCTTCAGCGATGCTCCGGTCACCTAATCCTTGATCTTGATGGATGATGGACTGGGCAACCTTTATGGCCTTCTGTCTGGCATCATACCATCCTAAGGGAGAAGAGTGGATAGTCTCTCGTGCTGCCGGCATCTCATTTTCAATCATCATTTTCTGGGCCATAGCACAACGTGCACCGACCGTAGCACCAATAAATGCTTCAGGAGATGGCTTGCTGTATCCATGCAAATCGGAGGGAGTGAAAACCATCTCTGGTTCAAACCAAGGCGTGAGGTAATGCTTGACCGCTTCTTCAACCTGATCCCGTGGACCATTGCTTAAGATAGCGAGCTGTGGCTCTGGCTGGAACGATCGAACATGATTGAGTAAGGTTATGGCATAGTCTGGCAGTTCCCAATCTGGAGAAAATTGAGTGATGCCTTTATGAATCTCATTTGCTATCCTCTTGAGCAAACCTTGCGGCAGATCATAACCAAGACTCAGCTCTATAACTGCCCCATTGACATACTCCATCCGCGGTGTATGATTTCGGGTCAGCCCCTTTTCTTTTTCAAAAGCAAGAAGAGCTCGCTTGTAATATCGGCTGTGCTCTTGGATGATATCAGAAAGATATAACCTTGTTAAAGCTCTAATTGCTCGAGTGTAACGAGGCTCTGGTGGAACTATGGTTACACGATCATGAAATACTTTTTCTCCAATATGCGAGAAGTCATCAAGCAAAGAAATACCATATCTCTTCATGACGTTAATGAAAACATCAGTGATATGGACTGGTAAAGATGTCTTCGGCACGATCAGCGTTCCATGAAGGTCAAACGTGTATAACTTCTTTCCTAAGCCGTGCACTTTATCAAGGAAATCTAAAATAGTCTCTAGCCCTTCATCTTTGTCGGAATTATTTCCTACTTTTCGTTCATCCATTGCGTGTACTCTCATCATTAGTAATATCCACAAACGCTCCTGCCACTAACAAAGGAAAAGCTATCGTGGCATCGCAATGGATCTTGACTGCCGGGGCTTTTGCCTTTACTTTGCCCCAAGAGATGGCCTCTTCAACTTTAGCGCCAGAGTCAGAACCGTCATATTCCTCAGCCGTATTGATATACACGACGTAATCAAATCCCTCTTTAAAGATATTGGCGTTTAAGGTAAAATGCTTGCTGATGCCTCCCCCCAGGATGATTCCAGCAGTCTTCTCGGCATTCAAGACGATCTTGGTGATATCAACCACTTCCTGGCTGACATCGATCAAAAAATCAGGATGGCTTTGTTTGAAAAACACGACAAGATCACCTAACGAACCGTCAACGATGCCGGGGCAAAAGATAGGAATATCATTTTTTGCTGCCCAATAGAGGATAGACGACTGGTCATTGATATCTTTTCCCAATTCTTTGATCAAATCTTTTGGCGACCATGCTTTCTTTATGTCATAAATCCTTTTGAAAAAGCCCTGCATGAACGTGTCAAAATAGGCATATCTGTCGTTGGGGATGAAGATATTTCCTGTTCTGTTAATACCCTTCTCAAACAACATTCCTCCGGGAGCGTTAAAGGCACCTAAGACAAAAGGCTTCAGCGCTTTGATGATGTCTTCTTCAATACCTCCTGCTGAAGTTACAAGAACATCAACTTTTTTATGTTTGACGAGATATTTTATCAATTCTCTATTGCCGGAAGAGACTTGGTTGGAGGTGTAGGCAAGGAAAATTGTTGCTTTTTCTCTCTGCATGACTTTTGCTATTTCAATGCCTTCTGCCAGATGCGTAGCTTGAAAACCAGTGTGTGCATATGCTTTGAGGAATTTGCTGAAATCAAACGGCTGTTCAAAATCATAGCCTTGAATTTCAGGATAGCCTTGCAGATTGTTATCTGGCTTGATGCTGTATTGATGGTGCTTTTTTATATTGATATGTTGTTGAATGGTCATGTTTATATCCTCTTGATTTAGTTGTGTTTATTGATGATAGATGATAGACAAAGAAAAATCTAGAACAAGCTCAACTAACTCCCTGCTTTGCGTACGGTGTCCATATTATACTAGAATAGAGGCTTTTTTAAAAAGGTATGCCTCATAATTTGAAAAAGAAAAATTTACTGATAATTCATACCATATACGTAACGCAGAGAATGTGGTAAATATCAATTCTTCAACTGCTACAAATTTTAGCATTAAATATATAAAGAAGGGAGGCCATACGAGAGGTATGGAAGTTGTAATTGCTAAGGATACTTCAGTAAAAATAAAAGAAGTTTCTGAAGCTTTAGGGATAGAAAAGGAAGAAGTAGTAGATAGAGCAATCCTACTTTATCTTGATAATATAGATAAGTATCTTGACCTTAAGAAAGAAATGAAGGAATGGGATGCTCTCAGTGATGAAGCACTCCATGATTTTGAGAAGTTACTATGAACCCAGGCGAAGTGTGGTTAGTTGAGTTCCCTTCTACCAATGGTCATGAACAAGCTGGAACAAGACCAGTTATTATCCTTGCTGAAACAGAAGCAAATGTAGTGATGGTTATTCCGCTGACTACCAATACTCAAGCTTTACGTTTTCCACATACTTTTGAAGTCCGCCCTTCTGGAAGGAATGGACTGGCTACAATATCCATCGGGCTTGTCTTCCAGCTGCGCGCAATCGATAAAAAAAGGATGAAGAAAAAAATTGGTGTCATTGAAGAAAGTATTTTAAGAACATCACATAAAATAATCAAAAATATGTTAAATCTCCCATGAACCTCGTAGACGTCCATTGCCATCTGAACAGCGTTGAATTCAAGGATGATCTAGACGAAGTTCTAGAGAGAGCTAAAAATGCTGGGTTGAGAGCTGTTCTAGTATCAGGTACAAATCCGCCGACCAATAAGCAAGTTTTAGAAATGGTAAAGAAATATCCCATTATCAAAGCTAGTCTAGGGATTTATCCTACCGATGCCTTAGGTATGCCTCCAGATGAAGCAGGATTATTGAAACATGATGGACCTATCGACTTAGAGCAGCAATTTCAATTTATCCGAAAACATCTTAGCCAAGTAGCAGCCGTAGGAGAAGTGGGCATGGACTTTTATTGGGTGGATAAAGAGAAGACGGGGCAGCAGCAGGAAGAGAATTTCAGGAAAATCATCCGCTTCTGCAAAGAGATCCAGAAGCCGATAGTTATCCATTCCAGAAAAGCGGAAGAGGAATGCATCACTATTCTTGCAGAAGAGATTCCTTCTCATGAAATTCCGGTGATTCAGCACTGCTTCTCTGGAAAGAAGAGCCTGATGTCCAGAGCAATAGAGTTAGGCCATAACTTTTCTATCCCTCCCAATATCGTGAGAGCAAGCAATTTTGAAACTCTTGTCAAAAAGGCTCCTTTGACACAAATTTTGACGGAGACCGATTCACCATGGCTAAGCCCTTTTCCTGGGAAGAAGAATGAGCCTGCTTATGTGTTTGAGTCGATCAAAAAGATCGCTGAAGTGAAAGGTATTTCTGTGGAAGAAGCGGCAGATCAGATTTGGCAGAATTATGAGAGGATATTTGGCATTTGAAGAGAGTTCAAAATAAAGCTAACTCCTATCTAATCCTATCTCGGCAATCTCATTGATCAGGTTCGTCTTTGATTTTAAGGTGGAAAGGATAAGGTAGAGCGTCGTCTTGTCTTCTTCCAGCAGTTTATATTTTTCCAGGTTGATGATCTCTTCACCTAATTGCTCGCAGGTGCTGATGACTTGGTTGGAAAGGGTAAAATCACGCTTGAAATAGCATTGCAAGGCAAGGTCATAAACATCAATGATCTGGTTAAATTTCTGTTCGGCAAATGTATTGATCTCCTTATTAGTCTTCTTCACTTTTAAGCAATTCTTTGCTATCCTCACAAACGAATCAGCCATCTTCTCGATAGCGCCGATAATGATGATGAAATCCTGGCAATCATCAACGGTGATGTTCAGCTTATTCATGATAGGTGAATTATGCAGGGCAAAATTAATCTGTCGTCTAGCTAGGAGATAAATTCTATTGACTTCTTCCTCCCACAGATTGATGCTGTCCATGATTTCCACTTCTTCCTGCAAAATCTTAAGTGATTCTTCGATCATCAGTTGAGAAAGCTGAAAGGCTCGCCGAATGACATTCTGCAGTGAAAAAGAGGTTGCGGAAAAAAAATCCTGAAGGACAATTTTTTCTCTTGTTTCTTCAACTATCTCAAAGCCGATAACTTTTTTTGTCTGATCAAAAATCTGTTTTCGGACATCTTTACTGATGCCTTGGCTGGAATTGAAGGTGACTTTATGAACCCCATTTAAGTAAAGTGAAATAAACTTTCTTATCAACTCTGCCTCATGAGGAGATTTGCTGAGGTCTAAAGTTTCTTCTTTAATGGTTTCTGTACTTTTCTCCAGGCCTAATAACAAGGACTGGTCAGCTTCTTCCGTAATAAAGATAGAGTCTCCCGGCTGTACCTCATTTCTTGTTACCCATGTTTTTGGCAGGGAAACGGTATACGTGGCAATTCCTGTCCGTTGGATCTTTCGTCGGATCATACGATGCGGACATGGAAAAACTATATATATTTTTCGTTTGTAATTACAGACTATAATTGAGGGGATATAATTATAGACATTATACGTTGGTCTGATCTTGTGGACTTTTTTCTCCTGACGGATGATTTTTAACAAGAACATAGAAGTGCTGAGAGAAAAAAGCAGGTGGAGAATAATGAGCTGAAAGAGGCAAAACCATGGGAGGAATAAGCAACAAAGAAATTATTTCTGCAAATGAATACTTGCTTACCCTCTAATCTTTCCCTGTTTCGATAAATCTTTGGCTAAAAATCGTGGAAGAACATAATGATAATCATATAAGAGCTTAGCTACCACTTCTTTCAAGGAATAGGCGTCTTTGTAGTCAAGGATTGCTTGGATATCTTTGTCACTGAAATGATAGTCCGCAAAGAATCTTTTGCAATATTCTGTCTCATTCTTAATCCGCTCCTGGTAGGTTTCATAATCCTGCAACAAGCGTGCATCATATTTTCTGATCACGCCCTGAAACAAGCGCATCAAGTGAACTTCTTTTGAATCTAGCCGGGTAATATCCCACAGCCCGGCTTTCTCATAAGCAAATTTTCGGAAGGCCAGCTGCAGCATCGACCTAATTTTTCCTACGTCTTTGCTGATCTGAATTTCACAGATCTTGAGGAAAGCATCATAGGTTGCTTTTCCACATTTCTTGAAGAGCTTTACTGTCCTGCTGTTCGTCGTTTTTCTAAGAATATCTTTGCCATACGTCTCAAGAAGATATTTTTTGGTGTTGTTGAGAAGAAAGAGGGCTTTAAAGCATTCATAAATCCGCTGCTGCTCATTAAATGCCTCGATGCAGAGAATGTTATGTGTCCTGTCCGCTAATTTTACCTGGATAACTTTCTTTTTCATCTCCGGATGATCGATAAGGAAGAGGTTAGCGATGGACTGGTAGTAATATGTTCGTTTTGTCCTTGTTAAAGCTTTTGCCGCTTTTACCAAGTCTTCAGCGTCCTTTTTGGTGCAGAACTGTTTGATGTCCTGAAACAGCTCCTGATAGATCTTTTGCTCGTGGGCTTGGATTGATCTGATGGTGAGTGGCTGTGCTTTTATGGTCATCTCCCGCTGGAACTCATCGATTCTGTCTTCGATAAGGTCATGGAGGATTCCCACACAGAGGGTTAAACCATCATCAATACCTGCTCTCTTCAAGTTAAGAACAACATTTAACGGGTGAATGAAACAGGGCTCTCCATTTTTTCTCTGCGGGCCTTTGTCGCATTGCTCGTGGATGATATGATATAAATGCTTAAACAGCTTAAAGTATTTGTTCTTTTTGTCCATCAGCTGCTCGACGGAAAGAATATGGTGTTCTGCTTTCCAATGGCTAATTTCCCTACATTTTTCCAGCTCTGCGGTCACCATTCTTTTAAAAAGAACAACTCAAGGTATAAAAGCTTTGTTCTAGGCAGTTTGCTGAATGAAAAATAGAAATAGAAACATTTATAAATAGATTGAAGAAAAAAAGCTGTATGGAATTCAAGGTTCTTGAAGAAAGCAAAAATAAGCTTGTTTTTCAGCTGATAGGAGAAACGCACACCTTCTGTAACTTGCTGAAGGATGAGCTGCAGAAGATCAAGGAAGTTTCGATAGCTACGTATCGGATCGATCACCCTTTGGTTGGTCAGCCTCAGTTCTTGATTGAAACGAAAGGGATGGAGCCAAGAAAAGCATTGCAGGAAGCTTTAAAGACGATGAAGAAGAAAGCTGCTGAGTTTAAGAAAGAAGTAGGGAATTTATAAGTTTTTTGGGAAATATGGTGTATTATTATGATTAGTCCACTCTATTCAGGTGAAATCTATGCTGAAACAATGGTGGTATGGTTACCGTATAAGTTAGAAAAGTTAGGTCTCGCGCATTTATTGAATGATGGTCCTTTTGCAGACTTGGGATGTGGATTAGGAACAGTAATCGCAGCATTTCAACAAAAATATCCCCCGATTAAATTTATTGGAATTGATCGCAATAGGGAATGTCTAGATGAAGCAAGAAAAATAGTTTCACCGGATACACTTCTCATTCAAGCATCCTTACGTGCGATATCTTTAAGAGATAATTCTCTGGCTGTAGTATTCAGTCATAAAATATACCAATTATGTAATGAGGAAACTTATGCAGAAATTGCTAAAGAAATTCATAGAACACTGAAAACAGGAGGGATCTATTTTGCATCAGAGCCAATGATGGATTATAAACGCCCTTTTTTAGAGTTAGGGTTAGTTCCAATGTATGAGGATGAATCAATCATTTTCAAAAAGTAAATCATTCTTTCCCTTTATTTCCCCTTCTCTTCCAACACTTTCCCTCTCAACAAAATCATCTCTGCCTTTTCAATTTTTACCAGAAGGGTATCTCCTATCTTATATTGCCCTTCCACGATGATGGGCTTATAGCTTTCGTTTCTTCCGATCCATTGCTGTCCTTCCTTTCCTTTTTCCTCGATGATGATGTTCCCTTCCCAATCAAGCCAACGCTCATTCTGCATCTTGCTGATGTTCTGGCGGATGTCTGTTATTACCGTCAATCGACGCTGAACTTCTTCCTCCGGTAATGGTTTCAGTTTTGCCGCAGGTGTTTTTGGCTTTAGCCAGAAGCGGGAGATATTTGTAATATCAGGCATGGTTGCCCGGACGAGATTGAGCGTTTCCCAATAATCCCCTTCTTTCTCTAGGGGATAACCCACCATAATATCAGTTATAAGGGTTGTGTGTGGAACGATTGCTCGCAGCTCTTGGATCGATGCCAAGAATTCTTCTTTCGTATTTCCCCTCTGCATGTGGCTTAATACGCTGTTGCTCCCCGATAGCGCAGGGATGTGCAGGAACTGGAACATCTTTTTGTCCTGCAGCAAGGGGAAGAGCTTCTCTTTTATTTTTTGCAGATGTACAGGATTGCCCTTTCCTATCCTTATTTTAAATTCTCCAGAAATTTTTATCAGTTCTACGAGAAGCTCTGGCAAGCTTGTTGCCATGTCAAAGCCGTAACAAAAAGTATCATCAGATGTCAGCCAGATCTCTTTTACTCCTTGGCTGACAGCTCTTTTCGCTACCTTAACAATATCATCAATGGGAAATGATTCCAGATTGCCGTCGGAAGCTCTTGTCTTGCAGCACTTACACGTATTTAGAGATCCTCTACTGATGGGAATGATTTCAACAATTGGATTTCTTCTGATCTTCGGTGTATCAAGGGGTGGCTTTTCACTTGACTCTAGAATCTTGATGACGTTATTATGGAGCGCTTCTTCAACAACTTCTCCAATATGATGGATTGACATCGTTCCAACGATGCTATAAGGTTTGAGCTTCTCCTGCTCTGTTAGAGGGATACAACCAGCAATGATGATGATCTTATAGGGGTTATCTTGCTTGACTTGTTCTAATCTTGCAAAGAAAGCGCTTTCTTCTGGTTCTTGGAGTGAACCATTATTAAATATGACCAGATCACTCTCTTCCAGCGTTTCAGTGGGGTTAAACTTTGCCTGCTGCAGCAAGCCGGCCATCTGCTCAGAATTTGAAATAGTATCGCTGTCACCATTAGTCTCAATGAAAAATGTGGTCATGGGTATTTTTTGGGAAGATTATTTTAAAAATGTTATGGATTAGCTGGCAGTATCTTTCAAGGTAGCAAGAAAATAAATCCATCTTTACAGCACCAACCACCTTACTCTTTTCAGCCGGTCACCGATAAAACTGGCAGCGATTCCAGGATTAGCCATAATCCTCCTCTGCATGTACGGTTCACCAGTTCCTAGCTCAGCTTCAATAGGCATATACATCCTTACCGTTTCTCCGGCAGCTAAGGCTCGAGGCATGATCACGTCAGCAAAACTATACACACCCTTCAGCCCTTGCAATTCATATTGTGATTTTGGAACATCTCGCTTCTGAAGAATGTCTCTCCTTATTTTTTCAACAAGCTTGGGATCATGAGTGGCAATGCCCACATGATAGCCTGCTTGAACGAGCCTTTCGACAAGATGATACAGCCTGGCTTTTGCTTCCTTAGCACTCGTTACAGCAATTGTTTTTGGTTCCCGGTAGATTCCACGGCAAGCTCGGAGGGTTACCTCTTTTCGTGGGATAGCATACCCTTGCTCAATGTATCTATCTATATCTCCTCCAGTATCTAAGGTCTGATGAAGACAGGATTGGAGTACGATGTCTAGATGTCTTCCACGACTCCAAAAGTCTGCTGCCAGTTCAAGTGTGATCTCAGTCCAGAGATGGTCTTCCATGTCAATAGTTAATGGTATGGATTGGGCATCTGCCGTATCCAAAACCATTTCTAAATGATCTCTCAACAGATCAAGATCTATGCTTAATTGTCCCTTGTATCTCTCGCTGACACTTATTGCAGAAAGTTTTAAAGAAGCGGTAAATGGTGAGCGAATTCCATGCTCATTGGCAGTTGAGTGGTGGGTAGCGTGTAATCTTCCTAATGCTTCCAAGGCATTTTGATATAGGAGAATATTTTTTTCTGTATCTGTCCTTGTTCCAGCTTCTTCTCCAAGGATATCTAATGTTGAGCAGATCGGCTGGCTATGCTCTTGCAATCCTTGAAGAAATAGTTGTTCAATCGCTTCTATCCCTTCATCTAAAGAATGTCCGGCAAGGTATGGTTTTCCCAATAGTTCCAGCAATCCCATTTGCCGGAAGAGAAGGATGCTCTTTAAATGCATAATGGTAGCAGAATATCATTATTCTACCATATGGTCTTGATGCGTTACCTAATCCTTTGCGCATTTCTTAGAATCCTAAGCGCTGAAGCATCTTTTCCTTGTCGAATGGTTCCAGGTCTTCGTATCTCTGGCCTACTCCTAAAAATAAGATTGGTTTTTTGATGACATAAGATATAGATAATGGCGCTCCGCCTTTTTCATCAACATCAGCCTTGGTTAGGATGACACCATCCTGTTCCACTAACTCATTAAAAGTTCTGGCTTGCTCGATACAGTCATTTCCAGTGATGGCTTCACCCACAAAAATCTTTAAGTCTGGTTTTGCCACTTTGATCAGCTTTTTTAATTCTGCCATAAGATTGGTGTTGCTGTGCAGCCTTCCTGCCGTATCAATCAAAACGACATCAACCTTATTCTTCTCTGCGTAGCGGACAGCATCAAAGGCAACGGCTGCGGCATCAGAGCCATAATCCTGCTTGATGATCTTTACTCCTAGTTTTTGGGCATGCTCTTCCAATTGCTGGATAGCGGCAGCTCTAAAGGTATCGCAAGCAGCAAGAACGACTGTTTTTCCTTTGTTCTGCAGATATTTTGTGACTTTTGCAATGGATGTTGTTTTTCCCGCTCCGTTGATGCCAAAGAAAGCGATGACAAAAGGCTTTTTGTCCTTGATCCTGGAAAGGAGGTCTATGCTAGCAACATCAAGGATTTCAGAAAGTGTCTGTCGTAACGTCTCTTCGATCTTATTTGAAACATCTCTGGGCAAAGGCTTGTCAACCAACTCTTTCTTTAGATCCTCTTTTATTTTTTCAATCACTTCCACTGACACATTATTCTCTAACAAGGCAACTTCTAAGTCCCAAAAGAGCTCATCAAATTTTTCTGCAGAGATAGTTTTTGTGGTAAAGGCTTGTTTTATCTTGGAGAAGAATGATTTTTTTTCCTGTTCTTTCTGTTTTTCGTGTTCTTCCTGTTCTTCAAGCGGTGGCTGTTGTTGTTTTTTGGCAGGTTCTTTTTCTTCTTCAAGAGTAGCAGTCTTTTCTTCCAATGCTTCGTTGATAAGGCCTTCATCATCTTTCTCTTGATCAAATTTCAAATACTCTTTCTCATCAGAAACAGTTGGTAGATCTTCTCTCTTAAGAACTACTTTCTCTCCTTTTTCTTCTTTTTTCTGAGGAATAATCTGTTGTTTAGGCTCTTCTATTCTTTTCTGCTTTTCTTTCTTCTGTTGTTGAACATCTTTGACCTTTTCTTCATGGAATGGTTTGCTGATATGCTCTGATTGCTTTTTTTCAGGCTTCTTCCCCTCTTTTTCTTCAGGCTTCTTTCCCACTTCTTTAATTTCTTTCTTTTCTTCCTGAATAGATTCTTGGAGGAGATCTTCTGCCGTGATTGCACTTTTCTTAGAAGTTTCAACAGAGGGATATTCTTGTTTTTTTTCTTCTGCTTCTTCAACGGTCTTTTTAGAAAAAATAGAAAGCTTCTCTTTCAGTTTTTCTTTAAGCTTGGCAAACATGATCAGTTCCCCAGATGCCCTTCAACTTGCTGATAGATCGCTAGAGCTTGGCCTTGCATCTCCTGCATGATCGATTCCAACTGCACTATTTTCAAAGATAATTCCTTTTTCTGTTCTTCGATAAGCTCAATGACCTCATCAACGGTTTTAAGAACAACCGTATCAGCTCCAATATTGACTAACAAGTTCTGGCGGTCTCGCAATTCTACTTTCATGAAGATGCCATCTGCCAGAGGTGCAAGAATTTCTGTCTTCTCTTTTGTTTTTTTTATCTCTTCCAACGATTCTTTGGTCACTGTTAATTCCGCATTTCTCTCATTCATCAGTTCAGCCTGCTGGGAGAGCTGTTCCAGATGTTCCTGGATCTGCTTGAAATGCTGATACTTCTGCTGTAATTCTTCTTCATTCATGTCCTTTTTAGCCATAGAAGGAAAGTACAAGGGGGCTTTTATAAGGTTTTTGGGGGATATTGGCTAAGGGTATCTTCTCAACATCACCATTTGCTGTTATACAAGGTCGACCGAAGAGATATTACGGCAAACAATGTCTGGTTAAATCATCCAGAGTTTCTACATTCTCGCATCTGGCCGTGACGCCAGCAGACCATTTTGCTCTTTCATATAGTCGCTTATCAGCTTCTTCCACAGTGTGAGAAACTCCGAAAATCTTATCATAATCAATTTGTCCATAACCAGCCTGTTGTTCCCTCAAAATATAATGTTCCTCAACAAGAGATGCATAAATGGTCGTTGTATAAGGGCCGCTTCTAACATTATAACCAAATCTTTCAGTCTCACAATCTAATCTTTTAACCCCAGCAGCATCCAAGCCCTCAGGGTAGTGATTATGAAATTCGCTTAATTGTATCCTCTTATCTGTCATCTTGATCTCCGGTAACTCCTGAAAGACCCGCTATTTATAAATATTTCGTCTTTGTATAGTTATGACCATTTTAGGTCAAGCGCCCAATTTTTCAGTACCGGTTTTGATCGTCATTTCATGTCGGTGCCTAGTGATATGTCGTATAACATATACTAAAAAAAGCAGAAAAAGATAAATAGGACTTCTGCTGCTGAGCAGAGCATGTCCCTAGCGTTAATGCCCCATATTTCTCATTACCATTTGGGCGATGGTCCTGTTCCACTAGAGAATAGGGTTGTGGTTGCTGACCGTGGCTATGCTTTAGATGCTCGACGGGTAGCCCAGCACGTCGGCTTAAGCGGCTCTTCACCTAATTTACTGTTGACGCTGAGGGAATGGTCTGATGGCGAAGCGACGCCGACATTTAAACTTCAATCTTTTGATCGTTTTAGAGCAAACTATTCTACTGCTGATGGCCAGCCCCAATATGGTTATGGCTTAAAGGGGAAAATAGTGTATTTAGTCCATAACCTCACTAGTGATTATACCCCTCCGGATTTAACAACGAAGCTGGGCCAGATTGCATTTACCGCGAAATATCAGGGAGCTGAAGCTGTTGTGGTTTTAGCGTATACCTTAGGCTATAGTGCTCAGGAGCGCGGTGTTCATGACGTTGACCATACGCGGATGCAGGGAGAAAAAGATAAAAAGAGATATGATGGGCAGGCGCCATTATTAGCTCAACATCTTATTACATTGCTTAATTCTGGTGTTGATGCGATTATTACTCCTCATAACCATTCTGCTGTGGATGTCCATCGCTGGGTTAGCACGATCAATGGTCATTATGAGCCGATGTATCGTGCTGCTGTTGCCAGCGGCTCGACGATGAGGTATCAATTGAGATTTGCCCATGTTGATCTTGCTCCCGTCCTTTCTGCCATGCTCCTTCAGTTTGGAGAGAAGAATTTTGGCATGGATTTATCAGATGGTGGAAGAAATCTTGTGTTTATGGGTCCAGATGCAGGAATAGAATATTTTGTCAATGCTACCCATAGCTCTATTGGCTTGCCGAATGCTTCAAAAGCTATCCTCAATAAAGTTCGGGCTGCCGACGGGACAAATATTGAAGAATTGGTGTTAGCTTCTTCTCATGGTCTTGATCTAAGCAAGGGGATCGAAGGGATGGATGTTGTTGTTGTTGACGATGTTATCCGCTCAGCCAGCACCGTGAAGAGCAATATCAGTGCCATCCGAGGGAATCCTGCAGCAAATATTTTAGTAAAGATTCCGGGCAGGCCAAGAAAAGTGCTGGTATATGCTTCCAGGAGCAATCTGGAGCCGACGGCCTTAACAGTTCTGCAGGATCCTGCGATTGACCATCTTGTTCTGACGAATGCTGATGATCGTGCCGTTGAACGATTGAAGCCGTTAGCTGATCGTTCACAAGTTCTCTTCATCAACTTTCTCATGGCTCAGGCTGCCATGGCAGTAGAAGAGGGAAAAGATCCTAATGATCTTTTAACCGTAGATTATATCCGAGAACGTAATTTGTTATATCTCTGGCAGCATGAAGGGCATCCTCTCCATCCACGGACAGGAAGAGGAGGGATTGTTTAGTGAATTGTTTAGTAAGAAGGGATTGTCTATAATAACTAGAATCATAATAACCTGACTCACTCATAAAAACTTAATTCTGCCGTCTTCTCATCGGTAAACAGGCCTGGCTTCTCTTTCGGCAAGCTGTCTAATGTCCCTTTCCCAGAAATTCCCACTTGAGGTGTGTTTTTTAGATAATCATCAACAGCAAACTTCTGTCCGGAGTTAACCAGCTCATGCCATCTCTTAAAATCAATCCACGTTTTCCATTTGTTGTCAATCTTAAATTTTTTTTTTGCAAACATGACTACTCTTGATGGAATATGTTCAGAAACAAGTTCATAATTTTCCAACCGTTTTGCCAATGCTTTGGAGAAGCTTACCACTTCTTCGTGCAGGGGCATGTTTTCCCTCTTCAAGCGCTCTTTTGATTCTCCAACATGCATATAGGCTTTTACCTCAATAAAATCCGTATTTGACCTATTGATCAATTCAGCATATCCTTCAAATCCACGGTCATTAATGCCTTTAATGATGGTTAATCTTACGCATGTTCGGTCTGTTCGCCCTGCCAGGGCATCTAAAGAAGCTAGGAATCTTTCCCAAAAATCAGAGAAGAGTGGCAAGTCTACTTGTTTCATCAACTCTTTATTTGGTGCATCCATACTGACATATAATTGGGTTACCGGTGCCAAATCCCGTATTTGTTCAGGATACTGGCCATTGGTTACGATGAAGGTGGATATTCCTTCCTTGTTGAATCTCAGCAGCAGCTCATTCATCCGGGGATAAATGATCGGCTCTCCTGTCAAAGAAAGGGCAACATGCTTGATTTGTTTTGATCCAGCATATAATGCTTTATTTGCAGATGCAGAGCCATTAAATCCGACGAGCAGGGAATGATGCGCTTCCACGCTTTTTTCAAATATCTCTTGAGGATCATCAACCTCCCATTTCCATTCTTTGGATACGGGAGCTTTATATCCTCGCCAGCAAAACGTGCAGCGATTGGCGCAGCTGATGGAAGTAGTCATCTGCATACATTGATGAGACATGATGCCGTAGAATTTCAGCTTATAACAACCTCCTGTTCCCCGGATCATGTTCTTGGTCCAGCCGCAGGTCTTGACAGCAGAATGACCACCGATGATCTTATAATGCTGCTTTTCCAGTTCTGCTTTTGCGGCGGGAGTTAACATAAGATAAGAGGTTCTCACCTGTTTTAAAAATGTTTGGAAAAGTTTTATAAAACTCTGCCTTTCTGCAAGGATATGACACGGTTACTCATCTATGTACTACCTTTATTGCTTCAATGCGCATCTCTTCCATCAAGAGCACCTTCAAGTGGTCCATCCTTGTCAATGGGAGATACTACCATAGTTACTGCGCATGTTGGGGAACGTTCTTGCTCTGATTTACCAGAAGAGAGAATATTGATCTCAAACCCAGTAACTCATCAATCAAATCCTTATAATCTATCTCATCCTTATAGTCTTTCAGCAACCATTTGTGTTCCGTCTTGTAGTGTCCAAGAAGCAGACTTAGAGCATCTTGCACGAGATCTGACAGAACGGTCAAAGGATCTTCTTTTTCAGCAGATTAAAAAAACAAATGTGGTAATCTACGGTAGAAGTTCACCATTACCCCCCATAGAAGGAATATACGCTACATTTTCTCAGCGGATAGATGGGCATCTTCATCATTGTGGTTTCTCTTCTGCTCCTTTCAATCCTCTTTATCTCAACCGACTGAATTAGGAGGGGTGCTCTTTCGAAACATTAAAATAGGCTCAACTATTCTCTTTCTAGATGGTACGCTCATTGGAAGGGAAGCATCCGTTGTATTATGAAGCAATTCTTCAGCTGAGAGAAGTTTTACCAGATGTTATCGATTTTGTGACTCAAGAGATCAAGCGGGTAAAGATACCAATAACAAAAATCTCTAAAGTCAAGAATGGCTGGGATTACTATGTTATCGATAATCAATTTACAAAATCTCTAGGAAAGAAACTTCAGCAGAAATTCGGCGGCCAATTATTGACGACTGCTTCATTGCATACCCAGCTGAAAGGGAAGGAAGTCTATCGGGTTACGGTTCTATTTAGGGGTGTTGATTTCAAGAAAAATGATATTGTTACTTATCATGGGGAGGAATATGCAGTAACGGGGATGAATAAGAATATTTCATTACAGCATGTCAAGACCAAGAAGAAAATTCATCTTCGCTATACTGAAGCGAAAAGGATCAAGCTTTGTTGAATATCTCAGTGATATTTCTTTGAGTTCTCTTTGATCTGTTCTTATTAGCCACTTATTTGTTCTTCCTAACTTTTTTTCTTAGCAGATTTTTTTCCATCGCTTTGGGAAGTTTTCTTCATACCCTTTTCTGCCTTCTTGCCACTTTCTGCTTTGCTTCCTTGCCCTGATTGCTTTTTATCTTTTTTCTTTTTCTGTATTGCTTCTTTTAGCTTTGGAAGAGGTATTTTCTTTATCTTTCCAGTAGTCATATCTACAACATACAAACAGTGATTCTCGGTGTAAAGCACCTGTCCAGGCGTGTTTCCTGATTCCGATGCTACATATACTCTTTTCCCATCACTGCTTATTCTCATCTGATAATATTGGCGATGCTGCTGTGAATGAAGATCATGCTCATTATACGAACATAAAATGAGGACTTGATTGGTGTGTTTAAGGTAAACCATCAGATTCATCGCGCCGTAGCCCGTGCATTTTTCAACAACCTTTGATATAAGCATCTGTTCCAGCCCTGAAATCTGTTTTTGGCTGTTGGTACTCTCCCCGACGTAATCGTTAATTGTTGATAAGATATAATGGGAATCACTTAGCCCTTCACTCTCCAGACCATCAAGGCTGCCATTATGCATCCCAACAATGTGGCTAAAAGGCATCGGCTGAAGGTTTCTTGAATCTTTGCTGCCTTTGGTTGCTAATCGGGCATGCATCATGCTGATCATTGGTTGATCATCACCACAGCCTGTTACTAATCTGTTATTGATAGAATTCACGGAACGGTTGAATGTTTTTGCATATTCCCCTTGCTCTGTTCTTAGATAGAAACCAAAACCGTCTGTATGGAGGAGCTTTTCCTGAGGATCAAATTCTGTGCTATCAGTAAAGTCTCCATAGGTGAAGGCCGTTCCATTGGCTCCTTGAGCCATCTTTTTTAAGTGAGAGAGCTGTTGCTCAAGGTTGCTAGGTGAGATCCTTTCATGTTGGATTCCTCCATATAATGACATGCGGCACATAGTTTTTCCTCAACGATTTATACTCGACGATTTATTCTCTGCTATCTTAGCCTGGATGCTCTAATCCTTTCGAAGATCTTGTAAGAAGGCTTGCTGGATAGAACGATGCACTGCGTCAAGACCATCTTTTTGGTAGATAGGACCCGATTGTGCAAGGACATCTGATTGTCGAGCATGCTGTGAAAGGTATTCTAGGTAATTTCCTTCTCTTGGTTCAAGATAGTCACGTAATCCCTGAAGCAAGGTATCCTGTCCTGAAGGAAGAGTTGTTCCTTTTCTTCTCGCGGTCTCTAATGCTTTCAGGGTCTCTTCTTCATCCCTTAAAGTGATTGCTTTTAGTGGGAGGTAAAACGAAGGTCCATCTAACCGAATGACTGGCATTGAAGTATAGGTTATGGCTTCCAGTGGTGAGTAAAGTAGTGAGCTATCCCTTTCTGTATCTTCCATGAATGCCACAAAAGCTTTGCTGAAAGCATACAACGCCATCGTTCTTGACAGTGTTGGCTGCTTGTCAAGGCACCGTATCTCTGCTGCAACTCCTCTGTGGAACATTGGGCGTACATAATGATACATCATGTTCGGATGTTGAAATACAGGCAGATCTTCTACTTGCTGTGCATAATCTCGAAAGAAATCATTTTCTTCTGAAGCAGCAGGGAGTCCGGTCAATTGTGGAAATTTTTCGATTGCTGCATCATAAACATCCAGCCTGTTTGAGGCAATCCCATTTGGCTTTCCATGCCGGAACGGTGATGCTGCAGCGAATGCAACTGCTTCGGGGATGAGCATTCTGGTGTAATTGAAAATTCTGGCTGCCTGTCCACTATTTTCTGCACCGATGTTTAGTTGGTCAGAGGCTACAGTGGGGGCATGTCGATGAAACGCTTCTCCTAAATGCTGTATCAATAATTCATATCTAGCACTTGGCGTGATTGTCAATGCTTCCGTATCATAGAGCGCCACTGGCAATAAGCTAGCTCCTAGAGATTCCAGCTTTGCCTGTACTTCCTGCATAACACTTCTTAGCTCATCTTTAATATCCAGCAAAGAGTATCTTGGGCCAACGGTAATCTCTATCTGTTCTGCTGCTAATTCTGGCTTCACTTTTGTTCCAAAGAGACTCATGCCAGCTAATTCATCAAGACAATTTCTTGGCTTTAATGTTCCTTCATCAACCACAAAAAATTCTAGCTCCGGACCAAACTTCAAGCCGGAATATTCTTCTGTCAATTCAAATTGCTGATGGAATAGACCATCTCCCTTAATCATAAATCCACGTTCTGTTTGTTCAACCATAGTTTTTCCCTCCTGACCTATGGTCTTTTTCTGGCAAAACTGTTACTTAATCTTAATGTCATCTTTAGAATAATTTATAAATATTAGGCACTTTCTTCATTAAAATGTCACAAATAGAACAAGACTTCCGTCGCTACCTCAGCAAAAATCCTGAAGTTGAAACTTGTTATCAGCAGGGCTTGATCAATCGGAGGTCTCTGGCAAGGCGATTGGTAAAGGAAGGCATGGCCAAGGGGAATCAAGTAGAAGCAGTCGTGGCTATGCTGAGGAGATTTGAATTTAGGAAGATTCAAGAGAAGGACAAGGCTATTTTCAAAGATATTAAAATAAACGTTAAAGACCGAGTGATCATCTTTGATTTTGATAAGGAAAAAGAGCTCGTTCGTACTTTGGACAAGCTGATCGCCCATACCAATTATGATAAGGGGGATACATTAAAGATCGTGGTAGGATCATCGAGCATCAAGGTTTTTCTTGATGAAGAAAAAGAAGGAACAGTAAAAGATATACTCCATAAATTTAACTTGAAGAAAAGATACAAACACCTTTCAGAGATCAGCATGATTTTTCCTGATGTTGCTATCGATGAAATTGGAATAATCTCTACTGTTGCAAAAGAGCTAGCGGTGAATGATATTGTTATTACGGAGCTTCTTACGGCAACTCCTGAATTGCTGGTTTATGTAGATGAAAAGTATGTCCTGAAGGCGTATGAAGTGCTGAAAAGACTGCAGAGATAAAGGAAGTGATCAGCTTATTTTTACTAGTTGCCGGGATTTTTTGAGGATCGGGCTATTTTTTGCTGCTGCCTATACTTGCTAAAGAAACATTTATAAGAATAGTTCTTCTTTCTTTTGTTTAGTGAGGGGCTTATGAGAAGAGGTGTATTTTTTATAATAATATTAATACTGCTTTCGGCTTTAGCGTTAGCTCAATCTCCTAAAGTGTATCATCTCAAGCTGTTAGCCGTGCAGGAAGTTGAAGGGGAATACCAGGGAAGTGATGCGGATCTATTTTTGGAGTTAAAAGAAGGTTCTGGTCGGGTCTTTCTGGAAACCGTGCCATTAACAAAGTTGGATACCCAAATATCTACGAGATTCGCTAAAGATATTGCCTGCAATCATTTCAAATTGGATTGTGACAGATACGATTTTATTTTTACCATTAAAGCAACATCAAATATCATCGGAGGGCCGTCAGCAGGAGCTGCTATTGCTGCATTAACGAGCATTGCCATGCTTGATCTGGCTTATGATGAAAAAATGACTATTTCGGCAACGATCAATTCTGGTGGAGTTGTCGGACCAGTTGGCGGAGTGAAGGGGAAGCTGGAAGCGGCATCAAAAGCGGGCTTAACCAAAGTATTAGTTGCCGTGGGAACGGCTGAAGATAATCTCAATGAAAGCAATATGTCTTTAGACTTACAAGGTTATGCCAAAAATAATCTGAGCATAGAGATGGTTGAAGTAGTGGATCTTGATGAGGTGATGCTTCATCTTACGGGAATAGATTTTAATGGGAAAGATGTAGAAATTACGGAAAACCAGCAATATTCTGAAATAATGCAGGATCTTGCTGACTTATTATGCAAACGGAACAAGAATATTATTGGTGAAATTGAAGAAAGTGGAATACCTTTCAACCAAACGTTGCAAGACAATGCTGCCAAAAGCCGAGAGAGTTCTCAGAATGCCAGCAGAGATGGCGATCATTATTCTGCAGCCAGCTTTTGTTTCACGAACAACATTGAATTGAAGAGAATATATTATCACGAAAAAAATATCTCTTCATCTACCTATCTTCGGCTATTCCAGGCTTTAGACCGCAAAATAACTTCTCTGGAGCAAGAAGTTGATGTTGTGGAGATAACAACGATAAGCGATTTACAGACATTCATGGTGGTGAAAGAGCGGCTTAATGATGCTAAAGAGCAGGTAAAAAAATGGAATGCGACCTTTAATGCCAGCAGTGGTGAAGAACAGGATAGCGCTAGAACGTTAGCTTATGCAGAAGAACGCTATTATTCTGCCGTTTCCTGGGAGCAATTCTTTTTGATGGATGGGAAGGAGTACAACTTAAATAATGATAATCTCAAGCAGTCCTGTATCAACAAGATTTCGGAAAGTGAAGAGCGCTATCAATATGTTTCCCTTTTCATTGGCGAAATGAACCTTGGTCGGATTAAAGAAAAAATTGGACAAGCACAACAGGCTTTGCTTAGCCAGGAATTTGAGTTATGCTTGATAACTGCTTCACAGGCTAAAGCTGATGCTAATGCCATCTTAGGTACATTAGGGATTACGGAGGAGGATTTAGATCGCTTTCTGGAAAGCAAGCGCAAGGCAGTAGAGCGGATCATCTTTGAGAACAGCCAGGAGAATACTTTCCCTATTCTGGGATATTCATATTACCAATATTCTAACTCTCTTGCTCCTGAAGATAAATTCACTGCTTTAGTCTACTTGGAGTATGCTTTAGAGATGTCGGACTTAGGGTTTTATTTTCCGGAAGAGAAGATGTTTTTACGGATGGATAACAGCTTCTTGAATAGTAGTATTGATGAGAAGTGGTGGTATCTGATGTTGGGCCTGATCTTCGGGATGGCAGTGATGTGGGTGGTGAAGAGGAAGTAAGTATAATTGTTTAGAACGCATTGATTACTTTTCTCTAAGATAAATCCGATGGAAGCCAGCATAAGCAGGACCTAACGGTTCTACACCTAAAGCTATATCTTGTGGAACAATAAAATAATCCATCTCTTCAATTCCTGGAATTTCATCTACAGCTCGTTGAAATAGTTCTGTTCGGTCTAAGGTGGCTACAACTCTGTACCCTTCTTTTCTTAACTTTTCATCTATTGTTACTGTCATAGTTTTTCATAGTTTTTGCTTTCTTATACTTCGATTAAGGCTCCTATGATTATAAGGCTGTATAGGTGAGATATAATAATCTTTTGATTATAAAAACCCCTGCAAGTCTCCGAAGAAACTTGCTGGGGAAAAAGAGGTGATAGATGTTTACCACTTTAAAATAGGCACCAATATTTAAACCTTTCGCAGATTTTAGTATTTTAAAGTAGTTACTTCTATGGATGGCTATTTTAAGGGTGATAATCCTTTTTTCTTAATGTCCTCTCTTATTTAACTGCTGTTGAAGGCCGACCACAGGCTTAGTAGAAAGTCTTAAGTAAAAATACTGCCTACCTCAGGTTGCCCTGAGGGTGGCAGGGTGGAGATCGTGACTCCACCATGAAAAAAGAGGAA
>Ga0209541_10001819_pt1 | contig 41651 bp, 39 predicted proteins | sample RifCSPlowO2_01_FD_184027 | JGI IMG/M metagenome (GOLD analysis project Ga0209541, IMG submission 184027) | Groundwater microbial communities from Rifle, Colorado - Rifle CSP2_plank lowO2_0.1 (SPAdes) (version 2) | ecosystem: Environmental > Aquatic > Deep subsurface > Groundwater | place...
AGTTCATCATATAGAAGGTCTTTTAGTTGGTCATGCCAGTTTAAATACAAAAGAAATGAAAAAGATAATAGACATTGCAAGGAAATAAATTAGAAAGAATATGAAATCATTAAACAAACTAGCTGGTATAAAAAATAAAACTGTTATCTTACGGGCGGATTTTAATGTCCCAATTATAGACGATAAAATAATTGATAGTTTTAGAATCGATGCAACACTACCAACGATTGATTACCTTTTAAAAAAAGGCGCCAACATTATAATCCTTGCTCATTTGGGTGACGATGGTAAAAAAAGTTTAGCCCCAATTGCCGGATATTTAAATAAGAAAAAATATAAAGGATATTTTGAAAAATCAGACAATCCTGAAATAATTCGAGACAGTGCAAATCGTTTGTGTAATGGCGAAATTTTATTAGTAGAAAACATTCGCAGATTTGCGGGCGAAAAAGAAAACAAAAAAGATTTTGCAGTATTTTTAGCATCTCTGGGTATTGCATTTGTAAATGATGCATTTGCTGTTTCACATAGAAATCATGCCAGTGTAATTGGTATACCAAAATTATTACCAAGCTATGCTGGAATACAAATGGAAAAAGAAATAAAAATGCTGGGTAAAATCTTAAAACCTAAACACCCATTTTTATTTATCTTGGGTGGTGCCAAATTTGAAACCAAATTACCATTATTAAAAAAATATTTAAACATTGCTGATGCTGTTTTTGTAGGTGGGGCATTAGCTAATACTTTGTTAAAAGAAAGGGGTTACGAAATTGGTAAATCTCTTAATGAAGATGATATAAAAGGTTTAAAACAATTAGTTAAAAATCCAAAATTATTACTACCCATGGATGTCGTCGTTGAGCGAGGCAAGACCTCGCTCAAAAAACTAAATACTGTTGGAATTGAAGAAGTAGAAAAAAAAGATACTATTATAGACGTCGGTACCGAAACACTAACTAGGTTAATACCACTTATTAATTCTGCAAAACTAATAGTATTTAATGGTCCAATTGGTAAAATCGAAGATGGCACAAAAGATTTATTAAAACTTTTAGCAAAAAGCAAAGCTGAAGTAATAATTGGTGGGGGAGATACTGACGAAGTTATAAATGAATTAAAAATGCGTGATAAATTTACTTTTGTCTCCACTGGTGGCGGTGCTACTCTTGAATTTTTAGCCCATGGAACTCTCCCCGGTATCAAAGCCCTAAAGCTTGCGTTAGGCAAGGCCTAACGCAAGCTTAATTATTTTTTCATTGGGTTGAAGTGAATATCATCTTCAAGTTTTCGAGGTATTAAATGAATATGAAAATGGGGGACATCTTTACCAACTACAGAGACTTGAACATAATCTACATTTAGTTTTTCTTTCATTTTAATTATTAATTCTTTGACTTTCAAAAAACAATAAATTAAAACATCGTCAGGTGTATCCTGCATCCATACGAAATGCTCTTTGGGTACAAGTAATGTATGACCGGTAGATACAGGGTGAATATCTAAAAAAGCTAAAACTTTCTCGTCTTCATAAACCTTGTCACATGGAATTTCACCTTTGATTATTTTACAAAAAATACATGTGTTCATACATATATACTAACATAAATACACCTCACCCTTAATCCCTCTCCATTAAATGGAGAGGGAAATGTTGTGACATTGAGAAAAAGTTTATATTAAAACTTAAACTATTATTTCATATATTCTATATAACCACACTCCCTTCTCTTGAAAAGGAGAAGGGTCGGGGATGAGGTGCGCCCGAAGTAGGCAAGATCCATGCTATAATCTCCCCATATGCCCATCATTAAATACAGTCTTCGAAAGAATACCAATGAAAGAAATCCGGAATTAGACCAAAAATATGGTACTTTGATAGCCGATATTTTAATTGCCCGAGGTATTACAAATATAGATTTAGCTAAACAACATATATATGAAGATTTAAAAAATATTCAAGACAACCCCTTTAAGCTAAATGATATGGAGAAATCTATAGATAGAATTCATAAAGCTATACAAAATAATGAATTAATCACAATCCATGCTGACTATGACTGCGATGGTATCCCAGGAGCATGTATATTAGCAAATTTGTTTAATGTAATAAATTTTAAAAATTATAATGTTTCAATACCTGATCGTAATTTAGAAGGTTATGGATTAAGCCTGGAGCATGTAGAAAAAATTCAAGAATCCAATAGCAGTCTTATTATTACAATAGACTTGGGTATAACAGCAATTGATGCGACAGATAAAGCTTTACAAAAAAATATTGATGTTATAATTACTGACCATCATACTGTCGGTGAAAAATTACCAAATGCATTTAGTATAGTTCACCCAAAACTGCCAGAATCAAGTTATGATAATCAGGAGCTTTGTGGAGCAGGTGTTATATACACACTGGTTCGTGCTTTTGAAATAAAATATAAAGATTTTTATAATATACCCGCAAATTTTTCTTATTCTCTTGTTGACTTAGCAGGATTCGCGACACTTTCTGACATGGTACTACTAACTGTTGAAAATAAAGTTTTAATTAAAAAAGGTCTTGAAATTTTGAGAAGTGGAAAACGAGTTGGTTTTAGTGCTTTGGCTCGTGCTTCACGAGTATATTTAAAAGATTTAGACCAAGGTGATATTGCATTTATGCTAGCTCCAAAATTGAATGTTGCATCTCGTATGGGTAATCCATATGATGCATACGAATTATTAATGGAAACTGATCCAATAAAAGCAAACAAAAAAGCTGAAATGTTAGTAGCCCTATCAAACGAGCGAAGAAAGTTGGTGGCTCTTATGGTAAAAGAAGCTAAAAGAGAAATTGCCAGAAGCGACAAAGACAGAGACAATGTAATAGTTGTAGGGAATCCGTCTTGGCGAATTGGTCTTTTGGGATTAGTAGCTTCAAAAATAGTTGATACATACAACAAACCAGCATTTGTTTGGGGACGCACCGAACATGAAAACACACCCCAATACAAGGGATCTTGTCGTGGAAATAATACAATTAATGTTCACACATTAATGTCAGTGGCTCCAAAAGATACAATCATAGAATATGGTGGACATTTTGAAGCAGGAGGTTTTGGTATACATCCAGATAAGATTTACACATTACATGAAATAATGAACAAAGCATTCAATTTATTAGACAAAGATATAAATACTGACGATATAGACAACGGTAAAATAATGATAGATGCAATGATACCCATAGCTTTGTTAAAACCGGCGCTTCATAATGCTATAAAACAACTTGGACCATTTGGTCCTGGAAATAATGAGCCTATTTTTATTTTTAAAAATGTAAACATAGTTGATATTCGTAATTTTGGAACCGGTAATTCTCATATTGAAATAACTTTTCGTGATAATAATGGGCAAAACGCCAGCACATACGCATTTTATAAAAGTAGTATTGATTTTGGGAATCCAACAATTGGGTCCAATGCTCATATCATAGGCACATTAGACTCTAAACTTTGGCAGGGCTCAGTGCGTATGCGATTAAAAGATATTATAATAATAGGATGAGTCACACAATAGTTATTTATACTGACGGCAGTGCCCTCTCGAATCCAGGTCCTGGTGGATGGGGTTATTTGATTTGGAACAAAATTGAAAATAAAATTATTGAAGGTGGCGGTTATCAAGATCATGCAACAAATAACCAAATGGAATTGAAAGCATTGCTTGATGTATTTAAATACATAAATAAATTAAAAACAAGTGGTGATATTGTAATTCATCTCGATTCGGATTATGTTCGAAATGGTATAACAACATGGATTCATAATTGGAAAAAAAATGGATGGAAAACAGTAAATAAAAAACAAGTTTTGAATAAAGAAATTTGGATTGATATTGATAAATATTTTGAAAAAATAAAAGAAAAACACAAAATAAAACTAGTGCGTGTAGATGGGCACAGTGGTAATGCTGGAAATGACATAGTTGACGAAATTGCAAAAGAATATGCTCTAAATAAAAAATACAAATGTTTTAATGGTAGTAAAGATGATTTTGAAAAATTAAAAGGTATCACACTCGCGAAATAAATTTTAGTAAAAATGAACCCAAGATTTTGGTTAGCAAATAACTGGTTGCGGACAAGCATTATAATTATACTTCTTATCCGCTCTTTTTATATTGGATTTTTAAATGCGCCAGATCCTATAATTTTTGGAAGTGGGCAAGTCTTTATTACTGGTTATATAGATGACTATAAAGAAGAAAGAATCAGCACTGATAGATATCGTATAAAAATTACAGAATTTAATGGCGTCACAGTTACAGAAAAATCAAGATTATTGGTAGTAGTTAGTCCTTATGAAAAGGATTTAGAATACGGCACATACGTAAATCTTACCGGAACAATCGAAAACCCAAAAGATTTTATAACCGACACTGGTAAAAGTTTTGACTATGATTCATATTTAGCACTATCTAATATATATGGCATCATGCGTGATCCCGAAATAGAAATAATGGATAAAAAGGGTGGAAATTCATTAATGAAAACATTATTTTCTATCCGTAAAAAATTTAGCACGACTTTGAATAATCTTCTTAATGAAGATTCGGCCATACTATCTCGTGGAGTTTTACTGGGTGAAAAATCAGGAATTACAAATGATTTGCGAAATAATTTAGCAAAAACCAGTACTTCACACATTATTGCATTATCCGGATACAACATTACTATTGTTAGCGAAATAATAATGCAAGTTACACAAGGTTTATCTATGGTTTTGCGAACAGTGTTGGGAGCATCTGGGATCTTACTTTTTGTAATGTTAGCTGGTGGGGGATCAAGTGCAATTCGTGCAATGATTATGGCTTTTATTCTTCTTTATGCTCGTAATCGTGGTAAATCTTACAATGCACTTTGGGCACTAACAATTGCATTTACAATTTTAACAACTATCAGCCCACGGGCTTTGCGTTATGATCAGGGTCTTCATTTGTCATTTTTAGCAACATTTGGTTTGATTGTTTTCCAAACATATTTTGCAAGCTTTTTTATAAGAAAACATTTTGTTAAATGGCTCGCAAATGCTTTGGCCAGTACAATCTCTGCAAGCATTATGACATTGCCTTATATTGCTTACAAAATGGGAATAATTTCTATAACTGGAATATTGGCAAATGTACTAATTGTTCCATTATTGCCATTTTTAATGTTATTTAGTTTTCTTACAGGAATTATTGGATTTATGGGTAACACTGTTGTTATACCTTTTGCATATATAACAAATACAATATCAAGCTTTATACTTTTTGTTATAAATTATTTGGGCGAACTTCCATTCTCTGCAATCTATAAAGAACATATCTCTATATTATGGATATTGTTAGTATACGGAGTGATACTGTATTTTGCAGTGGGAGCACAAAAAATCACAAATAACACCTCATCCCCGACCCTTCTCCAGTAAGCTAGAGAAGGGAGTGTGGTTATATAGAATATCTGAAATAATAGTTTAAGTTTTAAAATAAACTTTTATTATAAAGCTACAACATTTCCCTCGCCATTTAATGGAGAGGGATTAAGGGTGAGGTGTAGCAAATTTCTCCTCCGCAACACTCCAATTCAAATTCCTAAAAAATGCTTCTATATAATCCTTCTTTTGACTTGTAGCATAATCATATACAAATGCATGTTCCCACATATCAAGAGCTATTATGGGTTTACAATTTTGCAATTGTCCTATATGTTGTTCATCTACCCAGCAATTTAAAAAACTATCATTTATTTGATCATAATAAAGCATTGCCCAACCAATACCACGGGTCATAGCAATAGCCTTAAATTCATTTAACCAATTCTCAAAACTACCCCAAGTACTTTCAATTTTTTTATATAAAACACTTTCTGTATTAGGTTGGATTTTTCCATTTTCAAGTAGTGCAAAATAAACTTCGTGGTTACGCATACCATTGTATTCAAATGGGAAACGACGATTAATTTCACCCAGTGCATAAGCATGATTCTCGTCTTTTTTATATTCTTTTATTTTCTCCTGTATCAAATTAGCATGTTTTACATACCCGGCATAAAGCTTAAGATGCTCTTCTATGTTATTTCGTGATATGCCATCAAGCTCTCCAATATTGAATGTTTTTGTAGTGTACATAATTATCTATATTTCTGATATAAATTAAGTATACTATATATATGAAAAGACCCAAAATCATAATATTCATCTTTCTAATCATAATTTTATTAATAATTTTCTATTCTAAAAAACCAGCAACTGAAATTCCTCTTAAAATAATCATGCTTGATATTGGCCAAGGGGACGCAATATACATTGAAACTCCAAATGGTAAAAATATGTTAATCGACAGTGGCCGGGACAGAACGATAACTTACGAACTGGGTAATATAATACCTGCGGGAAAGAAAAATATCGATACAATAGAGATTTCAAATCCTGATCTTGATCATATTGGGGGTATACCTTTTGTTATGGAAAAATATAGTATAAGTCAAATACTTTCTCCGGGAACAAATCATGATAGCTTGGATTCATACAAAGAAATCGAAAAAATAGCTAAAGATAAAAAAATTCCAATAATTCGTGCCAAGCAGGGAACAATTTTTGTATTAGACAGTATAAATAATGTTACTTATAAAATTCTTTGGCCCGAAAATAATGTTAGAAATTGGGAAGCAAATGCAAGCTCGATGATAGGATTATTAGAATATAATGGTCACAAAGTCTTGTTAACAGGGGATGCCCCAAAAGAAGTCGAAGACCAAATCGTATCCAAATATAAAAATGAGCTCCAAAATATCGACATATTAAAAGTTGGACACCATGGCTCAAAAACCTCTACCGGTGGCGCGCTCGCCATGCTCGCGCGCCCCAAATATGCCCTAATCTCTGCTGGTTTGAAGAATTATTACGGCCACCCACACAAAGAAACTTTAGACATTTTAAACTCTGTAAATTCCAAAATACTCCTTACTGCAACACATGGCCAAATCACTTGTAAAATTTGGGTAAAAAAAGAAGTCGAGTGTAAATAGTTATCCACTTGTCATAAATTGAGATATTTTATATAATATACTCTGGAAATAGCGTTAAAGCTAATTTCCAGTAGACGCATGAACAAAAAACCAATAAAAGGTGAATATCTAGAGATTTTATTAAGATCTCCAAAAACTGTCTTTTCAACAAAAGATATTGCTTTACTATGGGGAGAAAATAGAAAATCAATAATTAGCGGAAGATTAAATAAATATGCAAAGATTGGTAAATTATTCCAAATTCATCGAGGTCTTTATGCTAAAGATAAAAAATATATTCTAAGAGAATTAGCTACGAGCATTTATACACCATCTTATATAAGTTTTGAAACTGTTTTGAAAGATGCTGGTATTATTTTCCAACACTATGATACTATTTTTATTGCTGGTAAAATATCAAAAAATATTACTATAGATAAAAATCGTATTACTTTTAGAAAACTCAAAGATATTGTTTTATTTAATTCAGCAGGAATTGATAATAATGGGATATACAGTATAGCAAGTAAAGAAAGAGCATTTTTAGATATGATATATATATTCCCAAAATATTATTTTGATAATTTAAGACCAATAAATTGGGATAAATGCTTTGAATTAGCTAAGCTTTATAATAATAAACAATTAATAAAAAGATTAATAAAATATAAAAATAACTATGTTAGATAAACAAAAACACAATTTATTTATGGGACGAATTTTAGAAGATATTTATTCTGATACATTTTTATCTACTATTTTAGGATTTAAAGGGGGAACTTGTGCTTTTATTTTTTATAATTTGTCAAGATTTTCTGTTGATTTGGATTTTGATTTATTTACACAAGATGAAGAGATTTATAAACAAGTTTTAGAAAAAATTAAAATTATCGCCGAAAAATATGGAGAAGTAAAAGATAGTGCAATTAAACGATACACTATATTTACACTACTCTCTTATGGTAAAGGTGAACATACTATAAAAATTGAAATAAACACAAGATCAGGGGCATCAAATATCAGAGATTTTTATGAGCTTAGAGAACATTTGGGAATTCCAATGATGATACAAAAGAAAGATTACATGTTCGCAAAGAAATTGTCGGCTTTAGTATCAAGAACAGATATTGCTATGCGTGATGTGTATGACATTTGGTACTTTGCAAATAATAATTGGGATATTGATAGTGATATAATAGAAACAGTTACTGGTAAAAATGCTATAGAATATTTAGGTGATTGTACTAGATTAATCGAGGGGATTAAAGATAATGAAATTTTACAAGGATTAGCAGAGCTTTTATATACAGAGAAAGACAAAATGTGGGCTAAAACTAATTTGAGAAAGGAAGTGATATTTTTATTAAAAAATTATCAATTAGCCTTACAAAAATAATAACCCAGTGTTTAATAAATATGTTACAATAAAAGCACATATATGAAGAAAAGGGTCTTTGGGTACAGCTTTATTTTTCTGGTCATCTTCCAGCTCTTTTCTCCTTGGATGGTAAATGTCGCATATGCTTCAACAGAACGAAAAGAGATAGCAAAAGCCAACAGTGATGCATTTATAATTGTTACAGGTCTTACTGATAAACAAAATATTATTATAAGTGCCTTTACTGACCCTACACACAAAATAAATGATTTATCTATCCAATTTATAAGAGATGAATCTGGAACACCTGATGCGGGGTGTCTCGCAGACAAAAACCAAACATTAGCTACAGTTGAAAACCTTTTCTCTGTAACTCCAAATGCCAAAGAATTAACAGGGTTTCATTCAACATACACAGACCAAAGTCTTTATTTAAGGTCAGATTATAAAATAAACCTACCCAATAAATCTACTTTTAATTCAGAATGTCTGAAAGATTCGACTGGTGTTGATTCTTGGGGACATTATAAATTCATGTATTCAGTTGAAGATACAAATAAAACAACAGATATCCATGTTGAAGAAACAACTACAGGGGAAGCAATCGAGACAGATTTAAAAAACAAACAAGTAAAAAATATAGAATTTATTTCAGCTCAAGGATACAAAGAAAATAATTTTGATGTATCTTGGGGATGGCTTGAAACAACAAAAAGAGTTGACGGGATATATTCTTGTGATCATGTTGGAGTTAAAACAAATATTCTAGGAATTGATGCCAATAAACTAACAGCATCTAATAAATCTGCAGATGCGCCTCATGCTATCTCAAATATTAAATATCTACAATCTCCGAATTCTAATTTCACATTTTATGAGAGACCATGTAGCACAAAAGTAGACAAGACAATATTTAAACCATCAAAATCCAATGGGTATTTAATTGATTTTATTAACAAAGAATATTCTAATGCATCACTTAATTTTAAAATACCAATAATTGGTAAAATTCATTCTTTTAATGTACTAAGTGACAAAGATGATACAAGTTCAACTAAAAAATCATCTTGTGTTGCGGACTATTGTTTAAAAGATTTTATAGTTGATCCAATGTTAGAATTAGAAAAAGATGGAGATAAAATCTATGCTCAAGCGAAAGTTTCCATTTTTTTATCAGATGGTAATATTAAAAAATTTGAAGCATTTATTGATAATGGTTCTATTAAAGATATTGCTGATGCGGAAGACAATCCTGGTAATTGGACATCATTTTTAGCTGACGATGGAAAAAATATTGATACAAGATCAGCTAAAGATGGTAATGGATTTTATTTAATTTGGGGAACAGACCCAGATCAAACAGTCTCAGATTCTACTCATAATGAAATAAATCTAAACGAATACTTATTTGGAGAAAAATTGAAACCATCACCAATCATTTCAAAAAAAAGTAGTGGTATGTCGTTCAATCTACCAATTGGCCCTGTTGAGTTTGGGAAAACATATTATTTCAAATTATATGGAAAAGACAGGGGAGAAGATCTTTTTGATTTACAAAATTCTGGTTATTCTCTACAAACATCAAAAAAAATAGATAAAGACATCGATGAGATTGACCAAACAAAAAGAGATGCAATTTTACTTGAAGAAGGAGAACAATTAACTACTATTAGTTGGTTACCAAAATGTGATTCTCTTGATGCTAGCACTTGGTTACAAGGTTGCATGGTTCAAGCATTCTATTATATGGTTTATGCCCCTACTTCTGCACTATTGGCTATTGCTGGGTCAATTATGGATTGGATTTTGGAATACAGTATTTCACCTGGAGTTTATAAAGTTGGTTATATTGTAGATAGTTGGAGATTTATTCGGGATTTTTGTAATCTATTCTTCATATTTATGCTAATATATTTGGCATTTAAAATAATTCTTGGAGTTGGTACTAATGCAAAACAAATGGTGGTTAATACTTTAATCATTGCAACTGTAATTAATTTTTCTTATCCATTAACCACAGTTGTTATTGATATTTCCAATATTACAGCTCGGCAACTATACTATAATTCGTTTAATAAAAAAGATGCTAACAGTGGTAAGCCTGTTGGGCTTTCAACTATGGTTGCAGCCGGTTTTAACCCACAACAATTAATTAATGGTGCAAATGGACAAGGTTTAACAGATAAGGATAAAAATAATAATAAAGGCACAATATTCATGATAATTCTGATGGGTGTCGCATTTAACATCATTGCAATGATTTTATTCCTTAAAATTGCTTTACAATTTGTTTACCGTATTTTAGGTCTTGTTTTTGCAATCATTCTTTCTCCAATTGCATTGTTTTCATATTCATTAGATTCAAACCAAAGGGGGAAATTAAGCATGGTTGGTTTTGAAACATGGATGTCAGGATTATTAAGTGATGCCTTTAAAGCCCCAGTATTTTTATTCTTAATTTTAATATTAGCATTATTTGTCGGAGCAAAACCATTTGCAAATATGTTTGCAGAAGGTGTATCTGGTATTGATTGGTGGATGAGTATGATAATTCCTTTCTTGATGATAATTGGATTCTTAACTTTAATTAGTAAAATAACAAAAGGTATGTCATCCGGCCTTGCTCAAATGGCTGGTGATGCAGTCATGAAGGGTGTAACCGCTGTTGCTGGTGTTGGATTAGGGGTAGCCACTGGTGGAGCAGCATTGCTTGGCAAAAGTACTATTGGTAAGTGGGCAGCCAAAGGTGCTGAAAAAATGCGAAATAGTGGTGCAAAAGATAATTGGCTAAATAGAACAATTCTCAAAGGATTAGACAAAACAGCCAGCCGTAGTTTTGATGTAAGACAAACTGGCGCTGGTAATGCATTTTCAAAATTTACAGGAGTGGATATGAATGCTGGTACTAGTAGAATAGACAAAGCAGCTACATTTTTAGCTGGAAAACCTATTGGTTTAAGCACCGAAATGGCAGCTGGTGGGTACTTGGCAGCCCAAGATCGTAAACGCCAAAGAATAATCAAGCGTGGTGAAATGTGGGGACATAATAAAAAATTAGAAGAAGAATTAGAACATAAAAAAGCAGAAAAAGAGGGTGAGCTAAAAGGTAAAGAAGAGGAAAGTTCAACACTTGCTCAAGCAATGAAAGATTTAAATAACACTATAAAAAAACAAACAGATACACTGGAGGAAAAAGAAAAGAAAACAGGTGCTGAATATGACCAAAAAATACAAACAGAAGAAGACAATATAAGACGCTCAGATGGGGAAATGGCTTCTCTTAATGCACAATTAGCAGCTGCAAAAACACCAGAAGAAAAAGAAGCTCTTGCAGGAAAAATTCAAGGAGTGGCAAGTGCCAGATCTGCAGCTATAACAGAAAAAACAAGCTTACAAAATCAAAAAACAGAAGCATTAAAGAAATTAAAAGATGAAAGCCCGGAAGGTTTAGATTTAAAGAAAAGTAAAGAAGATCTTGAAAAGAAAAAGGTAGAAGATGCAAAGATTGATAAAGAAAAAAATGATATTAAATTTGGAATAGAAATAACATTACCTGATGGAAAAACAGTTCGTACTGGTGGAATAGCTGGAATAGATAAAGATATCAAAAAAGTACAAAATAGCAGAATGGTAAAAGCAACATTAGACTATACTCGTGCTAAAACAGGAGATGAAACAAATTTAATTACATACAAAGAAGAATTTGAAAAGAAATATGGAGATAAGGCAGAATCAGTTGGAAAAGAAATATATGAAGATTCATGGGATCAAATGAAAGATGTGAATTATAAAGGTGAGACAATAGACAAACAAGGACATCCACATGAAGTTAGCCACTTGGTCAATGAACACTTTAAACCAGAAACATACAAAAATGGTTACAAGGCTCCTTCCGGAGGGGGAGATTCAAAGCCACCTGCATCTAAACCACATACAGAAAAACCACACGATGATCACGCTAAACATTAATAAATAATAATATGAAATCAATTTTTTTAAACGAATTATATAAAGAAACCGAAGGCTATCAATTGATAGAGAGGCGTTTTAATAAGCTTGATACACCAATTAAAGAATTGTTAGATAAAGATTCTATAAAGGAAGAGATTATTTCTATAATGAATTCTATCAATCTAACAAAAGATTATTATTTACCAGTTGCCCAAAATATAGCCTTCTTTTTACTACAAATAATGGAACCTAAAGATTTGCGTGAGGAAATCTCAAAAGACTTACCAGACATTAGAAAAGATTTAATAGATACATTAATTAAAAAAATAAATGAATTAATTATTGGTAAAGATATTTTGACTTTAATTGATAAAAATTGGGAAGAAGATGAACTGGAAGCAAATGAAGTAGCGGAAGAAATGGAAATGTCTTTAGTACCAACACCACCAAATATTTACCAAGATATCAAAGTTGGATTAAGTAATGAACAAGAAGCAAAACAAATAATCCAGTCCATTCGTCCAAGTAAAACAATGGCAGAAAAAGATGTTTTAAATTGGGAAGATAAATTAAAAGAAGAAACAAATAAAAATACAGATCCAGTAGTAACTAATAGAATAACTACCGATGTTTCAATGCCTGATACAACTAATGACGCACAAATTAAACCTACTGCAAAAATAACTATGCCAACTAAAGACGCATATCGAGAAATTACAGAAGAATAAATATGAAAAAATACCTTTTATTATTTATATTTACCTTATTCTTTTTTATCCCTAATATATTTAATAGTTATTTATTTGCCCAAACACAAGAACAAATATACGAGGAAGTAATTGATTCATTTAAAACAGAGATTGTTGTTAATCCTGACAATACAATAAATGTTACAGAAACAATAGATTACAATTTTAAAGATCTTGAAAAACACGGTATTTTTCGTTATATTCCACTTTCCAGGGCTCCTGGTACTATTCGCAATTTAAAAATAAAAAATATAAGAGTTACAGATCCCAATGGAAGTTCATATAATTTTGAAGAAACTAATGATGGAGAAATTAATATAAAAATTGGTGATGCTAATATATTAATAACTGGATTACATACTTATGTTATTAGTTATACAGCCATTAATTCTATTGGTTATTTTAATGATCTTGATGAAATATATTGGAATGCTACAGGGAATGGTTGGGAGATTCCAATTCTTGACGCGGAAACACATGTTTACTTACCAGGAGATTTAACGAATTCTAATTTAAAAATCGCATCTTATTGTGGACTATTAGGCTCACAAGATTCATGTATTAATGGAATTCCTATTTATAATAATGAAACGAACCAAACTGAAGTTATTTTTAAAACCCCAGATGATTTTTATTATGATACAGGTGAAGGTATGACAGTAGCCGTTGGTTTTCCAAAAGGTACAGTTATACAAAACACATTAGAATGGTATGAAAAGCCGACAACATATATCCATATTGCTTATGGTTTAATCATATTCTTTATATTATTATTTTTACATTTAATTTTTATTAAGTTTATTCCAGAATATAGAAAAAGAAAAAGACCAATAGTCGCCGAGTTTGATGCCCCTAAAGATATATTACCTTCACAAGCTGGTCTAATATATAATTTATTTGGTCTAGGAAATAGTAAAATATTAACTGCAGATATTCTATATTTGGCGTCATTGGGTTATATTAAAATTGAAAATAAATTAAATGAGTTTTATATTACAAGAATAGATGGCAAGGATATTTCTTTATTAGATATAAAATCTAAACTTTTATTGAATTTAGTTTCAAAAGAAAATCAAACAGTCTCGTTAAGTGAAATAGAAGGAGAGAAAAGATATGATAGTTTTAAAAACTATATTAATCAAATAAAAAGTGAGGTAGAAAAAAATAAAGTTAAATCAAGAAATATATTAAGAAGTATTGTTTTATTAATAATGGTAATTATTGCAGCCCCAATAATATTAGCTATAACTGAAATTGGAATTAATATACCGAAACAAATCTTTATTCCATTAGGAATTTTAATTGCTGGATTTATAATTTACAGAAATGTAAAATCTTTTATAAATTGGAGATTATCTAAAATGACCGATGCGTGGTATAGCGTTGCAGGACTTCATCGTTATATAAAAATTGCTGAAAAAAATCGAATACAATTTGAAAGTGATCCAAATAAAGCCCAGCAAATTTTCTCATTATTATTACCGTATGCTGTAGCATTTGGACTAGAAGGCAAGTGGATAAAAGTCTTTGATGGAATAATGGTTAATCCACCGGATTGGTACAGTGGGGGCAGTATTAGTACTATGTCATACTCTATTGGAGCATTTGCTGGGGCTATGTCGTCAACCTCTAATGCTGGAGCTCCTGTGTCATCTGGTAGTGATAGTTCATTTGGTGGATCAAGCGGTGGTGGCTCATCCGGCGGCGGTGGTGGTGGGGGAGGCGGCGGAAGCTGGTAAAATAATACGATCATATATACTTACTTGCTAAATTTATATTAAATATGCTATTATAATACTATTATTAGTATTAAAAACAGTATTATATGAAATATATCCCTCGAGAACTTGAAAAACACATTAAAAATAACCTTTTTAAGGGTAAAATCATTATTGTTTATGGCCCAAGACAAGTTGGTAAAACAACAATGATAAAACATCTAGTCGGTGATATGCCCAAAGTTGAATATTATTCATGTGATAATATTGAAACAAGGTCAAAGCTACAAGACGCCAATGAAAAAGAGTTGGGTGATTTTGTGCATGGTAAAAAACTTATTATAATTGATGAAGCTCAATTAGTTTCTGATATTGGTCTTACGCTCAAGCTTATGCATGATACATACCCTGATGTGCAAATCATTGCATCTGGTTCTTCATCTTTTGAATTAGCTAACAAAACAAAAGAGCCCCTTACTGGCCGGTCACTTGAATATGTGCTTTTACCACTATCTTTCAAAGAAATTTCAAATTATACCAGTATTCAACAAGCAGATGATATGCTTTCTTTGGGTCTTATATATGGTATGTATCCAGGTATTCTTTTTGGAGAAATAGACAGAAAAGAATTATTAGGAACTATCGCTTCACAGTATTTATACAAGGATATTTTAAAATTTGAAGGATTGCGTATGCCAATGGTATTAGAAAAAATACTCAAAGTTTTAGCTGTGTCTATTGGGCAAGAAGTGTCTTACGAAGAAATTGCAAATTCTGTTGATGCTAATAGAAAAACAGTTGAAACATATATAGGATACTTAGAACAAGCTTTTATTGTTTATCGTTTATCACCATTTTCTACAAATATTCGTTCGCAAATATCAAAAAAACAAAAAATACTTTTCTATGATGTGGGTATGCGTAATGCCATTTTGGGATTATTTAGTGATGTTGATGTTCGTACAGATAAAGGTGGTTTATGGGAAAATTTTATAATAACAGAGCGAAAAAAAGTAATGCAAAACTCACGAGACATTTTTGCCAAACAATATTTTCTACGTACTTATGATGGGCAAGAAGTTGATCTTGTAGAGGAATGGGAAGGAGGCCTAATACAGGCTTTTGAAATTAAATATACAGAAACAAGACTACATAAAGAACCAGCTATTTGGAAGAAAAATTTTCCAACTATTCCAGTACAAATTATTACCAGAAAAAATGCGAAGGATTTTTTAAAGTAAAAAAATATTGTATAATAACTATATGGACTCTACAAAAATCACAATCTTTAAAAATAAACAAATTCGCAAGACATTACACAATAATGAATGGTATTTTTCAGTAATTGATGTGATTGAAGCTTTGACAGATAGCGATAACCCAAGGAATTACTGGAATATGATGAAAGTTAGACTTAAATTAGAATCTGGAATTGAACTGTCCACAAACTGTGTACAGTTGAAATTACCAGCCCTTGATGGAAAAATGAGAGAAACAGACTGCGCGAATACAGAAGATATCTTTCGCATGATTCAATCTATCCCATCACCCAAAGCCGAACCTTTTAAAAGATGGCTTGCTAGAGTGGGTTATGAAAGGGTGCAAGAAATAGAAAATCCAGAACTGGCCACCAAACGCACAAGAATGTTATATAAATTAAAAGGTTATAGTGATGATTGGATAGAAAAAAGAATGCGAGGGATTGCCATTCGTGAAGAGCTTACAGATGAATGGAAAAACAGAGGTGCCAAAGAGAATAAAGATTACGAAATTTTAACAGCCGAGATTTCCAAAGCCACATTTGGTGTAACACCAAGTGAATATAAAAAACTAAAAGGTTTAAAACGCGAAAATCTTCGTGACCATATGGATGATTTTGAACTTATCTTTAACATGTTAGGGGAAAGGGCGACTACTGAGATACATAGAACTGAAAATTCCAAAGGTGTGGCAAAATTAAAGTCAGATGCCAAGCGTGGTGGAAATGTAGCAGGTATAGCCCGAAAGAATCTAGAAAAGCAATTAAAACGCTCTGTTGTCACAAATAAAAACTTTTTAAAGAATCACGAAAGTAAAAAGAAATTAAAATAAGATACTCCTAACACCTATAACCTGTTACCTACAACCTTCATGTGCTATAATATTACATATGCAATTCCAAATGCCACGATTTTTGGATATAGAAGACAAGGTTATTGGCCCGCTTACATTCAAGCAGTTTATTTATCTTGGTGGAGGTGGTGGTTTAGCATATGTTGCATACTCATATTTGGGTTGGACATGGGGTTTTATATTTATTGCCCTTTTTTTGGGACTTGGAATTGGTTTAGCATTTTGGAAACCCAACAGCCGCCCAGCTACAATTATGCTCCAAGCATTTTTAACACACTATACAAAAAAAAGAATGTATGTTTGGCAAAGACCAACTAAATTTGAAAGAATGAAAAAAGATGAAAAAACAGTGGAAAAAGAAATAACTAACAAAAAAGAGTTTGATCATGATAAAATAGAAGCATTATCATGGAGTTTAGATATAATGGATAGAAAATAATATGTTGAATAATGCACCTAAAAGTCAAAATTTTGTACCTATAGAAAAAATCCGCGATGGCGTGGTTATGCTTAAAGATGGCTCATTACGAGCTATACTTTTATGTACTGCTATTAACTTTACATTACGATCTCTCGATGAACAAAAGGCTATTTTGTCGCAATTCCAATCTATGCTTAATTCATTAGACTTTTCTACTCAAATTATTGTCGAATCTCGTAAATTTGATATTCGTCCGTATTTAATAACTCTTGAAGGTCGTCTAGATAAAATTGAAGAACCTCTTTTAAAATTCCAAACCAAAGAATATATTGAATTTATACGAGAATTAACTGGTGTGGTTAACATTATGTCAAAACATTTTTATGTTGTTGTTCCATATGACGAAGCTATACTTGAAACTGGCGGATTTTTCCAAAATCTATTTGGTGGTGTTGGTGGTCTAAAGAAAAAGGAAAGTAAAGAAGAATCAAGTTGGAATGAAAAAAGAAATCAATTAGAACAACGATTGGGTATAGTTATCCAAGGTTTAGGACGATGTGGTGTTAGGTCAGAACCTTTAGAGACACAGGCATTGGTAGAAATGTATTATAAGACTTTTAATCCTGGGGATTCTGCGCAATATGTCCCTAAACAAGAAGAAAAATAATATGTTAAATCTATTTAATAAAAAAAATAAAGATGTGGAAAGTGATTTAATGAATCTTAAATCTTTATCTATTAGACCAGAAGATATTTATACATCAGCAACACTTGAATTGCAAGACATTATTGCACCATCTGCATTACAAATATTACCTACGGCTCTTAATTTAGGGGATATGATTGTTCGATCTTTTTATGTTGTTGGTTACCCCAGTATTTTAACAGACAATTGGTTAACTCCAATTATAAATCTCGATCGAGTATTTAATATTTCTATAAATATCAACCCAATTGATACCGGTAAAATACTTTCTCAATTCCAAAAAAAGGTTGCCGAAGTCCAAAGCCAAATCGCAACACGTGAATCCAAAGGTATGGTTCGTGACCCAATGCTTGAATCAGCATATAGAGACTTGGAATCTCTTCGTGATGGTTTACAACAAGCTCAAGAAAAAATGTTTGAAGTTGGTGTATATATTAGTATTTATGCTGAAAATGAAACCGAGCTTTTCAAAGCTGAAAATGAAATAAAGGGTCAGCTTGATTCACAAATGGTATTTTTAAAACCAGCAACATTTCAACAAGATGTAGCATTTCTGTCTAGTATCCCACTAGGGGTAGATAATCTTCGTGTTGTCCAAAAAATGAACACCGAGCCATTATCCAGTACTTTTCCATTTGTATCATTTGATTTAACAGGAAATAAAGGAATTTTATATGGAATCAATCAACACAATAATTCTCTTATTATTTTTGACCGTTTTTCATTAGAAAACTATAATTCAGTTACTTTTGCCAAATCTGGAAGTGGTAAATCTTTTGCAACAAAATTAGAAATCTTAAGATCTTTAATGTTTGATACAGAAGTAATTGTAATTGACCCAGAAAGAGAATACGAATATCTCTCTGATGCTGTAGGTGGAAGATATTTTGATATTTCACTTTCATCTGACCATCATATTAATCCTTTTGATTTACCAATCCCAACTAAAGATGAAACAGGTAAAGATGTTTTAAGACAAAATACAATAAATCTTGTTGGACTTTTCCGTGTAATGCTCGGTGGTTTAACACCAGAAGAAGATTCAGTTATTGACCGTGCAATAACTGAAACATACGCATTGAAAGACATTACAGAAGAATCTGATTTTGCAAAAATTGAACCACCATTACTATCGGACATGGCTGTAGTTTTAGCTGGTATGGATGGCGCAGATTCTATATTAAGAAAACTTGAAAAATACACAACTGGTTCATGGAATGGTTTTATAAATAAACCAACAAATGTAGACATAAATCGCAAATTTGTTGTTTTTTCAATACGAGATATGGAAGATGAGTTGAAACCAGTAGCTATGTATATAGTTACCCATTTTATTTGGAATGCTATTAGAAAAAATTTAAGAAAGCGCTTAATGGTAGTAGATGAAGCTTGGTGGATGATGAAAAATGACGATACAGCCAGCTTTCTTTATAGTATTGCAAAACGAGGTAGAAAATACTATTTGGGATTAGCCACAATTACTCAAGATGTAGAAGACTTTTTAAAATCCCCATATGGACGACCAATATTAACAAACTCCTCTATGCAATTATTGTTAAAGCAATCACCAACAACTATTGATGTTCTTCGTGATGCATTTAATTTAACCGATGCGGAAAAATACACATTATTAGAAGCTAATGTTGGAGAAGGAATATTCTTTGCTGGACTTCGTCATGTAGCTATTAAAATAGTATCTTCATATACTGAAGAACAAATTATAACATCAGACCCTGCTCAAGTCTTAGCTATTCAGGCGCAGAAAGAAGGACTAAACACATAACACCTCACCCCTGACCCCTCTCCACGAAGTGGAGAGGGGAATGTTGTAGCTTTATACTATAAGTTTATATTAAATATAATATCTATTACTTTATACATTTCTATATAACCACACTCCCTTCTCCATTTAATGGAGAAGGGTTGGGGATGAGGTGCGCCATAGATTATGTTATACTAGAAATACATGAAGTATTTTATTTTCATAACTATTTTTGTTTTAATAATCCCCATTACGAACATTTTTGCTCAAAATTTTAGTGATGAGCCTAATATAACATTGGACATAAATCCAACCGATCCAGCACCAGGGGAAAATGTTACTGCAACACTTGAAAGTTATGAATCTAATCTTGATTTAGCATATATAGTGTGGAAACATGGCAAAGAAACAAAATCAGGATATGGAGAAACAGAATTTTCTACAAAAATATCTATGGATGAGACAACTTCTGACACTATTGTTGCTAATATTGTGTTGGGAGACGGACAAAAAATAGAAAGACAAATTAGTATATCTGGTATTAAGCTTGATATATCTTGGGAAGCAATCAATACATACGCCCCACCATTTTATATGGGTAAAAGAATACCAATAAGAGAAAATGCTATTCGTGTCGCTGTTATTGGACCTAATAATTCAGGTGCTGGTATTGCATATGCATGGAAAAGAAATGGTTCAGCATTTAACAATAGTGGAAATGGTGCAAGACCTTATATTGATTTTACAAATACTGAAATTCAAAACAAAGAATCTATTGATATTTCTCTTGTTAAAAATGGTAGTGGTGCTACTCGTAATATACAAATTCCATTAACAAAACCAAAGGTTTTATTCTATGAATATGATCAGTTAGCTGGGCTAAATATCTTAAAAAATGTAAAAAATACAGTAGTTGGGTATGAAAATGTAGTATCTTTATATGCTGTCCCAATTGGATTTAATTTGAAAACTAAACCATCAATTTCCTGGAATCTTAGTGGGCAAAGTGTAAATAACCAGGAAAACCCTTATTTACTATCTTTTAACAAGCCTAATGAATCTGGATTAGTCAATTTATCTGTTAATGTAGAAAATATCCGTACATTATATCAAGAAGCCAAATCGAATTTAGAGCTTAATTTTTAAACAACAAAAACGCAAGCAATAAAGTATTTTTTTTGGTATACTAATATATATGCACAGGGGACGACTAATACGAATCATTCTTATCATTCTTATTCTTGGTATGGGTGGTTTTCTTATCGTTCGTAATATTAGTTTAAAAAAACAATTAAAAAATGGAGAAATTTCTAATATTACATCAAAAGACTTTTTACCATTTGGTGGTAATGGTGGGGGTGGTGGATCAATTATAAAAAATATTTTTAATACTAATGATAATGAAAAAGATATTAATGAAGTTAAAACACCTTTAATAAAAATACACGATAGTGTTGCTGGTAGTATTATTGTTAATATTCCAGATGAAATAGCTCCATCAACAGGATTAGATAAAAATGGAAATAAAATCTATGACACAACATTGGCCATCCGATATGTTACAAAAGAAAATGGGTTTGTATATGACTACATACCAAAATACCAAAAAAGTTATCTAATATCAGATACTCCTATACCCAAAGTCTCATTTGCACATTTTTCACCAAACGGAAATACCATATTATTCCAATATTTAGATATTGATTTAATTACAGAAAAATCAATATTAGGGACATTGGGTAATAACACTGTTACAGTATTACCAAACAATATAATAAGCTATGCGTTTAGTAAAAATGGAAAATTTGTTTATGTTCAAAAAACAAATAATGGAGCAAAATTTATACTAAAGAATGAGGTAGGTAAAGAAAGTGTAATTTATGAATCAGAACTTAGTGAATGGAATGTAAACTTTCTTGGTGAAGAAAATTTATTAATAACAACAAAAGCATCTGAATATGCAGATGGTTTTTCATATATTATTAATATTAATAATAAAACGGTAAAAAGACTTTGGACAAATGTAACTGCTTTAACAACTAAAGCATCTTTGGGTGGTAATTTTATACTGCGTGGTGAAACGGAAAAATCTGGTCCTAAATTATCATTATATAATGTAAAAACTGGCGAATTATCACCATTAGGTAAAATGGGTATGGTTGAGAAATGTAGTTTCTCGGAAGATGAAACAACACTAACATGCGCAATTCCAAAAAGTTTTGAAAATAGACCATATCCAGACGATTGGTATTTGGGTATAATTGAAACCAATGATGGTATAATTCGTTATACTACGCAAAACAAAAATACACGGATTATTTCTGATTTGGAACAAGATTCTGGTAATCCAATAGATGTATTGGAATTGAAAGTTAACAATTCCGGGTCAATGACAATTTTTATTAATAAAAAAACATCCGAGCTTTATTTATATGAAGAATAAATTTTTAAAACTAGCTTTAATACCGTTTTTATTCACACTTTTTATTATGGTGGTGGCTCCTGTATTTGTTTCTGTTGTTAAAGCCAACGAGTTACCAACACCCACTGTTGCCCCAACCGGTACAGCCGGCTCGTATGAATTAATATCACCCATAGGTAATATCAGCTCAATTAAAGACCAAGATCCGGCTGGATTATCTGGTTTTATAAATTTATTGATCAAAATAGCCATAGCCATGGCAGGAGCAATTGCTGTAGTTATAATTATAGTCAATGGTATACAGTATATGGGTACAGGCAGTGTTTGGGAAAAAGGCGAAAGTAAAGCAAAAATGGGCACAGCTATAGGTGGCATAATCCTATTACTTTGCTCCTACATTATCCTATACACCATCAACCCCGACCTCGTAAATATAAAAATCGGAATAGGCAAAGGCACTGAACAAAAGTGGAAAAAATTTGATGAAGCTCCAACTATTAAAGATGACGGTACATATTCTGCTCCACCAAGTAATTCTGGTTCAAAAGGATGTGCAGGTGGAACAATTGAAGGTAAAGCCATTAAAGCTGGAACAGATTGGCCAGTAGCAAAACAAACAACATTTATTAACGAATTAAAAACAAAAAATATAATTGTGACGAGTTCTAGTGGTAATTTTTGCTCAAAAATAGGAGATTTAAAATGTACCGGAATGTTTTTTAACACGGCAACAGAATCAATTGTCAGAAATAAACTTACAGAATTACAAAAAAAGGTTGGTACCCCTATTACAATTACTGGAGGTAGTGAATGTTGGTTGCACACTACGCACGGACCAGATGACGCAATTGTTGATATTCATATAACGAATGAATTAAATAAATTTATAACAAGGGGTACATCTTTCCCTGGTGGTAATAAAAGAATAGATATCCCAGGAATTGGAAATTTTATGGCAGAAGGGAATGGTGGTAGTGGTAATAATACAGGTGCTCACTGGCATGTAAAATTACAATAATAACTTGCGCAAGAACGGTTCTTGCGCAATTAGATCTCGTCTTTATTTTCTACAAATTTTATCACAATATGACGGTCGCGGCCTATGCCTGCTGAGTCGGTGATTAGATTTTTGTCTTTTTCTAAAAATGTGTGAATTATTCGGCGTTCATAGCCATTCATGGGTTCAAGGTCAATGCTTGATTTAAAAAACTTGGCTCGTTCGGCCATCATATGAGCTTTGGTTTTTAAGCCTTCTATTTTGCTTTTCTGAAAATTATTAATATCTAAAGAAAGTAGGGCAGGGTGATGCTCTGTTTTTGAATCCTTATCATTCATATCTGCCTCTAAATAACGATGTAATAGTGTATTAAGGGCACTTAAAGATTCTCCGTCACGCCCTATCAAAATCCTGCCGTCAGGGCTTGTGACATTAATAGTTGAAAGCCCTGTGTCCGGGTCATTGTTTATAACAATATCTGTTATTTGAGCTCCGAGAGTTTTGACAAGGTCTTCTACGAATTTTTTTGCATCTTCTTGTGTCTTAGCCATATAAAGACTTTAACATAAAAGTCTTTATATTAAAACCTCGGCTTTAATTTCAAGAATTTCTTTACTTTTTAGTGATTTAGCAATGGCTCTTTCTTGAAAAATTGTAATTATATTATTAACTATCCAATACAATCCAACAGCAGCTTGTATTTTGTATGTAATGAACCCAATAATAATAGGGAAGACATATTTCATTTGGGTTTGCATAGATTTTTGGATATCAGCTGACAAACCTTTTTGACCAACCGAGCTCTTGGCTTGCATTTTTTGGGTTGGAGATACAAAAACTTGTATAAATTGTGTTAACCCTGTTAAAATTGCAATCGGTATTGAATGTGTTTTTGTAAGATCAAGCACACCTAAAAATAGTGTATTAATTGTGTCTGGAGCATGTACAAAAGAATATAAATGAGTAGGGTCTAAATTAAGTCCGCGCAAAAATACATAATATAACCCAAAAATTATTGGCAATTGTATGAGTATAACTAAACAACCAGAAAATGGATTTACTTTCTTTTCTTTATACAATGCAAAAGTGACTTTTGCTTCTTCTTCTTTTGAAAGTTTTTGAGCTTTTATTAAAGCAATATCGGACTGTATACTGGCCATATCCAGTTGAGATTTAATGGCTTTTTTAGACAAAGGGTATAATATCGTTTTTACAAGAATTGTTAAAACAATAACAGCAAATCCTAAATCTCCCATTGTTATATAGGAAAGAATAATTACTAAAACATTAAGAATTGGGTCGTATATAAATGTATTCCACATAGAGCTAGTGTAGCAGGCTTATGCCAATGGGTCAAAGTTTTCCGACTTATTCCACGGATTACAGCGAATTATTCTTTTAAAACCTAAAATAATTCCATGATATACACCATATTTATTTATGGCCTGTTTTGTATATTCTGAACAAGTTGGATAAAATCTACAAGTTGGATTTTTAGATTTAAAAATTCCAGTATCTCGTGAAAAATATTTTTGATAAAAATTGATTATTTTTATCATTATTTTTTTAATTATTTCTGACATAAAATATTTTTTATTTCTTTTACCAAAACTTGGTGTGGTAAATCATTTATTTTAGTTCGAATACTAATACTATACTCGGCAGAGATAGCAGGGGATATGTCTTTTATAATTGCCAAAACCTTTCTTTTGGCAGTATTTCGGTCAATTGCATTTTTATATATTTTTTTAGAAACAGACACTGAAAATTTCGAAATTGGTGAAGCTTTGTATAAAACAGAAAAAAGAGCGTTATTCACTCTTTTTCCACCCTTGTAGAGCTTTGTAATATCTTTACTACCAAGTCTTTTTGTTTTTGGGAGCATATTTATAAGGCTATTTTAGCACGGCCCTTTTGACGGCGAGATGCAATAACCTTTGCTCCGCCAGGAGTAGAACTCCGTACTAAAAAACCATGGGTTTTGGCTCGCTTTCGTTTGTTTGGACTATAGGTAAATGACATATATAAAGATACTAACCCAAAATCATAAAAAAGGCAAGGTGGTTAGTTATACACAACTTTCCCACATAATCTTAACAGAGTAAACTATACGCAAGTTATATCTATCTATATAATACATCTATGCAAAATGATATTGATCCAAAGAAACTATGGGAAGAATGCATGATAATGCTCGAAAGGATTGTTTCTAGACCAAACTTCACAACATGGTTTAAACAAACACATATTACAAAAATTGATGATGGTGTAGTTTCAGTTGGTGTCCCAAACGAATTCGCTAAAGATTGGTTATATAATAAATTTCATAAAATAATCCTTAAGACATTGGTAGATAATTCTCCTTTTGTTAAAAATGTAGAATTTATTGTTGCTAAATATGATTCTGGTATAAATGCAAAGCTTGTTAATCATCAAAACAATAAAAATATCTCTGGACCAAGTTTGGGTTTAAATGATGTATATGTTAACAAAGAAGATGGTCTTAACCCAAGATATACATTTGAAACAATGGTCGTTGGTTCTTTTAATGAACTTGCAAATGCTGGAGCCCAAGCAGTAGTACGAAATCCTGGAACACTTTATAATCCTTATTTTATATATGGAAATACAGGTTTAGGTAAAACACATATGATAGAAGGTATTGGAAATGCAATAAAAAAACAATTTACAGATAAAAAAGTATATTATACAAGCGCAGAAAAATTTGTAATTGAATGTATTAGTGCTGTTCAAAATAAAACCATGAATAGTTTTAAAGACAGATATCGCCATTTTGATGTATTAATTATGGATGATATACAAATGATAGGTAAAGGTGAAAAAATTCAAGATGAACTTTTTCATTTATTTAATATGTTATACGAAACAAACAAACAAATTGTATTTTCATCAGACAAGCACCCAAATTACATTACAGGTCTCGAGGATCGTTTACGCTCTCGTTTCTCCCAAGGTATGATTGTTGATGTCCACGAACCCGACTACGAGTCTCGTGTGGCTATTATACGGTCTAATTTATCAAAAATGGGTGTTGGTATACCAACAGAGAGTATCGAGTACATAGCATCGTCAGTAGAGGGTAATATCCGTGAACTAGAGGGTAATATAAAAACAATTGCCCTTCAAATAGATATGAAAAAGCGCAACTTAACGCTTCAAGAAATAAAAGATATTATAAAAAACAGTGTTAAATCTCAAAAACAAGTATCTATTGAAGAAGTTGTAAAAATTATCTCTTCTTTTTATCATATAGAAAATGATTCAATATACGAAAAAACTCGTCGTAAAGAAGTAGTTCATGTGAGACAAATAATTATGTATATTCTTCGCGAAGATTTTAATTTATCTTTTCCTTTTATTGGTCAAAAAATGGGTGGTAAAGACCATACAACTGTAATCCATTCTTATGAAAAGATTAAAAAAGAATTGGATACAAACACTGGATTAATGTCTGAAATCGAGAGGATACGGTCATTATTTAAATAGAATAAAATGTGGATAAAATTATAAATCTTAAAATTATTAATCTTATTAAAAGTAATAAACAATAAAAAATATAATGCTTAATTAAAATAAACATTATATAATATGAATAATAAAAAGATTTCCCCAATTAACAGTACTAATAGTAATAATTAATTAATTTATAATATATATGGAAATAAATATAGAAAGAAAAAATATAGAAGATATAGTGAAAACTATTTCTAGAATATCTTACAAAGGTGTATTACATCCGGCTTTAAAATTATCTAGAATAAATATAATAAATAATAAATTTACAATTAGTGCTACAAATTTATCATTAGCCATAATAGTTTCTTTTAATATAGAAAATGGTCTTGATAAAGAATATTTTGTAGATACACAAACTTTAGAGAGAATACTTTCAGGAATGATAGATAATGATAAAGTATTATTTAGTTTTAGAGATACTTATATAGAATTAAAAACAAAAAAAGCAAAAGCTCGTATTCCTTATCAAAATGGTGAAGATGTTCCAACAATACCAAATATTGAATCTGGAACAAATATAGAGATTCCATCAAATATTTTTAAAAAAGCATTAACAATAACACTACCAGCAGCTTCAACAACTGATATAAAACCAGAACTTTCATCTTTATATATATCGTTTAAAGACAATACTATAACAGCAGTTTCAACAGATGCTTTTCAATTAATTGAATATACTGAAGAAATATTTATAAATAAAAATTTCTATTTTTTACTCCCAGCAAAAGAAACAGGGGATATTTTGAAGATTATAGATAATATTGATGGAGCATTATCTGTTACATATACTGATACACTTTTTTCTATTAAAACAAAAACAATAACAATAATTACAAAACTAACCCAAGGCGTTTTCCCGGACTATAATACAATAATTCCCAAAAACTCAACAGGTACTGTCTCATTTTTAAGAAATGATCTTGATCTTGCTTTAAAGTTTTTAATGCAACTTCGCTCAGAGACAAACAATATTTGTATTGATATAAAAAAAGATGAAACAATCCTAACAACAAAAAATTCTAATGGTGGGGATAGTGAATACATAATATCAAGCTCTCTTGTTGGAGAAGCATTTTCCGGATATGTTATGGCAACACATCTTAAAACATTAGCCAGCAATATCCCCAGTGATAGTGTTAATTTGTCATATTTTGGGGCACAGTCTCCATTTATTGCTGAAAATTCAATAGGTGCAAGCTTTAAGTATCTTATGATGCCCGTAATTGTAAATTAAAATGCGTTCAATTGACAGTTATTTTACAAATACAAAAAATAATCTTCTTAAAAAAATAGAAGAAAAAGACACTATTATTAAAACAATATTTGATATTACAAAAATTTTATTAAACAAAAAAGAGATAACAATAAAAAATCAAACAATCTTTTTACATGTTTTTGGCTCTCGAAGAAGTTTTATAATTTCACAAGAAAAACAAATTCGTGAAAATTTATTAAACAAAAATCAAATAATTATTCTGTCAATAAAATAGTTTCATCAATAATATCCAATCCTTTATATTTGAAAGAAATAATATCTTCACCTTGATTCAATAGTTGATCATATCCAACAATACGCATAACATGTTCACCATTTGAAAGTTTAAATAAATCAAAATCAAATTCATATTCCCATGGTATACTTGTAATTGTTTTTATTTTTTTTGAATCTATGTAAATATCAATTTTTTTTATTACTTCTGTTTGATTTATGAACTTAATAAGTTTTTTAGTTTCAGGTACTATTTCTTCACCATCAATAATTCCATCCACTTGTATTGGAATTAATATATGTGCAGTATGAACATTATCAAAATAATTTGGTACACTATTTCCTGATATATATGGTGCTCCAAAATTGTTTACCCAAGACTTTACTCCTGATTCCCAGTTTACAAACTGTGAGTCGCTAGTTGGATTATTTAAACCATCGCCTAGTGGGTTATTTTTATCTATCCAGTATAAAATAGTATGAACATTTGTTATGACTTTTTCAATACGAGCTTCTGGGGGTGTAAAATCTGTAGCTAACCCTCCTGAAATACTATCAATAAAAAAGCTTTCACCTCCATACCATAAACCCCGCAATACAGGAGATCCACCTTGATTTGGAAATGATATATTAGAAAAATCTCCACTTGGAGATATTCCAAGATATTTCGTCATAATTTTATTAAATAATGGACCAGAGACTTGCGCCCCACCTTTTTTCATAACAGTATTATTATTATTTCCAGACCAAACACCAACAACTATATTAGTTGAATAACCAACAATCCAAGCATCTCTATTATCATTAGTTGTACCTGTTTTTGCAGCTACAGAATAACCAGGGACATGTAAACTTGATCCACGACCAAATGTTGGAGCACGTAAATCATCACTTGAAAGAATATTTGTAATAGCGTTTGCGACATAATCTGGTAAAACTTGCTCGCCTTCGTCTTGTTTATATTCTTCTAAAACTTTTCCAGATTGATCTTCGACACGCAATATTCCAGTTGAATTATAATGAATACCATTTGTTGCAAATGTTCCATAAGCAGAAACCATATCAACAAGCTTTACTTCACCTGCACCCAATACTAATGACAAGCCATAATTTTTTGTATCTTTTAAAGTTGTTATACCCATAGACCGTGCAGTAGCAATAGTGTCAGCAATGGATGCTAAATACAAAACTTTTACAGCTGGTATATTTCTTGATTCTGCTAATGCATTTTTAAGCATCATTGGTCCTTTAAATTTAGAGTCAAAGTTTTCCGGAGAATAACAATTGTAACCTACCCCACTAGGGCTACAATTAGCGTTAAATTCTGTAAATACATCAAACAAAACAGTTTCTGGGCGAAAACCTTTTTTAAATGCAGTTGCATAAGCAAATGGTTTAAATGATGATCCAGGTTGTCTTCCTGAATTTGCAACATTAAATTCACCATCTATTTTTTTGTCAAAAAAATCTCGCGAACCAATCATTGATAAAATTTGTCCGTTAGTAGGGTCAATAGCAACCATTGCAATATTACTACCCCCATATTCTTTTTCATTTTTTAGTGCTTCTTTTAGTGCTTCTTCTTCAGCATAACTTTGTAAATCAAAATCTAATGTTGATATAACTTTTAAACCTTCAATATTTACCATATCCTCACCATATTTTTTTTCTAAATAATCACGAACATAAAAAACAAAATGTGGAGCTTTGACCGAACTTCCTGCTTTTTTTACAAAAACTACTTCTTCTTTTATTGCTTTGTCATATTCTTCTTTATTTATATATCCAAAACCTTGCATTAAATCAAGAACATGCCGAGCTCGTTCATCTAATGCAATTTTATTTGGGCCATTTGGGTCCCAATGAGTTGGGGCTTGTGGAATTGCTGCCAAGTATGCCGCTTCTGCTAATGTAATGTCGCTGGCATGTTTTTTAAAGTATACAAGGGAAGCTTCTTCAACACCATAAACATTTCCACTGTATGGTGCTTCGTTAAGATATATTTCCAAAAGTTCTTGTTTTGTTAATTTTTTTTCAAGTCTTATAGCAATTATCATTTCTTTTATTTTTCTTGAAATTGTTTTGTCTCTTGTTAAAAGAGTATTTTTAACAATTTGTTGTGTTAAAGTTGATCCACCTTGGGTGTCTCCTTTGAATACTGTTGCTATAAATGCTCGAATCAATGATTTGATTCTAATTCCATGATGAGAATAAAATTGATCGTCTTCAATTGCTACTGATGCATTTTGAATATATGGATTTATTTTATCGAGAGACACCACTGTTCGTCTTATTGTATTGTGGTTATCATATAATAAGACTTTGCCAGTACGGTCATAAATTTTGGTTGATTGAGATATTACCCGTTTGTCAAAGTTGGAAATATCAGGTAATGGGACAGTTGTGATATAAAACAGTATAAGAGCCCCAGAAAGTGCAATTAAACCTAATAAGCCATAAAATACATATTTAATATATTTTTTAAATACTGACCAAATAGAAGCCTTCCGTGGCCTATTTAAGGTTGGCTTTCTAATAGTTTTAAATTTATTTCTAATGTCTTTTAATGATGGCATAACCCTATTCTAACACAGACTATAAAATGTTATAGTGTTTATATGGAAATAGATATAGATATAAATAAAATAGACGAAATTCTAAATAGAGGCACAGTTGTTGAAATATTGCCTACAAAAGATGAATTTCGAAATAAACTTTTAAGTGGTGAAAAATTAAGACTATATATTGGTTTTGATGCTACTGCACCTAACTTACATTTAAGCCATGCAAAGAATTTTATGTTTATGGAAAAGCTCCGTAAGCTTGGGCACGAAGTCATTATTCTTTTTGGTGATTTTACAGCACGAATTGGTGACCCTACTGGTGAGAATGCGACCCGAAAACAATTATCTCGTGAAGATGTTTTAGAAAATGTAAAAAAATGGATAGAAATGGTTAAACCTTTTATGGATTTTAATAATAAAGAAAATCCACCAATTATAAAATATAATCATGACTGGCTTTCAAAATTATCTTTTGAAGATATTATGAATATTGCAAGTAATTTTACTGTGCAACATATGATCTCTCGCGATATGTTTCAAAAAAGAATAAAAGAAGAAAAACCAATTCATTTACATGAATTTTTGTATCCACTAATGCAAGGATATGACAGTGTTTCTATGGATGTTGATGCCGAAGTTTGTGGAACAGACCAAACATTTAATGCACTTGCAGGAAGAATGCTTCTTAAAAAAATGAAAGGTAAAGAAAAATTTGTGGTAGCTCTAACATTAATGGAAAATCCAAAAACTAAAGAACTAATGTCTAAAAGTAAAGGCACAGGAGTTTTTTTAGATGGGAAAGCTGTAGATATGTTTGGGCAAATTATGTCACAACCAGATGAAATGATGGAAATTTTGTTTGTAAATAATACCCTTCTATCACTTGATGAAATTAAAGAAATTTTAAATCAAAATGACCCCAAAAAATCTAAATTATTATTAGCTTTTGAAATAACAAAAATTTACCATGGGAAAGATTTAGCCATAGAAGCACAAAAAATTTGGGAAGCTACATTTTCCAATAAAGAAATTCCTGAAAGTGTTGAACATACACTCGAATTAGACGAAACAAAATCTCTTATGGATATTGCAATAGAATCAGGCCTTGTTAGCTCTAAAACTGACTATAGAAGACTGTTGGACACTAATTCCATAGAACATATGGATACTGAAACAATCATCAAGGACGACAAACAACCCTCCCAAATCGGAACCTATCGCATCGGCAAAAAAAGATTCTTTAGAATAAAATAAAACTATGTCTCAAGAAAAATTATTTATAATACACTCGGTTGATGATTTGGCGGGGCCGGTTAAGTATCTTTTGGATAGTATTGGTAAAAAGCTTGAGAAAAGTGGGGTTATAGTTTTTTTAAATGGGCCATTGGGTAGTGGTAAAACAGCTTTTATACAAGAATTAGCAAGAACTGTTGGGATACAGGGGCGAGTCCAAAGCCCCACATTTGTCTTAATGAAAAAATATGAAGTTGATAGCGTTATTATACCCGAATTGTATACACTGATTCATATTGATGCGTATAGGTTAGAACCCCACCATAAAGAAACTTTGCGAGTAGAAGATTTTTTACAAGATTCGGGGACACTCGTTTGTATCGAATGGCCAACAGCAATTAATCTAGATAATGATTTAGCATATGCACATATTGATTTTGAATTTATGCCCAAATATACAGGCAATACAGAATTAACTGAAGAATTATATCAAGAAAGAGAAAATATGCGCAGAATTAAAATAAGGTTTAAAGATTAAAAATCCCATACCAGGTATGGGATTTTATATTAATACATATTATCCGGGTCTTCGTCTTCCTCGTCTACAAAAAATTCATAAACCTCGTCATTTTCTCCTTGATGTAATAGTGCTAAAGTTTCTTCTACTTCACTAATAGCAGGTGTATCATCATTTACAATATCTTCTTCATCAACAACAATTCCATCACCTAAAAAAATATCATCAGTTGCACCTTCTTTTAAAATATCATCTGTTGTTTGCATTTTGGTATGCCTAAAAATTAACTAATATTATTATGTTTTTACTTTTACATTTCTTACAAAATTTCGCAAGAGCCAAATGCTTATACCTGTTGATAACGCAATCGTGAGCTTGCGGACAATGCTATTGCAATCGCATCAATTTCATCATCTTGTAAAGATTTTGTAGGTAGGTCAACTATTTTTGGGATCATTTTTATAATGTCAGCTTTTGTGGCTTTGCCATATCCAGTTACAGATTGTTTTATTTCGTTTGGAGTTAATTCTATAATTTCAAGATTATTTACTCCGGCAGACGCCAGTATTACTCCTCGAGCTTCCGCAACAACAATTGCAGTTTTTTGATTTACACTAAAAAATATATGCTCAATTGCAACAATTATTGGAGAATATTTTTTTATAATTTCTTGTATTTTTTTATAAATTAAAGCTAACCTTTTATGGGTCTCCATTTTTTTATCTGTCATAAAACATTCTGAATATATAACAGTTTCTTTTTTTTTATTGTTCGGTAGTACTTTAATTATTGCAAGACCGACTCGTTCTATCCCAGGGTCAATACCTAAAATTATTTTTCTTTCATCGTTTAATTTAATCATTTTATAAAGTTTTGGTAGATAAATGTTCTATACCAAAATCCGTTATTGTTCTTCCACGAGGAGTTCGTTCAATAAATCCCAACGATAATAAATATGGTTCTATCACATCTTCCAGTGTTCCTTCATCTTCGTGTAATGCGGAAGCTAATGTGGAAATTCCCGTTGGGCCACCTTTGAATTTATGAAATAATGTTTTTAAATAATCTCGATCTATTTGATTTAAACCCAGTTCGTCTATTCCTAATAATGTTAATGCTTCGTTTGCAGTATTTGGAGCCAGTGGCATATTTTTTACTTGTCCATAATCACGAACTCTTTTTAAAAAATAGTTTGCAGCACGCGGAGTTTTGCGTGATCTTTTAACAATTTCGTTAATTGCATCTTTTTCTATATCAACTTCAATTATTTTTGCGGATCGTTCAAGAATCTTTGCAAGTTCATTTTCCGAATAATATTCCAGTCGAAATACACCTCCGCCAAATCGGGAACGCAATGGTGCAGACAGTAGTGATATTCTTGTTGTAGCTCCAATTAATGTAAATGGTGGTAATTCCAGTTGTACACTGCGAGCTGATGGACCTTTGCCTATCATTATATCCATAACACCTGATTCCATTGCAGGGTAAAGAATTTCTTCGACTAATTTTGATAGTCTATGTATTTCATCAATGAATAAAATATCGTGTGGAGCAAGGTTCGTTAATATCGATGCCAAGTCTCCAATTTTTTCAATTGCCGGACCAGATGTCACCGTAATATTGCGTCCTGTTTCTTTGGCAATCAAATGTGCAATGGTAGTTTTACCTAATCCTGGGGGACCGTAAAACAGCATATGTTCCGCACTTTCACCGCGCTCACGTGCGGCTGTTAGTAATATGTGGATATTTTGTTTAATACTTTCTTGTCCAATATACTCGTCCCAATTGTCAGGACGCAAGCTTTGGTCTAAAAATTTGAAATCTGTCTTCATATATAAGGGTTTTTTGCTTTTTTGTAGTAATTATTTATATCAAAAACTGTACTTGACAAATAAAACTCAATTTGCTATAATGCACGTATCAATAAATATAAATGTTTTGCATATCTATATATTATTGTTACAATATAAGTATAGCACAGTTTGTTATGTGCTTTTGTTTTTTAAAAAGATAGTAATCTATAAGCAATCAGCTTTATCGCCCGGTGCCTCTCGCGGAGGACAAACTGGTTTCGACTGGTTTTATCCTACAAGGTTGTACTACTTGACGGGACTTGTGCCCTTCAAGGATTGTTTATAGATTACTGTTTTTTTAGTTTAAGTTGTGCTATATTCTATTTATGAAGCAAACTTCTAAAATATTTACTGCTGTGTATAAGAAATCTGGGAAATGGTATTCTGGGTGGATTGAAGAAGTACCCGGTGTTAATACTCAAGGTAAAACTCTCATTGAAACAAAGAAAAATCTTAAAGAAGCTCTTAGTCTTATCTTAGAAACAAATCGTCTTATATCTGAAAGATCAAAAGGAAAATCTCTTCTTATTCGAGAGCAACTCTCTGTCTTTGCTTAATTTTTTATGAAGCAAAATGATCTTATAAAGCACATTCGTAAACATGGTTGTGTATTTATAAGAGAGGGTAGTTCTCACAGTGTTTGGTATAATCCGTTAACTGGTCGAACTTCAACAATTCCAAGACATTCAGAAATCAATACTTATACCGGTAAAAAAATCTGTAATGATTTAGGTGTAGTTATTATAAACAAAAAATAAAAAGCTAATCGCTCAAACTCACTACACTTTTGACTTCATCAAGTGTGGTGACTTTTTTAATTACTTTTACGATTCCGTCTTCTTTCATATTTAATATTCCTTGTTTGTCAGCCACCAATTCTATTTCATGTTCAGATGGATTATTTGGAATTATTTTTTGGATAGATTCATCATTATAAATTGCTTCAAAGATTCCAATACGGCCTTTGTATCCGGTAAAATTACAGGCTTCACAACCGTGTATGACAGCCATTTCGTAGTTATCACTTTTTTTAACTTCATATGATTCGAGATTTTTAGAATTTGCTAACGCTTGGTCAAGTAAATTCTAAATTTCTTCGACTTCTATTTTTTCTGCAGGCCTAAAAGTTACACATTTTTGACAAACTTTTCTTACCAATCTTTGCGCAATAGATAATGACAATGCGGAAACAAGAATTTTTGGATTAACACCAAGATCGATAAAACGGGGAATTACTCCGGCTGCATTATTTGTGTGAAGTGTGGAGAAGACGATGTGTCCTGTCAATGCTGCTTCAATCGCAATTTCTGCTGTCTCATGGTCACGAATTTCACCCACCATTATTACTTCCGGGTCTTGGCGTAATGCACTTCGCAGTCCACTAGCAAAAGTGTAACCGGATTCGTTATCAGCTTGGGTTTGGGTAATGCCTGCCAAATGATATTCGATAGGGTCTTCAATTGTAATTATCTTTACTTCTTTGGAATATATGCGTTGCAAGAATGAATAAAGTGTTGTTGTTTTACCAGACCCAGTTGGACCAGTTAACAATATCATTCCATTTGGTTTTCGAATTTCTGTGTCTATTAATTTAAATAAATTATTTGGTATTCCCAATTCCTCCATCCCTACACGGATACTTTTTGGATTAAGAAGTCTCATAACAACAGATTCACCATATGCGCCAGGGATCAAAGATACACGAACAGAAATCTCTTCACCATTTATAAAAATACTATATCGGCCATCTTGGGCAATTTGTGTATTTGTTATTTTAACTCCAGAAATTAATTTTATGCGAGAAGCTAAAAGATGGAAAAACTTTATAGGTAGTATTATGACTTCTTGCAATACTCCATCTAATCTATATCGTACAGATACAGTAACTTCTGATGGCTCAATATGAATATCGGATGCATCCAGTTTTATTGCACCAGCAAGCACTGTTTGTAAAACATGTGATGTAAAATGAATACTGTCTTTACCAGCAGTTTCTATTTTAGTTTTTACATCTAATATTGTTTTAATATCATTACTTAATTCAATAATTACATCGCCAGAGATTTCAATACTACCCACAGCGCTCGCTTCTGCATTAGATAATTCAATATATCTCTCCCATACTCTTTCTAAACTTGCTCGGGATGCAATGTGTAAAACAGGTTCTAGTCCGTGGTGTTTTATATTATCCAATATTACAGCAACTTCACTACGACTTGGGGCATGTGCCGCAATTAATAATTTTTTACCAATAATTTGAAAAGGTGCTACATCAGCTTTTCTAGCTTCTGCTTCTTCTATATAGCGTAATGCTTCATTATCAATAGCTACAGTTGCCAAGTTAATATATGGGATATGGTATTTTTCTTCAGACAGTAATTGCATCAAGGCTTCTTCTTCGCGACGACGAAAATCCTCGATAGTCTTGTCTTGTTCGTCAGTGTTTTGTTTTTGAGACATAAAGATATTATATAGGAAAATGCTATTTTGGGCGAGTGTTTATCATTGTTTGTCTATTTGTATTTTTCACCTCACCCCTGGCCCCTCTCCATAAAATGGCGAGGGGAATGTGGTTGTTTAAACATTAAGTTCTTTTTTGATTTTAAGTATAACTTTTGGTAAATCTTTATTTATCTCACTATTCCAAAATCTAATAACTTTTATACCTTTTGAATTAATATATTCTTGGCGACCTTTGTCATATTCTTTTGTATCCATATTATGAACACTTCCATCCAGTTCTATACATAATTCTTTATCTGGGCAGTAAAAATCAAGTATAAATTTATCAACTGGGTGTTGTCTTCTAAATTTGTATCCTAATCTACTATTACGTAAAAATTTCCATAAAAGTTTTTCTTCTTTAGTTTCAACTTGTCTTAAGTATCTAGATTTCTTTATAGATTCAACTTTATTCATTCTATAAATATATTACCACACTCCCTTCTCCATTTTATGGAGAAGGGTCGGGGATGAGGTGTGATATATGTCTAATGTACTCTCTACATTGACTTTATACTCAAACAATGATATAGTGTGTTTCAATCTAAAAAAGAACTCAAAATCAAATAAAAAAAGAAATATGAAAAAATGTATTAAATTGGTTTTGCTGGTTGTACTAGCGAACCTATCTTTAACAACAAAATCTCAAACCCAAAATCTGGACAAGTTTATTGTCCCAGCAAATGGGAATTTGACAATATACAGTTGGAGTAGCTGGTTGTTGTATAACAATACAACCGGTTTAACTGTTATTTGTAACAACGAGTTATATAAAATGACTCTTTATCCGGAAATAAACAAGCGTGGAGTTATTATCAACAATGATGCTGATTTTACAAACTTAGTTAGTTCCGGACGATTAACAATGCAGTATTTTTCTACTCTATCGTACCCCTATTACAATACTGGGTATGATAAAAAAAACAATTCTATTGTATCAATTACATGGAAAAAAATAGAGGTAGGATTTTATTACATTTGTCTTGATGGCGAACCACTAGCGAAAGCGAACTGTGGTAACATTATACAAAAAATTGTTGTGTATGTGCCTCTAGTTAAAGAAACACCAAAACCCGCACCAAAACCTGAAACCATGAAAATGTGCTTAGGTTTGATGCCTATGGGGGAAGAAAGGCTTAGTGAAGGGGGAGATCTGGTAATCGGTAAGTTTTCTGTGAGTGGTAATTATTACTACCACTACAGTACTAAAGCCTGGTATCAAAAGGGTGATGATGGTGTATTTTTTCAAATTTGTGTAGAAAAAAAGCCTGAACCTGTTGTATACTATCAACCTAAACAAATCCGTGAAAGAATAGTTTATGTTGATAGGTATATTGAAAGACCTCAACCTAGACAACAGTATGTTGCTCAACAAAGGCATTGGAATGTTGGTTTTACTTATAACCCAAATCAATATGGGTATAGACAACAATATTACCAACAACAACCTCAACACATACAACAATACTACCGGCAAGAAGATAGGCGTTTGAGTAATAATTATTATTATAATAATTACAGAGACGAACAACCTAGACCTGTTTTTACTGGCACATCATCCAACGGTGGAAGTCAGAACTACTATACCGGTAACTCTTCCAATGGTGGAAGTAATGGCTACAGTAACGGAGGAAATTCTTCTAACGGAGGAAATTATAACAATACTGGTAGCGGTGGAGGATCATCTAACGGCGGCGGTTATACTAACAACACTGGCGGAAGTGGGTCTAATGCTGGGGGTGGTTACATTCCTGGCGTACATCAAAGAATTGGCCGAAAATAAAAAAAGGGTTTAAGAAACCCAAAATGTGAGCCCCGGTGAAAACCAGGGCTTTTTTATATGGGCTTGACAAGTATGTATCAAAGATGATATAATAGCCCCATGAAACATTTAATAAAACTTTTATCTTTTTCGGCTATAGCCATCGCTATGTTCGCCTTTTCTGGCGTTGCAAATGCAGGCTTTAACGAAAATCTAGCAGGTACTGACTGTTCAATAGCCGGTATCGCTATTGCTGGCCAACCACTACAAAGAGGATGTGCTAATTACCAAGACCAAATTTATGGAACTTATAATCAAGTAATTGATGTTAACCTTTATTATAGAAATACAAGTTCATCTGACGCACAAAATACTCGTGGGTCTATTGTAGTAACTGGTGGGTCTAATGGTTATACTTTTACAAATAGTATTAATTCCAGTGTTGGATCTGCTGGACCTAAAACAGTTTATTTAACACTACCATCTGATGCAGAAATAGAATTCAATGGTGCAAAAGTTTACCAACGTCGTATGGCATCTCCTGAAAATCAAACTTTAATGCGTTCAATTACAAATGTAAGTGAATTAAATAGTTTTGCATTAGGGAATAATGGGACAGTTGAATCATATTTAAAATGTCAAAGTTTTGGTGATTCATTTTGTTACCAAGGTTATGTTGTAGCTACTTTTACAATTGTAAGAGATGCTCCAGTAATTCAAATATGTAATGATCCATCTGCTCAAAATTACGGTGGGCAATTACCTTGTATTCCAAAGCCAATAATTCCTATTCAACCAATTTGTTATGATGTAAACGCTACCAATTACGGGCAAGTTGGGTCTTGTATTCCAAAGCCAATTGTTCCCATCGTTTTATCCGGGCCCTCTGTTAGTACTCTTTCAGCTACCAGTATCACAAGTTCAAGTTGTAAATTCAACGCTATAATTAATATTCCAAATGCAACTTTAACCAGTGGGTACTTTAAATATGGTACTACATCTAGCAATCTATCTTTTACATCTACTAAAGATACAGTTGGAAGCAATGTTGGGAATTATCAATTTTCAGATGTTATAAATAATCTTTCTCCTGCAAAAACATATTACTATCGTGCTGTTGCCACAAATGCATATGGCACAAAAGAAGGTGAGTTAAGATCATGTCTAACAAAAACTAATACTGTAGTTATTACAACTCCGGGGGCACCAGTAACTCGTACTGTTGTTCGTCAAACCGAAGTTCGTCCAATCGTTACAACAGTTGTTCCTGAACAAAGAATTATTGCTAATTCCGCACCATCTCTATTGTTTCTACGAATTGATGACCGTCGCGAAGATTTAACATGTTCTGATGTTGTTGACTATCAAGTAGTTTACAAAAACGTTTCAGACATTGTTTTAGCAAATGCTATTTTAGAAGTTCAACTTCCAGCAGGAGTTGTATATGTAAAATCATCCGACGGTGGTACATTTAGTGCTACTACAAATACTGTTACATTCAATATTGGACAAGTATTACCAAATCAAGAAGACGCTAAATTTATCCAAGCTGATGTAAATTGTCCATTAGTTGATTCAAATATGTTAGTTGCTAATGCAAGTATGTCTTATACTAATACACAAACTACTGCTCAAGAAGAAGCTGTGGCTTATGATTTAGATAGATTCTTTAATTCAACCGATGTAAATGGCCGTATTGGTTTAACTGGTGCTGCAATATTTGGAGCAGGTTTTCTACCTAATTCATTATTGGGTTGGTTAATTCTAATTGTTGTTGTTCTTGGACTTATATACCTTATACGATTGTTTGTTGTTCCAGGGAATTTACGAACAAGTCGTACTACAAAGGTTAGTCCAAATGGTACAACTACAACAACAGTAACTGATACAGAAACAAACGGTATTCATTAGATTCCCAACACGAACAAAAAAACTCCCTAACGGGAGTTTTTTTGCGTTTAGTAGTTTTTGCGATTTTCGCCCCCTGACAAGGGGGAGAATTAAAGAGGGGGTTGGTGGGGTGAGGTAAAGAATAAAAGAGGGAAAATGGATATGCTCCCGTTAGAGATTTTTCAGTTAAATTTACATATAGGATAAAGTTTAAGAAAAATGGTAAACTAGTAATATAGATATATCAATTAACGACGGAAACGCCTAATGAGAATTATGAAAAAAATGTCGAAAAATAATTATTATATGTTAAATAAGATAAGGATCGTCAATATATTAGGCGATTCCTATCTCTAACGGGATGCAACGAATTGTACTACTTGATACTCATGCCATAATCCACAGGGCATATCATGCCTTGCCGGATTTTAGGGCTTCTGATGGTACTCCTACAGGGGCGCTTTATGGACTTTCCAATATGGTTGCCAGCATTATTCGTGACCTTAAACCGGACTATATTTTTGCTTGTTATGACCTACCTGGCAAAACATTTCGCCATGAAGCGTTTGAGAATTACAAAGGTACTCGCAAAATCGGTGACGATGATTTAATCACTCAACTTATAAGTTCTCGCGAATTAATCGAGTCTTTAGCTATTCCAATTTATGATGCCCCAGGTTATGAAGCCGATGATGTAATAGGTACAATTTCAAAAAAATTCAGCGACAAAAATAAATTTGATATTATCATTGCATCGGGGGATATGGACACAATGCAGTTGATTGAAGACAAACATGTCCGCGTTTTTACTTTAAAGCGTGGAATCACTGATACTGTTTTAATCGATGAAGATGCAATTATTGAAAGATTTGGATTTGAACCAGCATATATTCAAGATTACAAAGGTCTTCGCGGTGACGCTTCGGACAATATTCCAGGCGTACCCGGTGTTGGCGAAAAAACCGCAAGTATTTTAATTAAAGAATTTAAAACTATAGAAAATTTATACAAAGTTTTGCACAAAAATGAAGCCAAATTTAAAGAAATAGGAATTACAGACAGAA